>Ga0182792_1001686_pt1 | contig 17267 bp, 13 predicted proteins | sample Passage237B_FD_130497 | JGI IMG/M metagenome (GOLD analysis project Ga0182792, IMG submission 130497) | Cellulose adapted compost microbial communities from Newby Island Compost Facility, Milpitas, CA, USA - Passage2 37B (version 2) (version 2) ...
AAACCACTTACCACCGCGCTTCTTCCGTCTCCGACGCCGTGAGGCTCGTTCAAGGGGCGTCGGACGGCAAGTTCCTCTCGGGCGGCATGACGCTGATCCCGGCGATGAAACAGCGGCTTGCCGCGCCCTCCGACGTCGTCGACCTGCGCCACATTCCGGAGCTGCGTGGCATCCAGGTGTCCGGCTCGAACGTGTCGATCGGTGCTGCCACGACCCATGCCGAGGTGGCGGGGAGCGCCGAACTGAAGGCCGCTTGCCCGGCGATCTGCGAACTCGCCGCGCATATCGGCGACCCGCATGTTCGCCACATGGGAACGATCGGCGGCTCGGTTGCAAACAACGATCCGGCAGCCGACTATCCGGCGGCCCTGTTGGCGCTGAATGCCACCATCGTCACCAGCAAGCGCGAGATCGGGGCCGACTCGTTCTTCACCGGCCTGTTCTCGACCGCCCTGGAGGATGACGAGATCATCACGGCCATCAGGTTCACCGTGCCGGCATTGGCGGGCTATGCCAAATTCCCGAACCCGGCTTCGCGCTACGCCATGACCGGCGTATTCGTGGCCAAGGGTGGTGATGGTGGCGTGCGCGTTGCGGTGACCGGGGCCGGGGACAACGGCGTGTTCCGCGCCAGCGAAATCGAGGCGGCCCTGGCCGGTTCGTTCGACGCCGCGGCACTCGAAGGCATCAGCATCCCGTCCGACAATCTCATGTCGGACATCCACGCCTCGGCCGAATACCGCGCCCATCTCGTGGTCGTGATGGCCAGGCGCGCAGTGACGAAAGCGAACCAGTAGTCATCGAGCGGGCAGGGGGGCACGGCGCCCCTGCCCCTCAGGCCGCCAGCCGACGCCTTGCCGCTTCGTATTCCCGGGCGAGGCGGTCTACCAGTTCGGCGGCGCCGACCACGCAATCAACTGCGCCGATGCCCTGGCCGCAGCCCCAGATGTCTCGCCAGGCCTTGGTCGAGCCGGTCGAGAAATCCATTTTCGACGGGTCCGATTGCGGCAGGTTGTCGGGGTCCATGCCCTGTGCGCGGATCGAGCCCTTGAGGTAGTTTCCGTGCACGCCGGTGAAGAGGTTGGAATAGACGATGTCGGCGGCTCGCGATTCCACGATCATCTGCTTGTAGGCGTCCGGCGCGCGCGCCTCGTGCGTGGCGATGAAAGGCGAGCCGACATAGGCGAGGTCCGCGCCCATCGCCTGTGCGGCGAGGATCGCGCCACCGTTGGCGATCGCGCCCGAGAGCAACAGCGGCCCATCGAACCATTGCCTGATTTCCTGGACCAGCGCGAAGGGCGAAAGCGTGCCGGCATGCCCGCCGGCGCCCGCCGCCACAGCGATCAACCCGTCGGCGCCTTTCTCGATCGCCTTGCGGGCATGACGGTCGTGGATGATGTCGTGCAGCACGATGCCGCCATAGGAGTGAACCGCCTCGTAGACCTCCGGCACCGCGCCGAGCGAGGTGATGACGATCGGCACCTTGTACTTCACGCACATCGCCACGTCGTGCTCGAGCCGGTTGTTGGACTTGTGCACGATCTGGTTGACGGCGAAGGGGGCGGCGCGCCTGTCGGGATTGGCGGCGTTGTGGGCCGCCAGCGTTTCCGTGATTTCCGCAAGCCAGTCGTCGAGCTGCTCCTGCGGGCGCGCGTTGAGCGCCGGAAATGAGCCGACCACGCCGGCCAGGCACTGCGCCAGCACCAGCGGCGGATGCGAGATGATGAACATCGGCGAGGCGACGACCGGAATTCTCAGGTCCCACTTCAGGATCTCCGGCAGCGCCATGCACCCCTCCGCGCAGCTTTGACGTTTGCGTAAACGTCATGTCTGTACTGAGATCGCCGGCAGCGGTCAATTTGCGCAAGCAGCGCGCGACGGCTGGCTTCCGGTGGCGGGCATGGGGACGCATCGTGCGCAACTCCGGCGTTGCCTGTGCTTTCTCCAGCGTCTAACGATGCGACGTGCAAGCGGCCACGGGAAGATCGGCATTGGACGCGATCGAAACGGCGATCAGGGGAGCCTTGGCGAAGGGCGACGCGGATGACCGCGCCTTTCGCGAGAAGGTCTATCGCTCTGTATTCGCCGCACTGGAGCGCCATATCGCCGCCAATCCTGGGCTGGGCGCCGAAGGCGCGCAGCGCCGGCGCGAGGTGCTGAAGGCCAAGATCACCGAGATCGAGCAGGAATTCGTGCCCGCGGTAGAGCCTGCCGTTCGGAGAGACCCGCCGATGACACAGGCCGAAACGCCGCGGAACCATGGCGGCCCGGATATCGGTGTGCCGGAGGTGGGGCCGGATGTCGGCGCACCGGGCATCGCGGCGCGGCAGCCGCAGGCTCGGCCGGACGGCGAACGCCGTGACCCGGCCTTCGGTCGGTTCGAGCCTGTGGGAGAACCGACGGTCGAGCCCGACGCGCGTTTTGCCCGCGACGAGTCGCCCGAGTTCGGCGACCGTGCAACCGCGGGCGACTTCGCAGTGGCGCCGGAGCCCGACCGCGACATGGCCGTGGAGGGCGAGTGGCGCGAGCGCCCGCGCCGGCGCTGGGGCATGGTCTTCCTCATCATTGCCCTGCTGGCGGCTCTGGGCATCGGCGGCTGGCTGGCTGTCGAACTGGGACTGGTCGGCGCGCCGCGCGACGTTGCAGGCGACACTGCCGCCCCATCGCAATCGAATGGCGTGCAGCAACCCGACGCCGCGGAAGCCCCGCCTCCGCTCGGCCCCGGCACGGCGGACGCGACCCGCGAATGGGTCATCGTCTTCTCTCCCGCGGATCCCGTCAGCGTCGTGGCGCCGGCTGGCGCGCGGGCAGACATCCTCGACGAGGAAGGCGCGCCCTTCATCCGCATCCAGTCAGGACCGGGCGGCGAAGCGATCCTGTTCGACGTGGGGCCCGGCATCCTCGAACGCCTCGCAGGCCAGCGCGCCGTGTTCGACGTGGTGGCGCGCGCCCCGGATGACCAGGAGACGCAGATCTCGATCCAGTGCAATTTCGGTGAGCTGGGCGACTGCGGCCGCCGCCGCTACATGGTCGCGCCCGGAACCGCCGACTATCTGTTCGAGGTGGAACTGCCCGAAGGCAAGCCGAGTGCCGCCGGCACGATCGCGATCGCCTCGGACGTCGACGGCGGCAGCAAGGCGATCGACATTTTCGAGATCAAGGTTTCGCTTTCGGAATAGCCTGTGCCGTGCCGCCCTGGCGCGCCTCGTTTTCTTCGAGCAGCGCGATCAACGCCTCGAGGCGGTCGGCCTCGCGCGCCGGCTTGTCCCATCTCAGCCGCGAGATGCGCGGAAAGCGCATCGCCACACCGGAGCGGTGCCGGCTGGAGCGGTTGAGCCCCTCGAAGGCGATTTCCATGACGAGCCCATGCCCGGGATCGGCGCGCACCGACCGCACCGGGCCGAAGCGCTCGACCGTGTTGTCGCGGACGTATTTGTCGAGTTGCCGCAGTTCCTCGTCGGTGAAACCGAAATAGGCCTTGCCGACCGGCACCAGCGCCGGCGCGTCGGGCGAGCCGGACCAGACGCCGAACGTGTAGTCCGAATAGAAGCTGGAGCGCTTGCCGTGCCCGCGCTGGGCGTACATCAGCACGGCATCGACCGTGAACGGGTCTCGCTTCCACTTGAACCACGGTCCCTTCGGCCGGCCGGCGAGATAGGGCGCATCCTTCCTCTTCAGCATCACGCCCTCGATCACCGGATGCGGCGGCTTGAGGCGCCTTTCGTTCAGTTCCTCGAAAGAGGAGAATTCGACCAGCGGCGACAGGTCGAAGCGCTCGGGATCGAGGCCGGCCAGGAATTGCGCCAGCCGTGCGCGGCGCTCCAGGAAGCCCAGCCCGCGAACGTCGACTTCGCCGTCGAGCAACAGGTCGTAGGCGCGCACGAAAACCGGATACTGCGCGAGCATCTTTGCCGAGACGGTCTTGCGGTTGAGCCGCTGCTGAAGGTCGGAGAAGGTACGCGTGCCGGTCACCGGTGAGCCGACCAGCAGCTCGCCGTCGAGCACGCCCTCGAAATCCATTGCATCGAGCAGGTCCGGGAAGGAGCCGCCGACATCGTCGCCGGTGCGCGAATAGATGCGGCGCATGCCGCCCTCGTTGACGAGTTGCACGCGGATGCCGTCCCACTTCCATTCCGCCGCGTAGTCGGCCGGGTCGAGCTTCTCCGCATCCTTCGCCTCCAGCGCGTTGGCCAGCATGACCGGGCGGAACAGCGCACTGGCGGCCAGGCTGGGTTTCTCGGCGCGGCCTTCAAGCCAGGCGAACAGCGGCTCATAGGGCGGCTGCAGGCCGTGCCACAGCTCCTCGATTTCGGCGATGTCCTTGCTCCCCAGGTTCGCCAGCGCCTGCTTGACGAGCCGTGCCGACACGCCGATGCGCAGGCCCCCGGTGACAAGCTTGATGACGGCGAAGCGGCCTGAAGTGTCCAGCCGGTCCAGCAGGGCGGTCAGGATCGCCGGCGCGTCGGAGCGGCTGGTGCGCTGCAGCGTTTCGACCACGGCCGACAGCGGCAGCGGCTCGGCGTCGTTAGCCGGCGGCGCGGGCCAGATCAGCGACAGCGTCTCGGCCAGATCCCCGACATAGTCGTAGGAATAACCGAACAGCACCGGGTCGACGCGCTCGATCGCGAGCGCTCGCAGCACGCCCGGTTTGACGCTGGCGAAGGAGAGATCGCCGGCGAGCGAGGCGAGCGCCCAGCCGCGGTCGGGGTCGCGTGTCGTGCGAAAATGATCCTCCATCAGGCGCAGCTTCGCATTGCGCGAGGCAGTCAGCACGAGGCGGTCCAGCAGTTCGGCGAAGCGGTTCATGCGCGGCCTTTGGGCGTGTGCAAGCCCCCTCCACCGGCGGTCCCCCTCACCCGTAAACGGGGGAGGATCGAGGTCATGGCCGGCCGCAACGCCGGATCCTCCCCTGCGAAGCGGGGGAGGGGGACCATGCGAAGCATGGTGGAGGGGGTGCGAGAGAGAGCGAACCGCAGCCTCATCACTCCGCCTCGTCCTCGTAGCCCACGAGGTGCAGCGGACGCGCCGCGATGCCCTTCAGTTCGCACCAGCGCGCCAGCGCCTCCTCGCGGCCATGCGTGACCCACACCTCGCCGGCACCGGTGTCGGCGATCGTCTGCGTGAGCTCGTCCCAGTCCGAATGGTCGGAGATGATCAGCGGCAGTTCGACCCCGCGCTGCCTCGCGCGCTGGCGGATGCGCATCCAGCCCGAGGCGAAGCAGGCGACGGGATCGGCGAAGCGCCGCGCCCAGCGGTCGGCGAAGGCCGACGGCGTTCCGACCACGATCTCGCCGGCGAAGCTCGTCCTGTCGGAGGTGTCGAGCGTGGCGGGCCGCAGGTCGCCGAGGTCGATGCCCCGGCTGGCGTAGTAGTCGCAGAGCTTCTGCAGGGCGCCGTGAATGTAGATCGGCCGATCGTAGCCATGGTCGCGCAGAAGCCGGATGACGCGCTGCGCCTTGCCGAGCGCATAGGCGCCGACGAGATGCGTGCGCTCGGGAAATTCGGCGACCGAGCCGAGCAGCCGGCCGATCTCGTGCGCCGCGTCCGGGTGGCGAAAAACGGGCAACCCGAACGTCGCCTCGCTGATGAAGACGTCGCAAGGCACGACCTCGAAGCCGGCAGCGGTAGGGTCGGCGGCGCGCTTGTAGTCGCCCGAGGCGACGATGCACAACCCGCCCACCGAAACCGCGATCTGGGCGGACCCCAGCACGTGGCCGGCCGGATGGAAGGCGACCCGCGCCTCGCCGATCCGGATTTCCTCGCCCAGACGGGCCACCTGGGTCGAGCCGGCGAAGCCCTCGCCGTACCGCAGCGCCATGATGTCGAGCGTCTCGCGTGTGGCCAGCACATGCGCGTGGCCGGCGCGCGCATGGTCAGAATGGCCGTGCGTGACGAGCGCCCGCTCCACCGGCCTGACCGGGTCGATGAAGAAATCGCCGGCGGGGCAGTAGAGCCCCTCCGGGCGGGCATGGAGGACCTGGCTGGCGCGCATGGCCCTCAAAGATAGTGGTTTGCGGCTCGCGTGGAAGGCTTGCGGCCGCTCGCGCGAAACGCTCTTGCCAGCCGGCGCCAATCGGAGCATAGACCGCGCGCCCGGTTCCGGGCTCCGGACTTCTTCATGCTACCGCTTCAGCTTTCGTCGGGCGATCTCGTCGCCGATCGGCGCGCTTCCTATGCGCAGATGCTGTTCGAGGCAGGCGACCATCTGCCTGCGGCCGAACTCATGCGCGAGGCGCTGGCGCTGGCGCCCGACTGGGCAGCCGGCTGGTTCCGGCTGGGCGAGATGCTGGCGGAAGCCGGAGAGCTCGCGGCGGCTGCGGACGCCTGGCGCGAGGCGTCGTCGCGCCGCGCCTCGGCGGCCGCAGCCGAAACGACCTGTCCGTCTCCCGACAGGGTACCTCTCGACACCTCCCGCTCCGGCCACACACACTGATCGGCACGTTCGATCACGGTTTGTTCGCGATTTCGCTTGGCTGCCCAAAATGCGGGCGCTAGGTTTCCGCCGTGACCGCCAAGCCCGACCTCAGCGAGGCCGAGACCGGCCCGTTCCTGCCAGAACCGTTCCTGCGCTGGTTCTCCGCGCGCGGCTGGCGTCCGCGCGCGCATCAACTGCAGCTGCTCAGGCTGGCACAGGAGGGGCGCTCCGTTCTGCTGATCGCGCCGACCGGCGCGGGCAAGACGCTCGCAGGCTTCCTGCCCTCATTGGTCGATCTCGCCATGCGCGGCAAGCGCAAGCCGGGGGCCGCGCGGCGCGGCATCCACACCCTCTACATCTCGCCGCTCAAGGCGCTCGCCGTGGATATCGAGCGCAATCTCGGCAAGCCTGTCTCGGAGATCGGCCTGCCGGTGACGCTGGAAACGCGCACTGGCGACACGCCTTCGCACAAGCGCGCGCGCCAGAAGCTTGCGCCGCCCGACATTCTGCTCACGACGCCCGAGCAGCTCGCGCTGCTGATCGCCTCGCCCGACGCGCGCCGATTCTTCGCCGACCTCCGCTACGTCGTGCTCGACGAGCTGCATTCGCTGGTCACCTCAAAGCGCGGCCACCTGCTGGCATTGGGGCTCGCCCGGCTGCGCACCTTCGTGCCGTCGCTCCAGTCCATCGGCCTGTCCGCAACGGTCGCCGATCCGGACGGTCTGCGGCGCTGGTTGGTGGGGCAGCGCCCGCCCTCGCTCTTGCGGAAGGAGTCGGCGCTCAACGCCGGGGCGGAGGCAGCGTCCCCCATGGCCGAACTCATCACCGTCACTGGCGGGGCGAAGCCGGAGATAACGATTCTGGACTCCGAAGAGCGCGTGCCCTGGGCCGGACATTCCGCGCGCTACGCGATGCCGGAGATCTACGAGGCCATCAAACGCCACAAGACGACGCTGCTCTTCGTCAACACGCGCTCTCAGGCCGAGCTTCTGTTCGGCGAGCTGTGGCGGATCAACGAGGATGCGCTGCCGATTGCGCTGCACCACGGTTCGCTCGATGTGGGCCAGCGGCGGCGCGTCGAAAAGGCGATGGAGGCGGGCAGCCTGCGCGCCATCGTGGCCACCTCCACGCTCGACCTCGGCATCGACTGGGGCGACGTCGACCTCGTCGTCCATGTCGGCGCCCCGAAAGGCGCGAGCCGGCTTGCGCAGCGCATCGGCCGGTCGAACCACAGGCTGGACGAACCGAGCCGCGCCATCCTCGTCCCGGCCAACCGCTTCGAGGTGCTGGAATGCCGCGCGGCGATCGAGGCCAACTATCTCGGCGCGCAGGACACGCCGCCGCTCGCGGCCGGCGCCCTCGACGTGCTGGCGCAGCATGTGTTGGGCTCGGCGTGTGGCGAGCCGTTCCATGCCGACGCACTCTACGAGGAGGTGCGCTCGGCCGCGCCCTACGCCGCGCTCGACCGCGGGACCTTCGACCGCGTGGTCGATTTCGTCGCCACCGGCGGCTATGCGCTGCGCACCTACGAACGATACGCCCGCATCCGCAAGATGCCGGACGGCCGCTGGCGCGTCTCCAATCCGCGCGTCGCCCAGCAATATCGGCTGAACGTCGGCACCATCGTCGAAAGCCCGATGCTGACGGTCCGCTATGTCCGCCCCGGGCGCGGCAGGGCGAGCCGCGGCGGGCCGGTGCTCGGCAAGATCGAGGAGTATTTCCTCGAAACGCTGGCGCCGGGCGACACTTTCATGTTCGCCGGCAAGGTGCTGCGCTTCGAGGGCATCCGCGAGAACGAGGCATTCGTTTCCAACGCCAGCAATGTGGACGCCAAGGTGCCGTCCTACATGGGCGGCAAGTTTCCGCTCTCGACCTATCTCGCCGGAGAGGTGCGGGCCATGCTGGCCGACCCGGCACGCTGGTCGTCATTGCCCGACCAGGTGTCCGACTGGCTGCGCCTGCAGCGCGACAAGTCGGTCCTGCCGCCGCGCGACCGGCTGCTGGTCGAGACGTTCCCGCGCGGCAACCGCTTCTACATGATCGCCTATCCTTTCGAAGGAAGGCTCGCGCACCAGACGCTGGGCATGCTCCTCACCCGCCGGCTGGAGCGGGCGCGCGCCCGCCCGCTGGGGTTTGTCGCGACCGACTATTCGCTCGCCGTCTGGGCGCTGGACGATCTCGGCGCGCTGTTCCGCGGCAGGCTGCCGCTCTCGGACCTGTTCGACGAGGACATGCTGGGCGACGACCTCGATGCATGGCTCAACGAGAGCTGGATGTTGAAGCGCACCTTCCGCAATTGCGCCGTCATTGCCGGGCTGATCGAGCAGCGCCATCCGGGCCAGGAGAAGACGGGCCGGCAGATCACGGTCTCGGCCGACCTCATCTACGACGTGTTGCGCAGCCACGAGCCGGACCACATCCTGCTGCAGGCGACACGTGCCGACGCCGCCGCCGGGCTGCTCGATGTCAGCAGGCTTGCCGAGATGCTCTCGCGCGTCCGCGGTCGAATCATGCATAAGGAGCTTGAGCAGATTTCGCCGCTGGCGGTGCCGATCATGCTCGAGATCGGCAAGGAATCGATAGCCGGCGAGGCCAACGAGAGCCTGCTGTCGGAAATCGCCGACAGCGTGATCGCGGACGCGCTGGGCGGGATGGACCTGTGACGCAATGAACGCTTTGATGCCGACATCTTCCGCCAGCGCCCGCGTCGCCGAGATCGCCCTTGCCGGCATGGAGGCTGTGTGCGACCCGCGCGGCGCGCTGTTCGTCCCTGCCTGGCGGCTGCTCGCCGTGTCCGACCTGCATTTGGAGAAGGGCGCGGCGCTCGCCCGGCGCGGCTCGCTCGTGCCGCCCTACGACACCGCCGCGACGCTCGCGCGCCTGCGCCACGTCATCGACGACTACCGCCCGCATATCGTGGTCAGCCTTGGCGACAGCTTCCATGACGGGCAGGGTTCGGCACGGCTGCCGGAGGTCTTCCGGTCGGCGCTCAGGGACATGATGGCAGGCCGCGACTGGTACTGGATCGCCGGCAACCACGATCCGGACGCGCCGGACGATCTGCCGGGCCGCTCCGTGCAGGAGCTCGTCGTCGGCCCGCTCACCTTCCGCCACGAGCCGGTGGCGGGTGCCGGCAATGGCGAAATCGCCGGCCACCTTCATCCCGGCGCGCGCGTCGTCCTGCGCGGCCGCTCCGTCCGCCGTCCCTGCTTTGCCAGCGACGGCAACCGGATGGTGATGCCGGCCTTCGGCGCCTACACGGGAACGCTCAACGTTCTCGACCGCGCCTATCATGGCCTGTTCGGCGTGGAGCGGCTGATCGCCTACATGCTCGGCAGGGGCCGCGTGTTTCCGATTGCAGGCGCGATGCTGCGGGCAGGCTAGCCGTTCGCCGTTGCCGCGAAGGCGATGACCATGGCAACGACCGCGACCGCGGTGAGCTGCGTGCGCAGCCGCACGAACCAGTCGGGCAGCTCGCCGGCCTGTCCGGCGAGCGCGTCCCATGCGCCTTGCGCGGCAAAGGCCACCGCCAGCAGCACGAAGGCATAGTTCGGCGGGATGAACAGCACGCCCCAGGCGAGCAGCGGCGGCAACACCGCCAGCGCCATGTCGCGCACCGTCCGCGGATGGACGCCCGCGAGCGCCGCGCCCCAGCGGGCGCCGCCCAGAAAGGACAGCACGATCGCCGAATAGGTGGTCAGCAGCTTGATCGTCATGTCGCGCCACACGTGATCGACCGGGATGCCGGCCAGCCACAGCGACAGCACCGCGAGCGGGATCAGCCCGGCGAAGCCCAGTCGCGTCGCGAGCGCGCGGTTTGCGTCAGCTCCTGCGGCTGGATGCTCCGCATTCACGCTCATGCCTATTCCCTCCGGAATACGATGCTGCCGACCCAGCCGGTCGCAGCGGCGAGCAGCACGGCGAACAGGCCGTAGAGCAGGCCGTGGTCGCGGGCCGCCTCGAACAGCCGCTGCTCGAAACCGGCCTTGTAGATGGCGAGCGTGGCGGTGGACTGCGCCACGAACGCGCCGTTCTTGAACAGGAAGGCGCGCGCCCGGTGCGTTCCGACAGGCACGTTCGGCGCGAGCGAGACCGTTGCCCTGAACAGGGTCGGCGACAGGAAATGGACGCCTCCGACACGCTCGTTGTAGAGGCCGGTGGTCTTCTTGAGATTGCGCAGTGCGTCCCTGAATTCCTGGATGGTCGGAGCATTCCCCGCGTCCAGCGCCTGCAGGTGGATGTTGTCGGCGCCGAGCGACATCTGCTGGTAGGTCGTCGGATCGGTGATGTCCTGGAACTGGCGCGTCGTCGCCACCGAATAGGAGGCCGGCACGTTGACGAACGTCTCCGATTCCGTGTTGATCCACATGCCGAGCACCCGGTCCTTGCGCCGCACGAGGACCGCTCGGGCCGGCCCTTCCAGCACGACGATGACGTCGTAGCGTCCCTGCCGGCTGACCAGCGGATCGATATTGGCGAGTGCCCCGAAAATGGTGAGGTCGGCACCCGCGAAGTCCGACGTGATCGAAAGCCGATCGATGGAAAGCCCGATCTGGATGCCTTCGCGTATCGGCTGCGCCTCGTCGGGCGGCGCCGGCTGGGCGTGAGCGCCGGCCGCGCCGAACAGCAATCCGATGGCAAGTGCGAAGGCCGCGACGCGCATCATTCGCTCCCGTCCGGGGAGGCGAGCGAGTAATGGTTCGTCGGCTCGACGAACAGATCGAAGGCGAGCCGCAGCGCCACCCCGAGCACCAGTATGGCAAGCAGGGCGCGCAACTGCTCGCCCCTCAGCTTCTGTCCGGCCTTGGCACCGTATTGCGCGCCGGCGACGCCCCCCACCATCAGCAGGAAGGCGAGCACGATATCGACGGTCTGGTTCGCCGTCGCATGGACGACGGTCGTGTAGCCGGAGACGAAGATGATCTGGAACAGCGAAGTGCCGACGACGATGCTGGTCGGCACCTTGAGCAGGTAGATCAGCGCCGGCACCATGATGAAGCCGCCGCCCACGCCCATGATCGCCGCCAGGAAGCCGACCCCGGCGCCGAGCCCGAGCACCGGTATGACGCTGACGAACAGCTTGGACGTGCGGAACCGCATCTTGAGCGGCAGCCGGTGAATCCAGTTGTGCTGACCCGGCTTGCGCGTTTGCAGCGCAGCCCCCCCGCGTGAGCGGCGTATGGCGTTGATGCTTTCGACCAGCATGAGGCTGCCGACGATGCCGAGCAGTACGACGTAGAGCAGGGAGATGAAGAGATCGAGCTGGCCGAGCCGGCGCAGAATGGCGAACACCAGCGCACCGATGCTGGAGCCGGCTATGCCGCCGAGGAACAGCACCGTTCCGAGCTTGATGTCGAGCGTGCCGCGTTTGAAATGGGCGATGGCGCCGGAGATCGACGAGGCAATGACCTGGTTGGCGCCGGTCGCCACGGCGATTGCCGGAGGGATGTTGTAGAAGATCAGCAGCGGGGTGATCAGGAAGCCCCCGCCGACTCCGAACATCCCGGACAGAAACCCGACCGCGGCGCCCATTGCAACAAGCACCAGCAGGTTGACGGACATCTCTGCGATCGGGAGATAGATGCTCACCCGTGAAACTCGATCGAAGCTGCGCGGCGGACGTCCCCTGCCGCCGGAATTCACCCAGGAATTCGGCCGTTCATGCGCCGGGAGAGGGACCGAGTCAAACGCTTCCGTCGGGCATGCCTAACCGTCGCGCAACTTCGCGCATCGGCCGCGGCGCAAGGCGTCGCGCGGCCCCCTTTCGCGGCTACTTGCGCGCCAGCAGCGCCTTCACCAGCTTCTCGCTGATCTCGCCGTCCGCCTCCATTCCGTTGTCTGCCTGGAACGCCTTGATTGCGTTGCGGGTCTTCTGCCCCAGGCCCCCGTCCGCCGGCCCTGCGTCGTAGCCGTTCTTGTTCAGGATCGACTGGATGTTGGTGATTGCCTGCTTGACGTCGAGATTGGCCGTGCGGGGGGCGTCCGACCACTCCTCGGGAATCTCGACGATGTTGGCCTCGGGGTCGACCGGCCGTGCCTTCCACAGCTCGGCTGCCTGCTTCGCCTTGACCAGTTGTTCCGGCCGCAGCGCCTTGGCCACCTCGTCACGCTTGGCCTCGGCATCCTTGTCGCCGGTCTTGGCAACCAGCGCGAACCATTTGTACGACTCCTCCAGGCTCTGCGGCATGCCAGCGCCCTTCGCGGCGAGGATGCCCAGATTGTACTGGCTGTCCTTGACGCCGAGCTCGGCCGCCTCGAGGAACCACCGCGCTGCCGCGTCGTTGTCGACCTTGCCGTCGGCGCCCATGGCGTAAAGCACCGCGAGGTTGTGCATCGCGCTGGCGTTGCCCTGCTTGGCTGCCTTCTCGTACCATTCCTTCGCCTTGGCGATATCGCGATCGGTGCCGAGACCCTTCTCGTAGAAATTGCCGAGGCGATACTGCGCCGGCGCATAGCCGAGTTCGGCGGCGCGGCCGTACCATTCGGCTGCGGCGACCATGTCGTTGTTCACCCCGCGGCCGTCGGCATAGCGGGTGGCGATCTCGAACATCGCCTTCGGGTTTCCGCTGTCGGCCGCCTCGCGCAGAGCCTCGTTGCCGATCTCCGCCGGGGCGGGTGTGTAGGACGCCGGCAAGCTTTCCACGGGATCGGTGGCAAGGGCGGCCATCCGCGCCGGCTGCTCTTCGGACGCGCCGTTCGCGCTCTCGGCATCGGTCGCCGCGCTCTCGGCGAACACAGGACCCGGTTCGGAAGTGCCGGCGGTTGGTTCATCGAGGATTGGCGCCGGCGCTTCGGCTTCTGCGGTCTCCCGCTCCGGCTGCACATCCGGCACCGCAGACGTCCGTTCGGGAGCGGGTGCGGCTTCCGCCGCGACGCGCACGGGCGGCGTAGCAGTCGCCTCTTCAGCAATCCGCGGCGCCGGAGCGGCAACCTCCGGCATCGCTTCTGCCTTGAGTGCGGGCTGATCCGCGGGCGTTTCCAGCGTCGCCTCGGCGACCGGTCCGAAGTCACCGGGCCGGAAGGCATTGCTGAGCTGCCAGCCGGCGAGCACGACCATCAGTGCGGTCGCGCCCAGCAGCACCGTCTTGCGCCGTGCCTTGAACATCTCGCCGATCTTGAGCTTCCCGCCGACCGACGCCTTTTCGCCCGACAGCTTCGTGGTCTGCGCTTCGGCAGCCGCCGCCTGTGCGGCGCGCCTGGCCGCGGCGATGAAGTCGGACTTCGCGGTCTCCGAGGTGCCGGCACTCTGGGTGCCGTTCTGCTCGCGGACGCGGCGGATGATCGCGTTGAGATCGGGAGCGCCCGAGCCTGGCTCCAGCGGCTGGTTGGCGAGCTTCGCGTCGATCGGCTCCTCGAACGACGGGTCGTCCGCGACGTTCGGCCTGGCTGGTTCGGCCGCCGGTTCCCGTTCCTTGCGGAAAGCGCGGGCAAGTCCGCTGAGCATCGAGACCTTGCCGTTGCCGGTCTCCGGCCCTTCGGCGGCCTGGTCCTTGTTGAGTGCGTCCTTCGCTGCCGCTGCGGCGGCTTCCGCCGGCGAGCGGGTATGCGCGGAGACCGCACTGCCGCGCCCGAAATCCGCGCGCGCGAATTCGTCCTCGTCGTCGTCGAGCAAAGGCGCTGCGCCAATATGCATCTTGTCCGGCTGGGGGGCAGTTCCATGTTCCAGCGTGCCCAGCCGGTCCACGATCTTCAGCAGCGTGTCGTGGATGGCCTCGAAAGTCTTGGCGTTGCGCTCGTCGGAGCGGCGGGCGAGCTGGTCGAGGGACTTCAGCTCCGCCGCAAGGCTGGCGACGGCGGCGGCGTCCGACTGGTTCTGCGCCATGGCGGCGACGGCGTCCTGCGCTGCACGGCGGGCTGCCTCCAGGATCGCCTCGCGGCCGCCGGCGAGCGACTGCTCGAGATGTTCGAGACGCGGCGCGAGATCGTCGAACTCGGGCAGCGGGTTGCTTGGCCGCGACAGATGCTCCGACAGTGCCGCGACCTGCGATTCCAGATTGCGGATCACGTCGGGATCGATGCCGGCCGCCATCCTCGCCGACTGTTCGAGCCGGTGCGAAATGTCCTCCAGACGCTGCTCGAGCTCCAGCGAGCGCGTTCCTTCCGTGGCGATCGTGCTGTTTTCGAGCCGCGCCGCGAGTTCGGCGAACCTGTTCTCGATGGTTTCGAGAATGCCGCGCTGGTCGAGTTCCGCCGGGCCCTGGCGCTCCACGCGCTGGGCGAAGTCGTCCAGCCGGCGCTCGAGTTCCCGGAAAAGCTCGTGCCCCTGTTCGACAGCGTCCTCTTGCCGACGCTCCAGCACCTGCGACAGGCGAACGAATCGCTCTTCCAGCCCCTGGAAAAGCGCATTGGCCTGGGCGGCGCCGGAATCCCCGGCCAGGTGATCCGATATGATGGCGATCTGGTCGGCGAGGCGCGCGACCACCGTTTCGGGGACGTCGACGCGCTGGGCGATCTCGTCGACCCGCTGTGAAAGCCGGTTCAGCCGCTCGATGATTTCGCCCGACGACTGCTCCTCGAGCAGTTCGTCGATCTGCCGGGCGAGCGAGTTGACCCGCGCCTCGATCCGCTCGAACGGCTCGTGGTCGAAGCTGACCGTCTGCGCCATCGGGGCAGACGCCGCGATCGCCCGCGAGATCTCGTCGAGCCGCTGCTCGATCAGCGCGAATGCGTCGGGCATGGTCGTGCCGTACTGGCGGGCGAACTGCTCGACCGATCCGGCAAGCGTCCTGATCCGCTCTTCGAGCGAGCGCACGGAGAGCGACTCCGGCAGCCGGTTTACGCTCTGGCTGATCTCTTCGAGTTGCCGGTTGAGTGCGTCGAGGTTCGGCCGCAGGTCGCGGCCCGGGGCATCGATGCGGCTCTCCAGCTTCGACCAGCGACGGTCGAACTCGTCCCACCGGCGGCCGACGGACCTGACCGTCTCTTCCCGCGCCAGCGAATCGAGCGAATGCTTCACCTGCTCGAGTTCGAGCCGCAGCATGTTGACGCTCTTGTCGTCGCTGCGCTCCGCGAGCGATCGGACGGCATCCGAAAGCCGCTCGAATTCGGCGGCCAGTTCCGCGCCGTTGATGGCCGGGGCCGCGACATGAAGGCGCTGGATATCCTGGCGCAGCGCGTCGAATTCACGCTGCAGGCCCTGGCTCATCTGCAGCCGCAGTTCCTCGCGCATCGCCTTGAGTTCCGCGGCGATCTTGCCGATGCCGTTGAGGCCGTCCTCCTGGCGGCGCGTGGTCTCCAGGTCGCGCGCCAGCGTGCGCAGGTCTGGGCGCGCGGCCGGCTGGCCGTACGTTCCGGTCGCGGGCTGGGCATATGCGTCGGCGCGCGAGGGGACGAAGGCTTCGCGGCTCCGCTGCAACCTGCCTTCGAGATCGGCGAGGGTGCGATCGAGGTCATCGAAGGACGGGTTCGGCCTGCGCTGCCTGCCGGCATTGAGGGTGTCGAGGTATGACCGTCTCGTGTTCATCAAACGCCTGTCCGCGACCACGCCGGATTGGCCGGCTTCAGTTCGATCGTTCGGAACCGAGAGCAGCCGGAGCAGGCGGTTCAGTGATCGCTGAACCGTTGCCGGACCCTCGCCCCTTCGATTGGGAGCCGTGGGCAACAAGGGACAGGATAGCCACGGGGAACCGATGTCCTCACCTTTCCCCGATCGTGGTAAACAAGCCGTTAACCAACCTTACCGCGACAGTGCAATCACATCTTTCCCTGCGGCAGGTGTACGCAGTTGCCTCACCATGCCTGCGGGCCTATATGGGCCTGATGATCAGGGGCGCACCCAGCCGCAAGGCGGGTGCGTTCGCGTTTAAACCCGGACAAGATCCCGCTATCCGGCGGACATCTGCATGCGACCGCGGCGGTGTCGCGATGCGGGGTCAAAAAGAAGGTCGATGATGGACATCATTTCAGCCGGCAAGGCGCCGGTTTCCCATGCTTCCCAGGACAAGGGCGACGAACTGACCCGCATTGGCGATATGGCACGTCTGTTCGGCGTCACCCTGCGGGCCCTGCGCTTCTACGAGGATAAGGGTCTGATCCAGCCGATCAGGCAGGGCACCACCCGCCTCTATACCAAGCGGGACAGGGCGCGCCTCAGGCTGATCCTGCTCGGGCGCAAGGTCGGCTTCTCGCTGCGCGAGGTCAAGCAGATGCTCGACCTCTACGATCCGAAGGGATCGAACACGCGGCAGCTGCGCCTCGTGCTGGACAAGTCCGAGCGCCAGCTCAAGCGCCTGGAGCGCCAGCGGCAAGCCCTCGAGGAGGCCATGCGCGACCTGCGCGGCCTGATCGGCGACGTTCGCGGCCAGCTCGAAGGCCCGCAGCGCCTCGTCGCCAACCGCTAGCGATTGCCTCCACCGTCTGCGTAAGCACCCTGCGTTTCCACGAAACGCGGGGCGCTGGCGCTTGCGCTCAGGGCAACCCCCCTCGGCCTTGCGCTTCGGATGCGGCCGCCCGCGACTTTCAACCGCATCTGCGCCTTCGACGGATTTTGACGTTTACGCAAACGTCAAAATTTTATACTAGACCCCATGCCGCTTGTCGTGCGCGATTCCGTGCGCGTGCCGATCTCATGCAGGAGTATGCCATGCCGACCTACAAGGCGCCGGTGCAGGACACGATGTTCGTGCTGAAGGATGTGCTCGGCTACGAACGCTATTCCAACCTTCCCGGATTCTCCGAGGCCACGCCCGACGTTCTCGAAGCGATCATGGAGGAGGGCGCCAGGCTCGCCGAGAACGTCATGCACCCGCTCAACCGGGTGGGCGACATCGAGGGCTGCGTGCGCCACGACGACGGCTCGGTGACAACGCCGAAGGGCTTCAAGGAGGCCTACAGGCAGTATTGCGAAGGCGGG
>Ga0182792_1001687_pt1 | contig 17234 bp, 16 predicted proteins | sample Passage237B_FD_130497 | JGI IMG/M metagenome (GOLD analysis project Ga0182792, IMG submission 130497) | Cellulose adapted compost microbial communities from Newby Island Compost Facility, Milpitas, CA, USA - Passage2 37B (version 2) (version 2) ...
CCCGCCCGCGGCGGCCCCACCCCCTCCTCCTGCCGTACCACGGCCATCTCTCGAGAAGGCGCTCCCCCCTCTCGAAGCGCCGCCGCCGCCCGTCACGGCGCAGGAAATTCCGAAACCACCGCCACCGCCGCCGCCGCCCCCACCACCACGGCCCGCCCCCAAGACGACGGCCCCGCTTCCGCAACGGCCCCAGCCGGCGCCCCGCCCCCCACCGCAGCAGCAGGCGCTGCAGCCATCGCCGCTCACGAACCCGCCGCGGCAGCGTGCGCCGGGTGATCAGCAGCAGGCGTCACGGCAATCGCCGACCCTGCAGAATCCGGCAGACGTCTACGGACAGCGCAGGGCCGAAGACGAATATATCTGGTACGTCGCGCGGAAGATCTCGCAGCACCAGCAATTCATCCGCAACGCCGTCACGGAAGCCGGCACCGTGATCCTGCGGCTGGTCATCGCCCGCGACGGCAGGCTGGTGAATGTGGCCATCGCCCGTTCGAGCGGGGTCGCCTCGCTCGACAATGCAAGCCTGAACATGATCCGCCAGGCCGCCCCCTACCCGCCGCTGCCGCCGCAACTCGCGGGCAGCCAGCACACCTTCACCCTGCCGCTGTACTTCCGGCGGAACGAGTGACGGGCTATCTGGCGGGGCCGCCGGCCGGGACGTAGAACGGACGGATCGTGAGCGACGCGAGCCTCGTCCCTGCCCGTCTGGGGGCCATGCCGCCCGCCGCCGTGGCGCTGGCGCTGCTCCTTCATGCGGTCGTGGCAGCGGTGCTGTGGTTCTGGGCGCCGCCCCGGAAGTCCGAAGCATCGCCCGAACCGGTCATGATCCTGTTCGACAGCTCGCCGTCGAACGTCGGCCTGCAGGAGCCCGAGAGAACAGGGCCGCCTGCCGAAGCGATCGCGGCGGCGCCACTGCCCGATGACGGCCGCGAGCCCGCCGCCTTGCAGTCGCCGACGACCGACGCCGCCGTACAACCTGTCCCGAACGACCCGGCGCCCGCCGCCACCTCGCCGGCGTCCCGGCATCCAGGCCCGGTGTCGCCGGATCGCCCTCCATCGACGGACCCGACGCAACAGGCGCTTGCCTCGCCGGCCGCACCGCCCGGGCCCCAACCGGCATCGCCGCCTTCCGCGGCCGCGGCCCCGCCGCCGGCAGCCTTCCCGCTCTACGAGTTCTCCATCCCGCCGGTACCCGGCGCGCCCCCGCCGCCGACATCCCGCGATTTCGCCCGGCCGCGTGTCGTCACACCCATCCGGCCGGCCCAGCGGCCGCCGCCGCGGCCGGCGCCGCCCAGCCAGTACCGGCCGCCCGCGGATACCACCGCGGCGATGCCGGCACCGCTTCCCGGGCCGACCATGGCCGATCAGATCGCCGGCGCCGGCCGGCAGCGGAACGACTATCTGACGCGGCTGTTCCGCCACCTCGAACCCCATCGGGCGAACGCCCTCGGAGGACGCGCCGCCAGCCTGCACGGCCGCGTCGTGACGCGCGTGACGATCGCGCGCAACGGCAGCGTGCTCGACGTCAGCCTGGATTCTTCGAGCGGCCGGCCGGCGCTGGATGCGGCCGAGCTTACCGCCATCCGCAACGGCGCACCCTTCCCACCGGTCCCCGCCGGCATGCCGGGCGATCCGGTGATCCTGATCCTGCGGATGACCTACTGACCGCGCCGCGGCGGCCGAAAGCTCAGGCGAAGTCGCCCGACAGCGCCTGGCGCACGGCCTTGGGCATCACGGCCATATGGCCGTAGTTGGAATGATCGAAGCCGACCACCACGTCGCCCGGATCGCTCCGGAAGGCCGCGATCTCGGCCGCGGTGAAGGGGAAGCGCAGGAACTGCACGGAAGAGGCCTTGCCGTCCTCGCGGGAGCGTTCCTGGTCCTCCTCCGCGACGCCGCGCACGACGTGGCCGCCGGCCCTGATGAAGGCCGTGTGCTCCACGCCGCCCAGGGTCGCCAGCACGCGCGCACGGCGCACCGGATCGTCGATCTCGAACATCACGGTCGCCACCAGCTCGCTGCCCTGCGGGATCAGCGGGTTGTAGGCCGCCAGCTCGCCGGGAATCTGCTCGGGACCGCCCTTCTCGATGAAGAGCATCTCGTGCACCTGATGCAGCATCGTGTCGTAGGATTCGAAGTAGAAGGTCGCGAAGGGGCCGACCTCGAGGCGACGGTCCTTCTTGATCTCGGTGATGCGCCGCCGGCGTTCGGGGCGCTCCCTGGCATACTCGGCCAGCGACAGGATGACGTCAGGTTCGATCTTGCGCAGCATCACGGGTCCTGCACTGTGATGCCGTAGGCGCGCGCCATCAGCTCGATCGGATGGTTGGCGCGCGACGGCCTGGGTTTCTCCTCGCCCGCCGCGATCTCCATCACCTGCATGAGGTGATCGGCCGCCAGCGGGCATTCCGAGGCGACGAAGCCGGTGTTGTTCTTGAGCGCCGCCTGAGCGGCCGGTTTGCCGACCTTCACCGCGATGTCGAAGTTCTCCGTGCGCGCGCCCCAGATGCCGCCGTGACCGCTGCAGCGCTCGATGACGGCGACGCGCGTCTTGGGGATCAGGCGCAGCATCTCAGCGCCCTTCGCGCCCATGTTCTGGGCCCGGGAATGGCAGGCGAGATGCACGCTGACGCCGCCCTCGACCGGCTCGAGCCCGGGCGCCAGACCTTCCTTCTTGGCGATGTCGACGACGTACTCCGACAGGTCGAATGTCGCCTGCGACAGCCGCTCGACGGCGACATCCTTGGGCAGGATCAGCGGCCATTCGAACTTGAGCATGAGAGCACACGACGGCGTGAGCGCGACGATGTCGTAGCCCTTGTCCACCCACGGCAGCAGCGCCTGGGTCACACGATGCGCGGCGTCCGCGACGGCATTGAGGTCGCCCAGCTCCAGCTTGGGCATGCCGCAGCAGGCCGGATGAACGACCTCGGTCTCGACGCCGTTCCTGGCCAACACCGCCCGGGCGGCCGCGCCGATCGAGGTGTTGTTGAAATTGACGAAGCAGGTTGCGTACAGGACGGCCTTGCGCTTGCCGAACGCCGGCGCCGTCTGGTTCAGCTCGACGCCCTCGCGGGCGGCGCGCATCTCGAAGGTCTCGCCGGCATAGCGCGGCAGATGGGCGCCATGATGGATTCCTGCCAGCCGTTCCATGGCCGGACGCGTCAGCGTGTTGTGCTCGTCGGTAGCCCAGTTGGCGAGCGCCGCCGTCCACGAGCCCAGCCGGCCCATGCGATCGGTGTCGGCGAGCTGCCTGTCGACGAGATCGACGCCCTGCTTGCGTGCACGCACCGCGCGGTGACGCAGCATCAGATGGGGAAAGTCCAGCGCCCATTCGTGCGGCGGCACGTAGGGACACTTCGTCATGAAGCACATGTCGCAGAGCGTGCAGGCTTCCTCGACCTTGGCGTAGTCCTCCTTGGCCACGCCGTCGAGCTCGCCGGTTGGCCCGTTGTCGATCAGGTCGAACAGGCGCGGGAAGGAATCGCAGAGATTGAAGCAGCGCCGGCAGCCATGACAGATGTCGAAGACGCGCTCCATCTCCTTTTCGAGCGCCTTCTCATCCCAGAACCAGGGACTTTGCCAGTCCAGGGCATGGCGGACGGGGGCTTCGAGGCTGCCTTCGCGCATGACGGGCCGTTCTTCGCAGTGTGGTCGGACGATCGCAACGCCGGACGAAAAAGGGGACCCGGGCGGGGTCCCCTTCCGTGCAAGAGTCGGCGCCTCAGGCCATCGTGTCGAGGGCCTTCTGGAAGCGGCCGGCGTGGCTCTTCTCGGCCTTGGCGAGAGTCTCGAACCAGTCGGCGATCTCGCCGAAGCCTTCCTCGCGCGCGGTGCGCGCCATGCCCGGGTACATGTCGGTGTACTCATGGGTCTCGCCGGCGATCGCAGCCTTGAGATTGGACGAGGTCTCGCCGATCGGCAGCCCGGTGGCGGGATCGCCGCTCACCTCGAGGAACTCGAGATGGCCGTGCGCGTGGCCGGTCTCGCCCTCGGCGGTCGAGCGGAACACCGCGGCGACGTCGTTATAGCCTTCGACGTCGGCCTTCTGGGCGAAATAGAGATAGCGGCGGTTGGCCTGGCTCTCGCCGGCAAACGCTGCCTTCAGATTGTCCTCGGTCTTGGAGCCCTTGAGGTTTGCCATGGCTATTCTCCTTGTGAGATTTGGCGGTCGGCACGCGGCCGATCTGGCAGGGCAAATATCGGTTACCCACCCGGAAGGCGTCAAGCTGTTTAGAACAATTCTAAAAACTGCAAGCGATTCGCAAGTATCGACCTGCGAGGCGGAGGGTCAGGTCGAAAATGCGCGCCGGACTGCTGGTTGTTCCAACAGGCGCAATCCGTTCGGCTGCTTCCAGCCGAACGGATTGTACTTTAGCGGCGCACCCGCACGATCACGTCGACGCGCGACAGGTGCGTGCCCTTGGGCGGTGCCGGGAGGCCGCCGATCGTCACCTTGTCGGACGGGAAATCGTGCAGCTCGCCGTCGGGCTCCACGAAGAAATGATGGTGATGACCGATATTGGTATCGAAATAGGATCGACCCGGCGCCACGACGACCTCGCGCAGCAACCCGGCATCGCGGAACTGGTTCAGGGCGTTGTAGACGGTCGCCAGCGACACCGGCATGCGCGCCGCCCGGACCTCGGCGTGCAGGCTTTCGGCGGTAACGTGCCGGTGGCCGCCTCCGAACAGCAGGCGCGCCAAGGCGATCCGCTGCCGCGTGGGGCGCAATCCCGCCGCCCGCAGGCGGTCCGTGAAATCGGGGCTGGTGCCGGACATGGTTACACCCATATGTAAGCAGCCGAAAGCGGCCTGAAAAGGGCCGCCGGAGCTTCCCGGGGCGGTTTGCGCTGCGCGGCCGGGCTCCTTATTCTGGCTTCAAACCCGAAACTGGGGCGGCGTGGGACGGTGAGTGTGAGCGACAAGAAGAGCAGTTATACCTTCGAGGACCTGATCGATTGCGCCAAGGGGCGCCTGTTCGGGCCGGGGAACGCGCAATTGCCGTTGCCGCCAATGCTGATGATCGACCGCATCCTCAAGATCGACGAGACCGGTGGCCAGTTCGGGAAAGGCGAGGTTGTGGCCGAGCTCGACATCAAGCCGGATCTCTGGTTCTTCGCCTGCCATTTCAAAGGGGACCCGGTGATGCCGGGCTGTCTGCCGCTCGACGCGCTCTGGCAATGCCTGGGATTCTTCCTGGGCTGGATGAAGGCGCCGGGCCGGGGGCGTGCCCTGGGCGTGGGCGAGGTCAAGTTCACCGGCATGATCGTCCCGACCGTGAAGAAACTCACCTTCCATGTGCACCTCAAGCGCGTGATGCTGCGCAAGCTGGTTCTGGGCATAGCCGACGGTTTCGTCCATGCCGACGGCAAGCCGGTCTATGAGGCCAACGGGCTCAAGGTCGGGCTCTTCCAGGATGACGCCGCCGCAGTTCCGGCAGCAACGGGCTGACATCATGAAACGCATCGTGGTCACGGGGCTGGGAGTCGTCTCCTCGATCGGCAACAACGCGGCCGAGGTGACAACCTCGTTGCGGGAAGGCAGGTCCGGCATCGAGTTCGTGCCCCAGTACAAGGAACTCGGCTTCCGAAGCCAGGTGGCCGGGACGCTCAAGATGAACGTCGACGATCTCGTTGATCGCCGCCTGCGCCGCTTCATGGGCGATGGGGCCGCTTTCGCCTATCTGGCGATGAAGGAGGCGATCGCCGATGCCGGGCTGAGCGACTCCGAGGTCTCGAACGACCGGACCGGGGTCGTCGCCGGATCGGGCGGTCCGACCACGGGCGCCATCGTCCAGTCGGCCATCATCGCCAAGGAGAAAGGGCCCAAGCGGGTGGGCCCGTTCATGGTGCCGCGGGCCATGTCGAGCACGGTCTCGGCAAATCTCGCCACGGCCTACAGGATCAAGGGCCTCAGCTACTCGATCAGCTCCGCCTGCTCGACCTCGGCGCATTGCATCGGCAATGCCGTCGAATGCATCCAGCTCGGCAAGGCCGACCGCATGTTCGCCGGTGGCGGCGAGGAGCTCGACTGGACATTGTCGGTGCTGTTCGATGCCATGGGTGCGATGTCCTCCAGGTACAATGACACGCCGCAGCGGGCGAGCCGCGCCTACGACAGGGATCGCGACGGCTTCGTGATCTCCGGCGGCGGCGGCATCGTGGTGCTCGAGGATCTCGAGGTCGCCAGGGCGCGCGGCGCCAAGATCTATGCCGAGGTCATCGGCTACGGCGCGACATCCGACGGCGCCGACATGGTCGCGCCGTCCGGCGAGGGCGCGGTACGGTGCATGAAGCTCGCCCTGGAAGGCTTTCCGGGCGCGGCGCGGCGCAACGCGCCGGTCGGCTACATCAACAGCCACGGCACCTCGACGCCGGTGGGCGACATCACCGAGCTCGACGCCATCCGTGAGGTGTTCGGAAGCAACAAGCTGCCGACGGTCAGCTCCACGAAATCGCTGACCGGCCACAGCCAGGGAGCAACCGGGGCGCACGAGGCGATCTATTCGTTGCTGATGCTGAAGGAGGACTTCGTGGCGGCATCGGCCAATATCGAGAACCTCGATCCCGGTGTCGGCGATTATCCGGTGGCGCGCGAGCGCATCGACCGGGCAGGCCTGGAGACGGTGATGTCGAACAGCTTCGGCTTCGGCGGCACCAATGCCTGCCTGCTGTTCTCGCGCTACGACCACTAGAGAGGGACCATGCCCGACGATCGGCCGCTCGCCGCCGCCCCCGATGCTTCCGGCGGCAGCGCCATGGGGGCTGCGCCCACGGCCCACACGCCGTCGAAAGCGACCGACCTGCCCGAGGTCCCCCGGCTCATGGCCGGCAAGCGCGGACTGATCATGGGCGTGGCCAACGACCGGTCGATCGCCTGGGGCATTGCGCAGGCATTGCATGCTGCGGGGGCCGAGATGGCCTTCACCTACCAGGGGGCCGCGTTCGGCAAGCGCGTGCTGCCGATGGTCCAGAAGCTGGGCTCGACGATCGTCGAGGAAGCCGACGTCGAGAACGAGGAGAGCCTCGACCGTCTGTTCGCGCGCCTGAAGGCCGAATGGGGCCGGCTCGACTTCGTCGTGCATGCCATCGCCTTCTCCGACAAGGAGGAGCTGAAGGGACGCTACGTCGACACCACCAAGGCCAACTTCCAGCGCAGCCTGACCATCTCCTGCTACTCCTTCACCGAGATCGCGCGACGCGCGCTGCCGTTGATGACCGAAGGCGGCAGCCTGCTCACGCTCACCTACGAAGGCGCCACGCGGGTCATGCCCTCCTACAACGTCATGGGCGTGGCCAAGGCCGCGCTGGAGGCGAGCGTGCGCTATCTCGCGGCCGACCTCGGACCGCAGGGCGTGCGGGTCAATGCCATCTCCGCAGGTCCGATGCGCACCCTGGCCGGCGCCGTGATCGGCAGCGCACGTTACGTCTACCGTGTGTCGCGCGAGGCCTCGCCCCTGCGCCGAAACATCGAGCTCAGCGACGTCGGCGGCTCGGCGCTCTACCTGCTGTCCGATCTCAGCGCCGGCGTCACCGGCACCGTGCAGTTCGTCGATGCCGGCTATCACGCCATCGGCATGCCGCCGTCACTGGGCAACGGCAACGGCGAGTGACGCTCAGTCCGCCGCGCCGGCGGCACGCAGCCGCTCGGTCGTCGCGACGTCGATCGCGCCCGTGACGGCGTCGACGGCGACGCCATAGACGTCGCGAGCCGCTGCAGCACTGACAATGCCGTCGAGCACATCGCGCGCCACGGCGGCCGGATCGCGGCGCCGCGGATCGCCCCAGCCGCCGCCGCCGGCCGACCGGACCTTGAAGCGCGGATTGCGCAGCGACCTCTTGCCGTAGGCCGGCAGGTCGTTCACGAGTTGCCCATCGCTGGCGATCGTCATGTCCGCTCCAGCGCCGTCGCCGCCGCCGTTCACGCCGAAGGCGGCCGCGTAGGTGAGCCCCTCGCTGCGGAAGGACTGCACGACGTCGCCCTCGACCTCGGCTTCGTACTCCACACCGGCGCCGCCGCGGCGCTCGCCCGGCCCCGCGCTGTCGCAGCGGATCTCGTGGCGATGGATGCGGATGGGGTAGAGGCGCTCGTAGGCTTCCACGTTGGGGACCGTCAGGCCGCCCAATGCACCGATCAGGCCGATCTGGTGGAAGCCGTCGCGCTCGGCGACGGCGCCGGCGCCGGACAGCGCATTCCAGTGGTAGAGCACGTAGGGCTCGCCGGTCGCATTGTGGCCAGTGCTGATGCCGTGCACCGTCTTTCCCCAGCCTGCGCAAGCGCGCCCGGGATCGGCCTTGGCCAGGGCCTTCCAGATCGCGTGGACGATCTCGTGGCCCATGTACATGGTGCTCATCGTCTGGGAGGCTGGCGGGTTGGGATTGACCAGCGTCCCGGGCGGCAGGATGAGGCGCGCCGAGCGAAACGTGCCCTCGTTGATCGGAATGTCGCCCCCCAGGAACGACGCCAGCCCGACATAGGTCAGCGAATGCGTGTTGGCGATGGGGCTGTTCTTGAAGCCGCGCATCTGCGGGTCGGTTCCGGTGTAGTCGATCGTCAGGCTGTCACCCTCGATGGTGAGGGTTACGTGGATATTGAAGCGACCGGGCGAGAAGCAGTCGTTGTCGGTGTGCTCGTCGCCCTCGTAGACTCCGTCGGGCAGCAAGGCGACGACCTGCCGGAAGCGCGCATCGGCATGGTCGAGCACGGCATCGAAGATGTCGGCGATCACCGTCGTGCCGAGCTCCTTGCCCAGCGTCACGATGCGATCGCCGCCGACGTGCGTGGCGCCGATCATCGCCTGGAGATCACCGTCGAGCAGCTCCGGCGTGCGGCTGTTGAGCAGCAGGAGCTGCCAGACGTCCCGCCGGATCTCCCCCTTCTCGACGACGCGAATCGGCGGCAGGCGGATGCCCTCGTGGAAGATCTCGGTGGCGTCGCCGTTGTAGGTCCCGGGTGCGCCGCCGCCGATGTCCGACTGGTGCGCGCGGTCGCAGGCGAAGGCGACCAGCCGCCCGCCGACGAAGACCGGCGTGGCGATGACCCAGTCGGGCAGGTGGTTGCCCCCGGCCACGTAGGGATCGTTCATCAGGAAGACATCCCCTTCCGCGATGTCGTCGCCGAACGCCGCGACCAGGGCACGGACGGCGAAGCCGCCACCCGCCGCATGCGCTGGCAGGCCCTCCGCCTGGCTGATGATGTGGCCGTCGCGGCCGGTGATGAAGCAGGTGAAATCGTGCGCCTGGCTGAAGATCGGGCTGAGAGCCGTCTGCTGCATCACCCAGCCCATCTGACGACAGATATGGTCGAGGCGGTTCTGCGTCAGCGCGAGCAGAACGGGATCGACGGTTCGCCGGTCCGAATGGGACTTGTCCATGGCCATCACCTCAGCTCGATCACGTAGTTGCCCGCCTTGTCGACGCTGACCTGATCGTCGGGCCCGGCATACAAGGTCGTCGTGTGTTCTTCGATGATAAGCGGCCCCTGGAGCGTGTGCCCGGCTCCCAAGTCGCCACCGCGATAGACCGGCACGTCGGCCCAACCGGCGCTCCTGTCCAGGAAGACGCGGCGCCTCTCGGCAGGCTGCGGCGTCGCCGACGCCGATTCGCGCTCGGGAACGGCCAGCGCCGAGGCCGGCAGCGTCGCCACGACGCGCAAGGCGGCGATGCGGATGGGCGTGATCGGCTTGATATGGCCGTAGAGGCGCTTGTGTTCCGCCTCGAACCGGCCCTTGAGCGAAGCGACATCGTCCTGGCCGGGATCGTAGTCGACCTGCACCGACCGCATCTGTCCCTTGTAGACGAGGTCGATCACGCAGCGCAGCGTCGGGGCGGACGCCGCCGATTCGGCGCCGATCTCTTCGGTCGCCGTCCTGGTCAGCTCGGCGAAGGCGCCGGGCAGCGACGCCAGCGCCTCGCCGCCCAGCGGTGCATCGAAGACGCGGTAGAGGTCGTGCCGGATGTCGCTGTCGAGCATGCCCAGCGCACAGAAGGCGCCGGCGTGACGAGGCACGTAGACCCGGCGGCAGCCCAGCATGCGGCCGACCGTGGCGCCGTGCATCGGCCCGGCGCCACCGGCGGCGATCAGCGTGTAATGCGCCGGGTTGAGGCCGCGCTTGACGCTGATCTCCTCGACGGCATGCAGCAGGTTCTGCTCGAGGAGTTGCACGATACCGATCGCCGCCTCCTCGACATCGAGCCCGAGCGGCCCTGCGACCCGTCCGGCGCAGGCGGACCGCGCCCGCGCCGCGTCGATCACGACCGAACCGTCGCCGATCGGCCCTGCGCGCATCCGCCCCAGCACGACCAGGGCATCGGTCGTCGTCGCCTCGACGCCGCCCCGCCCGTAGGCGGCCGGTCCCGGTGCAGCGCCCGCGCCTTGGGGCCCGCAGCGCAGCAGGCCGGCGCCGTCGACCCGGGCGATCGTGCCGCCGCCCGCGCCCACCGTGTGGATGTCGATGGCCGGCAGGCCGACATGATGGCCGCCGATCCCGAAGCCGTCGATGAGCTGCGCACGGCCCTCCTGCAACATGCTCACGTCGCAACTGGTGCCGCCGATCTCCATGGTGATCAGGTTGTCGCTGCCGCACAGGCGCCCGAAGTAGCGCATCGCCCCGATACCGGCAGCCGGCCCCGACAGGCACAGGCCGACCGGCGCGCGGGCGACGCGACTCAGCCCGATCGCACCGCCGTTGCTCTGGATGAGCGCCCCCTCGCCACGAAAGCCGAGGCCGCGCAGCCGCTTGCCCAGCGCCTCGAGATAGGTCAGCACGCGGCGACGGATGTAGGCGTCGACGACCGTGGTCGAACTGCGTTCGTACTCGCCGACGATCGGCGCGAGACGCGACGACAGCGACACCGGCATCTGCGGCGCCACCTCGCGGATGATCTCGGCGGCTTCCTCCTCGTGGCCGCCATTCGCATAGGCGTTGATGAAGCAGATCGCGATTGCGTCGACGCCGCGTTGCGCGAACTGGACGACGGCGTCGCGGACATCCTCGCCCGACAGGGGCGCAATCTCCCGGCCGTGCGCGTCCATCCGCCCGCGCACGCCCAGCCGCAGATGGCGCGGGGCGAGCGGCTCCGCATAGGGCGTCCGATGGTCCCAGGGATTCTCGCGGATGCTGCGCCGGATCTCGATGCTGTCGCGGAAGCCCCATGTCGTCAGCAGGCCGACCTTGGCGCCCTTGCGCTCGAGAACGGTGTTGGTGGCGATCGTCGAGCCGTGCACGAACCAGCCGCACTCGCCCAGCAGCTCGGCCACCGACTTGCCGAGTCCCGCCGCAGCAGCGGCCACAGCATCGAGCACGCCGCGGCTGGGGTCGCTCGGCACGGACGGCACCTTGAAGACTTCGATCGTGCCGCCGGGCTGCTCGACGACGAGGTCGGTGAACGTGCCACCGACATCTACACCAATGCGATTCATGATTTGGCCAGAGATGGGTCGAACGGAACGATCACGGACGATGGGGAAATTTCGTGCTGCCGCCGCGGGTGACCGGGACGGGCTTGCCGTAGGATCGCTCGAGGCCGAGCTGGGCGAAGTAGTCCTTGAAGCGGGGCACGTTCGGATTGCGGTTGCGCTCCTCGAAGTACGGAAGCAACGGTTCGTACCAGTCGAAGATGCGACGCAGCTCCCGCACCGGTTCGTCCGAGATGTCCACGCGCAGGTCGCAGCGCGAGACCGTCTGCTCTCCGAAGGTCAGCAGCGAAGCCGATGTCTGCCCCTCCTCCTGGCCACCGGCGTCGCGACCCGCCTCGATGGCGCGCAGCAGGCGGGCTTCGAGGATGTCGGAGTCGCGTTCGTGGAACGCCTCGGCGATGGCTTCGACCACCTGGGGTCCGGCCAGGACGTTGCCCATGGCGACGAAGTTCTCGCCCGCGATATGCCCGGCCCACGCCATGTTGGCGTCGCCCGTGAAGGCAGCCGACCGGCCGTCGGCATCGACGATGCCGATCTGGCGCTTGCCCGGCCAGTCGTCGCTCGCCGTGACCTCCGCGATCACGCCGCGCGGGCTGTAGCCCTGCTCCAGCAGGCGCAGGCTGAAGGCGCCCAGGCGTGGCTCGGCGACGGCCTGGAAGCCGACGGCGCCGGCATGCGAGACGAACGAGCAGCGGTTGCCCACGGCGGGAGAGCTGGTCGCCATGGCGATGCCGCGATGGCCGGTGCGCTTGCATCGGCCGACGATCGTGAAGGTCATTTCGTGTCCCTTGTCGAAGGTTGCTCGCCCGGCAGCGCCAAAGGGGCGTCGTCGGGCCATCCGAAGTCGATTGCGTCGCCGACGGCCAGAGGGGCCAGGCCGGGGCTGTCGACGGTCAGCGTGGTGCTGTTGATCTCGATGGAGACGCGGGTCAGCGCGCCCAGGAAGGATTTCGCCGCCACCTGCCCGCGGCCGCGCACCTGGCCGGAGGGGATGGCGGGGCCGAGGGCGATGGCCTCGGGCCGGATGGCGACCGCGATCTCGCTGCCGGTCGGCACCGTCCGGCCGCCGACGACAAGGTCGCCGAGCGCCGTCGTCACGCGCATGCCGTCCGGCGTCGACGCCACGACGCGGCCAGGCAGCAGGTTCGTCTCGCCGACGAAGTCGGCGACATAGGCGCTGACCGGCCGGCGGTAGATCTCCTCCGGCGTCCCGGTCTGGGCGATGCGCCCCTTCTCCATGACCACGATGACGTCCGACAGGTTCATCGCCTCTTCCTGGTCGTGCGTCACGTAGATGAAGGTGATGCCGACGTCGCGCTGCAGCGCCTTCAGCTCGCCCTGCATGCGCTTGCGCATCTTGAGATCCAGCGCACCCAGCGGCTCGTCGAGCAGCAGCACGCGCGGCCGGGTCACCAGCGCACGCGCCAGCGCGACGCGCTGCTGCTGGCCGCCCGAAAGCTGGCGCGGATATTTGTGCGCATGGTCGGTCAGGCCGAGGCTGGAGAGCATCGAGTCGACCCGCGTCGCGATCTCGGGCCTGGCGACGCCGTCCATGCGCAGACCGAAGGCGACGTTGCGCGCGACCGTCATGTGAGGGAACAGCGCATAGCTCTGGAAGACCATGCGCGTGTGGCGGCCGGGCTCGTCCTGGTGGACGGGCTCTCCCGCCACCAGCACTTCGCCGTCATCCTGCTGCTCGAAGCCGCCGATGATGCGCAGCGTCGTCGTCTTGCCGCAGCCGGAAGGACCGAGCAGCGTCACGAACTGCCCCCGCTCGACGTCGAGATCGACGCCGGCCACCGCCTCGAAGCGGCCGAAGCGCTTGACCACGCGCCGCAGCCGGACGTCGGGAAATTCGCTGCTGCCCGGCACCGTCACGGTCTCACGACGCCTTCACTTCGTTCCAGATCTCGTTCCAGCGCGCCTTGTCCTTCGGGATCGCCTTGAAGGTGAGGCGCGAGACGTTCTTCGGATCGATGCCCAGATCCTTGACCAGCGCCGGTTCGAGCCGGTCGACCGCCGCCTTCGACGACGGGGCGTAGCGCGTGGTGCGGGCCATGAACTCGCCGTACTCCGGGCTGAGCGTGAAGTTGGCGTAGTCCTGCACCAGCTTGAGCTTCTTCGTGCCCTTGACCGGCGTGATCGCCTCGCTCCAGCCGATCGCGCCCTCCTTGGGCCACACCCAGCCGGCATCCACGCCCGCCTTGCGCAGCGGTGCGATCACGGCGAGGAAGGTCCACGCCGCCACGACCTCGCCGGAGGCCAGCATGTTCTGCACGTCGGCGACATTCTTCCAGTAGGCGCGCAGCAGCGGCTTTTGGGAGATGAGCAGCTTCTTCACCTCCTGCAGCTCCTTCTCGCCCATGGCGTAGGGCTCCTTGATGCCGAGCTTGAGCGCGCCGACGCCAAGGGAGTCCTCGGGTTCGTCACGCATCGCGAGACGACCCTTCCACTTCGGATCGAACAGCACGTCGAGCGAATCGACCTCGCCCGTCTCCTTGCGGTTGAAGGCGATGGCGTTGGCGCCCCACACGAAGGGCACACCGTAGAGCTTGCCGTCGACCGACCATTGCGGCTGCTTCTGGAATTCCGGGAACAGCGTCTTGACGTTGGGCAGGCTCGCCGGATCGAGCGGCTCGATCAGCCCGGCCTTGGCCGCCGGCGCGACATAGTTCTGCACGGGGACGATCATGTCGTAGAGCTTGGTGCCGCCGCCGCGCAGCTTGGCCATCATCTCGTCCGAGCTGCTGTAGAAGGTCGGCTTGAGGTCGATGCCGGCCTTCTTCTTCGCGTCCTCGACGAACGGGCCTTCGCCCCAGGTCGACCAGGTGAAGTAGTTGAGCAGGCGATCCTGCGCGACGGCGCGGCCGGCGCCAGCGGACAGCGCCGATGCCCCGAGCCCCGCGACGCCCAGGGCCTGCATGACGCGCCGCCGGGAGATTCCGGCGGGCAGCAGCAGATTCAGGTCCAGTCTTTCAGCCATATCGTCTCTCCAGCCGTGTCGGGTTTGTTCATCGTCTTGTTGAATCGGCGGTCGCGCGCCGTATCGCGATCTCGGCGAGGCCGGCCATCGCGCAGCTGACGACGATGGTCAGTGTGGCGATGGCGTTGATCTCGGGCGTGATGCCGAAACGCAGCATCGACCAGATCATCATCGGCAGCGTGTTCTCGGTGCCGGTCGTGAAGAATGTGACGACCACCTCGTCGAACGAGAGCGTGAAGGAGATCAGCGCCGCGGCCAGAATCGCCGGCGCGAGCAGAGGCAGCGTGATCTCGACGAAGATCGTCAGCGTCCCGGCACCGAGGTCCCGCGCCGCTTCCTCGATCGACGGATCGGAGCCGACGAGACGGGCGGAGATGATCAGGAAGACGTAGGGGAAAGCGACGATCGAATGGCCGATGATGACGGTCAGCAGCGACAGGTCGATCTGCAGGACGTTGTAGAAGCTGAGCAGGGCGATGCCGAGGATGAGATGCGGCACCATCATCGGCAGGCCGGCACCGGAGCGGAGCACGGTGCGCCAGCGCGCGCCGTAGCGGTGCACGCCGGTCGCCATGGCGACACCCAGCGCCGTGGCCAGGACGACGGTCGCCGCGGCAACGACGAAGCTGTTGATCAGGGCCGACCGGAAGGCCTCGTTGCCCGCGAGGCGGCCATACCACTCCAGGGTATAGCCCTGGATGGGAAAGATGCTGATTTCCGACGTGTTGAAGGAGAACAGCACGACCAGGAAGAGCGGCGCGAAGAGGAACAGCAGCACGAGGGCCGTCCACAGCCCGAGCAGCGGCGTCGAGGACAGGCGCCGCGCCGCCATCAGGCGACACCCGCGGGACGCCCGGCCCGCAGCATGGCGACGGCCGCGACGAGGATAATGGCCATGATGGCGAGCGCCATCGCCGAACCCAGCGGATATTCGAAGGCGACGCCGAACTGCTGGGCGACGATGCTGCCGATCAGGATGCTGCGCGTCCCCCCCAGCAGCTCGGGCGTCACGAAGGAGCCCATCGACGGGATGAAGACGAACAGGCAACCCGTCGCGACCCCGGGCAGGCTGAGCGGCAGGGTGACGTGGAGGAACGTCCGCCAGCGGCCGCCGCCGAGATCCTTGGCCGCCTCGAACAGGCTGGGATCGAGCTTCTCCAGCACCGAATAGATCGGCAGGATGAGATAGGGCACGTAGATGTGGACGAGCGCCAGGGTGACGGCGAAGTCGCTGTAGAGCAGCCAGGAGACCGGCTCGTCGGTCAGGCCGACCGCCTGCAGCGCCTGGTTCACCGCCCCCTTGGTGCCGAGGATCAGCATCCAGGCGTAGGTGCGGACAAGATAGCTGGTCCAGAGCGGCAGGATCACCAGGACCAGCAGGGTCACCCTGAAGCGCTTCGTCTTGCGCGCCAGGTAGTAGGCGACGGGATAGCCGATGAGCAGCGAGATCAGCGTCACCAGGAGCGAGACCTTGATCGTCCGCCAGAAGACGTTGAGGTACAGCGGCCGGATGAGCTTTTCGTAGCTTGCCAGCGTGAAGTCGGCGACAAGCTCGTAGTCGACGACGCGCCAGAAGCTCATCAGCACGATCGTGGCCATCGGCAGCACGAAGAAGAGGCCGATCCAGGCGCCGGGCAGTCCGAGGAAGGCTGTCGCGGCCGCGAGACGGCGGCGCGTCATGAGCCGGCGTCGGCCGGCGCGGAAACACCTCGCGACGGCAGGTATCCCAGCTCGTGGGACAGGGTCAGCGCCGCACCGCGCACCATCTCTACGAACTGCGGGACGCGATCGTCCGTCAGGCGGACCGACGGCGCCGAGATGACGAGACTGTACCGGACCTCGCCGTCGGCATTGTAGACCGGTGCGCCGACGGAACGGGCGCCCGGCGTAATCTCGGCATCGCTGAAGCCGTAGCCCAGCTCGCGGATGCGTCCGAGCTCGTGGCGCAGCGGCGCCGGCGCGGCCAGCGTCCTGTCGGTGAAGCGCCGCAGCGGCCCGGCCTCGAGAAGGGCATCGATGAAGCTCTCCGGCTGGAAGGCCAGGATGACCTTGCCGACGCATCCCGCGTTGAGGGGGAAGCTCTCGCCCGGGCTGATCGTGAAACGCATCGATTGCGGGCTGTCGATGTTGGCGAGACAGACGCCGTGGTCGCCCTGCCGCACGCTCAGGCTGACCGTCTCCTGGCTGGCTTCCATCAGCCGGTGCAGGATCGGGCGCGCGATGCTCAGCACATCGTAGGATTGCTCGGCACGCCGGCCCAGCGAGACGACCGCCGGCGCCAGCCGGAAGCGGCCCGTCTGCTCGTCCTGGCGCAGCAGTCCGCCGCGCGCCAGCGTCACCAGCAGCCGATGGACGACGCTCTTGTGGAGCCCGAGCTCGCGGCCCAGCGACGACGTGGACCACTCGTCCGCCTGCGCGAACGCCCGCAACACCGAAACCGCGCGCTGGACGGACTGCACTTCACCGGGAACCGCCATTCTCTCCTGTCTCACAATAAGAGACGTCGTCTCAATATTGAAACCGTACGAAGTCGAACGCCGACTTGTCAACGCATTGACGCAGGACGGTCACATGCAGGACGCATCGGGCCCGATGCCGTCCGTCCTATGGTCGTTTGGTGTGGGTTCTGACTGGGCGTCGGCGCTGCCGACCGGCAAGCTGCCGATCAGCCGACGACGATATCCATCGTCGTGGCGAACGCCCCAGCCTCCGCGCCAGGCGCGGGCGCCCGCCCCATCTCCATCCGCTCCCCCCGTCGCGGATCGCCCGCCGCGGGGCGGGAGAGGGAGACACGCTCGTTTGCCCGCTCCCCGCCCCCCCCAAGCCACAC
>Ga0182792_1001689_pt1 | contig 17228 bp, 12 predicted proteins | sample Passage237B_FD_130497 | JGI IMG/M metagenome (GOLD analysis project Ga0182792, IMG submission 130497) | Cellulose adapted compost microbial communities from Newby Island Compost Facility, Milpitas, CA, USA - Passage2 37B (version 2) (version 2) ...
ATCCGAAGGACAGGAGCAACATGCACAGCAGGTGTGCTTTCACTGTTTGTCTAGTAGCTGATTGATTAAAGTTGGTCATTTAGCAAGTTGAAAAAAACATTTATTTTTTTGCCAGTGGTGCCACCACCCATACACCCGGTTCCTCACGGGGCTTGGCGGGCATCTGCTGGCCATAGCCATAGGGATAGCCGTAGCCATAACCATAGGGGTATCCATAGCCGCGCCGCATCACACTTGGCGAACTGCCGCTCCCCGGTATCATGACACCATTGATTTTCACATTGAATGCGAGTTCGCCCACGTAATCGCTGGAGATACCCAGCCGCTCCAGCGGGACCACCATTTCGACACACAGCGCGTCTGTCGTATCCAACGTTGCCTGAGCGTGAATGCCATAGGTGTTCTCCAATGAAATCTGGCCATCGAGCACATCGTTGAACCGCATCACGTAAATCGCACGTATAGCCGCCAACGCTCCTTTCCGCATGTCATCCGGGCGGTCGTCGTTGTCGGCAGACATGATGGAACGGAAGGCCAATCGATCGGCAACGGGGAAATAAACCGTAGGTCCATCCCGCCTTTTACCCTTGGTATTGACCATGAATGCCAGTCCTTGTGCGAAAATCTGCATCTGCCTATCTTTGTCCCGCACGCGCATGGCCACATAGGCATGCGCCGCATCGTTCCTGATTTCGTAGTGAAACTGTTGGGTGGCATGATCGTATCGCAGGGAATCCCCCCAATCGTCGAGCTTTCCGTCGACGACGATGCTCGCGGCCCATTCCAGTGATTGCTGGATATTCCCTTTGTTCCGTTGCGCAACCAATGGATTTACAGCAGCGAACAGGAACATGCATACCGTACAAGCTTTCCAAACCATCTGTACCGTTGTAATGTGTGATTTTGACACCGCCATACTAGCTAAGTTTAATTGTATAAGAATTATTACAAGCGGGCTTTTAAACCAGAGCACCCGCGATTAAAAACGAAGGTTTTGTTTGTGCACCTAGGCGGTGTGGACCATTTGTCGCTAAGCACGACTTGCTTCTTTTTCGCCTCAAGCCGGCTGGGCTCGCACTTGGAGGCAGCCAAGTGCGCAAGCTGCTTCGGCTGGCTGCGTCGTCGCCTTCCGTTGCGGCATCCCCAGACGCATCCCGCAGCCGCCCTCAGGCACAGGGCCAACCCTTCGCTTCGTCGGTCTGCTTATGTACGTTCGCTACGCATCTTGTTCCCGTCGGGGGATGCTTCGCTTCCGATGGCTTCCTATGCAGCCTAAGCCGGTCCCGCTCCGACCATGATTCCGTACGGCTGCCCGTAGCAACCCTCCGTACACCTTTTGACTCCGCATAGGATATCCTGCGGCTTGCAGGTTGAGGCACTGCCTTTGTAGCAGGAGATCCAAGCGGGGAGTCTTTGGTTACTTTCTGCGGAAGAAAGTAACGCCCCGCCGTGGCGAACGGCGGAAAGCCCTGAGCGCAATGGCAAAAGAAAAAGCCTCCGCGCAGCGGAAACTGTCTAAACAAATCCTTCGTTTACCATAATCAAAAGTTAAATGCAATTACCTAATTAAACCCTTCATTATTAATTTACCGACAAAAGTATATTTTTGTTAACGGTTAACGAAAAGGAGCGGAACAATGCTACTATCCCGGTATCAGGACATATTGGTCGAGGCAGGGTGCGACGAGGCTGGCAGGGGATGCCTTGCCGGTCCAGTGTTCGCCGCGGCGGTGATTTTTTCCGAGGCGTTTCAGCATGAAATACTGACGGATTCCAAACAACTGTCCGCCGTTCAACGGACAGCACTGCGCGCCATCATCGAAACAGAGGCACTAGCTTTTGCCGTCGCCCACGTCAGCCCGCAGGAAATCGACAAAATCAACATCCACAATGCTTCTTACCTAGCCATGCATCGTGCCCTCGATGCGCTGAAATTGAAAGCGGAATACATCATCGTCGACGGCAACCGATTTATACCGTATCAACAGACACCGCACTGCTGTATCGTCAAAGGGGATGGCAAATACCTGTCCATCGCGGCTGCTTCGATTTTGGCCAAGACCTATCGGGATGAATACATGGAGCAACTTGCCGAAGCATTCCCGCAATACGGCTGGCACCAAAATAAAGGGTACCCAACCATACAGCACCGGACCGCGATATTGGAGTATGGCTTTACCCCCCATCACCGGCGCACGTTCCGGGTGACCGATCCCCAACTTAGCCTTTTTTAGCCGGGACCTGTTCCGCCCTTTTTTTTCTTTCCAGCCAGATTACAACGGCTGTCCCCATCACTAAGATAATCGAGGCAATCAACGAAATCGTCTCGCCGAGGTGATAAGATTGCGGCTCAAACCTAAACTCGACTTTATGGTTCCCTCCCGGCAACTGCAGTGCCCGCAGGAGGTAGTTTGCCCTTAGGATCGGTCGTTCTTCCCCATCGACATAAGCTTTCCAACCTTTGTCGTACCATATCTCCGAAAATACGGCCAACGCATCATTCGGTGCAGAATATTCATACACCAGCCGATCTGGCCGATAGGAGGTAAGCGCTATGGATGAATTGACCGGACGGCCCAAGCGCTTCTCATCCAAAAGCGGCTTAAATTCCTCATGGATGAAAGCCTCTTTAAGCGGATCGAATCCGTTGATAGCCTGCATCTCTTCCTCATCATCCTTGACCAAGGTCACCTTCTCAACGAACCAAGCATTGCCCGCTGCCGTATTGCGGCGCTGGATGCGTTCGCTGTTTTGGCTGTTGTCGCGCGTGATGAGGTAACGCGTGTTGAGCATATCCAGCACGTCTTCGTTTATGGCACTGGTAAATTGCCGCTCGATCATTTCCTGATAGCGCATCAGTTTGGCCGCATGATAGCCGCCGATTGATTTATGGAAATACGAGGTACGGGAATCTGCAAAAGGATTGGTCGTGAGATCAAGTACCCGATAGTTGGGGTCCTTGTCCATCAGAATCAGCTTGTCTACTTCCCGCTCTTGGATGAATTGCCGCTGGATCTGCAGCTTGTCTACAAAGCGGTCTTCATTCAGGTACCGCTTATCGACGCCCCACAGGTCGATCAAGGTAACCGCGCCCAGCAGGATAACAACCGTTTGGGCTTTCAACTTATTTTTTACCAATAACCAGACCAAGGCAAATGTAATCCCGATAAACAGCAGCGACCGGAAGGCGTCCATCCGGGCTAGATGAGCCCGGTCTTTCACCAAAGCAGCCATAAGTTCATTGGCAAACGTATTGTCGCGCAACTGCTGGGCATACTGCTGGGTCATGGCTTGGTGATTGGAGCTTTTGAAGTTCAAAAACACATCCGGCAGCAGCGCGATGAGCAACACGATACCGCCCACGCCATAGAAGGTATATAGCAACTTCTTGTCCGCATGCTTAATCTTATCGCGTTGGGTGGCCATTTCATCGACGGTCAAAATCGCCAATACAGGCACAAGTAGCGTCGCAATGATCAGAATCGATTCAACTGCCCGGAACTTGTTGTACATCGGAAAGTAGTTGAAGAACAGGTCGGAAACCACCGGGAAGTGCCGTCCGAATGACAGGAGGAGCACCAATGCCGTCGTCACGGACAGCCACCATTTCAGCCGCCCCCTCACCACAAACAACCCTAATATAAACAGGAATACCACGCCTGCGCCAAAATACCAGGGACCGGAAGTGAAGGCTTTTTCCCCCCAATACGTTGGAAAATTTGCCGCAGCTTGAGGGGCATACCCATGGTTGGCCAATGCCTTGGCTACATGGGAATTCTCATCCAGTTGGGTCGATGAACCTCCGCCATACGCATTGGGAATCAAGAACGTGAGGCTCTCTCCCACGCCTTGGCTCCAGTCATAAGCGTATTCCCGACTTACCCCATTGTCCGCCCGCTGCTCATTTTCCGTCTTCAAGTTCGCCTTTCCGCGCAACGTTTCTTTGCTATACTCATAAGTAGGCCAAAGCAACGAAGCATTTACAGCTATGGCCATCGCTACTGCCGCGGCTTGATAGCCGATGGCTTTCGCAAATTCCAATAACCTCCTTTCCTTAATCGCATGATATAGCTCGATGCCTACCAACAAAAGGACAGCCAGCAACAAATAGTAGGTAACCTGGATGTGATTTACCCGAATCTCGAGCGCCATGGCAAACGCCAACAATACCGCCCCCCATAAGTACCTGCCTCGGAAAGCCAGCAAAATACCGGCTAGTATCGGTGCCATGAACGCAATCGCATAGGTCTTATTGGCATGCCCCGCTTCGATATAGATAAAATTGTAGGATGAAAAAGCAAACGCCACGGCACCGGCTGCGGCAAGCCATGGCTTTAATCTCAACACACCGAACAATAAATACGCTCCCAATAAGTACAGCAGCACCACATCGATGGGATGTGGAAACACGGCCTTGAACCCCTTCATGAGATAGGTCGTGATGTTGTTTGGCAGCTCCATTAAGACTTGGTAGGCAGGCATCCCACTGAACATCGAATTCGTCCAAAGCGGCATATCGCCGTCCCGCGCTTTGATATCCAACAGCTCTTTCTGTCCAGCTTGGGCCAGCAAAACGTCTTGTTGATACAGCACCTTCCCCTGCCAGGCAGGAGTCAAATATAGGAAGCAGATGGCGATAAAAACGCCGATAACCGCCAAATGGGTTGAATTATTGTTAAACCAGGTCTTCATGTATCGCTATTGGTTTCAAACATAGGTGCCAAACATAGCTAAAATGCTCCGTATTCGCGAACTCCTGCAGCATAAAAATTACGCCCAACAACCGGATTATTCCCCCTTTTGAATCAGCCGGTTGATGTCTTTCAGTTCCCCGAACAGTACCAGGATGTCCCCTTCTGCCAAAACGGTATCCGATTGGGCGATGCCCGTCGCTTCCTTGCTGATGGTTGTCTTGCCCTGCGTATGCTGCTCGGTGGATTTGATCGTGGTCAGTACGATTACGCGGTATTTGTTGGTCAGGTTAGCTTCCTTCAACGTCATTCCTACGTACTTCAAAGGTACCTTGGTTTCGATGATGCTGTACCTATCCGAGATTTTGAAGGAGTCCACGATGTCGATATTGTCCAGCCGCATGGCCAGCCGCGCCGCCGATTCTTCCTCGGGCATGATGTATTCATCGATGTCCATCGCTTCCAGCACCGTCTTCTGAAGGTCGGATACCACACGCCCGATGATGCGTTTCACACGGAGTTGCTTCAGCAACGCGGTGGTCAGGAGTGAAGCTCCTTCGTCTTCCCCGATGGCGACAATGGCAGCGTCTGCATCCTTCAGGGGCAGTGCGCTCATCGCGTCGGCATCGGTGCTGTCCATGCGCACCGTATGCGTGATTTTTTCTTTCAGTTCTTCCACCCTGGCCATCCGGTTGTCCGCACCGATGACTTCATGGCCCAATTCCGTAAGGCGGATAGCAAGCGCCCTGCCGAAGTTACCCAGCCCTAAAACGATGTATTTCATCCTTTTGTGTTTTTCGTTTTCTAAAACAGCACCTGCTCCTGTGGATATTCATAGCTCCTGCTCTTCATATTTTTGATCAATGCCACCAACAGCGTGAGCATGCCGACACGGCCCACGAACATGCTGACGATGATTATCGCTTTACCGGCGGCACTCAATTGGGGTGTGATGCCCAAGCTGAGCCCACAGGTGGCGTAGGCGGAGAAGCTTTCGAAAGCAATCGGCAATAACCCCAGCTGGCCATCCGTGATGGACAACCCGAATATCGTACCACCCACTGCCAAAAAAGACAGTACGATGATGGCGAACGCCTTACTGACCGAATCGGCGGCGATTCTCCTGCCGAAAATCTCCAGTTTGTCCTTTCCACGGGCCAGGCTGACGATGTTCAGCATGGCCACGGCGAAGGTAGTCGTCTTGATACCACCACCCGTAGACCCCGGGGATGCACCGATCCACATCAGCAGCGTGGCCAGCATGATCGTCGGAAACGAAAGGCTGCCCATATCCACGACATTGAACCCAGCCGTACGCGAACTGTTGCCCATGAAGAATGCGGCCACCCACTTGCCCCATAGGGTCTGATGCTCCTGGAGAACTCCCCCGTATTCCAAGACAAACGTGAGTATCGTAGAAAAAACCACCAAAATCGCAGTCATCCACATCACCAAGCGGGTGTTGAAACTGATTACCCAAGCGCGGTACACATAGGGTTTGCCGAATACCAGCCGTTGGAAAAAACTGACAACCCATCGCTTGACAAATGCATACAGGTTGAATACGACTCCAAAACCGAATCCGCCGATGATGAACAGCCAAGCCACGACAAGCTGCACGTGATAATTGTACCTTATCGACGCATGGTACATACCGTCTGTTGCCGTCGAAAACCCGGCGTTGCAAAAAGCGGACACTGCATGAAAGACGGCGAAGAAAATACGGTCCGACGGCGAGGCGAAACCGGATGGCGAGGTGCTGAAAAAAATCAGCACCGCTCCGACAGCCTCCAAAAGCAACGTGAGAACGATGATTTTCAACAACGTGTTGATGACAGACGCTACTTTGTTATGCCCTAGGAACTCACCGTACATCAGTTGGTTTTTGTACGAAAAACCACCGCTGAAGAAATACCCAAAGAACCCAGTAAACGTCATGATGCCCAACCCGCCCAACTGGATAAGGACAAGCAAAACCGTATGGCCGAATGGTGAAAAAACCGTGGCCACATCGATGGTAGACAAGCCCGTGATGCATACCGCGCTGGTGGCCATGAACAGGGCATCGACAAACGGCAACGGGTGCTGGGCCCCCGCTCTCGGCAGCATCAGCAGCAAGGTGCCAATCAGGATCAGAAAGAGAAAACTGACGACAAAGAGGATGGTTGGGTTGAAGTAAAAATTATCGAAAAACAGGCTGCTCTTGGAAAGCTCCGTGAGGAAAACAGCGAAGACCCCCAAATGCAACCATTCAGGCTGGCGAAGGAAATCCAGCAGGTCGTTTCCGCTGCTCCTGCCAATCGTCACCAGCGTGAAGTAAACGACCAAGGCAATGCCGCCGTAATGCGATAGCATGACGCGCTGCCTTACTGCGATGGCTAGCCCGGTGCGGACAAAACCCAGCACAAACAGCCCATAAAATATCCACGGCATCGCCGATTGGAAATGCTGTGCCGTGATCTTGTCGGTGTTGTAACCCAAATGGAACAGCACCGCCACCACACATGCGGAACTCACATAAAGCATTACCCGATCAACCGCCTTTTCGCGGTATTTGAACAGGTATTTGACATCGCCGAGCATTAGCGTGCTACCACTTCAATCTCATAGAGTTTTGGCCACAGTTTTCCGGTGACGAAAAGCCGGTCGCCACGCCGATCGTGGGCTATGCCGTTGAGTTCATTGTCATGGTCGGCCTTTTCAGGATAAATACCAATCAGGTTAATCTCGCCTTCAACCGCCCCTGTGCCGGGATCAATGATCACGATGATGTCTTTGGTGTAGACGTTGGCATATACCTTTCCATCAACATATTCCAGTTCGTTGATGCTATCCAATGGTCCCTTGTCGCTGTAGACTTCGATAAACCCTTCTTCTGCATAGGTATCTTTGTTGAGGAAATAAAGCCGACTACTGCCGTCGGAGAGGATAAGACGGCTGCCATCGAAGCAAATCCCCCAACCCTCTTTGAATGATCCGTAGGAGAACTCCCCAATTTTGGAAAGTGTGGCTTTATTATAGGTAAATCCCTTGCCATTCCGGTAAGTCAACTGAACGACTCGGTCATTTACAATGGTTATGCCTTCGCCAAAGTACTCATCTGCTAGCGCCACTTGTTGGATAGGCTGTCCGGTTTGGTAATTAACTTTGCGGAGCGAAGATTTACCGTTCCGCCCTGTACTTTCATATAAGACGCCTTGCGTATCAAATTCCAGCCCTTGGGTGTAGGCATCCGTATCATGCGGATATGCATTGATTACCTTAAACCCATAACGCTTAGGCGCGGGGGGCACCACGACGATATTGCTGTAGGCGACCTGTTCCTGACCTCCATGATATAGCTTGGCACTGAGCGTACGGCTACCAAACGCGGCCTTTTCGGTGTCGAGCGTTACCGGCGTACTGTCCGTTTTCCGGGCGAAAACATCGCCGTCCATGGCGTACACGACAGAATCGAAAGCAGTGACGTCTGCAGGGAAAGACAGTTTCAGTGGCACCGTTTCACCGACATGGACAAGGGTGCCAGCTTCCGGAACCTCAAACCTGAATTTTGATGCCTTCTTCTGCGTATTGCATGATGCAAGGAAAGCAAGCAGCGCCAGAAGGATGTAAATCACTTTGTTCATGGTTGCAAACTTATAAATATTTTCACGTCAACACACCAACCCTTGTTCACTCACTCACATCCTCACACACTCACATCCTCACTCACTAATAATCCGGCCAAAATGCATCCTTGATCAACCGCATGTTACAGGTCCCATTCTTTTCCGAATACAGGATGGACACCACGTCAAACCGGATTTCGCCGCCGTATTTATTAGCCGCTATGTATTGGTTGGCTGCGCGGGTGAGCCGGGCTTGCTTGACCGCATCCACAAACTCATAGGGCATACCATAGGCACTGCCGGTACGGGTTTTTACCTCAACGAAAACCAGTATGCTGCCATCTTCAGCAATGATATCTACCTCCAGGTTCTTGTAACGCCAGTTTTGGCAACGGATTCGGTACCCCCGCTGCTTCAGCAAAACGACGGCATCGTCTTCCCCTTTCTTGCCTTTTTGGAGCCGACCCAACATTTACTTGACAACTATGGTACCCAATTTCTCCCCGATCAATTTCGATACGTCCTTCAGCTTTTGGTAATTCGCTAGCATAACCGCCAGGTTGGCCTCATCGGTTTCGGCTTTCAACTCTTCCCTTATCTTGTAGATTTGCTGTTCCACTTTCCTTTTTTTGATCCGGTAGATGGCACCATAGACCAAATCTTCCAAACGCTCCGATTCGTGCGAAACATAAATCTTCCGTTTCTCGTCATTCCAGTTGGGGCTCAGGCTGTATTTGATAGCGAGCAAATCAATGGCCAAGTCCGCAATGCGCCGGTCCGGATGGGTCACAAAAACGCGTTCTTCCGGAAGTTCATTGCGTGCAATGTACGCTTTATAGGTATCGATAACCGACCGGCACGCGGGGTCTTCAAACGACAGGTCGCTCAACCCGCTGAGCAAAAGCGGCGCTATCGGGACCTGATTAGTCACCTCCCATGTCGCCGGCTGATTGCCGTAGTGCAGGAGTATGCGGACAATCTCCCGCTCATGCAACACATCGGATGGGATGCCGCCCTCCCCATCAATAAGCCCTATCTTCACGGCAGGGACCTGCGCTTCCGCTGGAGTCGGCGTCGTTTCGGGCTTCCGATTGGCTTTTCGCGCTTGGTTGATCCGTATTTTGTTGAGTTCGGCTATCAGGATACGCTCTTCGATATCAAGCAGCGTACTGCATTCCCGGACAAATACAGCGGCCTTGATGGCATCCGGAATCAGCGCGATGCTCTCCACCACATCACGGATAACGTCCGCGCGCCTCACGGGGTCATTGCCTGCATCGCGCAGCAGCACATGGGTTTTGTAGAAGATGAAATCCTGCTGGTGCTCCGCGAGGTATTGCTTGAATGCCGTCGAGCCAAACCGGTGCACATAGGAATCAGGGTCGTTACCGTCCGGGAAGAGCAATACTTTGACGTTCAGCCCTTCCTCCAGCAACATATCCGTGCCGCGCAAGGAGGCTTTGATGCCGGCCTCGTCCCCGTCATATAAGATGGTCACATTCTTGGTGTACCGCGATATGAGCCGTACCTGTCCGACCGTAAGCGAAGTCCCGGATGAGGCCACCACATTTTCCACCCCTGCTTGGTGCATTGAAAGCACATCCGCATACCCTTCTACGAGGTAACAATGGTCTGCATCGAGGATGGCTTTCTTCGCGAAATAAAGCCCGTACAACACATCCGACTTATGGTATACTTCGCTTTCCGGGGAATTGACGTATTTCGGCGTCTTCTTGTCGGTCTTCAAGGTCCGGCCGCCAAAACCCAATACCCGCCCCGTGAGGTTGTGGATGGGGAACATCACCCGGCCGCGGAAACGGTCATACACTCCCCCATCGTCCTTCCGAATGATGAGTCCCGTAGCTTCAAGAAATTCATCTTTATACCCTTCTGCCTTCGCCCGGTCGTAAAGGGCTGTCCAAGCTTCCGGTGAATAGCCAAGTTCGAATTTCCGAATGATATCTTCCCGGTAACCCCGCTCCTTGAAATAGTTGAGGCCGATGGCTTGCCCTTCTTCGGTGTCCCATAAGGTGTCCCTGAAAAACTTGCCCGCCCAATTGGTGACGATGAACAGGCTCTCCCGCTTATCCTGCGCGGCAAGCTGTTCGGGGGTCCGTTCGGTCTCCTCCACTTCGATGTGGTATTTTTGGGCAAGGTACTTGAGGGCTTCGGGATAGGAATACTTTTCATGCTCCATCACGAACCGTACGGCATCTCCGCCAGCACCGCAACCAAAGCATTTGTAAATCCCCTTGCTTACGGATACGTTGAAAGAAGGCGTCTTTTCGTTGTGGAAAGGGCATAAGCCGATGAGCGACGTGCCACGCTTCTTAAGGTCCACAAAATCCCCCACCACTTCCTCGATTCGTGCCGCATCTAATATTTTATCGACGACCTCTTGCTTGATCACAGCCTACCCCTTTTGATAATTAACGGTAAAATTAATGATTAACCTGACTTTTTGCTATTTTTGCGCCGTAAAAAATGCCGTTCATTTATTTATTCACTTCTTCACCAACGAAATTTGTCCGGGCCGTTCCCTGCGAAAACGAGTCGCATAACGGCTCATACCTGCCTACGGTAGGCAGACGGGTTTCGTTACCGCTTAAAAAAACAGTTTACGCAGATGAAACCTGCTTGTGTGCAAGCTTCGTCGCTATTATAAAAGCAAAACGAGCGTAAGCGAGCTCATTGATACCATGAAAAAGCATACACTACATTAATAATAATCATTGTAATGAAAGTCTCCAGAATTTGCTGCATCGGCGCGGGATATGTAGGCGGACCCACCATGTCCGTCATCGCCCAGAAATGCCCCCACATCACCGTCACCATCGTGGACATCAACGAGAAGCGCATCGCCGCATGGAACGACCCCGACCTGGCCAGGCTCCCGGTGTACGAGCCCGGGCTGGCCGAGGTGGTGGCCGAGGCCCGCGGGCGCAACCTGTTCTTCTCCACCGACGTGGACCGCGCCATCGCCGAGGCCGACATGGTGTTCATCTCGGTGAACACGCCCACCAAGACCTACGGCAAGGGCAAGGGCATGGCCGCCGACCTCAAGTTCATCGAGCTCTGCGCCAGGCAGATCGCCGCCGCGGCGACATCCGACAAGATCGTCGTGGAGAAGTCCACCCTGCCCGTGCGCACCGCCGAGGCCCTCAAGAGCATCCTCCACAACACCGGCAACGGCGTCAGCTTCCACATCCTCTCCAACCCCGAGTTCCTCGCCGAGGGGACGGCCATACAGGACCTGCACGACCCCGACCGCGTGCTCATCGGCGGCGAGGAAGCACGCGCCGTGCAGGCACTGGTCGACATCTACGCCTCCTGGGTGCCCCGCGACCGCATACTCACCACCAACCTCTGGTCCTCCGAACTGTCCAAGCTCACCGCCAACGCCTTCCTCGCACAGCGCGTGTCGTCCATCAACGCCATCTCCGAGCTCTGCGAGAAGACCGGCGCCAACGTAGACGAGGTGGCCCGCGCCATCGGCACCGACAGCCGCATCGGGCCCAAGTTCCTCAAGGCCTCCGTCGGCTTCGGCGGGTCCTGCTTCCAGAAGGACATCCTCAACCTGGTCTACATCGCCCGCAGCTACGGCCTGCACGAGGTGGCCCATTACTGGGAGCAGGTCATCGCCATGAACGACCACCAGAAGCGCCGCTTCGCCGACAACATCGTGCAGACCATGTACAACACCGTCTCCGGCAAGAAGATCGCCTTCCTCGGATGGGCTTTCAAGAAGGATACCAACGACACCCGCGAGTCCGCCGCCATCTACGTGGCCGACGCGCTGCTCAGCGAAGAGGCCAATATCGTGGTATATGACCCCAAGGTGTCCGCCGAACAGGTCTATGCCGACCTGGACCACCTCGGCACGCGCAGCCCCGGGGAAAACCGCAGGCTGGTCACCGTCGTGGACGACCCCTACGACGCGGCGCAGCGGGCCCATGCCATCGCCGTGCTCACCGAGTGGGACGAGTTCAGGACCTACGACTGGCACCGCATCAAGGACAGCATGATGAAACCGGCTTTCCTGTTCGACGGAAGGAAACTCCTCTCAGACAACAGGCTCGACCAAATCGGGTTCCACTACTACGCTATCGGCGAATAACGGTTATCCTTCATCTTGGGTCTCTGCCACGGCAAGCAGCGGGGCAGGGCGGCCGATTACTTTATACTTGCCTTCTCCGGATAGGATACTATAATACTCATTATCAGCTGTTTCCAGCAATGAAAGGGCACGCTGCAATTGGCTATCGTGTTTGAACGAAAATATCGTCCGGCCCTTTTTGTAGTAGTAGCGCGATACGATTTCTGCGCCAAGCGCCGCTTTGATTTCATCTTGGTGATTAATCAGGTCACGTTGCTTGCTGTGATATACCTTGCGCTCCAGCGATCCCAATTCCTGAAGGATTTCATCGGGTTTCTCCGCTGTCTCCGCCAACGCCTTCAACCGCTGCAATGCCGCCTCCGTCTTCGTAAAGTAATGAAAATCCCTCCCTTCCAAAAATGCGATGAAATCCGCGTATTGCGCTTCGCCTATTTCAAACTTACCCGCCTTGGGAATCTGTGCGTGCCGCTGTTTGAAGGCTGTTGCATAGTCGAATATCAGGTACCGGTTTAACAAGGTTTGCGTAATCGGGCTGTATGATGCTTTTTCCACCGTAATATCGGGGAAAATACCACTGCCATCGTACACCACCCTGCCCTTTTTGGTACTAAACGGATTGATCAGCGAATCGGACACCTTGGTGTATTCGCCGCTGCTATCCCGATGGATGAAATCCAGTGCCTGTATGCACCTACCGGAAGGCGTATAATACTTGGCTACCGTCACTTTCACCAGATTATTGTACGGGATATTGAATGTCTGTTGCACCAATCCCTTCCCGAAGCTCCGTTCGCCGATGATTACCGCCCTGTCCAGGTCCTGTAATGCCCCAGCCACGATTTCAGAGGCGGAAGCAGAGTGCCCATTGATCAGCACCACAAGCGGGATGTCCGGCGCAATGGGCTTGGCCATGGTACGGTAGCTATGGGTTTTGGTGGCATTTTTACCGCGCTGGCTGACGACCAGTTCGCCCGTTGGCACAAATAGGTTGACAATCTTGACAGCCTCCTGCAAAATCCCCCCACCGTTATTTCGCAAATCAACGATCAACCCTCCAAGCGGGCTGATTCCCTGCAATTCGTGCAACGCTTCCTCCACTTCCTTTGCTGAGCGTTCCAAGAATTTATCCAGCTTGATGTAGCCGATGTTTCCATCCAGTAGCGTCGCATGGCTGACATTGGGTTGGCGGACAACACTGCGGGTCAGGGTCAGCGTTTCCAGTTGGCCTCCCGGCTTTCTCACCTGCAGCCGCATATCACTGTTTTCGGCGCCCCGCAGCAAATGGTTTACGTCGGCTGCAGACTTATTCGCCAAAAGCGTCCCGTTGATGCTTACCAGCTCATCACCCACTTGTAAACCCGCTTGGTCAGCAGGATAGTTTACATAAAGCTCAGCGAGGTAAGTGCGCCCATCCCGTTCAAAAACAGCTGCGCCTATCCCCCCATATTTCGTATCGACGTATTTCAGCTTGTAATCTTCAACGTCCGTTTCCGCTACGTACTCGGTATACGGATCCAGGTCGTCAAGCATCGCGTCGACAGCGGTTTTGATTAACCGATCGGGGTCTGTCTCATCCACGTAATTAAGGCTTATTTGCCGATATACCGCGGCGAAAATGTCGAGATTCTTGCTGATCAAAAACAAATCATCCTTGACAGCGACAAAGGCAGAAAAAAACAATGCAGCGACGGCCAGGAATGCCGCGTGCTTGATACGGAGCCCGTGTTTGCGATACTTCATTTGTGGTACGTCAAAATCAAAAAACAATTAAAGTTAAGACAATTTGTAACGAATACCAACAGCGTTAGTCCTGAAAATGGCCAAACACCCTTAATCATTGCATATCACAACAATTTTGTCTAAGTTTGCCTTCCAAAAAATTGATTAGCTAATTAATGTTGAAATGAGTTCGACACCGATAACAAAAGAGACTTATTTGGAGTGGTATAAATGCATGCTGCTCATGCGTAAATTCGAAGAGAAGGCCGGTCAGTTGTATGGACAGCAGAAAATCAGGGGATTCTGCCACCTGTACATCGGCCAAGAGGCCGTGGTAGCAGGAGCCATATCGGTGTTGCGGCCGGAAGATTCGATGATTACCGCTTACCGAGACCATGCGCATGCCATAGCCAAGGGCGTATCGGCCAATGCGGCCATGGCTGAACTTTACGGCAAGGCGACCGGATGTTCCAAGGGCAAAGGCGGATCGATGCACTTTTTCAGCAAAGAACATAAATTCATGGGCGGCCACGGCATCGTAGGCGGTCAAATCCCACTGGGTGCTGGCATTGCCTTTGCCGAAAAGTACAATGGCACCGACAACGTATGTGTGTGCTATATGGGGGATGGGGCGGTAAGGCAAGGCGCCTTCAATGAGGCGCTGAATATGGCCATGTTGTGGAAGCTACCGGTTATCTTCGTCTGCGAGAACAACGGATACGCGATGGGCACATCCGTAGCCCGCACGACCAACATGATCGATATCTACAAAATGGGACTCGGCTTTGACATGCCCAGTGCACCGGTGGATGGCATGGATGTGGTGGCTGTACACAACGCCATGGACGAAGCCGTGCAACGTGCCCGCAGCGGCGAAGGCCCCACATTCCTGGAGATGCGGACGTACCGCTACAAGGGCCACTCGATGTCTGACCCGGCTAAATACCGTACCAAGGAAGAGTTGGAGGAATATAAAGGTCGCGATCCGCTGATTACCACCAAAGCCACCATCGTCGAAAAAAAATATGCGGACGAAGACTGGTTTAGCGAAGTGGAGGCCGGAGTAAAGAAAACCATCGACGAATGCGTCAAATTCGCAGAGGAATCGCCCTATCCCGAACTGGAAGAACTGTACAACGACGTATATGTACAGGCAGATTACCCGTTTATCACCGATTAAGATAGTTGAAGTAGCTAACGTTAAGTATAAAGGATTAACCGCAATATAACATGGCTGAAGTAGTAAAAATGCCCAAGATGAGCGATACCATGACCGAGGGGGTCATCGCGAAGTGGCACAAAAAAGTAGGCGACAAGGTCAGTTCCGGCGATTTGATAGCAGAGGTGGAAACCGACAAAGCCACCATGGATTTCGAATCCTACCAAGAAGGAACGTTATTATATATCGGGCCTAAGGAGGGCGAAGCCGTGCCTGTTGATGCGGTTATCGCTATCTTGGGCGAAGAAGGGGAAGACTACAAGGCGCTGTTGGATGGACAAAGCGGCACTAAAGGCAACGGCAAAAAGGAGGAAGTGAAGGATGAGGGGAAAACGCAGGAGGACGCGGAAGAGGGTACACCGGCGGAAGACGACGGCGACGAAGTGACTGCGGAATCGCTGGGTGCCACCGTTATCACCATGCCCCTGCTGAGCGACACCATGACCGAAGGGGTGATTGCCGAATGGCATTTCAAGGTTGGCGATACCATCAAAAGCGACGACGTCATCGCCGATGTCGAAACCGACAAAGCCACCATGGAAGTGACTGCCTACGCCGAAGGGACGTTGTTGTACATCGGCGTCGAAAAGGGGCAAGCAGCCAAGGTCAATGATATCATCGCCATCGTAGGCAAGGAGGGTACCGACGTGACTCCGCTGCTCAAACAGCAATCCGGCAAGCCTAAAAAGGAAAAAACGGCCGACAAAACCCCGGAAACCACGGAAAGTAAATCAGCTGCACCTGCCGAAAGCAAGGAACCGGATACCGCACCTGATGATTCCAGGGTTAAGGCGTCACCACTGGCCCGTAAAATCGCCAAGGAAAAAGGCATCAGCCTAGGCGATGTCAAGGGAACAGGTGACGGCGGCCGAATCATTAAAAAGGATGTGGAATCCTACACGCCGTCGGCCAAACCGGCCCCCACGGCTGAAAAAGTGGCTGCCGAAGCTCCGGCAGCAGCCGCGACCACGGTCAGCATCCCGCAATTTGTGGGAGAGGAACGGTATACGGAGAAAGCCGTTACCCAAATGCGTAAAACCATCGCACGCCGTCTTTCCGAAAGCTTGTTCACCGCACCGCATTTCTACCTGACCATACAGGTGGATATGGATAATGCCATTGCAGCCCGTACCAAAATCAACGAAGTGGCCCCGCTGAAAGTCTCCTTTAACGATTTGGTTATCAAGGCCGCCGCAGTAGCACTCAATCAGCATCCGGCTGTAAATGCTTCTTGGCTGGGTGATAAAATTAGGTACAATGAGCACGTGAATGTAGGGGTAGCTGTAGCGGTGGAAGACGGCTTGCTGGTACCGGTCGTTAGGTTTGCCGATGGCAAGAGCCTCTCCCACATTTCCGCAGAGGTAAAGGATTTCGCGCAGCGCGCTAAAACCAAGAAACTGCAGCCTGCTGACTGGGAGGGTTCCACATTTACCGTGTCCAATCTGGGGATGTTCGGCATCGACCAGTTTACGGCAATCATCAACCCGCCGGATGCCTGTATCCTCGCCGTAGGCGGCATACAGCAGGTGCCTGTGGTCAAGAACGGAGCGGTAGTGCCCGGCAATGTCATGAAGCTTACGCTGAGCTGTGACCACCGGGTCGTGGATGGAGCCACCGGAGCCGCATTCCTGCAAACACTCAAATCCTTGCTCGAAGAACCGGTCCGGATATTGGCGTAGGAAACAGGACATAAACCGCCAAAGGATGCTGCCCTCCAACGTCGAGAACTCGCTTCTCCACGTTGGAGGGCATTTTTTTTCCGCAATCAGATTCCTGTAACCGACCACTGCTTTTTTTCATTTCGTTCTGCCGCTTATACAAGTCTTCCACAACTTTTCCGAAACGGCTGTTAAACTAATATTAAGCAATAAGTA
>Ga0182792_1001690_pt1 | contig 17190 bp, 17 predicted proteins | sample Passage237B_FD_130497 | JGI IMG/M metagenome (GOLD analysis project Ga0182792, IMG submission 130497) | Cellulose adapted compost microbial communities from Newby Island Compost Facility, Milpitas, CA, USA - Passage2 37B (version 2) (version 2) ...
GCCGCGTCCGGCTCCCCAGTAACCGACAGTCCGAAAAGCGCCTGGAATTCCTTGATCGCGCCGCGTGTCTTGGGGCCTACGACGCCATCGAGTTCAATGTCGTCGTGGCCGAACGCCTTCAGCCCGGCCTGGATGCGCACGATCTGGGGGTTCGGCGCGTGAAGGGCCGCCTCGAGCACTTCGGCCTTCGCCTGCGGCCTCGGCTGCGGCAACGGCGCATCCGCGGGCACGAACACGGCCGGCACCGCCTCCTCGGAAGCCGTGCCTCCGCTCATGGCCGGTTCGGACGCAGGTTCGTTACCAGCGCCCAGCCCGAGATGCCTCAGCAGTTCATCATCGATCCGGCCCGACGGTTCGAGGCCGACGAGGCGCTGGTAGTGCGCCACCGCGCTTTCCGTCTGCGGCCCGTTCAATCCGTCGACGTCGCCCGCGTAGAGCTCGAGGTCTTTGAGCACCTCCTGGACGAGGCGCACCTGCGGATCGCCGGGCAACGAAGCCGTGGTTTCGCTCGCAATCGCCGGCGTTGTCTGCTGGGCCCGTGGCTGCACTTCGAAACGGACGGGATCCGGTCGCGGCTGCGGCGTAGCAGCGGGCGTGCGCTCGACCAGTGCGCGCGTCGAGAAAAATGCACCCTTATGCTGATGGGGCTGGTTCATCAGGGCATTCGCCGAAACGAAAGCCATCGCCACCAGGAAGGCCGTCGTGCCGCCGACCGCAGCAGGATTGCGCATGATCGCGCCGCCGGTGAGCACCAGGCCCTCGCGCAGCAATGCTCCCAGTCCGGAGGGTTCTTCAAGCTGACTTGCGGATTTCCTCAATCTTGCCTCCGAGTGTCATTCCGGGAAGCGCGGGCCTGCCCTCTGCGGCGAGTTCGTGAGCCGGCTTGCCCTTCGGTCCGTCGAGGGGGAGCAGCACCTCGACCGTCGTCCCCTCGCCCGGAGCGCTTTCGATGACCATGCGCCCCTCGTGCAGGCGCACAAGCCCTCGCACGAGCGACAGGCCGAGCCCGGCACCGTCGAACTGGCGGGTGAAGTCGTTGCGCACCTGCGTGAACGGTTGACCCAGCCTGGCCAGATCCTCCTCGGCGATGCCGATGCCGGTGTCGGACACGGCGATCCGCAGCCACCGCCCACGCCTGCGGGCTTCGAGCCGCACGTCGCCACCCGCTGGCGTGAACTTGATGGCGTTGGTCAGCAGGTTGAGCATGATCTGCTGCACGGCCCTGCGGTCGGCGCAGACCTCGCCGAGACCGGCCGTGATGTCGACGGTAAGCGCCACCTGCTTGTCGGCCGCCTGCTTGGCGGTCATCGATCGGCACAGCTGCGCTGCGTCGCTCAGCACGAACGGCTCGGGGTGAATGCTGTAGGCGCCCGACTCGATCTTGGAAACGTCGAGGATCGCATTCACGACCGACAGAAGATGCGACCCCGACTCATGGATGACTTCGACATACTCACGCTGCCGTTGGTCCGCGAAGTCGCCAGCGACTCCGTGGATCAGCATTTCCGAAAAGCCGATGATCGAATTGAGCGGGGTGCGCAGTTCGTGGCTAACGGCGGCGAGGAAACGGCTCTTGGCCAATTCGATGCTCTCTGCCTCGGACCTGGCCTTCTGCAATTCATCCTGCAGTCCGGCGAGCCGGCTTGCGTCCCGCAAAAGCAACATCGCCTCGCCTACCTCCGCTCCCGGCATGCAATCGACCACCAAGGGTCTGTACTCGGGAGAGCGGTCCTCGCCGACCGCAACGCGAAGCCTCAATTCGACATCCTTGGTGCCAGTCCCGCACTGCGCATCGGACAGAGCCGACAGAAAGGCGACCCTGTCCGCCACGTGGACGCGGTCGAGCATCGCCGTGCCGGTCAGCAGTTCGGCGGAGAGTCCGAGGAACTCGGCGGCCGGGCGCGACAGCGAACGAATCTCACCGCCTCGCGCGACCGTCACCAGCGCCAGGTCAAACCGCTCGACCAGGCTGGAAGACCCCATGTTGCGCGCGTCGCCCTCGTCGGCTTCCGCCAGCGCGCGAAGACGCGGCCACGACAGCGAGAGATAGAGAATTGGAAGCAACCACTGCGCCGGCGTTGCCATCAGATGTGAAACCTCAACCATGGCGCCGGCGGCAAGTCCCGCCATGGTCCCGGCAATCCCGACTGCGATGCCCGCCAGCGCAGCGTGCCGCGTGCGGCCTATCCAATAGGTCTCGAAGCCGACCGCCGCCGGCAGCAGAACCAAGGGCGAGAATGGACCCGACCACGCGATGGCGACAACGACAAGTGCCGACGCGGCGGCCAGGGCAGCCCACTCGGCCGCGCGCCCGCGCCCGGTCTTTGCAAGCGCGAGGGCGATTGCCCATGCCAGCGCTGCAACCGTGGCGGGCACGATCAGCAACCGTTCCGGTCCGAGATGCAGCACCGGCGCCAGCGCGACGATGATCCCGGCCGCGAACGGAGCGGCCAGCAGGGCAGCTATGAGCCGCCCCTGGCGCCGCCGCTCGTCGGGCCCCTCCACGTCCGGATGAACGAAGCGGTCGCAGCCGGCAAGCAGGGCTGACGGCACATTGTCCTGACTGGCTGTCGCAAAACTCACTCAACGCACTCGCACTGGGGCGGCTTATTGCTGCCGATCCGTCGTCGCCGAACCTCGCATCGAGCTTTTAATGAATGGATAAATGACCCCCCGCGGGCAGGCTCACGCGCCGGGGAAATCGACGCTGATGGCGGTATGTGCGGCTCGTTTTCCGCGCATGGTAAATGGAGGGTGTCCACAACAGCCATGCGCATGGACGTGCCAAAACATGGCTGCGATGCCGAAATTATTTTGAGAATCAACTAGTTAATTGCTTTCACAGGTCTGAACGAGATCGCTCGGATTTGAAACAGCCGAAAGCAGCGAAAAGGTCGCTAAAAATCGAATCAAATCTCGATCAAATGCCATCGGTTCGAGCAAGCCGCCCTTGGGCCGCTTGGGCTATGTTTCTGCGCGTGGGATGGACGTCCGGGTTTCACCGGGCGAGACGATCGAGGGACGACATGGGATTCATCATCCGCTCTGTCTTCTGGCTGTCGCTCGTGCTGCTGCTGATACCGTTCGGCGGCACCGGCAAGCAGGAAACCGTCAACCCCATGGAAGCCCTGATGGCAGCCCGGGGGGCGATCCAGGATCTCTCCGGCCTGTGCGCGCGCAGACCGGACGTCTGCGAAACGGGCAAGGCGGCGATCCACACGATCAGCGTCCGCGCCCAAGCCGGCGCGCGCATCGCCTATGACGCGCTCAGCGATGAGGCGGAAAGCCCCTCCGGTGAGGGTGCGGTTGCGACCGGGGGCGACCAGATCGCCGACATCATCGCCACCGGGACCGTCGCTCCGGTCAACTGAGCGCCTGCCCTGCGCAACCCGGTCGGATAGCAACGTCCCTTTTTTCGTGACGCCTCGGTCCGGCGGCACTATATCCGTGCCAGCATGACGAGCACCATCGACACGATCCAGCAGGACTTCGCTTTCCTCGACGAATGGGAAGACCGCTACCGCTACATCATCGAGCTGGGAGCAGGGCTCGAGCCTTATCCCGAACAGTTCCGGGATGACGTGCACAAGGTTCCCGGCTGCGTCAGCCAGGTATGGCTGCATGTCGAGCGCGATAGCGGCGACGATCCGAAGCTTCATTTCCGCGGCGATTCCGACGCGCATATCGTGCGCGGCCTCGTTGCGATCGTGCTGGCGCTGTTTTCCGGGCGCCGCGCGAGCGAAATCCTGCGGATCGATGCCGAGGCGACGCTGAGGGCGCTGGGCCTCGACGAGCACCTCACGCCGCAAAGGGCGAACGGTCTGCGCTCGATGGTCAAGCGCATCCGGCAGACTGCCGAAGCTGCCCTGGACGACCAGCCTGCCGCCTGACCGGCAACCTCGGCGACGGCATGTGCAGATTGCTTCGCGGCATCAAAGGCTCGGCCGGTAGCCTTCCAGCCCCCAATGCAGGATCTCCCGCGGTCGCATCGTTTCATCGCGATGGGGCGGCTGATAGTGCCGGCTCAGTGCGGCCAGCGCCGTCTTGAGCACGACCTTGCCGGAGCGGACCGGCCATCCGCGCTCGCGCTCGACGAGTTCCAGGCCCTTGAGATAGCAGCAAACGTCGAGAAGCACGCCGGCGAGCTCGGGGCCGACGGCTCGGATCGCCTTTTCAACCCGCATCCGCGCGGCCAGTGCGGCGTCGCTCAGGTCGGAGATGCCGCCGTGGCCACCATCGCGCCGACCGGCCGCGACCGTTGCCTGCCAATTCGCTCCGAGCCTGGGCATCATCTGGCCGCGGGTATAGTCCGCACGAAGTCGCTCCCCGGCGGCCACTTCGTCATCGGTCAAGAAGGCGCGACCATCGCGATCCTTGCGCCTGGCAATCGCGCGCAGCGGCGATTCGTCGAGATTGACCGCGACCTGCTCTCTGCCAGCCGACGTCTCCATCTCGACGCTCTCCAGCGAGCGATGCTGGGCCAGAAACGGATCGGCAGCCGCCTCCTGGCGCCTGCGATGCGCCTGCCCCGCATCGGTCAGCGCGATCCGGTCGCCAGCGATTGCACAAAGCCCGCTGCGCAACAGTGCGGCGACGATGGGACGCGATACGCCGATCGTGCCGCGCTCTCCGGCCGCGAGGAGCACCTTGGCCCGAGCCGCGCCAGGGGAAAGCTTCGCATCTCCGGCCGCAAGGAACCGCAGCACGCGGGCAGTCTCCTTGTCGCTCATTCGCCCTGCCCCGCGGCTCCTGTCCAGTAGAGACGGTGGCCACGGAACGCGACCGCGACCACCCGCTCCATCCGCGAAACAATCGCGTCGAACTCGGCATCATCCCGAAGATCTTCGATTGCATGGCAGGCATACATGACGGTTGTTCGATCCCGCCCGAAGGCCCGCCCGATGTCGCGCATCGACAGGCCGAGAACGACATGCGTCACATACATGGCAACCTGGCGGACGCGCGAAACGTCGTCGGCAGATCTGCCGGGACGCCGTAGCTCGCGGCCCGATACGTTGAAGAAGGCCGCCGCCAGGTCGAGCACACGCTCGCAGCTGTCGGTGATCACGTCGGCGGGTACGCTCTCGGCGAGCTGCGGTCTTGTTCGGTCCCGTGGCCCGGGCGGCCTCGTGGCCGGCTCGACTTGGGACCTTGCTGCAACTGCCGACGCATTCATCATGATCCTCCGGTATAGGAATTTGTTCTTATATCGGCGGATGCGAGGCATGTGAACAAAAATAGAACGACTATTGACCTCCGTTTTCCGCTAACTGGCTGAAGCAGCAGCGCTTTGCCGTTCCGCAGGCGTCCAACCTGCACGCGATTTATCCCCCGCCTCCGGACATCCCCGATCATCGTTGGCGAGTGTTTCCAAAGAGAGCGGTTATGGCCTCAATCAGCAGCGAGATCGTGCAGTTCCAGGAAAATCGGCGACTGGAAGCCGCCGAGGCGCGTCAGACGGTAGCGATGCAGTTGATGTGCGGGATCGACCTCGCAGCCGCCATGCAGCTCCCACCGGCCGACCGGTGGCGAATCGCCTCACGCATCGCGCTGCGGCTAAAGCGCGAGCGACAAAAGGGGCTCTCCCGCCACTGGAGCTACGACCTTGACAGGCATATCGCGCTGAAGCAGGCCTTCGACCGGCTCACCGGCAAATCTGGCTAGCGAGACTGGGAGCGGAACGACCAAAGGGAGGCCGCGTGCGGCCACCCTTGACGGATTCGGTCTGCGGGGGCTGGTCTCAGCGCGTGCGGCGCTTGCGACCCAGCCCCATCTTCTTGGCGAGCTGCGAACGGGCGGCCGCGTAGTTTGGGGCGACCATCGGATAGCTCGGATCAAGGCCCCACTTCTCGCGATACTCTTCCGGGGTCAGGCCGTAGTGGGTCATCAGGTGCCGCTTGAGCGACTTGAACTTCTTCCCGTCTTCCAGGCAGATGATGTAGTCATCAAACACGGAACGCTTGGGATTGACAGCCGGCTTCGGCTTCTCTGCCGGAGGCGGCTCGGCGGCGCCACCCACCCTCGACAAGGCGGCGTGTACGTCGGCGATCAGATTTGGCAGATCGCCAACCTGGACGGGATTGTTGCTGACATAGGCGGCGACGACATCCGCCGTCAGTTCAATCAGCGTATCGATATTTTGCATCTTGTTTTCGGTGTCTTCCATCTGAGGCCCCAACATTCTTCCACCCTGCCGACGTACAATACCGTCGAGTGCGGCCCGTCTTTCGCTTAACGCAATGCTGTTGATTCGCGCCGCGCGCTCCTCATGCGCCGCAAACCTTGATATGTCAAATTAATATTAAGAGTAGACCACACGATATTGATGGTCATCCCAAAATACAATCCTTTTCAGAGTTAAGTTTCGGCTAACTTATCCTTAATGCCGCATCCAGAATGGCGCATGGTGACAGAATTTCAACCTCCCGTTGCAAGCAGACGAGGTAGAATTTCCATTTCCGGTGCCGGAAGCAGAACGGTGCGCCAAGTAGCACTCGCTGACATCGGATCAGACACGTCTGACGGACGACGTTGCGAAACGAAAAGGTGATATGGGCGCGCCCGCGTCATTGCTGCGCGTGAGGGAACTCACCTGCGACGACAACCAGTTTTCCAGAGGACAGCTTCGAATTTCTCGGCGAGCTGAGGTCAGTCGTCTACCGGCGGCACCGCCTTGAGATAGGCTGCTATCGCCTGAAGGTCCTCATCAGGCAATTCGGCCAGATTTCTCACGACCTCCGCCATGGCGCCGCCCGCCGAATCGAATTCCGGCGTGAAGCCGGATTTCAGGAACTCTGCGATCTCGTCCTCGCTCCAGGAGCCTATGTCGGAGCCTGGCGTGATGTTCGGCACCTTGCCGTCGCCGGCGGCAGCCGGTCCGCCGGCGAGCCAGCGAGAAGGGTCCATGCCGCCGATCGCATTGCGCGGCGTGTGGCATTCGCCGCAATGCCCCGGCCCTTCGACCAGGTATTGGCCGCGCGCGAGTTCGGCACTCGGATCTTCGAAATCCATCACCGGCGCGGGGTCGAAGAACATGCGCTTCCACATTCCGACGCCGCGGCGGACATTGAAGGGGAAGCTCACTTCGTGGCCCGGCGCCTTCTCCGCGATCGGCGGCAAGGTGAGCAGAAAGGCATAAAGGTCGGCCGCGTCTTCCAGCGTCATGCGAGCATATGAGGTGTAGGGAAAAGCAGGAAAGAGGTGCTCTCCCGAAGGCGAGACGCCGCGCATCAGCGCGTTGGCGAAATCGGCGAACGACCAGTTCCCTATGCCGTTTTCCTTGTCCGGGGAAATGTTGGGCGCAAGGAATCTGCCGAACGGCGTGTCGAGCGCGACGCCGCCCCCCAGTCTGAACCGTGCGTCCCCGGTGGCTCCCGGTGCGGCGTGGCAGGAAGAGCAGCCTGCAGCCCAGAACACACGCTCTCCGCGAGCCGCGTCGCCGGCTGGGGCAGCGGCCAGTTCCGCCGCATCCAGCCTGACAGGCGAGCTTGCGACCCACAGCACCGCCGCACCGGCTGCCGCCAGTGCGAGGATGCCTGTTCCGAACAGCCGCCAGCGGCTCATGCGCAAGGGCTAGAGGCGATACTTCTCGTGGCAACTGCCGCAATTGCCGGCCAGCGGCCCGAACACGGCCTGGAACGACTGGAGATCCTGAGGATTGGCGGCCGCCGCGGCAGCTGCGTCGGCCTTGAACTTGTCCATCGCGGCCTTGAAGCCGTCCATGTCTTCCCAGATCGCCGGCGCTGACTTCGTGTCGCCCTGGTCGGAGCCAGCCGGCCACAGCGCGTCGACATCTGTCTTCATCGCGTTTTCGTTCAGCTTCTGCAACGCATCCATGACGGCTGCCGCATCGAACTCGGCCTTGCCCTGGGCGATCGGCGCCAGCACCCTCAACTGGGCGGCGCGATCCTTCATGATTGCCTTGCGGTCTTCGATAGGGTCGGCGCTAGCTGACGTGACCGCCAGCAGCGCTGCGGAAATGGCAAGGGCGAACAATCTCATCTGCAGCACTCCTCAAAATCGCTGAGCCGCAACGCGGGCCTTCGATCTTGGCGGAAAGCCGGTAGTGGAGAAGTCAAATCCGGGCATCCGGATTTCACTGTTTCGTGATGTTCCTGTCGCCACAAACGAAAAAGCCCCGGCCAAAGCCAGGGGCTTGTCGGCAGTCTGAAGCCCCGGCCAAGCCGGGGCCTTCAGCCTCAGGCACGAGCGTCAGCCGCGCGCCTTCTCATAGCACTCGAGCACGTAGTCCCAGTTGATGAGGTTGTCGACCCACGCCTCCAGATACTTCGGCCGGGCGTTGCGATAGTCGATGTAGTAGGAGTGCTCCCAAACGTCGACGCCGAGAATCGGCGAGCCGCCATGCACCAGCGGGTTTTCGCCGTTCGGCGTCTTCATGATTTCGAGCTTGCCGTTCTTGACCGCAACCCAGGCCCAGCCCGAGCCGAACTGCGTCGTGCCGGCGTTGATGAAATCGGCGCGAAACTTGTCGTAGCCGCCGAGATCGCTGTCGATCGCCTTATGGAGGGCGCCCGGCAGCTTGTTGCCGCCGCCGCCCTTCTTCATCCATTTCCAGAAATGGATGTGGTTGAAGTGCTGCCCGGCATTGTTGAAGAGACCCTGGTTCTTGCCGAAGGATTGCTTGACGATCTCCTCCAGCGAGAGCTTGTCCATGCCGGCTTCGGCGGCGAGCTTGTTGCCGTTGTCGACATAGGCCTTGTGGTGCTTGTCGTGGTGATACTCCAGCGTCTCCCTCGACATGTAGGGCTGCAATGCCTCGTAGTCGTAGGGAAGGTCGGGAAGTTCAAACGCCATGATGATGGTCTCCCTCAAAAATTGCTGAACAATCGGCGGCGGCAGCCGTTTGGCGCGGCCTCACTCCGTCAACCATGCGGCTTATATATGGTTCGCTCGCCGGCTCTCAACCGGTTGGCTTGGAATGGGCCCACTCCCAGTACAGGTCGCGCAACTTCCGTGCGACCGGACCGGGCTGAAGGTCGCGATCTTCAATGCGGATGACCGGAACGACCTTGGAGTGGTTGCCGGTCGAGAATATCTCGTCGGCGCTCAGGAAGTCCTCGACCCCGAGCGTCGCTTCGACGACTGCGATACCGGCTTCCTTCAGCAAAGTGATGGCGCGCGACCGCGTTATGCCAGCCAGGAACGTTCCGTTCGCGGCAGGCGTGAAGACCTGTCCGTCCTTCACCATGAAGACGTTGGAGGAGCCGGTTTCCGCGACATTGCCCAGCATGTCGCGCACCAGCGCGTTGTCGAAGCCGCGGCGCTTGGCTTCCAGGATGATGCGGCCGTTGTTGGGGTAGAGGCATCCGGCCTTGGCATTGGTCGGCATCGTCTCGATCGTCGGCCGGCGAAAGGGCGAGACCGTCACCGAGAAGCCCGACGGCGGGATCATCGGCGCCTCGTAGAGGCACAAACAGAAGCGGGTGGACGCCGGATCGGCGGGAACCCCCATGTAGCCGCCTGCCTCGGCCCAGTACATCGGCCGGATGTAGACCGCGGTCTTGCCGTCGAACTTCTTCAGACCGTCCCAGGTGAGCCCGACGATCTCGTCCACGCTCATCGTCGACTCGAGGCCGAGCGCGGCCGCCGACGCATTGACGCGCGCGGCATGACGGTCGAGGTCGGGGGCCACGCCTTCGAACCAGCGCGCGCCGTCGAAGACCGAGGAGCCCAGCCACATGACGTGGCTGCGCGGACCGACCAGGGCAACATTGCCTTCGTACCAGTCGCCGTCGACATAGGTCCATGTCACCGAGTCGGCAGGCTTTGCGAGTGTCATTTCCGGAGTTTCCCGCATTTCGTATCGTCCGCCCATCGAAGGCCGTTTGGCCGTGCGCGTCAATCTGACCCGCCGACGAAATGCTGGTCCAGCAACGGCTTTGCTTGACCCCCGATGGGGTATGCGTTCAAGTCGTGGCACCGATGAGAGGCGCAATGCGGTACGCAGCCTACGTTTTCGATGCCTACGGCACGCTGTTCGACGTGCATGCGGCCGTTCGCCGCTACGCCGCGGAGGCGGGACCGGATGGCCAGCTGCTTTCGGAAATCTGGCGAGCCAAGCAGCTCGAATATTCCTGGATCCGCACCATGATGGGTGCCTACCAGGATTTCTGGAAGCTGACCGAACAGGCGCTCGATTTCGCTCTGGCGCGCGTGCCTTCGGTCAGCCGCAACATGCGCGACAAGCTGCTTGAAGCCTATTGGCACCTCGACTGCTATCCTGAAGTGCCGTTCGTGCTCAAGGCTCTCAAGGCGGAAGGCGCGCGGCTCGCGATTCTGTCAAACGGCTCGCCGGCGATGCTCGATGCGGCAGTGCGCTCCGCCGCCTTGGAGCCGCTGCTCGACGAGGTGTTCTCCGTGGACCAGGTGCGGCGCTTCAAGACCGACCCGGCCGTCTACGAGATTGTGACGACAAACTGGAGGGTCTACCCGGAGAAGGTCTCCTTCCATTCGTCCAACCGGTGGGACATCGCCGGGGCTCGTCGGTTCGGCTTCCACACGGTCTGGATCAACAGGACCGGGCAGCCGGACGAATATCTCGACCAGCCTCCTCACCTGATCCTGCCGTCGCTCGAGGGAATCCTCGCCTCCAGCTGACGGCAGCATCGCTCTTAGCGATTCGTTCACCATGGCGACGGCACTGTTGCGCCGCCGACCCACTTGCGATCGCAAACGGTCCGGGCACGGGAACCGCGTGCGCCCGATCCCGTTGCCTTGCCGGGAAACAGACGGGACACCATGAACGCGAACGGGAACAATTTCATCGTCACCAGACGCAGCCTGCTGGCAGCCGCCGGTGTGGGCGCTGCGTCGCTGCTCGCGGGCTGCGGGACCAGCCGTGTGAGGACCAGCAGCGTCACGCCGCCGCCGCCTCCGCCCGTCCCGACGCAGTATCGGGCGATGTACTCCGAGATGATCGACGAAGACTTCGTCGTGCCCGCTGTACCGATCGAAAAGATCGACCCGCGCTTCTACCGTCAGATCGTACCCGATCCGACCGGCGAGCGCCCCGGCACGATCGTCGTCGATACCAATTCACACTTCCTCTATCTCGTGCGCGAGAACGGCGAGGCATTGCGTTACGGCGTCGGTCTCGGCCGCGAGGGTTTCGCCTGGGCCGGCCGCGCCGCCGTCCAGTGGAAGCAGAAATGGCCGAAGTGGACACCGCCCGCGGAAATGATCGCGCGCCAGCCCGAACTTGCGAAATACAGCGCCGAGAATGGCGGCATGCCGGGCGGCCTCGACAACCCGCTCGGCGCGCGCGCCCTTTACCTCTTCTCCAACGGAGAGGACACGCTTTACCGAATCCACGGGTCCCCGGAATGGTGGTCGATCGGCAAGTCCGTATCGTCCGGCTGCGTGCGGCTGATGAACCAGGACATCATCGACCTCTACGACCGCGTGCCCAAGGGGACGCCGGTGCTGGTCACCGCTCTTTCAACACCAATGGTCGAGGAACCAGTGCTCGTGCAGGTCGGCTGAGCGGGGCTGGTTCCGCTATTTCCGCAGACTGCCAAGTATTCCGCGCACCAGCGCCCGCCCAAGCGACGAACCGACGGAACGCACGACCGACTTGATGGCCGCCTCCGCGACCGTCTGGCGGTTCGAGCTGCGCGGGCGGCTGTAGCGCGTGGAGCGACGGCGCCGATACTCCTCCTCGAAGTCGTCGTCATCATCGTGACGGTCGGCGCGGCGTCGAGGCTTCGCCGAGGGTTCGCCCCAGGGGTTGCCGTCCACCACCTCTTCTTCCTGAGCCTCCTGTACCCTGCTGGCTGAAGCGGCGGCCCGCTTCTGCAAGAGTTCGGCGGCCGATTCGCGGTCAATGGCCTGGTCATACTGGCCTGCCACGGGACTGACGGCGAGCACGCGTCGACGTTCCTCGTCGGTGATGATGCCCATTCGCGACGATGGGGGCCGGATCAGCGTGCGCTGCACGACGGAGGGCACGCCCTTGGTTTCGAGCAGCGACACCAGCGCCTCGCCGGTGCCCAGCTGGGTGATCGCGGTGGAGCAATCGAAATCCGGGTTGGGCCTGAACGTGTCGGCCGCCGTCCTCACCGCCTTCTGTTCGCGCGGCGTGTAGGCGCGCAACGCATGCTGGATGCGATTGCCGAGTTGTGCCAGCACGGTTTCCGGCACATCGAGCGGGTTCTGCGTGACGAAATAGACGCCCACCCCCTTGGATCGAATCAGCCGAACGACCTGCTCGACGCGCTCGATCAACGCCTTCGGTGCCTCGTCGAACAGGAGGTGGGCCTCGTCGAAGAAGAAGACGAGGCGCGGCTTGTCGGGGTCACCGACTTCCGGAAGCTCCTCGAAAAGCTCCGACAGAAGCCACAGCAGGAACGTCGCGTAGAGTCGCGGGTTCATCATCAGCTTGTCGGCGGCGAGCACCGAGATCGCGCCGCGGCCATCCGGCGTCGTGCGCATGAGATCGGCGATGCGCAGCGCAGGTTCGCCGAAGAAGTTCGTACCGCCTTGCTGCTCGAGGATGAGCAGCGAGCGCTGGATCGCCCCGACCGACGCCTTGTTGACGTTGCCGTAGCGCTTGGCGATCTCGTCGGCGCGGTCGCCAATGTGAGACAACAGCGACTGCAGGTCCTTGAGGTCGAGCAGGAGCAGGCCTTCCTCGTCGGCGATCCGGAAGGCGATGTTCATCACGCCTTCCTGCGCTTCCGTCAGGTCCATCAGCCGGGACAACAGCAACGGCCCCATCTCGGAGATGGTGGCGCGGATCGGGTGTCCCTTCTCGCCGAACAGGTCCCAGAAGATGACGGGGAATTCGCGATACTCGTAGGGATCGAGCTTGATCGTCTCGGCGCGGCTGCGCAGGAAATCCTTTTCCTCGCCGGCGACGGCGATGCCCGACAGGTCTCCCTTGATGTCGGCGCAGAAGACCGGAACGCCCGCGTCCGAGAACCCCTCGGCCAGGATCTGGAGGGTCACGGTCTTGCCGGTTCCCGTCGCGCCGGTCACGACGCCGTGGCGGTTTGCGTATTTGAGCAGCAACCGCTCTGGTTTCTGGTAGCTGTCGTCGGGCTTGCGACTTGCGCCGACGAAAATGCTGGGATCGTCGCTCATCAGGTACTCCGCCGCAGCACAGCCGGCGATCGGCCGAGGCTGTCATTCCCGTATAGTAAGTGCCGGCATCCGCGGCAATGGATGGCGCGGCCTGTCACACCAAATCCACGCGGGCACCAGAAAGCGACCCATCGGCCACATGTTCGTTGCGGCAATGCTCACCTGACCCTAAAGTCCTCGCAGGCTGACGCGGTGTCCTGGAGGATGCCGCCCAGCTGCAGGCAGCGAGCGCGGAGGCGGGGCCGCGTGACCGGTGCGGTAGTGGAGGCAGAATGAATCCGACGGTTGCCAGCGAGCATGGCATGAAGGGTGACAACCGCCGTGGCTCTTCCCGCTTGGGCATGATTGCCCGTGAACACGAGTCGACCACCGACCGGCTGGACGGGTCGGTGCGCGCCAGGGAGATGGCCCCTGTCGCGGCGGAATCCCCCGCTTCTCGGCCCAAGATCATCCAGCGGATCGATGACCCCTCGCCCGAAGCGGCGAACCGTCAGGCCCTGGAAGAGCTACACCACGGTGCGGACGGGCTTGCCATCGTCTTCGAAGGCGCCCCCAACGCGTTCGGGCATGGCCTGCCGGCAACCGCGGAGGCGCTCGCGACGGCGCTGCGCGACGTGCCGCTGACACGCACACATCTCAGGCTCGACGTCCACCCGCAGAGCCGCGCCTCGATCGACTGGCTGGTCCAGATCCTCGGCGCGCGCCGGGTCAGCCCGGACCGGCTGGACATTTCCTTCGGGTTCGACCCGGCCTCATTGTTTGCCGGGTCGGGGCGGCTGCGCATGTCCATCGAGGCGCTGCTTGCCTCCATGCCGCAGTCGCTGGCGCACTTCTTCGCGCTGGCCGTGCCTGGCATCCTGCTGGAAGCGGACGGGCGTGTGTTCCACAACGCCGGGGCAACCGACGCGCAGGAACTCGGCGTCATGCTGGCGTCGGCGCTTTCCTACTTGCGCATGTTCGAGGACGCGCGACAGCCGGTGCTCTACGCAGCCGCCCATATCGGCTTTTCCGTGAGCATCGACCAGGACCACCGCCGATCCAGGGCAAAGCTGCGCGCTCTGCGCGATCTCTGGGGGCGGGTTCTGGAGAGCTATTCGGTTCCGCCCATCGAGGCGACCATCCATGCCGAGACGTCATATCGCATGCTGACCTCGCGGGCGCCGGAAACGAACGTCGCCCGGTCGATGATTGCCGCGATGGCCGCGATCGACGCGGGTGTTTCGTCGCTTTCGCTGCTTCCGCCTGCCCTGCCCTCCGAGTTTCCCGATGCGCGATCGCGCCGGGCAGCCCGCAACACGCTGCTCGTGCTCGGGGAGGAGGCAAAACTCGCAGCACGTACGCATGCGGCGGATGCCGACGTCGTCGCGCTCGCCTCCGAAATCGGCGAACAGGCGTGGCTCGAGCTGCGCCGGATCGAGGATGAGGGCGGGGTCCTGCGCAGCCTTCATGAAGGCCGCATCCAGCAGCGCATCGCCGAGTCGCGGGCCGCCCTTGCCGCGAGCCTTCGCGAGGGCGAATCCAGGATCGTGGGAACAACGCTGCATGCGACGAAGAACGGCCGTCGCATGGCGCCCTCCGTGCCGGTGAGAACGCTAACCGAGGACGGCGTCGTGTTCTGCGAGCCTCTGCCGGTCGTGCGGCTGGAAGAACTGCTGCAGAGCGCCTGAACTTGGCGCTGGCATGGTCAGTTCGGGACTTCGAGCGCCACGATTTCCCATTCGCGGCCGTTGACGACGCCGACCTCGCCGACCTTCTTGCCGAACAGAGCCTGCGCCATCGGCGAGACGTGGGAAATCGTGCCCCTGGCGGCGTCTGCCTCGTCCTCGCCGACGATACGCCAGGTCTTGCGCTGGCCGTCTTCGTCCTCGACCGTGACACGCATGCCGAACCGGACGACGTCGCTGTCGGGTTCAGGCACCGACAGCTCCGCCGACTCCCGCCGTGCGTTCCAGTAGCGCAGGTCGCGCGATACGAGCGCGATCTTCTCGCGGTCGGCCGCGGCCTCGGCGCGCGCCAGCTCTTCGCGCAGGCGGGCGATCTCCGCTTCGATGGCGGCGAGGCCATCGGGAGTAACCAGATTGCGGTGCGGACTGACTGGCCGCTCGCCAACATCGACGATGCTGGCGTCGTTCTGCCCTTCGCTCGTAAACGCCCTGCTCATGGCTCGAATCTAGGGCGATCAGCGGGTATTCTCAATGTCAGGGCGGCGGATTCATCCGACTACACGGCATGTCGTGCCGTTTCGAAAATCGTTGTGGCGGGGCGCAGGCCACCGATCACGATGTCGTTGCGGTTCCTCAGAACGGGGCGAGCGACTTCTTCGAGTTGCCGAGCCAGCTCGGGATCGCCTCGGAGGAGCGCGGCGAGCACCGCGGCAACGACAACCTCCGCGGCGCGCCCGGCACCATCATCGCATTTGAGCGCGATGCCCAATCCAAGCTCGGGCACGGCGGCGCAGAAGACGCCTTCCGCGCCCGTCTTGGTGAAGATGCGGCCTGCCCCGATCTCCATGATCCGGGTGTCGGCGCGGCCAGTGCCCGCTACGAACCATGGATGCGCCATGCAAGCCTGGACCAGGCGGCGGGCGGCCCTCGCCCGCTCGGCGCCGAGATGCATGCCCGTGACCATGCGCGCGAAGCCGGTCGCGAGGCTTACCAGCGGCACGGCGTAGGTCGGAATCGAACACCCGTCGATCCCACATGCATCCTCGTCGTGGGCGGCGCCGGTCACCTGCTCGAGGGCTTCGCGGACGAGTTGCTGTTCGGGATGCGTCCGGGCAACGTAGCCGCGATGATCGAACCCGCAGTGGACGCAGGTGCACAGGAAGCCGGAATGCTTGCCGGAGCAGTTGTTGTGGAGCGCGGTCGGCGTCTCGTGCCGGCGCGCCAGCTCCACCGTGGCCTCCTCCATCAGGGGCCAGTGCGCGCCGCATTCCAGCGCATCCGCGTCCAGGCCGGCTCGGTGCAGGATGGCCCGCGCGCGCTCGACGTGACCCGGCTCACCGGAATGCGAAGCGCAGGCGAGCGCGAGATCCTCGTCGCTGAAACCGAATGTGTCGGCGGCACCCGTTTCGACGAGCGGCAGCGCCTGGATGGCCTTGACCGCGGACCGCGGGAACACCGGCCGCTCGACATCCCCGATGGAAAGGACGTGCCGGCCGTCGGCGTCGCAGACGACGACTGCACCGCGATGGCGGCTTTCCACGACGTTGCCGCGCGTGACTTCGACCAGAACCGGATCGGCCATTCTTCTTCACCCACAAGCAGACTTCCGCCGAGCCTTATCCGGTCGGCGGTTGCCCGACAAAGTCTTTGTGCGGCGTTCAGGGCTTGCGCAGGATACCGGCAGCGGAAAAGCCGCCATCGACGGAGAGCGTCTGCCCGGTGATGTAGCCGGCCTCGGGTGACAGCAAGAAGGCAACGGCCGCAGCGATTTCCTCTGGTTCGCCGTAGCGCTTCTGCGGCAGGTGCTCCAGCCAGAGGCTGCGATCGGCCTCGGCATGCTGCCTGTCCAGCATGGGGGTGTTGATCGGCCCCGGCGCAATGCAGTTCACCCGCACGGCGCGGTCGGCGAGCTCGACGGCAATCACCTCCGACAGCATCTTCACCGCGGCCTTGGACGCCCCGTAGGCGGCACGGCCGTGATTGGCGCGCAGCCCCGAGACGGAGGCTATGGTCACGATCGAAAGCGTGTCGGCCATGCGCTCGATCGCCGCGCGGCACGCGATGAACGTGCCAACGAGATTGACATCGACGATCTCGCGGAACAGCTCCGCCGTGGTCTCTTCGACAGGCAAGTAGCGAGCGATGCCGGCGGATGTGACCAGGCCGCCCAGCGGCCCGAGCGTGTCGACCACCCGGTCGAAGGCCTCCGCCATCTCGTCCTCGTCGGTCACGTCGCATTCGACGAAGATGGCGTTCTCGCCATCGAGACTCTCCTCCGCATCCGCGAGCGCATAAGGATCGACGTCGATGACGGCGACCGGCCAACCGTCGTCCAGAAGCCGCCTGGCGGGCGCGAAAACGATGCCCCAGGGGCCTCCGGGGGCGACGGGCGGTGGGTTTATTTTTTCCTTTCCCTTCTCAGCAC
>Ga0182792_1001691_pt1 | contig 17183 bp, 16 predicted proteins | sample Passage237B_FD_130497 | JGI IMG/M metagenome (GOLD analysis project Ga0182792, IMG submission 130497) | Cellulose adapted compost microbial communities from Newby Island Compost Facility, Milpitas, CA, USA - Passage2 37B (version 2) (version 2) ...
CCGATCCCATCGGATACGTCGCCGGCGCCAACCTCTATGCGTATGTCGGCAACGATCCGCTCAACCTCGTCGATCCGACGGGCCAATGGATTGGCTTCGACGATGCCCTCGCCGGCGGTGTGGGAGCACTAGTAGGCATAGGCGCACAAGGCATTTCGGACGCCCTGACCGGTAACTTGAGTTCGTGGCGCAGCTACGCCGCCGCTGGATTTGGAGGTGCCGCAGGAGGCGTTGCTGCCTTGTACACAGGCGGACTTGCCGCAGGGGCGGTTGGCGGTGCTACTTATAGTGCCGCCAATCAATTGCTTACTACCGGCAGCATCAACTTTAGACAGCTCACCTTCGACACAGGGCTGTCGGCAGTCACCGGAGGCGCAACATCGGTAGCTTTCCAAGCCGGCGCTCGGCAGCTTAGCAACGCTGTAAAAGGCGAGATCGGTGAGGCAGTCTCCATAGCGTACAACAGATTGCAGGGTAGCCGGCTCATCGGTACTCAAGAACAGATCCCCGGATACCGAACCCGAGTTGACAGCGCGTGGCAGAGCCTTTCCGGTAACCTCTACTACGTGGAGTCCAAGTTCGGAACATCAAGGCTGACATCTGCTCAGCGCGAGGCCAGTCGTGGCATTCGAGGCGCTTACATCGTTGAACGATGGGACTATAATTGGGTAGGCCGCGTCGGCGCCAATTTCGGACTAGGCGTTGGCATTGGAATGTACGGCTCGCTTTCCTCCGGTTTCAAGTAGCGCCAGCTTCGTGGTGCGCGAATGCATAAGAAGAGGAAGTTGCTAGTAACCGAGCTGCAAACTCGTCTGGTACCGTTCCTTTTGGAACGTGGCTTTCGGCAGAGTTCCCTCTCCGAGAGAGACAGGAAAAGCCGGGAAATGCTTTTGATGCTTCCGGTAGGCATCATGAAACGAACAACGAGTGACGGCTACCTCGACCTCCTTGAAGTTCAGATCCACCCACGACGGACGGCGGTAATTCTTGCCTTTGGGCGAGCGCCTCCAGACGGCGTATCCCTTCCCTGGGCAAGACTTAGTCAATCCGAGGTTCGTGTCGGAGATTTGCCCGAGAGCTGTCGGCTCTATGCAAAGCGATCCTCTATGACTTGGTTTGGTATACCTTGGTTCCTCTTTGGCCGAGAAGAAATCGCGGCGATCACAAAGATCATTGAGAGGGTGATCGAACTCTACCCAGAGGTGGAAGATTATTTCCGCTCCGGAGCAGTTGGCCCGCACGTCAAATGCGTTCGATATGCGATCGATGCCTCCGGCAAGCTCAAGGCAGAAATTCGGTCGGCCTGATGCCATGGTGTGTGCTGAGACGGCAATCGGCTGACAGGTGCAGCGCCTTCGTCGGCGGTCAGGCAGCGCCAGGCAGAGCAGCCTAGTCGCTACATTGCTTGCACACGAATGCGGGCCAGAGACACCATCGTCTTCGCCTGGGACGGGCTGAACCGGCTGGTTACCAAGGCCATCGCGGGCGGCCCGACGGTGAGCTACGGCTACAACCTGGCGATGGAGAAGTTGTTCGCAGATTCGTTTTGAAGCCTCGCTTCAACGATCAGGCGGCTGGTCGTGGCGAGGAGATCCCTCCGCTTCGCTGCGCTCCGGTCGGGATGACGCCGAAGACGAGGCTCCGCGGGATGACGGGGGAGCCGGAGGCGCCGATGGGGATGACGGCGTCGGCTAGAACGACCACTCGACCGGCGTGTCGGGGCGGAAGACGAGGATGCTCTTGCCGCCGCCGGGGACGTCGACGCGCTCGGGGGCGTCGAGCGGGCCGGTGCGCAGCGTGACGCGTTCCTCGTTGGGCGGCAGGCCGTAGAAGCGCGGGCCGTTCAGGGAGGCGAAGGCCTCCAGGCGGTCCAGCGCGCCCTCCTCGGCGAAGACCTGGGCATAGACCTGCATTGCCACCGGCGCGTTGAAGATGCCGGCGCAGCCGCAGGCGCATTCCTTGGTGTCGATCGTGTGCGGCGCGGTGTCGGTGCCGAGGAAGAACTGCGCGCCGCCCGAGGTCGCGGCGCGGCGCAGCGCCAGGCGATGCGCCTCGCTCTTGGCGATCGGCAGGCAGTAGAGATGCGGACGGATGCCGCCCCTGAAGATCGCGTTGCGGTTGTAGCTGAGATGGTGCGGCGTGATCGTGCCGCCCAGGCGCGGGCCGTTGGCCTCGACGAAGGCCACGCCCTCCCGGGTCGTGATGTGCTCCAGCACCACCTTCAGCCCCGGGTGCCGGCGCAGCAGCGGCGACAGCACCTTGTCGAGGAACACCGCCTCGCGGTCGAAGATGTCGACCTCGGGATCCGTCACCTCGCCGTGGACCAGCAGCGGCATGCCGGCCTTCTCCATCGCCTCGAGGCCGCGCGCGATGCGGTCCATCGAGGTGACACCGTGCGCGGAGTTGGTGGTCGCGTGCGCGGGATACAGCTTGGCCGCCACCCACACCCCTTCCGCCTTGCCGCGCGCGAGCTCCACGGGATCGGCGTCGTCGGTCAGGTAGCAGGTCATCAGCGGCTCGAAGGCCAGCTCCGGCGGAACCGCCCTGCAGATCCGGTCGCGATAGGCCACCGCCTCGGCGATGCGCGTCACCGGCGGCACCAGGTTGGGCATGATGATCGCGCGCGCGAACTGGCGCGCGGTATGGACAGCGCAGGCCTGCAGCATCGCGCCGTCGCGCAGATGGACGTGCCAGTCGTCGGGCCGGCGGATCGTGACGGTGCGGGAAGAGGCGGCAGCGGTCATGGGGCGTTTTCTACGCTTGCTCCGGCGCGGTCTCCAATGTTGATTGCGGGCATGAGTGCGTTGAAAGAGGCGATCGCCTTCGCCAAGACGGCCGAATCCCCCTGGCCGCGGAGCCTGTACAGGCCGGACGGCCAGTTCGTCATGACCCACGATTCCGGCGAGACGGCACCCGACAACGAGGTGCTGGGCCCGGTGACGCCACGCGGCGGCCCCGCCGGGATCGTCCATCGCGGCGGCAGGCTGCTGGCCGAATGGGGCGAGGTGGACCGCGCCGACATGACCTTCAGCGTCGCCAAGAGCTACCTCGCGCTGCTGGCCGGGCTGGCGCTGGGCGACGGGCTGATCCGCAGCCTCGACGATCGCGTCGCCGACTATGCGCTGGATGACGGCTTCGCGAGCGAGCAGAACCGGGACATCACCTGGCGCCACCTGCTGACGCAGACCAGCGAATGGTCCGGCACGGTGTTCGGCAAGGAGGACCGCATCGACCACAACCGCGTGGTCGGGCTGGCCGTCGCCGAGGCGCCCAAGGGTACGCGGCGCGCACTGAAGAAGCCGGGCACCTTCTACGAGTACAACGACGTGCGCGTGAACCGGCTGTCGCTGTCGCTGCTGCAGGTCTTCAGGGAGCCGCTGCCATCGGTGCTGAAGCGGCGCATCATGGACCCGATCGGCGCCTCGGCCGGCTGGCGCTGGGACGGCTACCGCAATTCGACGGTGACGATCGACGGCAGGGAGATGGTCTCCGTGCCCGGCGGCGGCCACTGGGGCGGCGGCATCGTGATCTCCGCCCGCGACCTCGCGCTGACCGGCCTGCTGGTCGCGCAGGGCGGCGTCTGGGAGGGCCGGCGCCTCCTGCCGGAAGGCTGGACCGACGAACTGGTGAAGCCCTGCCCGGTGGCGCCCTTCTACGGGCTGATGTGGTGGCTGAACACCGACCGCCGGCAGTTCGCGGCGGCGTCCGAGCGCAGCTATTTCGCACTGGGCTGGGGCAGCCACATCGTCTGGATCGACCCCGACCACGACCTCGTCACGGTGCTGCGCTGGATCGACCGCAAGAAGGCGCCGGAATTCGTCGAGCGGCTGCTGGGCGCGATCGGCCGATGACCCTCGACTACTCGGCCGTCCCGCGGATGGCGGACGGCCGCACCGCCGCCGAGCACATCGCCGAAGTGGCGGCCACGGCACGCGCGGTCCGGGTGCCGATGGGCAATGGCGGCCAGATGATGTGGCATGTCTGGGGCGAAGGCTCGGGCAAGCCCCTGCTGCTGCTGTTCCATGGCGGCTCGGGCTCGTGGATCCACTGGATCCGCAACGTGCAGCCGCTGGCGCGGCACTTCACCGTCTACGCGCCCGACCTGCCAGGGCTCGGCGACAGCGATCCGCCCGACGACGTGCGCGACATCTGGTCGGTCACGCAGTGCGTGGCGACGGCGATGACGGCGCTACTGCCGGCCGACCGGCCTTTCGACATCACCGGCTTCTCGTTCGGCGGCATGGTGGCGGGACACATCGCGACCCTGTTCCCGCACCGCCTGCGCCGCCTCGTGCTGGTCGGCGCCGGCGGGCTCAAGGCGACGCGCAAGCCGGGGCCGAAGCTGCACAAGCTGCTGCCCGAGATGCCGCCCGGGACGCTGGCGGCCGAGGCGCGGCGCAACCTCGAGATCCTGATGCTGCACGATCCGGCCAAGGTCGACGGCGTGGCGATCCACATGCAGATCCTGAACACCACGCGGGCCAAGACGCGCAGCCGCGAGATGGGCCTGGCGTTCCGGCTCTCCGAGGTGCTGCCGCGCGTGAAGGTGCCGATGACCGGCATCTGGGGCGAGTACGATTCGACGACCTATCCGCACATCCAGGAGCGCATCGACCTGTTCCGCGCCCTGCAGCCGGACTTCGAGATGAACGTGATCGAAGGCGCCGGCCACTGGGTTGCCTACGAGGCGGCCGAGGCGTTCAATGCGAAGCTGATCGAGGTGGTGGGCGCTTAGCCTCACGCCCCCTCTGCCAGCCTCTCCCCCTACCGGGGGAGAGGAACATGAACGATGAGGACGCTCGCATGCAGACCGACGTCTCCGAGATCGCCGACAAGGTCTACCGCCTGTCGACCTTCGTGCCGCAGATCGGGCCGACGGGCTTCACCTTCAACCAGTTCCTGGTCGACGCCGACGAGCCGCTGCTCTTCCACTACGGACAGCGCGCCCTCTTCCCGCTGGTCAGCGCGGCCGTGCAGCGGGTGATGCCGCTCGACCGGCTGCGCTGGACGGCTTGCAGCCATGTCGAGGCCGACGAGTGCGGCGCGCTGAACCAGTGGCTGGCCGCGGCGCCGAACGCGATGCCGGTGCACGGCCAGGTCGGGTGCAACATCTGGCTCACCGACATGGCCGACCGGCCGCCGCGCGTGCTGAGGGACGACGAGGTGCTCGACCTCGGCGGCAAGCGCGTGCGCTGGCTGGACACGCCGCACGTGCCGCACAACTGGGACGCCGGCGTGCTGCACGAGGAGACGACGGGTACGCTGTTCTGCAGCGACCTCTTCACCCAGATGGGGCCGGCGGCGCCGACCACCGAAGCCGACATCGTGGGCCCGGCCATCGCCACGGAGAAGGCCGTGCCCTTCATGCCGGCGACGCCGCAGGCCGCGCCGACCCTGCGCCGGCTGGCCGCGCTCGCGCCCGCCACGGTCGCCCTGATGCACGGCCCCGCGTTCAGGGGCGACGGCGCGGCGGCGCTGAGCGCCCTGGCCGACCACTACGACCAGCGCCTGCCGCGCGCCTGAACCGGGCGTCAGGTCGTGCGCGGTCCGTTGCGCCAGTAGCGGAAGAGCTCGGATTCGCTGCCGGCGAAGTAGTTGCGATCGCAATGGCTGACGCCCGCCACCGTGCGCGGCTCGGAGCCGTAGGCGGCGTGGCTGGCATCCTCGTCGGCGACGTACTGCCAGAGCCGCCAGCCCCGGTTCGCCCAGGCATAGGGGATCTCGGGCTCCTCGCGGTAGTGCGCCAGCCAGAGGTCGCAGCGCGCCGCCACCGACTGCGGCGTGATCGGCCGGTCGAGCGACAGGCGGCGGCGGCCGTAGGGGATGCCGTTGGCCCAGGTCGGATGGGTGTAGAGCAGCGGATAGCGGCCGGTCGCCTGGTAGATCGTCTGCACGAACGCCTCGGCCTGGGCGAGCTGCATGGTGTTGCGCGGATTGCGGTCATTGGGCTCGAGGTCGAGCGCCAGCAGCGTCTTCGGTCCCGGCCGCGCCGCGGCCAGGAACACGTTGGCCTGCTCGACGCCCGAGTACTGGCGCGTTCCGAAGTGATAGGCGCCCCACAGCAGCCCGGCGCGCTCCGCTTCCAGCCGGCGGGTGGCGTAGGACGGGTCGAACCAGTCGCCGCCTTCGCTGCATTTGTGGAACACGGCGAGGATGTTGCTGCGGCGGACCGCCGCCAGGTCGGTGACCGTGACGTTGTGGCTGATGTCGATCACGGCATCGAGGCCGGGCGTGACGGGATGGGACGAGGCGAAGCCCGAGCCCGTGGGGGGCTGTCCGCCGCAGCCGGCCAGCGCCGTCGCCGCGACACCGCTTGCACCCATCAGCAGGTTTCGACGAGAGATCATGGGTCGACTATCGCTCCGGATGGTTAGTGGGGGGCACTCTTGAGACCAAGGGAGGCGAGATAGCTCCAGCGCACCACGCCGTTCCTGAACCGGATGCCCTCGAGGTATCCGGCGAGGGCGCGATCGATCACCTCCGGGGAGGGCCGGCTCGCGCGGCTGCCATCGGCGAAGGCGACAATCTGCTCCCAGCCAGCGGGCCGCGGGATGGACACCACGGTCGAGGGCGTATCGAGATTCTTGTAGGTCCAGAAGGACCAGCCGATGCCGTGCGCCTCGTGCAGCCGGCGGAAGGCCTCGTTCCACTCGTCGGTCAGCTCGCCGGTCTCGCCGAGGAACAGCGGCACATCGTAGCGATTGGCGAAGTTCAGGTGACGCTGGATGGAATCGCGGTCGGTGCTGGCCCAGAAGGAGTGATAGGTATAGGCGAGGTTGTCGGCGAAGGGCGGTCCGAGCATGTCGAAGCTCGAGCTCCACTGGCCGGCCGCCAGGATGACCACGCGGCCCGGATCGACCGCACGGATCGCCTCGGTCACCTCGCGATAGAACGGCTCCAGCCGGGGATTGAGGGTCGCCACGTCGTGATAGGGCGCGATCGGCTCGTTCAGCAGGTCGTAGCCCAGGATCGCCGGATCGCCGGCGTAGCGCTGCGCGATCGCCCGCCACAGCTTGACGGTGTGCCGCCGGTGCTGCGGCACGTAGAACATCAGCGGATAGCCCGGCCCGTCATCGTGGTTGATGCCCGTCTGTCCGCCGGGGGCGGCGTGCAGGTCGAGGATCGCGTACAGGCCGGCCTCGCGGATCCAGCCCAGCACGCGGTCGAGCAGGAACCATCCCTCGCCGCCGATCTCGCCCTGGTCGTCCATGAACAGCCGGTAGTGCAGCGGGATGCGCACGGTGTTGAAGCCGACCGACCGGATGAAGGCGATGTCGTCCCGCCGGATGTAGGAGTCGCGGTACTGCCGCCAGAATTCGGCGGCGCGCTCGCGGCCCAGCAGGCGCTCGAAGGCGCCGTGGATGAGGCGCGGCGACTTCGCCACCTCGAACTTGAACATGTAGCCTTCCGGCATCAGCCAGTTGCCGAGGCTGATGCCCCTGATCGCCAGGGTGCTGCCGTCGGGTGCGATGAACCGCTTGCCCTCGACGCGCACCAGAGGGCTGGCGCCGGCCGGCGCGACGACGCTCGAGATCAGCAGCCAAGGCAGCAGGAACAGCGACAGGAGCGGCGCATGGGGCAAGCGCATGACCTACTTATAACCTCTGGGTGACAAGACGACCATCCGCGGTAATGTCGCCCCGCCATGTTTCTTGCCGCCCTTCTCGTGCCGATCGCGGTCCTGGCGATCGTGCTGCTGGTCCAGCGCCTCCATCTGCCGGCCTTCCTCGCGATCATGGCGACGGTCGTCGTCTACGGGATCGCGGCAGACATGAGCTTCCAGTCGGTGGGCAAGGCGTTCGGGCTGGGATTCTCGGCGGCGCTGGAGCAGGTCGGGCTGCTGGTGGTGGCCGGCAACCTCGTCCAGGCGCTGGTGCTGCGCGCCCCGCTGGGCACCGGGACCTGCGCCGCGGCCGGCGCGCTGGCGGGTCTCGGCCCGTCGGCGGCGGGCGGGCTGGCCCTGCTGCAGCCGGCCGGCCAGGACGCGCCGCGCCGGGCGCTGGGCATGGCCCTGACGCTGCTTGCCGTGGCCGCCCTCGTGACGCCCTCGCCGCTCGCCGTCGCGGCGGCCTCGGTCATGAAGACCAGCCCCTGGTGGCTGCTGGTCGTCGGCATCCCCGTGGCGCTGGTCGCCATCGCCCTGGGCTGGTGGCATGTGGCGCGGCAGGTCCCGGCCTCGCGCGCGCCGCCGGGGGAGATCGGCTGGGCCTGGCTGGCCGTGGCCGTTCCGGTGGCGCTGCTGGTGGCGCAGGCGGTGGCGCAGATGCCCAGCGAGCCGCTCGGCAAGGGCGGCGCGCGCGAGTTCTATATCGGCCTGTCGAAGCCGCTGGTCCTGACCGCGATCGCGGTCACGCTGGGCGTGCTGTTCGCCGGCAAATGGCAGCCCTCGTCCCTGGCCGGCCGAAGCTGGGCGCCGCTGCTGCTGGCGGTCGGCGCCGCCGGCGGCCTGTCGCGCGTGTTCGACGAGACCGGCATGGCCGAGCTGCTGGCCGAGGCGGCGCTGAAGCCGGACTACGGGCTGCTGACGCCGTTCCTGGCGGCCGCCGTGGTCAAGACCCTGCAGGGCAACTCCCTGACCGCCGTGCTCACGGCCTCGGGCATGGTCGAGCCGATGCTGCCGGCGCTGGGGCTCGACAGCGCTTCCGGCCGGGCGCTGGCCGCCGCTGCCGTCGGCGCCGGCTCGATGGCGGTCTGCCACGTGAACGATCCGTTCTTCTGGATCGCCGCCGGCATGGCCCGGCTCTCGCCGGGGCGGGCCCTCTACGTGATCTCGCTGGGCAGCGCGGCCATGGCGACCGGCGCGCTGGTCATGCTGGCGGCGATCCGCCAGTTCCTATAATTGCATCGTCTGCATCAGGCGGGACGATCCCGCCGCCGGCCGGAGCTGGTCGAAGGTGCACTGGTCCGGCCGCTTGTCCGGCCGCCAGCGCAGGAAGCGCGTGCCGTGGCGGAAGCGGTCGCCGCTGACATGATCGTACTGGACCTCGGCCACCAGGCGCGGTCGCAGCGGCTCCCATTGCGTGCTGCGCTCGGTCGACCAGCGGCTGGGGCCGCCGGGGGCATCGCCGGTGAAGCCGGGGCCGCCGCGTAGCTTCTCGAGCTTCTTCGTCAGCGCCGCACGCCGCGCCTCGGGGATGCCCGAGGTGAAGCCGACATGGTCGAGCAACCCGCGATCGTCGTAGAGGCCCAGCAGCAGCGAGCCCACCTCGCGGCGGTCCGTGGCGTAGCGGAAGCCGCCGACGACGCAGTCGGCGGTGCGCAGGCGCTTGACCTTGAGCATGGCGCGCTCGCCCACGCGGTAGGGCTCGTCGAGCCGCTTGGCGACCACGCCGTCGAGGACACCGCCGCCAGCCCGCGCCAGCCAGCGCTCGGCCTCGACACGGCGCGTCGTGACCGGCGACAGGCGCAGGTTGCGCTGAGCGGGCAGCCTGGAGAACAGGCTCTCCAAGGCGGCCCGGCGCTGCCGCAGCGGCTTGGCAGCGAGATCCGCATCGTCCGGCGCCTGCAGCAGGTCGAAGACGACCAGCACGGCCGGTGTCTCCGCCGCCAGGCGGCGGATGCGGCTTTCCGCCGGATGCAGGCGCATCTGCAGCGCATCGAAGGACAGCACCCTGCCCATGGGGATGACCAGCTCTCCATCGAGACGGAATCGCCGCAGCGGCAGGCCGGCAAGGGCGGCGACCACCTCCGGAAAATAACGCGCCAGGCTCTTGCCCGACCGGCCCAGCAGCTCGACCCGCCCGCCCTCGCGGGTCGCGACAGCGCGGAAGCCGTCCCACTTGGGCTCGAACTGCCAGCCGGCGTCGCTCGGCAGGGCGTCGACCTGGCGCGCCTCCATGGCGAGCGGCGGTGGCTTCGCGGCGGATTTCCGATGGCGGCCGATGGACATGGTCGCATGGTGAACGGGGTGCGGGGTGCGTCGTTGCGGCAGGCCATGGAAACCGTGGGAGATGACCTTTGGACGTCCAGCCGTAACCTTGGCTCGCTAGGGTCGGCCGGTCCACGCCGAGGATTGGACAGGATGGCGATACGCGAAACGCCGACGACGGCGCGATGGGATGACGTAACCACATGAGCGAGAAGCCGCGCAGCGTTCAGAGCTACATCGACCAGACCCCCTACTGGCCCGACGGCACGCCGACGGTCTACGTGCCGATGACGGTCATGCAGTGGCGCATCTGGCTGCTCGCCTCGGCCGGCAAGTTCTTCGAGGGGCTGGTCGTCTTCATGACGGGCGTCGCCCTGCCGCTGATCGTCAAGGAGTTCGGCCTGTCCGCGGCCGAGAAGGGCATCGTCAGCGCCGCGCCGCTGGCCGGCATCATGGTCGGGGCGCTGGCCCTGGGCGGCATGGCCGACGTCTACGGCCGCCGGCTGATGTTCGTGGTCGAGATGGTGGTGTTCGCCCTGTTCCTGACCGGGCTGGCCTTCGCGCCGAACCTGCCTTTCCTGGTGGTGTTCCTGTTCGGGGTCGGCCTGGCGCTGGGCTGCGACTATCCGACGGCGCACCTGGTCATCTCGGAAAGCATCTCCAGCAAGGATCGCGGCAAGCTGGTCCTGAGCGCCTTCGCCTTCCAGGCCGTCGGCGCGCTGGTGGGCACCGCCATCGGCTACCTCATCCTGGCCAACCTGCCGCAGGTCAGCGCCTGGCGCTGGATGTACGCCACGGCCATCCTGCCGGCCGTCCTGGTCGTGGTGGGCCGCCGCACCATCTGCGACAGCGGCCACTGGCTGCTGAGCCAGGGCCGCCGCGCGGAGGCGGAGGCCGAGGTCGCCCGCCTGCTCGAGCGCAAGCCGCCCTACCCCAAGCAGGTGAAGCTCGCAGAGCAGCCGCCCGGCCATCCGTCCCGCCGCAACGGCGGATGGCGCGCGTTGTTCGTCTCGCCGGCCCGACGCGCCACCATCCTGGCCTCGGTGCCGTGGTTCCTCCAGGATCTCGGCACCTACGGCATCGGCATCTTCACGCCGACCATCCTCGCCAGGACGATCGGCCACGAACCCGAGCATGTGCGCAACATCAGCGACCTGATCCACCGCGACATGCTGGCCGCCAAGGGAGCGGCCGTGATCGACATCCTGCTGATCGTGGGCATCGTGGCCGCGGTCCTGCTGGCCGACCGGGTCGGACGGATCCGGCTGCAGATCCTGGGCTTCATCGGCTGCGCCGCCGGGCTCGGCCTGGCGGCGATGTCGCTGCAGGCGGAGGGGCCGTGGCGCGACGTGCTGCTGTTCGGCGGATTCATGCTGTTCAACTTCATGACGAACATGGGGCCGAACGCCCAGACCTACCTGCTGGCGGGCGAGGTCTTCCCGACCAAGCTGCGCGGCAAGGGGGCCGGCCTCGCCGCCGCTGTCGGCAAGGTGGGGGCCGTGCTGACCGCGCTGCTCTTTCCGGTGGTACTTGCCACGACCGGCGTCGACATCCTGCTCCTGGCGCTGATCGGGACCTCGCTGCTTGGCGCCTGGGTGACGTGGCTGTTCCGCATCGAGACCAAGGGCGTCAACCTCGAGGAGATCGGCCACTAAAGCATGTTCCGTTCGGCTGGAATCAGCCGAACGGAACATGCCTTGTGAAACTTCGATCACCAGGGCGCGCGTTTCCACTATGACGGAACCGCTTGCGGTTCCGTCATAGTGGAAACCGCTCTAGAGTCCGCTGATCCGCCGCGGCAGGCGTGCGCCGGGGATGATATAGACAAGGTCCAATGAATGGACCGATCGGGGAGCTGCTCCGGACGCCGGACTTCCTGCGGCTGTGGCTGGTGGGTGCCTTCGCCAACGCCATGCGCTGGCTGGAGCTGCTGGCGTCGGGCCTGTTCGCCTATCAGGTGACGGGCTCGGCGCTCGCCGTGGCGGGCGTCGTCGCCGCCCGCCAGCTGCCGCAGCTCCTGTTCGGCGCCTTTGCCGGCGCGATCTCCGAGGCGGTCAACCGCAAGACGCTCGTGATGCTGGCCCTGGTGGTGCCGGCTTTCGTCTCGACCCTGCTCGCCACGCTGGCGACGACGGGGCATCTCGAACTCTGGCACGTGGCGCTCGGCAACCTCGTCTCGGGCACGATGTGGGCCACGGAGATGTCGACCCGACGCCGCATGGTGGGCGAGGTCGCCGGCCCGCAGCATATCGTTCCGGCCGTCGCCCTCGATTCGGCCACCGGCGCCGCCACCCGCATGGTCGGGCCGTTGCTGGGCGGCATCGCCTTCGAATGGCTGGGCATGAAAGGCGCCTACACCGCGACTGCCCTGGTCCAGTTCGCCGGCAGCTTCGCCCTCGCCGGGCTGGCCTATCAACAGGTCGTCCGCCGCCTCGACCTGGCCCGCATTCCGGCCGAGATCGCCGAGGGCCTGGCCTTCGCGCGCACGAAGCCCACCATCCTGCTGGTCTACGGCATCACCGTCGTCACCAATGCCTTCGCTTTCGCCTATTCGGGACTGATCGCGCCGCTCGGCGTCGGTTCCTTCCATGTCTCTCCCGCCCTGGTCGGGCTGCTGGCGGCCGCCGAGCCGATCGGGGCGCTGCTGGGCGGGGCGCTGATCGCGGCCGGCGTGATCCGCATGGACCGGCGTCTCACCTTCGCCGGCGGGGCCGGCCTGTTCATGGTGGCGCTGATCGTCATGGCGCTGTCGCCCTCCTTCTGGCTGGCCTTCGCCCTGCTGGTGATCGGCGGCTTCGGCACGGCCGGCTTCTCCAACATGCAGACTACGCTGATGCTGACCGAAGCGCCGCCGCAGATGCGGTCGCGGCTGATGGGGCTGGTGACGGTCGGCATCGGCACCGGGCCTCTGGGCGTCCTCGCCTCCGGCGCCCTTGCGGCCGAGTTCGGCCCGCGCGCGGCCGTGGCGACGATGGCGGCCATCGGCCTGCTATCGACCGTGGGCCTGTCGCTCTGGCTGCGGCGGCGGCCGCCACGGCCACGCAACCCAAGCTAGAGGCCACGGCGGCACCCCCTCCTTGATGCCGCCTCAATTTCGCCCTCTTGCGCGATGGTGCAACGGTGCAACGTCTGGCGGCCGGCCGTGTTCGTGCAGACATGAAACACCACCTCATGTCCCGGAGGATCCTGGGCCTCCTCATCATCGTGATGATGGCTCTGCCCGGGACGGTCCATGCGCAACCGGGAGGCTACTCTCCCGGCCAGCCGCCGGTTCCCAACGCTGCCACCGACGCGTCCCAGATGCCCGAGGCAGGGCCCGCGATCGTCGGTGGGTCAGGCGCGACGGCAGGACCGAATGCACGCAATCAGGCGATCACCCCGATGCCGGGGTCCCGGCAGATGGAAGAGTTGAGCGAAAGACGCGGCGATGCCGCCCGTCCGGCGCCCGGAAGAATCGACGTGCCGCACGCAACGCCGCCGTCGTCGCCCCGTTAGCGCCGTACTCGAAACAACAGGAGGGAGTAACCCATGCTCAAGCACATCGTGCTCGCGACTTTCCTGACATGCGGCGCCGCGGCCGCCTACGCCCAGACGCCGCAGCAGGCCGCCAACCCACCGGCTTCCGCAACGGCGCCCGCGACGACCGACCATTCGGCCGCCGATGCGCGCAAGCTGATCGGCCGCAACATCCAGAACGCGCAGAACGAGACGATCGGCGAGATCAAGTCGATCTACATCGGCAAGGACGGCAAGGTCGACAGCGTCATGGTCGGTGTCGGCGGCTTCCTCGGCATGGGTGACCGCGAGGTCCGCATTCCCTGGTCCGACCTCAACATCGCCAACAACGGCGAGAAGGTCACCGTCAATATGACCAAGGACCAGCTGAAGGCGCAGCCGGCGTACAAGTACCCGAACGAGACCTATCGCGGGCAGGTCTTCACGGACACCGGTCCGTGGAAGGACACGAACACGACCGCCGATACGCGGCGGCCGTCGGACATGGCGCGTCCCGCCAATACCGCGCAAGGGCCGAATGGCGCAGCAACGACGACCACCACCTCGACGGGCGATTTCAACGCCTCGGGCGAGATGTCGGGCAATGCGCTGATCGGGGCGGCGGTCCGCAACCAGAGCCGCGAAGCGGTGGGAACGGTCGAGGACGTCTACGTGGACAAGGACGGCAAGATCAAGACGATCGTCGTCTCGGTCGGCGGCTTCCTCGGCGTGGGCGCCAAGAACGTCGCGGTGAAGTGGGAGGACGTCAACTTCGCGCGGGACGACAAGTCCTTGGTGATCACCACGAGCTGGACCAAGGAATCGCTGAAGGCGATGCCGGACTACAAGCACGAGCGCGAGCAGGCGACGCAGCCGGCGCCGGCACCCACCCGGTCGGGCGGCTGAGCGGACGTAAAACCCGCTCGACACAAGCCGCTCATGGGCGCGGAGCACGTGGGGTGCTCCGCGTCTTTTCTTGTCAGCCGGTGATGAACGGCTTCGCCTTCGCGTCGTAGTCGGCATACCCCAGCAGGCTCCGCAGCTCCGCCGGGGGAAGGGCTGCCTTGGCTTCCGACTCGCCGGCCTTCAGCGCGGCCAGGCCGGCCTTCATGCCTGCCGCCGCCGGTGACAGCAGGCCTGTCGGGAACGTCCCGATCTTGAAGCCCAGCGCCTCGGCCTCCTTCTGGCTGGGGGTCGCGCGCGGCGCGCCCGGCGACAGCACGACGAACGAGGGGCGGCCCCGGGCAGCGGCGATCGCCCGCCGGATCTCCGCTTCGTCGGCGGGCGAATCCAGGAACAGGATGTCCGCCCCTTCCTCGACATACATCTCGATACGGGCCACCGCCTCGTCGATGCCCTGGGTGGGCCGGCAGTCGGTCCGGGCCAGCACGAGAATGCCCGATTCCTTCGCCGCCTCGACGGCGGCGCGGATCTTCATGCGCGCCTCGTCGCGCGGCAGGCAGGGCTTGCCGGCGGACGTCAGGGCCCGCGGCGTTATCTTGTCCTCGATCAGGACCGCCGCGGCACCGGCGCGGCCGTAGGCCCGCACCGTGCGCTGCACGTTCATCGCGTTGCCGTAGCCATGGTCGCCGTCGGCCAGCACCAGCAGCTCGGGTGCAGCCCCGTGCACCATCTGGAACGAATCGAACATCTCGCCGAAGGAGAGGAGATCGAGATCGGGACCGCCCAGTCGGCTCGCCGCCACGCACGAGCCCGACAGGAAAGCCGTCTTGAAGCCGGCCTCCCAGGTGAGCTTGGCCGAGAGCCCGTCATAGACGGCCGGCATGACCATCAGTCCGGGTTCCTGCAGCAGCGCCCGCAGGCGTTGCGGTGCCGTCGGGTGGGCGTGGGCGATCGGCGCGTTCATGGGCATCTCCTCGATGTCGGTTGCCGGCGAAGATAGCAGAGATCGCCCGATCGGGCGGGCCGGATCGCCTCCCCCGCTCCAACCTGTGACAACGACGACGCCTCGGTGGCGTCGGTCTCGGCTCGCGGAACCGCCCCCTGAGAGGCTAGTGTGCACCGGCGGTTCACCGGCCGAGGGGTCGGAAGGTGGGGAGAACATGCGCAGCCGGCTGATGGTCGTCACAGGCGCGAGCATCCTTGCTTGTTGTACTGGCGCCTGCGTCTCCGCTGGCAGCCAGACCGAGAGTGCGAGCCTGGCCCACAACCCGGTCGCCCTGCCGCCGGCCTATGCCAATCTTCCCGCCCCGCCACCCGACGCCCCTCTCACGGGGCAGCCGGTGGCGCTGGACACCCGCCAGCAGGAAGCGGTGGTCGTGTCCGTGACGCGATGGATGAAACAGCCGGCGTCGGCGCGTTTCGGGCCCATGGCCGGCGCCCGCAACGGCCATGGCGCCGTCACCATCTGCGGCAATGTCGACGGCCGGGCCGACAACGGTGCCTATGTCGGCATGAGACCCTATGTGGGCGTGCTGATGGGGCCCGCCCAGACCCCGGAATTCGTCGTGGTGGGAATCGCCGGCAACGGCCGCGAAGCTGCCCAGGTTGCGTCCCTGTGCCGCGAAAGCGGCGTGAACGGGCCTGGCTGACCGCGGCAAGCGCGCCGTTGCGGCTGGACAAACTGCCGGTCCCCGAGCATCACGACAGAATGCTGACGCTCTATTTCGCGCCCGGCTCCAGCTCGATGGCGCCGCACATCGCCCTGCACGAGATCGGCGTGCCGTTCGAGGCGCGCGCCCTCTCGCTCGCCGACAAGCAGACCCGCACGCCCGAGTACCTGGCGATCAATCCCGCTGGCAAGGTGCCGGCGCTGCTGATCGACGGGCGCGTGCTGACGGAGGTCGCCGGCATCCTGTTCTACCTGGCACGCGCCTACCCCGCGGCCGGGCTGCTGCCGGCCGACGATCCGGAGGCGGAGGCGCAGGTCGTCTCATGGATGTCCTACATCGCCTCGACGATCCATCCGGCGCGCCGCGAAGGGCTGGAGCACGCCCGCGAGGTCTACAGGGTAGCCGACCGCCGGCTTGGCCGCCCCGACTGGATCACCGGCCGATACTCGATCGCCGACATCCACCTGTTCCGCCTGTTCTGGCGCTTCCGCAATTCTCTCGAGCCGGCGCCGGGCGACTTCCCCAACATCGAGGCGCACTACGAGCGCATGATGGAGCGGCCGGCGGTGCGCAAGACGATCGAGATCGAGGAGAAGCTCGGCTACAGCCTGCCGCGGTAGCGCCGGTGACGGCGTCAGGCCTTCAGCAGCAGCTTTCCGGCGACGTGGCGGCCCTCCAGGCGGCGGTGCATCTCGGCCGCCTCGGCCAGCGGGAAGACGCCCTCGATCGGCACCTTCAGCCAGCCCGCCTCGATGCCTCCGACGACATGGTCGATGCCCGCCTTCCACTCCGGCAGGTCGTGGTCGACATGGCCGAGATGCAGCCGCGTGAAGGTCTGCGAGCGCGGCAGGATGCGCTCGCGGATGTTCTTGAAAGGCTGTCCTTCCGCCTCGCCGATGCTCACGACATGGCCGAGCTTCTTCACGACGTTGAAGGTGCGGTCGAGCATGGTGGCGCCGTAGGAATCAATGGCGAGGTCGACGCCCCGGCCGTCGGTGAAGTCGAGCACGGCCTTCTCGAAATCCTCGGCCGACGTCACGACCACGCGCTCGGCGCCGTATTCCAGCGCGCGCTTCTCCTTGCCCGGCGTGCCGGTGGTGCCGATGACCCGCGCCCCGGCCTGGACGGCGAGCTGGGTGCACATCAGCCCGACACCGCCGCCCACGGCATTGACCAGCACCGTATCGCCCGTGCCCACGCCGCCGTAGACGGTCCACATCATGTGATAGGCCGTGAGCGCCTGGATC
>Ga0182792_1001693_pt1 | contig 17162 bp, 17 predicted proteins | sample Passage237B_FD_130497 | JGI IMG/M metagenome (GOLD analysis project Ga0182792, IMG submission 130497) | Cellulose adapted compost microbial communities from Newby Island Compost Facility, Milpitas, CA, USA - Passage2 37B (version 2) (version 2) ...
CGCCGACGAAACTCCCCGCTTCGAGGACGTTGACGAAGACGGTTATCTCATCGACTCGCATAATCACATTCTGCAATAAACGGGATGATCTATCCAGCGCTTCCGCATTTAATGCAGAGTGAAACGATGCGATACTTCATGTGCAACCGCACGAAGGAACGGCACGATGAACGGTGAGCATTACACCATCGATCCGCGCGTTCGCATCGGTCATGTCCATCTGAAGGTTTCCGCTCTCGAGCGGTCGCTTGCCTTCTATTGCGGCACGCTCGGCCTGAACCTCAACATGATGCTCGGCGAAGAGGTCGCGTTCCTCGCGGCGGGCAGCTACCACCACCATCTGGCGCTCAGCGCGGTGGAAAGCCATGGAGGTGCAGTTTCGCCTGCAAGCACCGCAGGACTGCACCACGTCGCCTTCCTCTACCCGACGAGAGCCGCGCTGGCGACAGCGTTGCGCCGCCTTCGTGATGCCGGGGTCGCGCTTGCCGGTGCCCGGGACCATGGTGGATCGGAGGCGATTTATGTTCGCGATCCCGATGGAAACGGGGTGGAGCTCTGTTGCGACCGCCCTGAGGCGGAATGGCCGCGAAATCCCGACGGCACACTGAAGGTGGTCAACAAGCCGCTCGACCTGGAGGATCTGGCCAGGGAAGGACGATCTGGCCGATGAACCCATCCGGCGCCCTGAGGAACGCACGGTCGACAAGGCGAGTTTGCTGACCGGGGCTACATCCGGACGGCCGGCTGTCGGGGTGCGCTGGCCGGGTGCCTGCCGTTTCGTACCCGGCCACTGTCGCAGTTCGGAGTCGCCGATTCAGGCAGTCTAGCGGGCCCGGCGCCGCTCCGCCGCTGGCTGGTAGGCCAGCCGCGAATGGTAGCTGCAGTAAGGTCCGCTCTCGCCGACATCATTGCCGCAGAAGTTGAAGTCTTCCGCCAGGGGATCGCCGTTCGGCCACTTGCAGGTCCGCTCGGTCAATTCCGTGAGTACCAGCCGCCGCGAGATCGGCACGACGACGTCCTCGATCGGCCGCAGCAGCTGCCGCGCAACGGGTTCGACGTCGTACTGTGTCTGCAGGGCGGTTGCCCCGATCGATGCGGTGACGGTGCGCGACGGCCGCGGTGCCGACTTGCCGGCGGTGGCGTGGCTCGCCTTTTTGGGCCGCGGCGAAGCGCTGGTCGAGCGGCCGCGACCCGAAAGTTTCAGCCGGTGGACCTTGCCGATTACCGCGTTGCGGCTGACGCCCCCGAGATGCGCCGCGATCTGGCTGGCGCTGAGCCCCTCCGCCCAGAGTTTCCGCAGGAGTTCGACGCGTTCGTCATTCCAGTTCATAAGGATCCGCTCCTCGACGATCCGCGCAGGAATCGGAATCCTTCCCCGTCCGGCCAAAGCCGGTTGGCACCATATCTACGCTGGTGAAAGAGTCCGCCGCACGAAATCTTGTTATGTCGGCAATGAAATTACCCCAATGCTTGACTCGGTGACAAGAGTCAGCACGGCGGGCGGAATCGGATTTCGCGGTTTTCCCCAACTTGGGCGTGCGGACCGAATTCGGCCGGTCGCGAGCCTGCCGCTGCTGGACCAGCCGAAACGACCAGCTCTGCATTGACTTTGCAGGGAAATGTCCTGATATAAACTCAAGCGGGCCGCCCACTGGGCGGCTTTTTGATTTCGCGTCCGTCGCAGGGCGATCGGGGAGACGGAACAAGGGCAATGAGCGGTTCGGCGCTGTATCAGACTTTCGCGCGCGCCCCACTGGAATTCGCGCGGGGCGAAGGGTCCTGGCTGATCGAGGCCAGCGGTGCGCGATACCTGGATTTCGCCGGCGGCATCGCCGTCAATTCTCTCGGCCACGCGCATCCGCATCTCGTCCGGGCCCTGAAGGACCAGGCCGAGAAACTCTGGCACGTCTCCAACCTTTATCGCATTCCGGACCAGGAGCGGCTGGCGGAGCGGCTGGTTGCCGCCACCTTCGCCGACAAGGTGTTCTTCACCAATTCGGGTGCCGAGGCACTGGAATGCGCGATCAAGACGGCGCGCCGCTATCATTTCGCCAATGGCCAGCCCGAGCGGTATCGCATCATCACCTTCGAGGGCGCTTTCCACGGCCGCACGCTGGCCACAATCGCCGCGGGCGGACAGGCGAAATACCTCGAAGGCTTCGGCCCGAAGGTCGAAGGTTTCGATCAAGTGCCCTTCGTCGATCTCGAGGCGGCCGAGAAGGCGATCACGTCCGAAACGGCGGCGATCCTCATCGAGCCCGTTCAGGGCGAGGGCGGCATCCGCGAGGTGCCCAACGAGAAGCTGCGCAGGCTGCGCGAGATCTGCGACAGGCACGGGCTCCTGTTGATCCTCGACGAGGTCCAGTGCGGCATCGGCCGCACCGGCAAGCTGTTCGCCTACGAATGGGCCGGCATCGCCCCCGACATCATGGCGATCGCCAAGGGCATCGGCGGCGGCTTCCCCGTCGGCGCCTGCCTGGCGACCGACGAGGCCGCCAAGGGCATGGTCGCCGGCGTTCACGGCACGACCTTCGGCGGCAATCCGCTGGCCATGGCGGTCGGCAATGCCGTTCTCGATGTCGTGCTGGAGGAAGGATTCCTCGACGAGGTCAACCGCAAGGCGCTTGCTTTCAAGCAGGGCCTCGCCGGCGTGGTCGACGAGTTCCCGTCGGTGTTCGAGGAAGTGCGCGGGATCGGGCTTCTGCTCGGCCTCAAGTGCAGGATGCCGAACGCGACGGTGAACGCGGCACTGCGCGCCAACAATTTGCTGGCCGTGCCGGCGGGCGAGAACGTGTTGCGTATTCTGCCGCCTCTGAATGTGACCGACGAGGAGCTGCGGATCGCGCTCGATGCCATCCGCGCCGCGGCGAAGTCGCTTTCGGCCTCCGTCGGCGCAGCCTGAAGTGATCGCCATGGAGCTGCGCCACTTCACCGACCTGTCGGCGCTTTCCTCGGCCGAACTGCGCGCGATGCTGGACGACGCGCGGGCGCGCAAGACCCGCCTCAAGGCGGGTGCCAGCGAGCGGCCGCTCGAAGGCAAGGTGCTGGCGATGATCTTCGAGAAGCCGTCCACCCGCACACGCGTTTCCTTCGATGTCGGCATGCGCCAGCTCGGCGGCGAGACGATCATGCTGACCGGCGCCGAGATGCAGCTCGGCCGCTCCGAGACGATCGCCGATACGGCGCGGGTCCTGTCGCGCTATGTCGATGCGATCATGATCCGCACCACCGCGCATGCCCGCCTGCTCGAACTCGCCCGGCACGCGACCGTGCCGGTGATCAACGGCCTGACCGACGACACGCACCCCTGCCAGATCATGGCCGACATCCTGACCTTCGAGGAGCATCGCGGTCCGGTGAAGGACCGGCTGTTTGCCTGGACCGGGGACGGCAACAACGTGCTGCACTCGCTGGTCGAGGCTTCGGCGCGCTTCAGCTTCCGGCTGAACGTCGCCGTTCCGGAAGGAAGCGAGCCGAACCGGAAATTCGTGGACTGGTCGAACGCCAATGGCGGCAAGGTGCGCCTGATGCGCTCTCCCGACGAGGCGGTGAAGGATGCCGACTGCGTCGTTACGGATACCTGGGTTTCCATGGGCCAGGAGCACCGCGCGCGCGGCCACAACGTCTTCCAGCCCTACCAGGTCAACGAAAGGCTGATGGGGCTGGCCAGGCCCGACGCGCTGTTCATGCACTGCCTGCCGGCGCATCGCGGGGAGGAGGTGACGGACGAGGTCATCGACGGCCCGCACTCGGTGGTCTTCGACGAAGCCGAGAACCGGCTGCATGCGCAGAAGGCGGTGCTTGCCTGGTGCTTCGGCGCTTGATCGGCGCGCCCGCAATTCCTATCTGATCGGCTTCAACAGCAATTGAAACGCCGCGCCTTCCGTGCCGCGCCATCGGCCGGTAACCTGACGGCGCGAGCCAGATTCGGGAATCTGAGCCTTGACTGAACATGCTCCCGTGCTCGGCGAATTCGGTTTCGCCGGTGACGATAACGTCGTGCCGTTCGAGGTCGGCGCGCTCGACGTGCGCGGCCGGGCGGTGCAGCTCGGACCGCTGCTCGACCAGATTCTGGGTCGCCACGACTATCCCGAGCCGGTTGCGCGACTGCTTGCGGAGGCGGTGGCGCTGACCGTGCTGCTCGGCACGTCGCTCAAGTTCGACGGCAAGTTCATCCTGCAGACCCGTTCCGACGGGCCGGTGGACATGCTGGTGGCCGATCTGCGGACCCCGGGCTCCGTGCGCGCCTATGCGCGCTACGACCAGGCGCGGCTCGATGCTGCCGTTGCGGAAGGACGCGATGCGCCCGAGGCGCTGCTCGGCGCGGGCGTGCTCGCGCTCACCGTCGACCAGGGCCCGCACATGCAGCGCTACCAGGGTATCGTTCAGCTCGACGGCCATTCGCTGGAGGAGGTGGCGCGCGTCTACTTCCGTCAGTCCGAGCAGATCCCGACCGAGGTGAAGCTCGCAGTCGCGCGCCAGTTGGTACGCGGCGAGGCCGGGCAGGCCGGGCATTGGCGCGCAGGCGGGGCGCTGATCCAGTTCCTGCCGGACTCGCTGGAGCGGATGCGCAGGCCCGATCTTCATGGAGGCGACGGCGACGATTCCGACCCGAACGTCGCCGCCGGCCCGGATGACGATGCCTGGCAGACGGCCCGCGCCTTGTTCCTGACGGCCGATACGGACGAATTGATCGATCCGACCGTCGGGACCGAGCGGCTGCTGTTCAGGCTGTTCCACGAGCACGGCGTGCGCGTCTACGACGGGCAGCCGGTCATCGACGATTGCTCGTGCTCGCGCGAGAAGATCCGTGAAATCCTGGCGGGCTTCACCGCCGAGGAAATCGAGGAGAGCACCGAGGACGGCCGCATTCGCGTCAATTGCGAGTTCTGCTCGACGCAGTACGACTTCGATCCGGCCGAGTTCACCGGCGACGAGCCGAAGCGCACCCTCAATTGAGGGAGCGCTTCTGGCTTGGAATGTCGAGCGAGAAGGCCGGAATCTGCACCTCGAAGGTGCGTCCCGCCTGGTCCTGCATCGTATAGTGCCCGGCCATGATGCCGGATGGAGTCGTCAGCGGGCAGCCCGAGGTATACTGGAAGCTGTCCCCGGGGTTGAGTTCCGGCTGCTCGCCGACGACCCCGGGGCCGTTGACGAGCTCGACCCGGCCGGCGCCGTCCGTGATCTTCCAGTGGCGCGACAGAAGCTTGACGAACTGGTCCGACTTGTTGGCGATGGTGATCCGGTAGGCCCAGACGTAGCGGTTCTCGGCGGGATCGGACCTGTCATCGAGGAAGAACGGCTCGACGCTCACCTCTATGTTGCGCGTCACGGCCCGGTACATCGCTGCATTCCCTTTCAATGCTGCTGCCTCCCCATGATAAGGGAAATTTGGCCGGCTTTGCGGTATAGACCTTCCACGCGCTCACGGCACGTATCGCCGCCCTCGCCTGGAGGAGATTTCCACCCGTGATCCCGCAAGACGAATTCCGCGCTCTCGCTCTGTCGCTGCCGGAGGCGACGGAGGGCAGTCACTTCGAGACCGCGGACTTCCGTGTGCGCAACAAGATATTCGCCACCCTGCGTGAGAGCGACGGCCGCGCCGTGGTGAAACTGACGCCCGACGAGCAGCGACTGATGGCCGAGACCATGGGAGGGTTGCTCGCGCCCATTCCCGGCGGCTGGGGTCACAAGGGTTGGACGCGGCTCGACCTCGATATGGCTTCGCCGGAAGAGGCGCTGCACGTGCTGACGACCGCCTGGCGCAACGCGGCGCCGAAGAAGCTGCACGCGCTGCTCCCTGCCCCGTGAGGGGATGCGCCGTACCCGCCGCCTACGCCGCCTTGTCGAGCGCCTGATCGAGGTCGGCGATCAGGTCGTCTGCATCCTCCAGCCCGATCGAAAGCCGCAGCGTGCCGCCTGTGATGCCCAGTTCGCCCCGGGCTTCCTCACTCAGGTTCTTGTGCGTCGTCGTCGCCGGATGGGTGATCAGGCTCTTGGCGTCGCCGAGGTTGTTGGAAATCTTGATGATGTCCAACGCGTTCTGCAGGCCGAAGGCGGCTTTCTTGCCGCCCTTCACGTCGAAGCAGATCAGCGTCGAGCCGCCGGTCATCTGGCGCGCGATGACATCGGCCTGCGGATGGTCGTTCCGGCCGGGATAGATCACCCGCGCCACCGCCGGATGGCAGGCGAGATGGCCAGCCACGCGCCCGGCGCTCTCGGTCTGCTGCTTGACCCTGATCGGCAACGTCTCGAGGCCCTTGAGCAACGTCCAGGCATTGAAGGGCGACAGGCTCGGCCCGGTGTGACGGAAATAGTCGTGCAGTTTCTCTTCGATCCACTTTCGGTCCGAAAGCACGATGCCGCCCAGACAGCGCCCCTGTCCGTCTATGTGCTTGGTGGCGGAATAGACGACGACATGCGCGCCGAGCTCCAGCGGCTTCTGCTGCATCGGCGTGGCGAAGACGTTGTCCACCACCAGCCGCGCCCCGACCGAATTGGCGATCTTGGCGACGGCGGCGATGTCGATGACCTCGAGCGTCGGATTGGTCGGGCTTTCGAGGAAGAGGATCTTGGTGTTCGGGCGAACCGCGCGCTCCCACTCTTCGATCTTCGTGCCGTCGACCAGCGTCGACTCGATACCGTATTTCGGCATCAGGGTCTCGACGATCCAGCGGCAGGAACCGAACAGCGCGCGCGCCGCCACCACGTGGTCGCCCGCCTTGACGCTGCACAGCAGGGCGGCAGCGACGGCAGCCATGCCCGACGCTGTCGAGCGTGCATCCTCCGCGCCTTCGAGCGCGCACATGCGCTGCTCGAACATGTGCACGGTGGGGTTGGCGTAGCGCGAATAGATGAAGCCGGGCTCCTCGCCCTTGAAGCGCGCCTCGGCAGCCTCGGCCGTCTCGTACACGAAACCCTGCGTCATGTAGATCGCTTCCGACGTCTCGCCGAATTGCGACCTCAGCGTGCCGCCATGCACCATTTCGGTCGCCGGCTTCCAGTTCCTCTTCGCGCCCATCCCAAAACCACCTCAAGCAACAAAAAAACCGGCCGCGGAAGCCGCAACCGGTCGATCAATCGGCCCTTTAGCGACTTGTTTAACGTGGCTGCAAGCCGACCGGCCAAATCACCACGGGATAAAGTTGCTTTAGACCCCGCCCATGGTTGCGTCAACAGCCTGCCTCATTAAACCTCCGTCAGTTCTGCGGAGGTGGGGCGTGCGCCAGACGGGGATATTGCCGGATCGGGAAATCGCGGCGCTGTTCAGCTCCGGCGCGCTGAAGACGGGCCGTCAACTCGACGCCGACCAGATCCAGCCCGCCAGCCTCGACCTGAGGCTGGGCGACGTTGCCTACCGCGTACGCGCCAGCTTCCTGCCCGGCGCCCACAGCCGTGTCGCCGACAAGCTCGAACATCTCAAGCTGCACGAGATTCCACTTGGCGAGGGCGCGGTTCTGGAGACGGGCTGCGTCTACATCGTGCCTCTGATCGAAGAACTCGCCCTGCCCGAAGGAGTCTCGGCCTCGGCCAACCCGAAAAGCTCGACCGGCCGGCTCGACATCTTCACCCGTGTGATGGCCGACCGCGCCCGCGAGTTCGACAAGGTCCCGGAGGGCTACGCCGGCCCGCTCTACATTGAGATCAGCCCGCGCACCTTCCCGATCATCGTGCGCACCGGCTCGCGCTTGTCGCAGATCAGGTTCCGGCGTGGCAATGCGCTGCTTTCGGAGGATGAACTCGCCGCCCTCCACCGGGCCGAAACGCTGGTTGCGGCCGACGAGCCCAACATCACCGGCGGCGGCATCGCACTCTCGATCGATCTCGCGGGCCGCGGCGACGGCCTCGTCGGCTATCGCGCGAAACACCACACCGGGCTGATCGACGTGGACAGGAAGGCTGCCCACGAGGTGCTGGACTTCTGGGAGCCGATAATGGTGCGCGGCGCACGCGAACTCATTCTCGACCCGGACGAGTTCTACATCCTGGTCAGCCGCGAGGCGGTGCATGTGCCGCCCGGCCACGCCGCGGAAATGACGCCTTTCGATCCGCTGGTCGGCGAGTTCCGCGTCCATTACGCGGGCTTCTTCGACCCCGGCTTCGGCCATTCGGCGGCGGGCGGCACCGGCAGCCGGGCGGTGCTGGAGGTGCGCAGCCACGAAGTGCCCTTCATCCTCGAGCACGGCCAGATCGTCGGCCGGCTGGTCTACGAGCACATGCTGGCGCGGCCTGATCGGCTCTATGGGGGCGATCTGAAATCGAACTACCAGGCGCAGGGGCTCAAGCTGTCCAAGCACTTCATCTCATAGCGCGTCAGACGACGTCGCTATCGGCGCGTGGCAGGTCGTCCGGTATCGGCCGCGCCGGGCGGATGATCATGCGATGCACGACCGGCGGTTGGTCGCCCCGGTGCAGTTCGCGGATGCGCGCGGCGACTGCGGCATCCTCATGGGTCGTGCGCTGGTTGTGCCGGACATATTCGGTCCAGTTGGACAGCTTGAAGTTTTCCACCCAGCGGCGCGGTTGCTCAAGGTCGCGCATGAGCGTCCATTCTATGGCGCCGTTGCGCCTGCGGATGCGCCGGCGCTGCGCCATGGTACGCAGAAATTCGTTCACGTCCGCCGGGTCGATCGTATACTCCACCGAGATCATGATCGGTCCACTGCGCTGCTGCAGCTCGAGCGCCAGCTGCGGCTGCTGCCACCGGTTGACGGGATCGAGGTTGCGCCGCGTCGTGGCCGGAACGGCCCAGACGAGGCCGATCGCGGCACTGGCGAGCATCGCCGCGGCCGAGAGCTGCAGGGCCACCGGGGTGCCCCACGCATCTGCCGCCGCCCCGCAAAGCCAGCTGCCGAGCGCCATGCCGCCGAACACGGCCGTCTGATAGGCGGCGAGCGCGCGGGCGACCACCCAGCGCGGGCAGGATAGCTGGACCGCCACGTTGAAGAACGAAAGCGCGAGCAGCCAGCATCCGCCCACGACCACCAGCGCCGGAAGCGCGAGCCACAGGTTGTCTGCCAGCGACAGGGCGCCGATGCCCGCGGCGAACGCGACCATGCAGGCGCGGACGAACCATTCGCTGCTGAGACGCTCGCGCAGGCGCCGCCCGAACATGCCGCCGATCACCGCACCGACGCCGAAGGCGCCGAGCAGCGCGCCGTAGACCAGCGGGCCCGACCGCAATTCGTCGCGTGCCACCAGCGGCAGCAGCGCCTGCGCGCTGACGCCCGAGAAGCCGAACAGGGCCGCGCGCAGCAGGATCACCTCGATGTTCGGCGACATGAACACGTAGCGCAGGCCGGTCGTGATGGCGGCTCCGAGCTGCTCGCGCGGAAGCGAGTCCGGCCCGCGCGTCGGCTTCATCCTGAACAGCGCGAAGATCATGCCGAAATAGCTGACGGCGTTGACGGCGAAGGCCGCGACCGCGCCGCCGGTCGCCACGATGAGGCCGCCGAGACTGGGGCCGATGCTGCGCGCGATGTTGAAGGTGACCGAATTCAGCGCGACTGCCGAGGCGATCGTGTCGCGCGGCACGAGGTCGCCGACGGAAGCTTGCCACGCGGGATTGTAGAGCGCCGTGCCGCAGCCGATCAGGAAGGTGAAGGCGAGCAGCGACAACGGCGAAATCCCGCCGAGCCACGTTATCGCCACCAGCACGATCGACGCGACAAACATCAGTAGCTGGGCGACCAGCATGATGTTGCGCCGCTCGTAATTGTCTGCGAGCGCCCCGGCGACGATCGAGAACATCATGATTGGCAGTGTCGTCGAGGCCTGCACCAGCGTGGTCCAGGTGGGATTTGTGGTGATGGAGGCCATCAGCCAGGCCGCGCCCACGTTCTGGATCAGCGTGCCGAAGCCCGAGATCGCCAGCGCGAGCCAAAGCATGCGGAAGGCCGGGAAGGACAGCGGCCCCCTGACCTTCTTCTCGCTTTCCTCTTCGATGATATGCTGGGACTCTGGCATACCGGCCTCTCCTGCTGCCTTGTGACAGGCAGCCTTGCGGCCGGCAAGCCGGAAAAGGGCCGTTTCCGGAATGCGCAATCGGCATCACCGCTGGTGAGTGCGTTGCGCGTTCACCATGGGCGAAAATGGTAACGAGCGTTGACCTTTCAGGATCGTCAAGGCATCGGCTTGAGCGAGGATTGCGTGAACGGCCGCAACGCCAAGGCTTGACACGGGGCGGGGCGATGGCAATGACTCTGGACCGCGCGGGTGTAGCTCAATGGCAGAGCGAGAGCTTCCCAAGCTCCAGACGAGGGTTCGATTCCCTTCACCCGCTCCAGCTTCCACCTTGTCCTCCGCCTCCCCATTGCCCGATTGCAGTACCATTCCACACCGTCTATCTGCCGACGGTGGAACAAGGAGCAGGATCGTGACGGCACTCGAGCGTTTCCTCGGCGATACCCCGCTGCGCGTGCTCATCAAGCTCGCGGTGCTTTCGCTGCTGGTGGGCGTCGTGATGGTGGCCTTCGGCTGGACCGCCTGGGATTTCTACTATGGTCTGCGCGATCTGGTCTTCCGCCTGTGGAACATGGGCTTCGCCGCGCTCGGCCGCTTCGGCGAATACATCGCCGTTGGCGCGGCGGTCGTAATACCGGCATTCATCATCATCCGCTTGCTCAACTGGCGCGGGCGGAACTGACCGGCCGGCGCCAGTCCAGTCGCCTGCGCTTGCGCTCGGCATGAGCGCGATGCACTGCCTCACCCCATGACGATCGAGCAGAACAGGGCAAACCCCTTGCAGCACGACCCGACCGGTGCCTTCACCGTGACCAACCGCGTGGTGCTGTCGATCGCCGTGCCGATGACGCTCGCCTATCTGACGACCCCGCTGCTCGGCATCACCGACACCGCCGTGGTCGGCCAGCTGGGTGACGCGGCGCTTCTCGGCGGCCTTGCCGTCGGCGCGATCGCCTTCGATGTCGTCTTCTCCACCTTCAACTTCCTGCGATCCGCTACCACCGGCCTGGTCGCCCAGGCAATCGGGCGCGGCGACCGCATCGAGGAGCAGGCCGTGTTCTGGCGCGCCTTCGCGATCGCGGTCGTGGTCGGTGTCGTGATCATGCTCGCCGCGCCGCTGGTGATCGCCGCCGCCGACTGGTTCGTCGCGCCCGCGCCACGCGTCGCCGAGGCGATGGCGACCTACATCGCGATCCGCGTGCTTTCCGCGCCGCTGGCGCTGATCAATTATGCCGTGCTTGGCTATGTGCTCGGCCGCGGCGAGGGCACGATCGGCCTCCTGCTCCAGATCGTGCTCAACGGCACCAACATCGTCCTGTCGATCGTGCTGGGGCTCTTCCTCGGCTGGGGCATGGCGGGCGTGGCGTGGGGCACCGTCCTCGCGGAACTGGCGGGTGTCATCGCGGGCGCCGCGGTGCTCGCGCCGCGTTTCCGCGAGGCCGGCCCGGTGCCGCGTTCGCGACTGACCGATCCGGCCGCGTTCGTTGCCATGCTCGGCCTCAACCGCGACATCATGATCCGCTCCTTCGTGCTGCTCGGCGCCTTTGCGCTGCTGACACGGCAGGGTGCGCAGTTCGGCACGCTCACATTGGCCGCAAACGCCGTGCTGATGAATTTCTTCCTCGTCAACGGCTTCTTCCTCGATGGCTTCGCCACCGCTGCCGAGCAGCTTGCGGGACGCGCCATTGGCGCGCGCTATGCGCCCGCCTTCCACCGCGCCGTCAGCCTGACCGCCTGGTGGGGCTTTGCGCTCGCCTTCGTGTTGACGGCGCTGTTCCTCGCCTGCGGCACGGAGCTCATCGCGCTCATCACCACGGCCGAGGACGTTCGCGCGCTTGCCGCGGCCTACCTGCCGTGGGCGGCATTCACCGCGATCAGCGGCGTGCTTGCGTTCCAGATGGACGGCGTCTTCATCGGCGCGACCTGGTCGCGCGACATGCGCAACATGATGCTGCTTTCGTTTGCGCTCTATGTCGCGTCCCTCTGGGCGTTCGGCTCGATGTTCGGCAACCACGGCATCTGGGCCGCGCTTCATGTCTTTCTGATCGCCCGCGGTATCAGCCTTTATGCAGTCATGCGCGTGCGTGCGCGCGCCGCCTTCGCCTGAGTTCAGTCGAGCGGCCGCGCGGCCCAGTGTTCCACCGCGCTGTCGCGCAAGGCCGAAATGCTCGCAGCGCCGGTCCTGTCGAGATGATCCGACATGCCGCGCAGGATGCGGGCGGCAAGCCCGGGACCCTCATAGATCATGCCCGTGTAGAGCTGGACGAGGTCGGCCCCGGCCTTGATTTTTTCGATGGCGGCTTCGGCCGAATCCACGCCGCCTACGCCAATCAGCGGGACGGAGGGTCCGACGAGCCGGCGCATGCGCGCCAGCACTGCGGTTGAGCGTGGAAACAGAGGCCGGCCCGAAAGTCCTCCGTCCTGGGCGGCGGCCGGGCCGGAAACGCCTTCCCGCGACAGCGTGGTGTTGGAGACGATCACCCCCTCGATCGCCTTGTCGGCGACCTCGGCCGCGATCTCCTCCAGTTCCGTTTCCGAAAGGTCCGGCGCGATCTTGAGGAAGATCGGCGTGCGCTTGCCGCTGCCCGCAAGTGCGGCCTCGCGCGCCAGCCGCACGCGCGAAAGCAGCTCTGCGAGAGAAGCGCGGCTTTGCAGGCTGCGCAGGCCCGGCGTGTTGGGCGAGGAAATGTTGACGGTGAGGTAGGAGGCGATCGGCGCGAAGCGCTGCGTGCCCAGCTCATAGTCCCCGATCCGGTCGGCGCTGTCCTTGTTGGCGCCGATGTTGACGCCCACGATCCCCGGCCGCCCGGGCCGCGCGCCGAGCCGCTTCAATGCCGCCTCGTGGCCTTCGTTGTTGAAGCCGAGCCGGTTGATCACGGCCCGTTCGGCTGTGAGCCGGAAGATGCGTGGCCGAGGATTTCCCGGCTGCGGCAGCGGCGTGACGGTGCCGATCTCGGCGAAGCCGAAGCCGAGCTTGAGCAGCGCGTCGGGCACCTCGCCGTTCTTGTCGTAGCCCGCGGCCATGCCGAGCGGATTGGGAAAGTCGAGCCCCGCTGCGCTTACCGCGAGCCTGGCGTCCGGGGCAGGGCGCGCGCAGAGCGGCACGCCGCTCTTCAGCGCGGCGATCGACAGGCCGTGTGCCGTCTCCGGATCGAGCGCGAACAGGCCGGCAAGCGCGAGGCGGTCGAACGGGAGGCTCATGGGTCGAGCGGCGGAAACTGGTGCTTGCCCGAAGCATCGAGCGGCAGCGGCACCACCCGGACGACGGCTGAAAGTTCGAGCGGTGCGTAGAGATGCGGGAACAGGGCGCCGCCGCGTGAGACCTCGTATCTGAGCGCGGGTCCCAGACGGCTTTCGTCCACGGCCACGAGCACCAGGTCGGACTGGCCGGAAAAGTGCCTGGCTGCCGTCTCGGCCACCTGGTCGGCTGTCGAGAAATGGATGAAGCCGTCGGCGAGGTCGATGGCCGCACCGAGAAAGCGGCCGGCGCGGACTGCCTCGTCCCACTGTCCGGCCGGACAAATCTTGTAGATGGTTGCCATGCTCCGCCTATAGTTGGCCAAGGCGGCGCGTGAAAGCCATGTTCCCGTCCAAGGCGCGATTTCAACGTATTTCGGGCGCAAAGGGTGCTATGCTTGGCGCCATCGAACCGGAGGCCGATCATGCGCATCCTGTTGACGACTCTTTCGACAGCGGCAGCGATCGCATTCGCCGCTCCCGCTCTTGCCGACCAGTCCGGCCGCTATCAGCTGGAGCCTTCAGGCGAAGGCTTCGTACGCATGGATACTGAGACCGGCGCGATTTCCTTCTGCACGCAGAAGGACGGCTCGCTAACCTGCCGGCTTGCTGAGGATGGCCGCACCGGCGCCGGCGAAATCGACCGCATGGCGAAAAGGATCGAAGCGCTGGAAAAGCGGGTGGCCGAGCTCGAACAGGGCAGTGCGAAGAACAGCGTCATGTCCGAGGAGGAGTTCGACCGCACCATGGGCTACATGGAGCGCTTCCTGCGCCGGTTCATGGGCGTCGTCCAGAGTCTGCAGAAGGAATACGGGCTGGGCGGCATCGAGGAGCAGCCGGACCGGACCTGACCGGCCTTCCGACCTTCTCCACCGCAATCCCGGCGCCTAAGCTTTCCGTTACGTGATGTTTTGATATCTTCTCCGGCGCATGGCGGACTGAGCCTGCGTCGAACCGGAAGGAGGAGATCGATGCTCAAGGAATTCCAGGAATTCATCGCCCGGGGCAACGTCATGGACCTTGCCGTCGGCGTCATCATCGGCGGCGCCTTCGGCTTGATCGTTCAGTCGCTGACCGACGATATCATCATGCCGATCATCGGCGCGATCTTCGGTGGCTTCGACTTCTCCAACTATTTTCTGCCCCTTTCCTCCAACGTGACGGCCACGACACTGGAGGCGGCGCGCGAGCAGGGGGCGGTTTTCGCCTATGGCAGCTTCATCACGGTGGTCATCAACTTCCTGATCCTGGCCTGGATCATCTTCCTGATGGTGAAGGGCGTGAACAATCTTCGCCGCCGGATGGAGAGGGAGAAGCAGGTGGCGCCGGAAACGCCGCCCGCGCCGCCCGCCGACGTGCAGCTGCTGACCGAAATCCGGGACCTGCTGGCGGTCAGGCGCTGACCGCTCGAACGGCTGGACCAATCGGACCCGCTTGCCTGAAGCGGGAGCACGGTTACAGCAGCGGGGCAGGGCCATCGGCCCTGCCCCGTTCTGCAACAGGAAGGCTTTGTCGTGCTGCTCGATCATCTGCGCCGGGAAGCTCGCGAGGTGCCCGAAAGCGGCATCGTCGCGGTCGCCAATTACGGCTGGCCCAAGCCGGACGTGATCCCGCTATGGGTGGGCGAGGGCGACCTGCCGACCCCCGCCTTCATCGCCGATGCGGCCGCCGAGGCGCTTGCACGCGGCGAGACCTTCTACACCCGCCAGCGCGGCATTCCGGAACTGCGGCAGGCGCTCGCCGACTACCACGCGCGGGTGTTCGGCAGGAGCTTCTCGGCCGAGGAGTTCTTCGTCACCGGCGGCGGCATGCAGGCGATTCAGATCGCCATCGACCTCGTCGCCGGCAAGGGCGACGAGCTCATCCACCTGACGCCTGCCTGGCCCAACATCGCGGCCGGGACGCTCGTTGCGGGGGCAACCCCGGTGCCGGTCAGCCTCATGCCCGGCGACAATGGCTGGCTCTGCGATCCCGAGCGCATCGAGGCAGCGGTGACGCCGCGCACCCGCGCGATCTTCATCAACACGCCGTCGAATCCGACCGGCTGGACCGCCGACCTCGACACCCTGCGTGCCATTCTCGAACTGGCGCGCAGGCGCGGCCTGTGGATCATCGCCGACGAGATCTACACCCGCTTCTACTACGGCGGCGCGCGCGCCCCCTCGCTCTTCGACATCATGGATGCCGAGGATCGCATCATCTTCGTCAACAGCTTCTCGAAGAACTGGGCGATGACCGGCTGGCGCATCGGCTGGATCAAGGCGCATCCGTCGCTCGGCCAGGTGATCGAAAACCTGATCCAGTATTCGACCTCGGGCGTGGCGCAGTTCATGCAGCGCGGCGCGGTCGCCGCCCTCGGGGAGGGCGAGGCGTTCCTGGCCTCGCAGGTGGAGCGCGCCCGCAAGGCGCGCGCCATCATCTGCGACGCACTCCAGGACACCGGTCGCGCCCGCCTGATCCCGCCGCAAGGCGCGTTCTACCTCTTCTTCGCCGTCGACGGGGTGAAGGACTCCTTCAAGGCCGCATTCGAGATCATCGACGAGGCGAAGGTCGGTCTGGCGCCGGGAACTGCCTTTGGCGAGGGCAGTGCGGAGTGGTTCCGCCTCTGCTTCCACCGCCGCCTCGACCACATCGAACAGGCGGCCGAACGGCTCTCGGACTGGATCCGAAGGCGATAAGGCCGACGAAAGGTTCGTCGCGCCGGACCCGCGCCTCCGCCCGGCGGCGTGATGCCGCCGGCGCGCGGATCGACTGTCAGGCCAGCGTGTAGGCGGTCTTCACCGTCGTGTAGAATTCGGCGGCGTAGCGGCCCTGCTCGCGCGGCCCGTAGGACGAGCCCTTGCGCCCGCCGAACGGCACGTGGAAGTCCACGCCCGCCGTCGGCAGGTTCACCATCACCATGCCGGCCTCGGCGTTGCGCTTGAAATGCGTCGCGTATTTCAGGCTCGTCGTGCAGATGCCGGACGAAAGCCCGAAAGGCGTGTCGTTGGCGAGCGCCAGCGCCTCGTCATAGTCCTTGGCGCGGATCACCGAGGCTACGGGACCGAAGATCTCCTCGCGCGAAATCCGCATCTGGTTGGTGCATTCGGTAAACAGCGCCGGCTGCAGGTAGAAGCCGGGCGTCTCACGGTTCAGCCGCTCCCCGCCGAACACCAGCTTCGCGCCCTCCTCGCGGCCGATCGCGATGTAGCGCTCGTCCTGGTCGAGCTGGTTCTGGTCCACCACCGGTCCGATATGCGTACCCGTCTTGAGCGCATTGTCCACCACCAGGCCCTTTAGCCGCTCGGTCAGCGCCCCCACGAACCGGTCATGGATGCCCTCCGTCACGATCAGCCGCGATGAGGCGGTGCAGCGCTGGCCGGTCGAGAAGAACGCGCCGTTGGCTGCGCATTCGACCGCCGTCGCCAGGTCCGCATCGTCGAGCACCACGAGCGGGTTTTTCCCGCCCATTTCGAGCTGGACCTTGCGCATGTGTTCGGCGCAGGCGGCCGCCACCCGCTTGCCTGTGCCGACTGAGCCGGTGAAAGTGATCGCGTTCACGTCCGGGCTGTCGAGTATCGCCTGGCCGACGACCGAGCCCTTGCCCATCACGAGGTTGAGAACGCCCTTGGGCAGGCCGGCGCGGTGCAGGATGTCGACGATCGCCCAGGCGCAGCCCGGTACCAGGTCGGCCGGCTTGAACACCACCGTGTTGCCGTAGCAGAGCGCGGGCGCGATCTTCCAGGCGGGGATCGCGATCGGGAAATTCCACGGCGTGATGATGCCGACGACGCCGACGGCCTCGCGCGTCATTTCAACCCCGATGCCGGGGCGAACCGAAGGCACGGTCTCGCCCGACAGCCTCAGCGCCTCGCCCGCGAAGAAGTCGAATATCTGCCCGGCGCGCACCGTCTCGCCGATGCCTTCGGCCAGGGTCTTGCCCTCCTCGCGCGAAAGCAGCCTTCCCAATTCCTCCTTGCGCG
>Ga0182792_1001697_pt1 | contig 17132 bp, 14 predicted proteins | sample Passage237B_FD_130497 | JGI IMG/M metagenome (GOLD analysis project Ga0182792, IMG submission 130497) | Cellulose adapted compost microbial communities from Newby Island Compost Facility, Milpitas, CA, USA - Passage2 37B (version 2) (version 2) ...
CCCCGCACACGAACGCCTCCGCGGAGCTGCCCGCCGAGCCCGCCCCCCCCTCCGCCCGCGCCGCGAACCCCCGCCCCCTCGGGGAGCAGGGAGGGGCGGCCCTGCCCCGCCGTTTCCGTTTCCGCGCGCCCCAAGAAAAAACGGGCACCCGAAGGTGCCCGCTGAGCGGAGGCCGGCAGGCCAAGGAGAGGGGAGAGCCTTGTGCCGGTTACGCCTGGTGCTCGTGGGATCAGAACGACTTGCTGACCGACAGCACGACGCGCGCGTCGGCGAGCCGGTCGTTGCTGATGTCGGTGTCGACGTAGTGCAGGCCGAAGTCGACGCCGCCGTAGGACTTGGTTACGCCGAGGCTCCAGTCCTTGTAGCTCTTGTTGCCCGAACCCTTGACGTGGGAGTAGCCGTAGTGGGCGTCCAGCGTCAGCCCGTCCATGATCTCGTACGAGGCCGACAGGTCGTAGTAGCCCGAGCCCTTGGACTTCGGCTGGCCGAACAGGTCGGTGGTCGCGTGCGAGTACTTGAAGGTCAGGAACTCCCAGCTCACGCCGACGTAGGCTTCGGTCGTGTTGCCGGCCGACCATTCCTTGCCCGGGTAGTAGTAACGCAGCAGGCCGATGTCGAACGCGAACGGACCGGCTTCGAAGGTGTAGCCGCCGTACAGGTTGGTCTCGAGGCCCGCCGAGCCGTCGCTGATGCTGCTCGCCCAGACGCCGATGTAGAGGCCGCTGTCATGCGCGTAGTCGAAACCGCCCTGGATGGCCGGGCGCTGGTTGGACTGGCTGACGCCGCGGAAGGCGTAGTCGGACACGATGCTGACGTTGGCCGTGATCGGCAGTTCACCTTCGGCCAGGGCGACCTTGGCGCCGAGCAGCGGGGAAGCGGCGAGAACGGCCGCGGCGATGATGCGTTTTTTCATGTTGCTTCTCCTGTTGAAAGATTCGGTGCTACCGCAGTCCACCTAAAGCAGGTAGCGTGCCAACTCGCCGAAGCCTGAAAAAACGAATGAAAAACATGTAGTTACATGTACCAATCCGGTGCATCGGAGTGTCGCGCACACCGGAAGGGGCTTCACGGCGATGCAGCCCCGTTCCGGTGCACTGAATTGGTGCGTTTTCCCGCTTCCATGCACCGCGCGCAGGGGAAGGTGGCGTCCGCGATGCCGCGATCCGGCCGGGCGCGGAAGCAAAAAAAAGAGGCGCCCGAAGGCGCCTCCCGTGTGCTGCGCGGTTAGCGCGGCTTACTTGTTGATGAACTCCGGATAGGCTTCCTGACCGCATTCGACGAGGTCGACCCCTTCGTACTCTTCTTCTTCGGTCACGCGCAGGCCCAGCACCGCCTTGATGATGCCCCAGACGATCAGGCTGGCCACGAAGACCCAGACGAAGATGGTCAGGCCGCCGACGATCTGGCCGATGAAGGCGGCGTCGGAGTTGGTGACCGGAACCAGCAGCAGGCCCAGGATGCCGCACGTGCCGTGCACCGAGATCGCGCCGACCGGGTCGTCGATCTTGAACACGCGGTCGAGCATCGTGATCGACAGCACCACCAGCACGCCACCGGCCGCGCCGAACAGCGTCGCGAGCAGCGGGGTCGGCGTGGAGGGCTCGGCGGTGATGACCACCAGACCGGCCAGGGCGCCGTTGAGCAGCATCGTCAGGTCGGCCTTGCCGAACATGAACTTGGACATGATCAGCGCGGCGATCGCGCCACCGGCGGCGGCCGTGTTGGTGTTCAGGAACACCATGGCGACGGCGTTGGCGTTGGCGATGTCACCGAGCTTGAGCACGGAACCGCCGTTGAAGCCGAACCAGCCCAGCCACAGGATCAGCGTGCCCAGGGCCGACAGCGGCAGGTTGGCGCCCGGGATGGCGCGCGGTTCGCCGTTCGGGCCGTACTTGCCCTTGCGGGCGCCCAGCAGGATCACGCCAGCCAGGGCGGCGGCCGCACCGGCCATGTGGACGATGCCGGAGCCGGCGAAGTCGGAGAAGCCGAGGTCACCCAGGTTGTACAGGCCGAACACGTCGTCACCGTTCCACGTCCAGGCGCCTTCCATCGGGTAGATGAAGCCGGTCATGACCACCGCGAAGGCCAGGAAGGCCCACAGCTTCATGCGTTCGGCCACGGCACCGGAGACGATGGACATGGCGGTCGCGACGAACACGACCTGGAAGAAGAAGTCCGAGGCACCGGAGTACACCGAGTCACCGGTGAAGTCGCCCTGCTCCGCGAAGGACGCCAGCGCGTCCTCGACCAGCGTCTCGCCGCCGTCGATGCCGGACAGGAAGATGCCGCCGCCGTACATGATCGCGTAGCCGCAGACCAGGTACATGATGCAGGCGATCGAGAACAGCGCGATGTTCTTGGTCAGGATCTCGGTGGTGTTCTTGCCGCGCACCAGACCGGCCTCGAGCATCGCGAAGCCAGCCGCCATCCACATCACCAGCGCGCCGCAGATCAGGAAGTAGAAGGTGTCCATCGCGTACTGCAGATGGAACACGTTGGTCATGACGTCGGCGACCGTCGGCTCGTCGGCCAGGGCGGGCGCGGCAAGGCCAGCCGCGCCGAGCGCCAGAAGGGGCTTGAAGGATGTTTTCATGTGTGCGCTCCCTTTCTTACAGTGCGTCGGTGCCGGTCTCGCCGGTCCGGATGCGGATGACTTGTTCGATGTCGAAGACGAAGATCTTTCCGTCGCCGATCTTGCCGGTGGCGGCGGACTTCTCGATGGTCTCGATCACCTGTTCGGCCATGTCGGCGCGGATGGCGACCTCGATCTTCACCTTCGGAAGGAAATCCACCACGTATTCGGCGCCGCGGTAGAGTTCCGTGTGGCCCTTCTGGCGACCGAAGCCCTTCACTTCGGTCACGGTGATGCCCTGGACGCCGATCGCCGAGAGGGCCTCGCGGACCTCGTCGAGCTTGAAGGGTTTGATGATGGCGGTGACGAATTTCATGCTCATGAGAATCTCCTGTCGTCGGGTGCTACTACGGTTGTACGGGCTTGCATGTCACTTCCTCACGCAGTCGTTGCTGACAGGCCCTCCATTGCAGAATCCATGCCAGCGCGCTTAAACCGTTGTCCGTAAAGACGTTGTGGAGATCCGGAGGCGGAATCGGGGCGTTCCGGGTGCATTCCGGGCGCGTGGCGGTGCCCGTTTGCACCGGTTTGGTGCATTTATGCCCCGGGTGCACGCGGGCCGCCCTGCGGCGGCGGTGGTAGACTGACCGCTTCCCAGCCAGATCACGCGGAGCGCACCATGAACCAGCCCCTACGCTTTCTCGACGAGATCGGCGCCCGGCTTGCCGAGCTGGCCGCCAGCACCCCGGTCGGCGAGATCGAGAAGAACGCGCGTGCGCTGCTCGGCACCGCCTTCAGCAAGCTCGATCTGGTGACGCGCGAGGAATTCGAGGTGCAGCGCGAGGTGCTCGCGCACTCGCGCGCCCGCCTCGAGGAACTGGAACGGCGCGTGGCCGAGCTCGAGGCCGAGCTGCGGCGCAACGATCCGGCGGAGTGATCGCCGGGGCGGCGGGTCAACCGCCCGTCGGGCGGGACTGGAGGTAGGACAGGATCACCTCCACCGCGTGCCGGCGCCGCTCGGCCAGCCAGGCCGGGTCGGCCAGATCCCGCTCGAAGATCGTCGACAGCGTGTGGCGGTTGGAGATGTGGGTCAGCGAGAGCGCCAGGATCGACACGTACAGCTGCAGCGGATCGACGCCCGGCCGGAACATCCCGGCCCGCTCGCCGCGTTCCAGCGTCTCGCGGATCATGCCGACCAGCGGCGTGCTCTGCTGCGTGACCTTGCCGGACTTCTTCAGCATGCGGCTGCCCGCGAGGTTCTCGTTGCGCACCAGCGCGATGAACTCCGGGTGACTCGCCATGTGGTCGAAGGTGAATTCCACCAGCGCCCGCATGCCCGCCACCGGCTCCAGGTGCGTGAAGTTGAGCTCGCGCTCCTTCGAGCGCAGATCCTCGTAGACGTGCTCCAGCACGGTCAGGTACAGCCCTTCCTTGCCCCCGAAGTAGTGGTAGGCCATGCGGATGTTGCAGCCGGCCTTGCGCACGATGCGCTCCATGCGTGCGCCGTCGTAGCCGCGTTCGCAGAACTCCTCGGTGGCGGCCTTCAGCAGCCGCTCCCGCGTCTCACCGGCGTTGCGGCGGCGGGCGCGGGGCGTCTTGCGGGGAGCGGCGCGCGTGCGGGCGGAGGTCTCGGTCATCGGAGGGTCCTGTCGGAGCGGGCGATTCTAGCCGCTCAGAGCCCCAGCGCGATGCCGTCGCTGCGCGGGTCATGCGCGCCGGCAAAGCCTTGCGGGTCGATGCGGATGACGCCCGGATGGCCGGCGAGCGGACTCTGCGCCGGCAACGGGCTGATCTCGTGGCCGCGGCGCGCGAGTTCCGCGAACACGGCTTCGCCCGCGTCCTCCTCGAGCTTGAGGGTGTCCCGCGTGTCGGAGAAGGTGCGGCCCAGCAGGAAGCGCGGGCGGGCGAGCGCCTCGAGCGGGTCGAGCCCGAAGTCGATCAGCCGGGTCAGGATCGCGGCCAGCGTCTGCGGCTGGCCGTCGGCGCCCTGGGTTCCGTAGAGCAGGCGCGGTTGGCCGTTCTCCAGGTACATGCCGGGGTTGAGCGTATGGAACGGGCGCTTGCCCGGCGCCAGCGCGTTCGGGTGTGCCGGATCGAGGCTGAACGCCGCGCCGCGGTTGTGCCACAGCATGCCGGTGTCGCCGACCATGACGCCGCTGCCCCAGTCGTAATACACCGTCTGCAGCATCGACACGGCGTTGCCGAAGCGGTCGGCCGCGGCGAGGAAGACCGTGTCGCCGTGGCGGAAGGCATGCGGCCAGGCGCGCGCACGGGCGCGGTCGAGCTCGCCGGCGCGTGCGTCGAGGTGCGCGGTGGACAGCAGGCGTTCCACCGGCACGTCATGGAAGTCGGGGTCGGCCAGGTGCCGGTTGCGATCGATGAAGGCGAGCTTCACGGCCTCGACCAGAAGGTGGTAATGCTCGGCGCTGCCCTCGGCGACCGCGCCGAGGTCGAAACGGTCGAGGATGCCCATGATCTCCAGCGTCGTCATGCCCTGCGTGGGCGGACGGTGGGCGATCAGTTCGCCGCCGCGGTAGGGCACGCGCAGCGGCGTCTCGAGCCGGGCGCCGGTGGCGGCGAGGTCGTCGGCATCGAGCGGCGATCCGGCTGCCGCCAGCCCGGCCGCGATGCGCGCGGCGAGCCGGCCTTCGTAGAACTCGCGCGGGCCGTGCTCGGCGATGGCCTCCAGCGTGCGGGCAAGGTCCGGCTGGCGAACGGTGGCGCCTTCGGCGGGAACCCGCCCGTCGTGCAGGAAGTGCGCGGCCACGCCGGTCAGCGCGTTCATCTCGGCGAGGCGGAAGTCGAGCCAGAAGCGCTGCGACGGCGTGACCGGGAAGCCGTCGCGGGCGAGCCGGATGGCCGGTTCCAGCAGTACGCCCCATTCGCGCGTGCCGCCGCATTCGGCGCGCGACAGCGCGTGGGCCTGGCCCCAGGTGTCGACGGTGGCGGCGCTGGTGAGCATGGAACCGGGGCCGCGCACCGGGATGGTGCCGGCATAGGCCGGCGGCCGCCGTGCGGCCTGACCGATGCCCGACAGCGTGCGCACCCGGCCCGAGGCGTCGGCGACGATCATGAAGGCGTCGCCGCCCAGGCCCGTGAAGTGCGGATAGGTCACGGCCAGGCAGGCGCCCATCGCGATCGCCGCCTCGATGGCGTTGCCGCCGTCGCGCAGCACGGCGCGGCCGGCCTCGGTGGCGAGGGTGTGGGGGCTGGTCACGAGCCCTTCCCGCGAGCGCGCCAGGGCGCCCCGCGGGGGGGCGTGGGTCAGGATCGTCGATTCCAAGTCAGGGTCTCCTCGATGCGTCGTCCGGTTCAGCCGCCATACACGGCGTTGGGCAGCCACATGCTGATGGCCGGCAGGTAGGTCAGCAGGATCAGCGCCACGAGCGCGATGGCGATGAACGGCAGCGCGCCGCGCACGGCCTGCGTGTAGGTGACGCCGCCGAGCGAGCTGGCGACGAACAGGTTCAGGCCGAACGGCGGCGTGAACATGCCGATGGCGCCGTTGACGGTCAGCACGGCGCCCAGATGCACCGGGTCGATGCCGACGCGGATGCCGACCGTGTAGAACAGCGGCGCGAGGATCACCATGATCGAGGCGGCGTCGAGGAACATGCCGACGATCAGCACCGTGACGTTGATGAGCAGGAAGATGTGGTACGGGTTGTCCGACAGCGACAGCACCGCGTTGGCCACCTGCAGCGCGAGGCCGTTGCTGGTCAGGAACCACGCCAGCACCGAGGCGGCGGCGAGGATGATCATGACCTGGGCGGTCGTCGCGGCCGAATCGACCATCGTGCGGAACAGCTCGCCCAGCGTCTTCTCGCGATACACCAGCGTCGACACCAGCAGCGCGTAGATCACGGATACCGCGGCCGCCTCGGTCGGCGTGAATACGCCGCCGTAGATGCCGCCCAGCACCACGACCGGAATGCCCAGGCCCCAGGCCGCGTCGCGCAGGCCCTGCCACAGCTCGCGCAGCGTCGGCGGCTTCATCGGCTGCACGCCATCGCGCCTGGCGCGCCAGACGCAGTAGGGCAGGAAGCACAGGCCGTACAGCAGGCCGGCGCCGATGCCCGCCATGAAGAGCGCGCCGACCGATACGCCGGTGACGGCCGCGTACACGATCATCACGATCGACGGCGGGATGATGATGCCCAGTGACCCCGAGGCGATGATGACGCCGATCGAGAACGGCTTGGAGTAGCCGTCACGGCGCATGGCCGGGTACAGCAGGCCGCCGACGGCCACGACGGTGGCCGGGCTGGAGCCGGAGATGGCGCCGAAGAACATGCTTGACGACACGGCCGTGATGCCCAGGCCGCCGGTGAAGCGTCCGACCAGCAGGTTGGCGAAGTTGACGATGCGCTGGGACAGCCCGCCGACGCTCATCAGGTTGCCGGTCAGGATGAAGAACGGGATCGCGATCAGCGAGAACTTGTCCAGCCCCGCGAACAGGCGCTCGATGACGATGGCCAGCGGCACGGAGCTGGACGTGCCCATCGCGGCCATCACCGAGCCCGACAGCGCGACGAAGATGGGTGCGCCGAGGATCAGCAGCACCGCCAGCAGGATCATGAAAGTGGGAACCATGGCGTCACCCGATCTGTTCGACGTGGGCCGCTTTCTGCTGGCGGCCCAGCAGGGTGCGGACGAAATGCTGCGCGAAGCGCACGCCCATCAGGGCGGCGCCGACTGGGATCGCGAGCTGCACCAGCCACATCGGCATCTGCATGGCCGGGCTGACCTGGCCGAAGGCGCGGGTCTGCTCGATGAGCTCGGCGCCGTAGAACACCAGGAAGGCGCAGAAGGCGATCGACACGGCGTGGATCAGCAGGTCGATGACGCGGGCGAGCGGCGGGGGGCTGAGCTTGAGCAGGATGTCCACGCCGATGTGGATGCCCTGCCGGGCCGCGACGCTGGCGCCGAGGAACACCATCCACACGATCTGGTAGCGCACCAGCTCTTCGGCCCACGGGAAGCCGCTGTTGAAGACGTAGCGTGCCACGACGTTCGCGAAGAGGATCACCGAGGCGGTCAGGATCAGCACGCCGATCAGGATCTCCTCGGAACGCGACACGAACAGGTCGAGTTTCCGCATTGGAGTCGTCCGGAAGAAAGGGGAAACGGCGGGCCGCGCGGGCGGCCCGCCCGGAGGGTCAGCGGGCGGCTTCGATGGCCTGCTTGAACGCGGCCATCAGGTCGGTGCCGATGGACTTGCCGAACTTGTCATGCACCGATGCCGTCGCCGTGCGGAAGCTCGCGAGCTGGGCGTCGTCGAGCGTGCTGACGCGCGTGCCGCTCTTGCGGATGGTCTCCACGTAGCCGGCCTCGCGGCGTGCCGTCTCCTCGCGCTGGAAGGCGGTCATCTCGCGCGCCGCGCTCATCAGCAGCTGCTGGTGCTCGGGCTTCTGCGCGTCGAACCAGCGCTTGCTGAACAGGAAGGCGTAGGCGAGGTAGGCGTGGTTGCTGATGACGACGTCGGACTGCACCTCGTAGAACTTCATCTTGGTGATCGACACCAGCGGGTTCTCCTGACAGTCGACGACGCGCTGCTGCAGCGCGTTGTACGTCTCGCCGAAGGCGATCGGCACCGGGTTGGCGCCCATCGCGCGGAACTGCTCCATGATGATCGGGCTCTGCATCACGCGCACCTTGCGGCCCTTGAAGTCCTCGGGACCCTTGACGGGGCGGTCGCACGTGAACTGCTTGAAGCCGCTCTCCCAGAACGTCGCGCCCTTCAGGCCGACGCGCTCGACGGTGGCCAGCAGCTGGTCACCGGCGGCGCCGTCGAGCACCTTGTGCGCGATGGCCGGCGACGGAAACAGGAACGGCAGGTCGACGATCTGCATCGCCGGCACGAAGTTCGACAGCTTGGCCGTCGGGATGATGGCCGCCTCGACGGCGCCGAACTGCATCTGCTGCGTGACCTCGACGTCGTCGCCCAGCGCGTTGTTGGGGAACAGCTGGACCTTGATCGCCCCGCCGCTGCGCTCCTCGACCGCGGCCTTGAACTTCTCCGCCGCCAGATGCTGTGCGCTGTCCTCGGGCAGGTCGTGGTGGAACTTGATCGACACCTGCGCGACGGCGGCGCCGGCATGGACCAGCGCGGCGAGCGCGAGGCCGCTGACCAGCGCCTTGATTCTGCTGCGTTCGAACTGCTTGATCATCGTGGGTCTCCTGACTGGGGTGGTCGGTAGCGGTGGCGTCCTTCGTGAGGGCGCGGTGCATGATTGCAAGTAAAAGATTACTTACCAACATGCCGGAGTCAACACGATTCGACGGCGACGCCGACGAACGGCGGGCGGCGTGGTTCTTTTGCCGCGCGTGACGGGTGCGGGCGGGAGTCCCGAGGCGCTCGGCGCGTTCCGGCGTCGGCGGATACGTGGAGACAGCCGGCCGAAGGGGCCGGCATCGAGGCGGGCGAGGATGTCGCCGAGGCGGACCGGGTCGATGTCCGAGCGCGCAGCGCATGCACGGCGAAGAGGCCGGCTGCGCGCCCGGGGTCGCGCGAGTCGTCCATCTTCGTCCGTACCACGCGAATGGACGCCACCAGCGCCGGCACCGGGGCCTGCACGCCGCGCCGCCGGGGCGCATAGCACATTGGCATGACTGTCCGTGGCTACCTGTGTCACCATGCTATGCGTATATTCCAGCAACCGGAGGGAGGGGCATGTCCCTGGCCTTGCTGCACACGCGCGCGCTCGCGGGGCTGGAGGCGCGGCCGGTGACCGTGGAGGTGCATCTGGCCAACGGCCTGCCGTCGTTCAGCCTCGTCGGCCTGCCGGATGCCGAGGTGCGCGAGGCGCGCGACCGCGTGCGCGCCGCCATCGTGGTGTCGCAGTTCGAGTTCCCGCAGCGGCGCATCACGGTCAATCTGGCGCCGGCCGACCTGCCCAAGGAGGGCGGGTTGTTCGACCTGCCGATCGCGCTGGGCATCCTCGCCGCGTCGGGCCAGGTCGACGCGGCCGCGCTGGCCGCGCACGAGTTCGTCGGCGAGCTGTCGCTCAACGGCGCGCTGCGGCCCGTGCGCGGCGCCTTGCCGATCGCGCTGGCGGTTGGTGCCGGGCGCGCGCTGGTCCTGCCGCACGATAATGCCGACGAGGCCGCGCTGGCCGAGGGCGTGCGCGTGCTGCCGGCTGCCGACCTGCTGGCGGTGTGCGCGCACCTGAACGGCCACGCGCCGCTGGTGCCGCATCCGCGCCGCGTGCCGCCGGCGTCGTCGTCGGCGCCGGATCTGGCGGACGTGAAGGGGCAGCTGCGCGCGCGCCGCGCGCTGGAGGTGGCGGCGGCCGGAGGGCACTCCCTGCTGCTGTTCGGACCGCCCGGCACCGGCAAGTCCATGCTCGCGCAGCGCCTGCCCGGCCTGCTGCCGCCGCTCGACGAGGCGCAGGCGGTGGCGAGCGCGGCGATCCAGTCCGTCGAGGGCGGTTTCGATCCCGCGCGCTGGCGCGAGCGGCCGTTCCGCGCCCCGCACCACTCGGCCTCGGTGGCGGCGCTGGTGGGCGGCGGCACGCTGCCCCGCCCGGGCGAGATCAGCCTCGCTCACAACGGCGTGCTGTTCCTCGACGAGCTGCCCGAGTTCGACCGCCGTGTGCTCGAGGCCCTGCGCGAGCCGCTGGAGACGGGTTCGATCACGGTCTCGCGCGCGCAGCGACGGGTGGAGTTCCCGGCGCGCTTCCAGCTCGTCGCGGCGATGAACCCGTGCCCCTGCGGGCAGCGCGGCACGGGCCGCTGCCGCTGCACGCCGGAGCAGGTGGCGCGCTACATCGGCCGGCTGTCCGGTCCGCTGCTCGACCGCATCGACGTGACGGTCGAGGTGCCGGCACTGGAGCCGGCGCAGCTCGCCGACGCCTATCCGGCCGAGTCCAGCGCGGCGGTGGCGGCCCGCGTGGCCGCCGCCCGCGAGCGGCAATGGCGGCGTCAGGGGTGCGTCAACGCCGAGCTCGCGCCGGCCCAGGTCGACCGGCACTGCACGCCGGACGAGGCGGGCCGTGCGCTGCTGGTGCAGGCGGTCGAGCGGCTGGGGCTGTCGGCGCGCGGCTACCACCGCGTGCTGAAGGTCGCGCGCAGCATCGCGGACCTCGCGGGGGCCGAGCGCGTGGGCGCCGCGCACGTGGCCGAGGCCGTGCAGTACCGGCGCGCCCTCGACGCCCGGCCGGGCTGACACGGGGAACTGGCGGCATCGCGGGGCGGTCGGTATTCTTTTCCCCGCGCCGCCACCGGGCGGCGCACGTTCCGGATTCCGCATGACCAAGGCTCCTGCCGGGCTGGCCGCGCTGCTTGCCGCGCTGGCCGCGATCGGCCCGTTCTCGATCGACACCTATCTTCCCGCCTTCCCCGAGATCGGCGCCGCGCTGGGCGCGACCCAGATCGAGGTGCAGCAGACGCTGACGGCCTACATGACCACCTTCGCCGTGATGGCGCTGTGGCACGGCGCGTTGTCGGACGCCTTCGGGCGCCGGCGCGTGATCATCGTCACGATCTCGCTGTTCGGCGTGGCCTCTCTGCTGTGCGCGTGCGCGACCTCGATCGAGTGGCTGTGGATCGGCCGCGCGCTGCAGGGCATGAGCGCCGGTTCCGGCATGGTGGTCGGACGGGCCGTGATCCGCGACGTGTTCGACGGTCCGCGCGCGCAGCGGCTGATGTCGCGCGTGATGATGATCTTCGGCATCGCGCCGGCCATCGCGCCGATGGTGGGTGGCGCGCTGGTGCTGGCCTTCGGCTGGCGCTCGATCTTCGTGTTCCTGGCGCTGTTCTCGACACTGCTGGCGTGGATGACGTGGCGTCACCTGCCCGAGACGCTGCCGCCCGAGGCGCGGCAGTCGATGAGCCCGCTGCGCCTGCTGGGCGCCTACCGCTCGGTGCTGGGCAGCGGGGCCTTCCTGCTGCTGGCCTTCGCGCTGGCGTTCAACTTCAACGGCTTCTTCGTCTACGTGCTGTCGGCGCCGGTGTTCGTGATCGAGCACCTGGGCCTGGGGCCGGGCTCGTTCGGATGGCTGTTCGTGCCGGCCGTGGCGGGCATGATGGGCGGCTCGTGGCTGTCGGGGCGCGTCGCCGGACGCTGGAGCGGCCGGCGCAGCATCGTGACCGGCTTCGCCGTGATGATCGTCGCGGTGTGCGCCAACCTGATCCACGCGGCGCTGGCCGTGCCGTCGCTGCCGTGGTCGGTATTGCCGGTGGGGATCTACACCTTCGGCATGTCGCTGGCCATGCCCAGCCTGACACTGTTCGTGCTGGACCTCTTCCCGACGCGGCGCGGGCTGGCGTCGAGCTGCCAGAGCTTCACGCAGGTCGGCGTCAATGCCGCCACAGCCGGGCTGTCGGCGCCGCTGCTGTGGGCGTCGCCGCTGTCGCTGGGGGCCGGTGCGAGCGTGTTCCTCGCGGCGGGACTGCTGTGCTTCGCGGTGTGGGCGGGACGGGGGCGCTGAGCCGCCTCAGCACTGCTCCCAGGGCAGGCCGTCGTGGCGCCAGCCGTTGATCGTGCCGCGGTGGTGGTTCTCGTCGAGCTCGCCCTCGAAGCCGTACAGCACGTTGTAGATGTTCTGGAAACCGGCCTCGACGAGCGCCTCGCCGGCGCTGACCGAGCGGTTGCCGCTGCGGCAGATCAGCACGATGGGACGGTCCGTGCCGTGACCGGCGAGCTTCTTGATCTCGCCGACGAAGTGCGGATTGACCTCCCAGTCCGGGCCGTCGTTCCACGACACGTGGATGGCGCCTTTGGGATGCCCGACGAACAGGTACTCGATTTCGCTGCGCACATCGATGAGGAGCGCCTCGGGGTTTTCGTTGAGGAAGGCGTAGGCTTCCTTGGGCGTGAGGTGTTTCATGCCGGGTCTCCGCAGAGGGGTCAGTATATTAGCGTATTTTGTGGATACGCTTCCGGGCGCCGCGCGGCGGAACCGGCCGGGTGCCGTGACTTATCATGGAGGGTGTCCGGGTCTTCGCGGGCGGCGCGTACCGCCCGCCACAGGAGCATGCAATGAACACCCCCCCGCTGTCCGACCTGCGCAAAAGCTACGAGCAGGGCAGTCTCGAGGAGCACGAGGTCCGCGACGACCCCTTCGTGCAGTTCGAGGAATGGTTCGCCGACGCCATGAAGGCCGGTCTGCCCGAACCCAACGCGATGACCGTGGCCACGGTCGGCGAGAACGGCCGTCCGTCCACGCGCGTGGTGCTGATCAAGGGCTTCGACCGGCGCGGCGTGGTCTGGTACACCAACTACAACAGCCGCAAGGGGCGTGAGCTGGCGGTCCATCCGTATGCCGCGCTGCAGTTCCACTGGGTTGAACTGGAGCGCGTCGTGCGCATCGAAGGGAAGGTGGAGAAGGTGTCGGACGAGGAGTCCGACGCCTACTTCGAGAGCCGCCCGCTGACGCATCGCATCGGGGCCTGGGCCTCGAACCAGAGCGAGGTCATCCCCGACCGGGGTGTGATCGTCGCGCGCGCTGCCGAGTACGGGCTGAAGTTCGGCCTCAGGCCGCCGCGGCCGCCGCACTGGGGCGGCTACCGGCTGGTGCCGGACTACTGGGAGTTCTGGCAGGGACGGTCGTCGCGGCTGCATGACCGCTTTGCCTGGACGCTGGGTGAGGACGGCCGCTGGTCGCGCGCGCGACTGTCGCCGTGAAGGGCCGAACGACCGTGAGGTGCAGCATGAGAGCAAGACTTTCCCTGTGGCTGCTGGTGCTGGCGGCCCTCGTCGGACTGGGCGGTTGCGCGAGCTTCCAGACGCGGTTCGACTACGAGGCCGATCTCATCGCCAAGCGCGGTCAGCCCAAGCACGTGTGGATCAACGAGGACGGCACGCGCACGCTGGAGTACTCCACGCAGCCGAAGGGCGAGACGTGCTGGATGTACACGGTCGATGCCTCGGGCCGCATCGTCGAGCAGCTCGACGCGCTCGACCACCGCAACCACAATCGCGTCAAGCCCGGCATGACGGTCGAGCAGGTGCAGCGCACGCTCGGGGCGCACCGCAGCGTGCAGCGCTTCCCGCGGCTGAACGAGGAAGTGTGGGACTGGAACGTGCCCAACCCGTATCCGGGCATCCTCGCCACGTTCCTGAACGTGCATTTCATCGATGGCAAGGTCGAGCGCACGAGCTACACCTACGTGTATTACAACGATCCGGGCGACTTCGGCTGGTTCGGGCCGGGCCTGCACTACGGCATCGGCTTCGGCATCGGGCACGGCGTCCATCCGTACGGGCGCTTCGGCTTCGGCTGGCCGCGCTCCGGCTGGTACGGCCATTACGGGTGGTGAGTACGGCGGTTTTGCAAGGCCGGCGGGCTGGCGCTAGAATGCGGACCTTGCTGAGGAGCGCTGCGACCCGCCGCTGATTCATGTGGCCGGGCCAGGCTCAGCAACCGAACAACGGCGCTCGCAGATCCCTGCCGGATTTGCGGCGCCGTTCGCTTTTGCAGCGCGCCGCACCGGACGCCGAAACGCCCGAGGTAGACGCATGCAGCCCGACCGCACCCAAGAACTCCACGCCCTGCTCCGCGAGCGCATCCTCGTGCTCGACGGCGGCATGGGTACCATGATCCAGCAGTACCGCCTGTCCGAGCGCGACTACCGCGGCGAGCGCTTCCTCGCCCATCCCCGCGACCTCAAGGGCAACAACGACCTGCTGGTGATCACGCGCCCCGAGGTCATCCGCGAGATCCATCGCGCCTACCTCGACGCCGGCGCCGACATCATCGAGACCAACACCTTCAACGGCACGCGCGTGTCGCAGGCCGAGTACGGCCTGGAGGCCGTGGCCTACGAGCTCAACGTCGAGGGCGCGCGCATCGCCCGTGCGCTGTGCGACGAATACACGGCGCGCGATCCGTCCAAGCCGCGTTTCGTCGCCGGCGTGATCGGGCCGACCTCGCGTACGCTGTCGATCTCGCCCGACGTCAACGACCCGGGCTTCCGCAACATCGAGTTCGACGCGCTGCTCGACGACTACTACGACTCCGCGCGCGGGCTGGTGGAGGGCGGCGCCGACCTGCTGCTGATCGAGACCGTGTTCGACACGCTCAACGCCAAGGTCGCCGTGTTCGCGCTCGAGAAGCTGTTCGGCGACCTGGGCCGCCGCCTGCCGGTGATGATCTCCGGCACGATCACGGATGCCTCCGGCCGCACGCTGTCGGGTCAGACGGCCGAGGCGTTCTGGAACTCGCTGTCGCACGCGCGGCCGATCTCCTTCGGCCTGAACTGCGCCCTGGGTGCCAAGGAACTCCGCCAGTACGTCGAGGAGCTGTCCAACGTCTGCGACACGCACGTCTCCGCCCACCCGAACGCCGGCCTGCCCAACCCGCTGGCGCCGACCGGCTACGACGAGACGCCCGAGCAGCTCGCCGGCGCGATCCGCGAGTGGGCCGAATCGGGCCTGCTCAACATCGTCGGCGGCTGCTGCGGCACGACGCCGGCACACATCGCCGCGGTGGCCGAGGCCGTCGCCGGGCTGCCGCCGCGCCGCGTGCCGGACGTGCCCAAGCAGCTCCGCCTTTCGGGTCTGGAGCCGTTCAACGTCGGACCGGACAGCCTGTTCGTCAACGTCGGCGAGCGCACCAACGCCCCCGGCTCGCGCGCCTTCGCGCGCATGATCCTCGAGGGCCGCTTCGACGACGCGCTGGCGGTCGCCCGCCAGCAGGTCGAGAACGGCGCGCAGGTCATCGACATCAACATGGACGAGGCCATGCTGGACTCGAAGGCGGCGATGGAGCGCTTCCTCAAGCTCGTCGCCTGCGAGCCGGACATCGCGCGCGTGCCCATCATGCTCGACTCGTCCAAGTGGGAGGTCATCGAGGCCGGCCTCAAGTGTATCCAGGGCAAGGGCATCGTCAACTCGATCTCGATGAAGGAGGGCGAGGCGGAGTTCCTGCGCCAGGCGCGGCTGTGCCGCCAGTACGGCGCGGCGGCCATCGTCATGGCCTTCGACGAGAAGGGCCAGGCCGACACCTTCGCGCGCAAGATCGAGATCTGCGAGCGTGCCTACCGGCTGCTGACCGGCATCGGCTTCCCGCCCGAGGACATCATCTTCGACCCCAACATCTTCGCGATCGCCACCGGCATCGAGGAGCACGACAACTACGCCGTCGACTTCATCGAGGCCGTGGCGTGGATCAAGGCCAACCTGCCGTACGCCAAGACCAGCGGCGGCGTGTCCAACGTGTCGTTCAGCTTCCGCGGCAACGACGCGGTGCGCGAGGCCATTCACACCGTGTTCCTGTACCACGCGGTGCGCGCGGGGCTGACCATGGGCATCGTCAACGCCGGCCAGCTCGGCGTGTATGACGACCTCGACCCCGTGCTGCGCGAGAAGGTCGAGGACGTCGTGCTCAACCGCCGTCCCGGCGCCGGCGACGCGCTGGTCGAGCTGGCGCAGTCGGTCAAGGGCAAGGCCAAGGAATCCGGTCCGGATCTGGCGTGGCGCGAGTGGCCCGTGGAGCAGCGCCTGTCGCACGCGCTGGTCAAGGGCATCACCGACTTCGTGGTGGAAGACACCGAAGAGGTGCGCGCGCGCTACGAGGCCGAGGGCAAGCCGCCGCTGGCGGTCATCGAGGGGCCGCTGATGGACGGCATGGGCGTGGTCGGCGACCTCTTCGGCGCGGGCAAGATGTTCCTGCCGCAGGTGGTCAAGTCGGCCCGCGTCATGAAGCAGGCCGTGGCGCACCTGATTCCGTTCATCGAGGCCGAGAAGGCGCGCAGCGGCGCGCAGGCCAAGGGCCGCATCGTGCTCGCGACGGTCAAGGGCGACGTGCACGACATCGGCAAGAACATCGTCGGCGTCGTGCTCGGCTGCAACGGCTACGAGGTCATCGATCTGGGGGTCATGGTGCCGTGCGAGAAGATCCTCGCCGCCGCGCGCGAGCACGGCGCGCAGGCCGTCGGCCTGTCCGGCCTGATCACGCCTTCGCTCGAGGAGATGAGCCACGTCGCGGCCGAGATGCAGCGCCAGGGCTTCCAGCTGCCGCTGCTGATCGGTGGCGCGACGACGAGTCGCGCCCACACCGCGATCAAGATCGCGCCGCACTACGACCAGCCGGTGGTCTATGTGCCCGACGCCTCGCGCGCGGTCGGCGTCGTCACCTCGCTGCTGTCCGAGGGCCAGCGCGAGGCCTACGCCGCCCAGATCGCCGCCGACTACGTGAAGATCCGTGAACAGCACGCCAGCAAGAAGGGCCTGACGCTGGTCCGGCTCGAGGAGGCGCGCGCCAACCGCTACCGCTGGGACAGCGTGTCCGGCTACGTGCCGCCGGTGCCCAAGGCGCTGGGCGTGCAGTCGATCGACGTGCCGCTGGCCGATCTGGTGCCCTACATCGACTGGGGACCGTTCTTCCAGACCTGGGATCTGGTCGGCAGCTATCCGAAGATCCTCGAGGATGAGGTCGTGGGCGAGACCGCGCGCTCCGTCTTCCGCGACGGCCAGGCCATGCTGGAGCAGGTTGTGCGCGAGGGCTGGCTCGCCGCGCGTGCCGTGTTCGGCCTGTTCCCGGCCAACACCGTCGGCTGCGACGACATCGAGATCTACGCCGACGAGTCGCGCGGCGAGCCGCTGATGGTCTGGCAC
>Ga0182792_1001698_pt1 | contig 17112 bp, 18 predicted proteins | sample Passage237B_FD_130497 | JGI IMG/M metagenome (GOLD analysis project Ga0182792, IMG submission 130497) | Cellulose adapted compost microbial communities from Newby Island Compost Facility, Milpitas, CA, USA - Passage2 37B (version 2) (version 2) ...
CCCCGCCCCGGGCCCCCGGCGGGGGCGGGGGGGGCGGGGGCGCAGACAGGCGGGGCGCCGGGGGGGGGACACCCCCCCCCCCCCCCCCGCCTCAGCCGCGCAACTCGCGCGGGCGCAGGCCCAGGGCCAGCAGCAGCGCGCCATAGGCCGCCGCGCCGGCGCCGACCATCACCGCCAGCCGCCACGCGCGCTCCCACCAGGCCCAGGCCGACCAGTCCGGCCACAGCCAGCCCAGTCCCAGCACCACCACGGCCAGGGCCAGCGCACCGGCGCCGACCTGCAGCAGCAGGCGGCCCCAGCCGGGCTGGCGCCGGTAGACCCCGGCGCGGCGCAGCATCCAGGCCAGCTGCAGGGCATTGGTCCAGCCGGCCACCGCCACCGCCAGCGCCAGCAGCGCATGGGCGCCGCGCACCGTGCCCAGGGCCGCCACCGCGCTGCCGCCGGCGGCGGCCAGCGCCTGGCGGCCGGTGTCGGTGGCGTACAGCAGGAGGGCGAAGAACAGCAGGGTGCTGGCGACGTTGACCAGCACCGCGAACACCGCCGCGCGCACCGGCGAGCGGGTGTCCTGGCGCGAGTAGAACGCCGGGGCCAGCACCTTCACCAGCAGGAAGGCCGGCACCGCCAGCGATTGCGCGACCAGGCTCAGCGCGCTCATGCGCGCGTCTTCCGCGCCGAACTCGCCGTACTGGAACAGGGTGGCCACCAGCGGCCGGGCGCACAGCACCAGGCCCAGGGTGGCCGGCACGCCGATCAGCACGCACAGGCGGAAGCCCCAGTCCAGGCCGCGCGAGAACCCGTCCGGGTCGGCGCTGGCGTGGCGCGAGGACAGGTGCGGCAGGATCACGGTGCCGATCGCCACCCCGAACATGCCCAGCGGGAACTCCAGCAGGCGGTCGCTGTAGTACAGCCAGGTCATGCTGCCGCCGACCAGCAGCGAGGCCAGCTGGGTATTGATCAGCAGGTTGAACTGCACCACCGAGGAACCGAACAGGGTCGGCACCATCAGCGTCATCACCCGGCGCACGCCGGCATGGGCCAGGTCCAGGCGCGGCCGCGGCAGCAGCCCCAGCTGCGCCAGCGCCGGCAGGTGGAAGGCCAGCTGCAGGATGCCGGCCACGAGCACGCCCCAGGCCAGCACCTTCACCGAACCACCCAGCCAGTGCCCGCCGACCACCGCGGCGGCGATCAGCGCCAGGTTCAGCAGCACCGGCGACAGGGCCGGCACGCCGAAGCGCTGCCAGGTGTTGAGGATGCCGCCGGCCAGCGAGGCCAGGGAGATGAACAGCGCGTACGGGAAGGTGATGCGCAGCATCTCCACGAACAGCGCATAGGTTTCCGGCTCCTCGAGGAAGCCAGGCACCAGCAGCCGCCCCACCCACGGCGCGAACAGCAGCACCACCGCGGTCAGCACCAGCAGCGCCGCCAGCAACGAACCGGCAACCCGGTCGATCAGCGCGCGCACCGCGTCCGGGCCGTGTTTTTCCTTGTATTCGGCCAGCACCGGCACGAAGGCCATCGAGAACGAGCCCTCGGCCGAGAGCCGGCGCATGAAGTTGGGGATGCGGAACGCGGCGATGAACGCGTCCATTGCCGGGCTGGCGCCGAACACGATGGCGTAGACCTGGTCGCGCACCAGGCCCGACACCCGGGAAACGAAGGTCAGGGAGCTGAACAGTGACGCGGAACGCAACAGGCGGGAGCCGCTCATCGACCGGCCTCCGGGCCGTCTACGGCGGGCCGACCACAACGGTTGACCCAAGCCCTTGAATAAACCATAATTTCGCGTTCGCTGTACTCCACCATACCGTTTTCGTACCCGTTTTTCAGGAATCCACCGCCGTGGCCAACATCAAGTCCGCCAAGAAGCGCGCCAAGCAGACGGTCGTGCGCAACGCGCGCAACACCGCCCAGCGCTCGCAGCTCCGCACCGCCGTCAAGAAGGTCCTCAAGGCCCTGGACGCCAACGACGCCGCCGGCGCCGAGGCCGCCTTCGCCATCGCCCAGCCGCTGCTGGACCGCTTCAGCGCCCGCGGCCTGATCCACAAGAACAAGGCCGCCCGTCACAAGAGCCGCCTGACCGCGCGCATCAAGGCCATCAAGGCCGCCGCCTGATCCCTGGCGGAGGGCGGGCCGCGCAGCGCGCGCCGGCCCTTCCGCGCCAGCCAGGCATACGAAAAACCCGGCTTCGGCCGGGTTTTTCGTTGCGCGGAATCCAGACTCAGGCCGATGCATCTTCATCGGCCTCGGCTTCAGCGTGGCGCTGCCGGTCCAGGAAACCCATCACCTGCTGCATGATCGGCCAGGTGCCCTCGCGGCCCAGGGCCGAGACCAGGAACCAGGGCTGGGTCCAGCCCAGCTCGGCGACGATGGCCTGCGCACGCTCGCGGGCCTCGTCCTCGAACATCAGGTCGGCCTTGTTCAGCACCAGCCAGCGCGGCTTGGCCAGCAGCCCGGGATCGTGCCGCTCCAGTTCGCGCTCGATCGCGCGCACCTGCTCCACCGGTGACATGACCTCCACGCCCTCGTAGCCGTCCATCGGCGCGATGTCGACCAGGTGCAGCAGCAGGCGGGTGCGCTGCAGGTGGCGCAGGAACTGCGCGCCGAGGCCGGCGCCGTCGGCGGCGCCCTCGATCAGGCCCGGGATGTCGGCGATCACGAAGCTGCGGTGCGGCTCGACGCTGACCACGCCCAGGTTCGGATAGAGGGTGGTGAACGGATAATCCGCCACCTTCGGGGTGGCGGCGGAGACCGCGCGCACGAAGGTGCTCTTGCCGGCATTGGGGAAGCCCAGCAGGCCGACGTCGGCCAGCAGCTTCAGCTCCAGCTTCAGCGTGCGCTGCTCGCCCGGCTCGCCCGGGGTCGCCTGGCGCGGGGCGCGGTTGGTCGAGCTCTTGAAGTGCATGTTGCCCAGGCCGCCCTTGCCGCCGCGGGCCACCAGCAGGCGCTGGCCGTGCGCGGTCAGGTCGCCGATGACCTCGTCGGTCTCGACGTTGGTCACCACGGTGCCGACCGGGACGGTGATGAACAGGTCCTCGCCGCCCTTGCCGTACATCTGCCGGCCCATGCCGTTCTGCCCGCGCTGGGCGCGGAAGCGGCGCTCGTGGCGGAAGTCGACCAGGGTGTTGAGGTTCTCGTCGGCGACCAGCCAGACGCTGCCGCCATCGCCGCCGTCGCCGCCGTCCGGACCGCCCAGCGGGATGAACTTCTCGCGGCGGAAGCCGACGCATCCGTTGCCGCCATTGCCGGCGATCACCTCGATTTCAGCTTCGTCGACCAGTTTCATGGGGCAGCAGGACTCGGGAGGGGGAATGCGACGGGGCACAGTCTAGCCGGCCCGGCCCGGCGCGGACGGCGCGGGCCGCGGGTGCCCCAGAAACGGAAAGCCCCGCCTAAGCGGGGCCTGCCGTGCGGTCCGGCCGCGCCAGGCGCGGCCAGCAATCAGGCTTCAGCGACGACGCTGACGGTGCGGCGCTTGGCCGGACCCTTGGTCGTGAACTGGACCTTGCCGTCGACCAGCGCGAACAGCGTGTGGTCGCGGCCCAGGCCGACGCCGGCGCCCGGGTGGAACTGGGTGCCGCGCTGGCGGACGATGATGTTGCCGGCTTCGACGGCCTGGCCGCCGAACACCTTCACGCCCAGGTACTTCGGATTGGAATCGCGGCCGTTGCGCGAGGAGCCTACGCCCTTTTTGTGTGCCATGACGGGATCTCCCTACTGATTAGCCGGCGATGCCGGTGATTTCGATTTCGGTGTAGTGCTGGCGGTGGCCCTGCCGCTTCATGTGGTGCTTGCGGCGGCGGAACTTGATGATGCGGACCTTCTCGGCGCGGCCGTGGCCGACGACCTTGGCGGTGACCTTGGCGCCGTTCAGCGCCTCGCCCACCTTGATCCCGTCGCTGTCGCCCAGCAGCAGGACGTTGTCGAAGGTGATCTCGCTGCCGGCCTCGGCCTCGAGCTTCTCGACGCGGAGCGTTTCGCCCTGCGCCACGCGGTATTGCTTACCGCCGGTTACCAGAACTGCGTACATGACCAGGCATTCCTCTGTAGTTATTGTGGTCGCTGTCCACGCCTGCGGGCGGACAGAAGCGGAATTCTAGGCGAGCAGGCCGGCCCGGGTCAACCCGGCCGGCCACCTGAACCGGACCCGCCCGGGGCGTCCCCGGCGCCTTGCCGATGGGGTCGATTGCCCCCAAATCCCCCGTTCGCTAGGCTGGCCCATTGGCTTCCGCAGACCCCCCACTGATGGACAGCATCAAGATCCGCGGCGCGCGGACGCACAACCTCAAGAACCTCGACATCGACCTCCCCCGCGACCGGCTGATCGTGATCACCGGCCTGTCCGGGTCCGGCAAGTCGTCGCTGGCCTTCGACACCATCTACGCCGAGGGCCAGCGCCGCTACGTCGAGTCGCTCTCGGCCTACGCCCGGCAGTTCCTGAGCGTGATGGAAAAGCCCGACGTGGACCACATCGAGGGCCTCTCGCCGGCCATCTCGATCGAGCAGAAGTCCACCTCGCACAACCCGCGCTCGACCGTCGGCACCATCACCGAGATCTACGACTACCTGCGCCTGCTCTACGCGCGGGTGGGCACGCCGCGCTGCCCGGACCACGGCTACCCGCTGGAGGCGCAGACCGTCGGCCAGATGGTGGACCAGGTGCTGGCCCTGGACCCGGAGCGGCGCTGGATGCTGCTGGCGCCGGTGGTGCGCGAGCGCAAGGGCGAGCACGCCCAGGTGTTCGAGCAGCTGCGCGCGCAGGGCTTCGTGCGGGTGCGCGTGAACGGCGAACTGCACGAGATCGACGCGGTGCCGGCGCTGGCGCTGCGGCAGAAGCACACCATCGAGGCGGTGATCGACCGCTTCCGCCCGCGCGAGGACATCCGCCAGCGCCTGGCCGAGTCGTTCGAGACGGCGCTCAAGCTGGGCGAAGGCATGGCCATGGTCATGTCCATGGACGACCCGTCCGCGCCGCCGCAGCTGTTCTCGTCCAAGTACTCCTGCCCGGTGTGCGACTACTCGCTGCCGGAGCTGGAGCCGCGCCTGTTCTCGTTCAACGCGCCGATGGGCGCCTGCCCGTCCTGCGACGGCCTGGGCATGGCCGAGTTCTTCGACCCGGCGCGCGTGGTGGCGCACCCCGAGCTGTCGCTGGCCGCCGGCGCGGTGCGCGGCTGGGACCGCCGCAACGCCTACTATTTCCAGCTGATCAACTCGCTGGCCCGCCACTACCGCTTCGACGTGGACGCGCCGTGGAGCAGCCTGCCCGAGCCGGTGCGCCAGGCGGTGCTGTACGGCAGCGGCGACGAGACCATCAGCTTCACCTACCTCACCGAGGCCGGCGGCCGCACCCAGCGCAAGCACCGCTTCGAGGGCATCATCCCCAACCTGGAGCGGCGCTACCGCGAGACCGAGTCGGCCGCGGTGCAGGAGGAACTGGGCAAGTACATCAGCGAGCGGCCCTGCCCCGAGTGCGGCGGCGCGCGCCTGAACCGCGCCGCGCGCAACGTGTTCGTCGCCGACCGCGCGCTGCCGGAACTGGTGGTGCTGCCGGTGGACGAGGCGCTGGCGTTCTTCCGCGGGCTGGCACTGCCGGGCTGGCGCGGCGAGATCGCCACCAAGATCGTCAAGGAGATCAACGAGCGCCTGGGTTTCCTGGTGGACGTGGGCCTGGACTACCTGACCCTGGAGCGCAAGGCCGACACGCTGTCCGGCGGCGAGGCGCAGCGCATCCGCCTGGCCAGCCAGATCGGCGCCGGCCTGGTGGGCGTGATGTACGTGCTCGACGAGCCGTCCATCGGCCTGCACCAGCGCGACAACGAGCGCCTGCTGGGCACCCTGACCCGCCTGCGCGACCTGGGCAACACCGTCATCGTGGTCGAGCACGACGAGGACGCCATCCGCGCGGCCGACCACATCCTGGACATCGGCCCGGGCGCGGGCGTGCACGGCGGCGAGGTGGTCGGCGAGGGCACCCTGCAGGACATCCTCCGGGCGCCGCGCTCGCTCACCGGCCAGTACCTGTCGGGCAAGCGGCGGATCGAGATCCCGAAGGTGCGGCACAAGCCGAACCCGAAGATGACGCTGCACCTTCGCGGCGCCAGCGGCAACAACCTCAAGGACGTGGACCTGGACATCCCGGCCGGGCTGTTCACCTGCGTCACCGGCGTGTCCGGCTCGGGCAAGTCCACCCTCATCAACGACACGCTGTACGCGCTGGCGGCCAACGAGATCAACGGCGCCTCGCACACCCCGGCGGCGTACCGCGAGGTGGAGGGCCTGGACCTGTTCGACAAGGTCGTGGACATCGACCAGTCGCCGATCGGCCGCACCCCGCGCTCCAATCCCGCCACCTACACCGGCCTGTTCACCCCGTTGCGCGAGCTGTTCGCGCAGGTGCCGGAGGCGCGCGCGCGCGGCTACTCGCCGGGCCGCTTCAGCTTCAACGTGCGCGGCGGCCGCTGCGAGGCGTGCCAGGGCGACGGCCTGATCAAGGTGGAGATGCACTTCCTGCCGGACGTGTACGTGCCCTGCGACGTGTGCCACGGCAAGCGCTACAACCGGGAGACGCTGGAGATCCTCTACAAGGGCCACAGCATCCACGACGTGCTGGAGATGACGGTGGAGGACGCGCTCAAGCTGTTCGAGCCGGTGCCCTCGATCGCGCGCAAGCTGGAAACGCTGGTCGACGTGGGCCTGAGCTACATCAAGCTCGGCCAGAGCGCGACCACCCTTTCCGGCGGCGAGGCCCAGCGCGTGAAGCTGTCCAAGGAGCTGTCGCGGCGCGACACCGGCCGCACGCTCTACATCTTGGACGAGCCCACCACGGGCCTGCACTTCCACGACATCGAGCACCTGCTGGGCGTGCTGCACCGGCTGCGCGACGAAGGCAACACCGTGGTGGTGATCGAGCACAACCTGGACGTGATCAAGACCGCCGACTGGGTGGTGGACCTGGGGCCGGAGGGCGGCCACCGCGGCGGCCAGATCATCGCCACCGGCACGCCGGAGGAGATCGCCGCCAACCCGGCCTCGCACACCGGGCGCTTCCTGGCCAAGCTGCTGCCGCCGGCCCGGGCCGATCGCGGCGGCGGCGCGGCGGCCAAGCCGCGCAAGGCCACCCGGCAGAAGGCCGCGCGCGCATGAGCCCCGCGCCGCAGGCCCCGCGGCAGCTGGCACGCGTGCCCATCAGCGTGCGCTGGCGCGACATGGACGCCATGGGCCACGTCAACAACGCCAAGTACGTCTCCTACCTGGAGGAGGCGCGCGTGCGCTGGATGCAGGGCGTGCCCGGGGTGTCGATGACCGACCCGGTCGCGCCCGTGGTGGCGGCCACCCACGTGAACTACCGCGCGCCGATCGTGTGGCCCAACGACATCGTGGTGGAGCTGTTCGTCGAGCGACTGGGCAACAGCAGCGTCACCATCGGCCACCGCATCGTCGACCAGAAGGACGAGGGCGTGCTCTATTCCGACGGGCACGTGGTGGTGGTGTGGATGGACACGCGGACCGGGCGCAGCGCACCGCTGCCGGAAGCCATCCGCGCCGCGGCCGCGGGCTGAGCCGCGCGCGACCTCAGTGGCCGTGGTGGCCGGCGGCGGGCTGCGGCGGCCCCTTGCGCACGGTCAGCTCGGCCTGCACTTCGCGCCCGTCGGCCAGCACCAGCACCAGCGGCACGCGCTCGCCCTCGGCCAGCGCGCCGGCCGGCTGCATCAGCATCAGGTGCAGGCCGCCGGGCTGCAGCACGGCGCTGGCGCCCGGCGCCACCGGCAGCCGCTCGACCTCGCGCATGCGGCTGACCCCGTCGACCACCCGCGTCTCGTGCAGCGAGGCGGCGCCGAAACGCGGGCTGCGCACGGCCACCACGGCCTGCGCGGTAGCGCAGGCATTGGCGATGCGGCCGAAGCCGGCCAGCATCGGCCGCGGCGCAGGCGGCATGCGGATCCAGCCGTCCTGCAGCGACAGGCAACCGGGCGCCGGGGCGGGATTCGCCGCGGGCGCGAAGTGGGCGGCCAGCAGCAGCGGAAGGGCGGTCAGGATCGGCAGGATGCGCATGCGGCCTATGATAGCCCCCACCGCCTTGCCGGAGCCGCCATGAACGCCCAGGTGCAGATCCTCGACCACGGCCGCATCCGCGAACTGCGCCTGGCGCGGCCGCCGGTCAGCGCGCTGGACCCGCCCCTGTGCCGGGCGCTGATCGCCGCGCTGGATGCGGCGGTGGCCGGCGACGCGGACGCGGTGGTGCTGTCCGGCGAGGCGGGCGTGTTCTCCGCCGGGCTGGACGTGCCGCACCTGCTGGCGCTGGGCGAGGACCGCCACGCCCTGCATGCGGCCTGGGGCGCCTTCTTCGGCGCGGCGCGGGCCCTGGCCGCGCTGCGCATCCCGGTGGCGGCCGCGATCACCGGCCACGCCCCGGCCGGCGGCTGCGTGCTGGCGCTGTGCTGCGATTACCGGGTGATGGCGCGGTCGCCCGATCCGGCGCGGCCCTACGCCATCGGCCTCAACGAGACCCAGGTGGGGCTGGCCGTGCCCGACGGCGTGCAGGTACTGCTGCGCCGCGCGGTCGGCCGCCGCCGCGCCGAACGGATGCTGGTGACCGGCGCACTGCTCCCGGCAGGGGAGGCGCTGGAAGCGGGACTGGTGGACGAGCTGGCCGCGCCCGAGGCGGTGGTGCCGCGCGCGATCGCGTGGCTGGAGGGCCTGCTGCGCCTGCCGCGCGCGCCGATGCTGCAGACGCGCGCCATCGCCCGCGCCGACCTGGCCGAGGCGCTGGCGCCGGAAAGCCTGCACCTGGACCGCTTCGTCGACGGCTGGTACGAGCCGGACACCCAGGCGGGGCTGCACGCCCTGCTCGCGCGGCTGCGGAAGTAGGCGGCGCCTAGCCGGGCGGGTCCAGGTGCGGCGCCAGCACGCCCGCCACCCAGTCCATGAAGATGCGCACGCGCAGCGGCAGGTGGCGCCGGCGCGGGTACAGCAGCGTCACCGGCATCGGCTCGGCCGGCAGGCCGGGCAGCACTTCGACCAGTTGCCCGGACGCGAGCAGCTCGCGCACCGCGATCAGCGGCGTCTGGATCATGCCCAGCCCGGCGAGCGCCGCCGCGGTGTAGGTGCCGGCACTGTTCACCGTGATCGCGCCCGGCATCGGCACGCTGGCGTAGCCGCCGGGCACCGGATGCTCCCAGCCGGGCGAACGCTGGCCGAAGGTGCCGACGTAGTGCACCAGCCGGTGCGCGGCCAGGTCCTCGATGCGGCGCGGCACGCCATGGCGTTGCAGATACCCGGGGCTGGCGCAGTTGACGATGCGCAGCGCGCCCAGCGGGCGGGCCACCAGGCTGTCGTCGAGGATGGCGCCGGTGCGCAGCACGCAGTCGTAGCCTTCGGCGACCACGTCGACGCGGCGTTCGGCGCCGCCGATCTCGATCTCCAGCAGCGGGTGCCGTTCGAGGAAGCCGGGCAGCTGCGGGATGACGTGGTCGGCCGCCAGGCTCGAGGACATGTCCACCCGCAGGCGCCCGCGGACGCTGCGCTCGGTGCGGAACATCGCCTGCAGTTCGTCGGCGTCGTCGAGCAGGTCGCGGCAGCGCTCGTGGAAGGCGGCGCCGTCGTGCGTGAGCTGCACGCGGCGCGTGGTCCGGTGCAGCAGCTGCGTGCCCAGGGCCGCCTCCAGCCGCCGCACCGCCAGCGACACGCTGGCCTTGGGCAGGCCCAGGCGCGCGGCGGCACGGGTGAAGCTGCCCAGCTCGGCGACGGCGGCGAAGATGCGGTAGCTCTCGAGCGTGTCCATGGCGGCCATTGTTATCCATTCATGGACAGAGAAAACAGATTCGGCGGATTTATCGCGCAAATGCGGGTCAATAGCATGCGTCACCAGAGGCGGCCGCCGGCCGCCCGCCAAGGAGAACCGCCATGAACGCCACCCCCGCCCCCATCGCCCTCATCACCGGCGGCAGCCGCGGCCTGGGCCGCAACGCCGCCGAGCACCTGGCCCGCCAGGGCACCGACGTCATCCTCACCTACCGCAGCGCGCGGGCCGAGGCCGACCAGGCCGTGGCCGCGATCCAGGCGCTGGGCCGCCGCGCCGCCGCGCTGCCGCTGGACGTGGCCGACAGCGCCAGCTACCCCGCCTTCGCCGCGCAGGTGCGCCAGGTCCTGGCCGGCTGGGGCCGCGAGGCCTTCGACTTCCTGGTCAACAATGCCGGCCACGGCGTGCACGCCCCCTTCGCAGAAACCACCGAGGCCCAGTTCGACGAACTGGTGAAGGTGCACCTGAAGGCGCCCTACTTCCTCACCCAGGCGCTGCTGCCGCTGATCGCCGACGGCGGCCGCATCCTCAACGTGTCCAGCGGGCTGGCGCGCTTCGCCCTGCCGGGGTATTCGGCCTACGCCACGATGAAGGGCGGGGTCGAGGTGCTGACCCGCTACCTGGCCAAGGAGCTGGGCGCGCGCGGGATCAGCGTCAACACCCTGGCGCCGGGCGCCATCGAGACCGACTTCGGCGGCGGCCGGGTGCGCGACGACGCGCAGCTCAACGCGGCCATCGCCGGGCAGACTGCGCTGGGCCGCGTCGGCCGGCCGGACGACATCGGCGCGGTGGTCGCCGCGCTGCTGGCGCCCGGCACGGGCTGGATCAACGCCCAGCGCGTCGAGGCTTCCGGCGGCATGATGCTGTGAGCCATGCGCCGGCGCGGACGCTCAGTCCGCGCCGGTGGCCACCGGCCGCGACGGATCGGCGATCCAGCCGCTCCACGAGCCGGCGTACACCCGGGCACCGGGCAGGCCGGCGTGCTCCATCGCCAACAGCAGGTGGCAGGCGGTCACGCCGGAACCGCACATCAGCACCGCCTCGGACGGCGCGCGGCCGCCCAGCAGCGGCGCGAGCTCGGCGCGCAGCTCGGCCGCGGGCCGGAAGCGGCCGTCCCGCAGGTTCAGCGCGAAGGGGCGGTTCAGCGCGCCGGGCACGTGGCCGGCAACCGGGTCGATCGGTTCGACCTCGCCGCGGAAGCGCTCGCCGCCGCGCGCGTCCAGCAGCCAGCCGGGCGGCTCGCCGATCCGGGCCAGCACCTGGGCGGCGTCGGCGATGCGGTCGCGGTCGAAATCCGTCGCCGGGTACGGCGGCAGCGCGCGCGGCGCCGGGGCGCGGGCGGTCTCCGGCAGGCCTGCGGCGCGCCAGGCGGCCAGGCCGCCGTCGAGCACGGCCACCTCGCGGTGGCCGAGCAGCCGCAGCAGCCACCGGAAGCGCGCCGCGGCCATGCTGCCGTCGCCGGCGTCGTAGGCGACCACCTGGTGTTCCGGGCCGATGCCCCACGCCCCCAGCCGGCGCGCGAACGCGGCGGCCTGCGGCAGCGGATGCCGCCCCTGCCCCTGCACCGAGTGGTCGGACAGGTCGCGGTCCAGGTCGGCGTGCACCGCGCCGGGCAGGTGCGAGGCGTCGTAGGCCGCGCGTCCGGCGGCCGGATCGGTGAGCACGGCCCGGGCATCGACCAGGCGCAGGCGCGGGTCCTCCAGGGCGCCGGCCAGGTCGGCGGCCGAAACCAGCGTGGTCCAGTTCATGCGCCCTCCTCCAGGCGTCGCCGCAGGTTGTACAGGATCGCCGCGGTCGCGCCCCAGATGCGCTGCGCCGGCCCGTCGTATTCCAGCACGCTGCGGGCACGGCCGCGGTAGTCCATCTCGATGCTGCGCAGGTGCGCCGGCGCCATCAGGTAGTCCAGCGGCACCTCGAACACCTCGGCGACCTCGCCCGGGTGCGGACGCGGCACGAAGGCCGGGTCCACCGCCGCGACCACCGGCGTGACGCGGAAGCCGCTGATGGTCAGGAACGGGTCCAGGTAACCCAGGGGCGCCGCCTGCGCCGGCGCCAGCGCGATCTCCTCGGCGGTCTCGCGCAGCGCCGCGGCCAGCGCGCCGCGGTCGCCCGGCTCGACGCGGCCACCGGGAAAGCTGACCTGGCCGCCGTGGTGGCGCAGGTCGTCGGTGCGGCGCGTGAGCAGCACCCGGGTGCCGTCCTCGCGCGGCACCAGCCCCACCAGCACCGCGGCCTCGGCCGGCGGCGCGGGCGGCAGCAGGTCGGCCAGCTCGGCGCGGTTCCAGCCGGGATCGGCCGGCGGCCGGCGCAGCGGGTGCAGCACCCGGCGCAGCGCCTCCCGCTCGCGCAGGCGTTGCAGGAAACCCCGGCGTTCGCGTTCGCGTGCGGGCAATACGGCCTCCATGATCCGCCGGCGCTCGGCGTCGGCCAGGCGCGACCAGGCGGCGATCTCCCCGCCGGTGCGCAGGCAGCCGCCGCAGGTGCCGTCCGGGTCGAGGCGGCACAGGCCGATGCACGGACTGGCGACGGTGGCGGGCGGGTCGGCGGGGCTCACTCGTGGTCGGGCGTGGCGAAGGCGGAGCCTAGCGCGGATCGCGCGCGGCGGCGCGCCGGGTCGCAGAAACGACTGCGCCGGCATCGAGCCGGCGCAGTGCGGGAAACGCTGGGACGCGCGCTTACTTGACGGCGACCAGCTTGATCTCGAACACCACCGCCACGTTCGGCGGGAACGGGGTCCGCGGATCGGCGCCGTAGGCCTTGTCCGGCGGCAGCGCCACTTCCCACTTGGAACCGGCCGGCATCTGCAGCAGCACCTCGCGCATGGCGGCCATCTCGACCTCGCTGACCTTGATGCCCGGAATCTGCTGTGCCGGACGCGCCTGCTCCGGGCGCTGGCCGAACGGGTAGGGGCCGGCGACCTCCAGCTGCACGGTGCTGGCCTGGGTCGGCTTGGCGCCGTTGCCGGCCTCCAGCACGCGGTACTGCACGCCGTTGGCCAGGGTCTGCACGCCGGCCTTGGCCTTGTTCTGCGCCAGGAACTGGTCGCTCTTGGTCTTGTTCTCGGCGGCGACCTTGTCGTACTGCGCCTTGGCCTGCTGCGCGCGCGCCTGCTCGCGCTTCTGGAAGGCCTCCAGCGCCGGCTTGAGCTGCTCGGCGTTGATCGCCGGCTGCTTCTTGGCCAGGGCGTCCTGCAGGCCCTTGACCACCGAGTTGACGTCCAGCTGCTCGCCGCGGTCCACGAGCTCGGCCAGGTTGTTGCCGTAGTCGTAGCCGAAGTAATAGCTCAGCTTGCCCTTCTCGGACGTGGTGTCCTGGGCAAAGGCGCCCCCGGCCATGGCAAGGGCCGCGACGGCGACCGCGATCGAACGCAACTTCATCTAGTTTCTTCTCCGGAAGGGGGTGGCGCCGGGCCCGGGCCCGGCGGTAGCGGACGCGCTAGGATAGCCGCCGCGCAGGCGACCCGCCACCGCGCGGCCCGGGCATCTTGACCGCGGCCGCGGGGGGAAGTTCCGCGGCCGCCGCCCCCTCGTTCCCCGCCAGGAGATCCCATGACGGCCAGCCCCGTCCTCGGCCGCGACGACGGCCCCGTCCGCATCCTCACCGTGGACCGCCCCGACAAGCTGAACGCGCTGAACCGGCAGACGCTGGAGGCGCTGGACGCCGCCTTCGCCGCGGCCGCCACGGACGATGGCGTACGGGCGGTGGTGCTGACCGGCAGCGGCGCCAAGGCGTTCGTGGCCGGTGCGGACATCGCCGAGATGAACGCGCTGACCGCCATCCAGGCACGCGAGTTCTCCGCGCTCGGCCAGCGCCTGATGCGGCGCATCGAGCGCATGCCCAAGCCGGTCATCGCAATGGTGAACGGTTACGCACTGGGCGGCGGCCTGGAGCTGGCCATGGCCTGCCACCTGCGCGTGGCGGCCGACACCGCCCGCCTCGGCCAGCCCGAGGTGAACCTGGGCCTGATCCCCGGCTTCGGCGGCACCCAGCGCCTGCTGCGCCTGGCCGGCCGCGCCGCGGCGCTGGAGCTGTGCCTGCTGGGCACGCCGGTGGACGCGGCGCGCGCGCTGCAGCTGGGCCTGGTCAACCGCGTGGTGCCCGCCGCCGAGCTGGAGGCCGAGACCCTGGCGCTGGCCACGCAGCTGGCCGCGGCCGCGCCGCTGGCGTTGCGCGGCATCCTCGACGCGGTGCTGCTGGGCGGCGAGTGCGGCCTGGAGGAAGCGCTGCAGTTCGAGACCGCGCAGTTCGCCCTGCTGTTCGCCAGCGAGGACATGCGCGAAGGCACGGCCGCCTTCCTCGGCAAGCGCAAGCCACAGTTCCGCAACCGCTGAGCCGCGACGCGATGGGCAGCCCCCCCGACCCGCGCCGGCTGCTGCAGCTGCTGGAAGCCGGCGACCTGGACGGCGCGATCGACGCCGGCCTGATGGACCACCCCGCGCGCGGGGACGACCCCGCCGACGCGCCGCTGCTGGCCGCGCAGCGCCGCCTGCGCGAGGCCTGGGCCGCGCGCGACCGCCACCGCGCGCGCAACGCGCGGCTGGCGCGCATCGCCGCCGAGCGCGAGGCGCGCCGCGCGCCGGCGCACGCGCCCGCCGGCGCGCCGGCGCTGCCGCCGGCCGCCGCCGCGGCGCTGGCCCGCGCCCGCGCGCGCGCCGCCGGACGGAGTTCCTGATGCCGCTCCCGTCCCGCCGCGGCCGCCCCGCCGCGCCGCCCGCATCCGCCACGCCCCCGCGCCGCCCTGCGGCACGCCGGCCGAGCCGCGGCCTGCCGCCGGACGATGTGCGCGAGCTGTTCGCGCGATTGCGCGAGCTCAACCCGCACCCGACCACCGAGCTGGAGTACTCCACGCCGTTCGAACTGCTGGTGGCGGTGGCGCTCTCGGCGCAGGCCACCGACGTGGGCGTGAACAAGGCCACGCGGCGGCTGTTCCCGGTGGCCAACACGCCGCAGCGGATCGTCGAGCTCGGCGAGGAAGGGCTGAAGCGCTACATCTCCACCATCGGCCTGTTCAACGCCAAGGCCAGGAACGTGGTGGCCGCCAGCCGCATCCTGCTGGAGAAACACGGCGGCCAGGTGCCGCGCGACCGCGCGGCGCTGGAGGCGCTGCCCGGGGTGGGCCGCAAGACCGCCAACGTGGTGCTGAACACCGCCTTCGGCGAGCCGACCATCGCGGTGGACACCCACATCTTCCGGGTCGCCAACCGCACCGGGCTGGCACCGGGCAAGGACGTGCGCGAGGTGGAGGAAGGCCTGCTGCGGGTGGTGCCGCCGGAATTCCTGCAGGACGCGCACCACTGGCTGATCCTGCACGGTCGCTACACCTGCAAGGCGCGCCGGCCGGAATGCCCGCGCTGCCCGATCCGCGACCTGTGCAGGTACGAGCACAAGACCCTCGCCCTGCCCGGGGATTGAACGCGCCGGGCCCGCCCGCACCCGGGGGCCGGTCGGAGGCGGCGACGGCCGGCCGCGGCGCGCTCAGTCGTGCCGCCGCTCCCGCAGCCACTTGGTCGCGATCCACTTCTCCCCTTCGACCACGGGCGCGCCGGCATGCAGCGTGCGCGTCATCGGGTGCGCGCGGTCGTAGCTGAAGAACACCGCGTTCCCCTTCACCGCCGCCACCTCCAGCCGGGCGTCGGGGAATGAGGTGGCGCCGCCGCGGCGCGGCGTGTTGAGGTACATCACCAGCGTGGCCACGCGCTGGCCGCCGCGACGCAGCAACACCTCGCCGCCCGGCTCGGCCGGGTCGAAGTAGTCGTAATGCGGGCGATACTCCGCGCCCGGCGGGTAGTGCAACACCTGCAATCCCTCGCCGTTCTCCAGCGGCCAGTCCAGCAGCCGCGCGATGCGCGCCTCGATGCGCCGGCACAGCGCGTTCTCCCCGCGGGTGAAGAAAGTGCCGCGGCTGGTGCGGTCGGCGTGCACCTGGTCGCCGCCGGTGCGCATGTCCACCGTGGTCGAGCGGCGCAGCCCGGGCCGCGAAAGCTCGACCAGCGCGTCGCACTCCTCGTCCGACAGCAGCCCGCCGAACACCACCACGCGCGGCAGCATCAGGCTCATCAGCACGTGCACCTCGCGGTCGCCGGCGTCGAGCACCGAGGGGCCGTTGATGCCGATCGGCACCGGCACCGGGCAGGGCAGCGGCAGCCCGGCTTCCTGCGACCTGCGCTCGAGGAAGCGGGCGACCGCCTCCTGCACCGCGTCCACCGCGTCCTGTTCGTCCCAGCCCGCCTCGCGCAGCGGGCGCAGCACGTCTTCCGGGTCGGCGCCGGCCACCGCCTGCCGCACCACCCACTGCTCGAGTTCGTCGGGAAGCTGCCTGCGATCCATGCACGCCATTGTGCCGCAGCCGCGCGCGGATGCAGCAGGCCGCGCGCGTCGCATGAACAACATACGGCTGCAACAAAGCTGCTGAAACATGGCGTGCACGGCGACGCGATCGCCGACGGCCGCCCATTGCCCGCAGCGGATGCGCGCGACGCGGGCGGTAACCGCTTTGTCACGCAAGTTTCCTATACAGCCTTCTTAACGCTTTTTTGCTCGCCCGGACCACCCGTCCAACGACCGGAGATAGAGGAAATGCCTGTCCGCAACAACACCAAGACCCTGCTGATGACTTTCGGCGCCGCACTGGCCCTGAGCGCCTGCGGCGGCGGCGCCGACAGCGTCGTTTCCCCGGGCGAAGGCGCCTTCCCGCCGGCTCCGCCGCCGACCACGCCGCCGCCGACCACCCCGCCGCCGACCTCGCCGCCGCCGGCCGCCGGCCCGGCCGAGAACTGCCCGACGGGCTTCGCCAACGTCGGCACCGTCGCCGGCGGCACGCTGCGCGCCTGCCAGCTGCCCAACCGCATCGTCGGCAACCTGGTCATCGAGAAGCTGGACGGCGTGATCTACGCGATCAACGGCCAGGTCAACGTCGGCGACGACGCCGGCGGCAACGCCTCGGCCCCGGTGGCTGGCGCGCAGACCGGCATCCTGACCGTGGAACCCGGCGTGCGCTTCTTCGGCTCGGCCGGCGCCGACTTCCTGGTGGTCAACCGCGGCTCGCAGATCTTCGCCGAGGGCACCGCCAGCGACCCGATCGTGTTCACCTCGCGCGCCAGCGTCGAGGGCGAGACCAACGTGGACTCCATCGGCCAGTGGGGCGGCGTGGTCATCCTGGGCCGCGCGCCGATCAGCGCCTGCCCGGGCGAGACCGTGTCGGGCACGCCGGAGTGCCAGGCGCTCATCGAGGGCGTGAACAACGTCTTCTACGGCGGCAACAACCCGAACGACAACAGCGGCCGCCTGCGCTACGTGCGCGTGCAGCACTCCGGCTA
>Ga0182792_1001702_pt1 | contig 17088 bp, 21 predicted proteins | sample Passage237B_FD_130497 | JGI IMG/M metagenome (GOLD analysis project Ga0182792, IMG submission 130497) | Cellulose adapted compost microbial communities from Newby Island Compost Facility, Milpitas, CA, USA - Passage2 37B (version 2) (version 2) ...
CACGTCGGGGCGCGGCAAGGCGACCCCCCCGCCACCCCCCGCGGATGCGCCCCGGCGCGTTCCCCCCGGGGGGGGCGGGTGTGCCCCCCAGGGCAGGTGGGGCCGCCCCGCCATAGGCGGCCACGATCTCGCGCGCCTGGCTCAGCACCATCAGCCCTGCCGCGGCGGCGAGGAAGAATGTCGCTGCCAGCTTGAAGAAGGTCGGACCCAGGATCGCCGGCCCCTGCGCCACGCCCTCCGCCCTCCTGCCGACGACAGGGGCCACCAGCCGCGAACCGCTGAAGCGCGCGAGCAGCGCCGCGGCGATCCCACTTGCCACCAGCACGACGGCCAGCCCACCCAGCGTGGTGCGCCAGCCGAACGCCTCGTTGCAGGCGTGGAAGACGGGGGTGGCGATCATGGCACCCATCGGGTAGAGGCTGACGATGTAGCCGTTCACCAGCCCCTGGCGCCGCCGCACCAGCATGTTCACGCCCTGCTGGAGCAGGATGTAGGCGACACCGCCGCCGATGCCGAACACGATGCCGTAGCCCAGCAGGAGCTGCGCGAGCCCGCTCGCTGTCGCTGCCAGCGCGAGGCCGGCGGCGGCGAACAGCGCGCTCGCCAGCACCAGGACCGGTGCAGGAGCAACGCGGTAGAGGAATGCCGCACCCACCGAGCCTACGGTAAAGCCTACTGTGGCGAGGCCGAAGACCAGGGACAGCGCCGAGCGGGTGATGCCAAGTTCCTGCTCGATCGGGCGCAGGAGCACGCTGAAAGCGTAGACCGAGCCCAGCGGCAGATTCATCAGCGTCGCCGCCAGCAGCGCCGCCCACAGGCGCTCGGTTCGGGCGGGAAGGGCGGGCGTTGCAATGGACATGCACAAACCCTCCGACGCCACTTGCACCCGGTCAAGTCGCTGCTGTCGGCGGCGTTAGAGTCCTGCCATGCCCTGTCCAAAGGGAGGCGCGCCGGCAACCGATGAGCGGCCGGTTCATTGATGCGTCAGGGCCGGTGCGCGAAAGCCTCCGGCATCGACGGCCAGGAGGGCAGGAGGAAGAGACATGCGTGCCGGCGAAATCATGACCCGCAATGTCGAGACGATTAGGCCGGGAGCGAGCATCCGGGAAGCAGCCCGCATGATGGACGAGCTGGACGTTGGCGCGCTGCCTGTCTGCGATGGGGCGCGCCTGGTGGGAATCGTCACCGACCGCGACATCACCGTTCGCGCGACATCGGACGGCATGCAACCGGATCGGACACCGGTCCATGTCGTGATGACGGACGACGTGTGCTGGTGCTTCACGGACGATCCAGTCGATCAGGTCGAGGAGGAGATGGCGCGCCGGCAGATTCGCCGCATGCCGGTCATGGATCGCAGCAGGCGGCTGGTGGGGCTGCTGACTCTGGGCGATCTCGCCACCGATCAGGCGCCGGGCACCGAAAGCACCTTGCGGTCCGTCTCTTGGTTGGCGGAACCCGACCGGACAGGTCGGACAGCCAGTTATAGCGACGCGCCATGGCCACCCTACGGCAATCGAGGATATCGCCCCTGACGCTGATCCGTCGGTCCTGTCTTCGTCTTTCTATCTATTGCGCCGATGGCATTGCCACCCGGAGGAGGTCGTCGTGGCGCTGCCGGCCATAGGGCGTCAGACGCCAGCCACCAAGCCGGCGCTCGATGAGATCGAGCTTATGGAGGCGGGTCGTATAGGCGGCGTCGAATTCCTGTTTCCCGTCGGCGCCAATGCCGATCAGCACATTCTCTTCCTTGCGGCTGAGTGGAGCGAGCAGGGCCCGCATTGTCCTTCTCCGTCTGTCGGCTCAAGAAAAACTAGAAGCGGGATCTGTCGATGGCAACGAGAACAGCTTTCGCGTCCGATGAAGACTCCCTCGGCGATCATCGATTTGTGACAACCGGTCGGAGACATGATCGCCCACCATGGCGTTATCATCCGACAATCGGGATCTGCTCGCAACCGCGCCACTGCCATCGACATTGGTTGGTTGCAAGGGCGATTGCGAGGATGTGATGTCGAAGGCAAAGCTTCTCACAAACCATGATCAAATCCGCCGCTGGGCCGAACAGCGCGGCGGGCGGCCGGCGCGCGTGAAGGCCACGGGCGACGACCACGGCGGAATCCTGCGCATCGATTTCCGCGAGCCGGACCAGGGCCTGGAGCCGATTTCCTGGGAAGAGTTCTTCTCCGTCTTCGAGGATCGAAAACTGGCCTTGCTCGAACAGGACGAGACGCGCGAGGGCAAGACCAGCCGGTTCGCGAAGTTCGTCGACCGCGAACACCCGCAGACCCCCTGACATCCCCTGAGCGATGTCGCCGGTGGGCCATGAGGCAGCATCGTCCCTTGGACGTGGGCCCTCCGCTGGTCATCCGCTGTCATCCGCTCAGCGGCGTTCGCTGACGGGAGCGGATGCCGCGCCGTCGTAGCGCGTGTTGTTGAAGTACATGGCGCCGAACAGGAGCACCGCGAGAACGAACGCGCTGCCAAGGATTCCGACGATCAAGCGTGCATTGCGCGGCTTGCTTGCGACGGGATCTCCTGGCCGGCGTTCCGCCTCGGCTTCCCGTTCCATGCGGTCGTAGCGCTCTCTCTTCGAGTCCATGCTTGAGCAATGCCCGCACCCCGCGGGGGTTGCCTTTCGGCGCGGCGGCTCACGCGATTTGGCGTCAATCGATCCGGCGCGTCAACCACAACAAGAAGACCATGACGGCGAGCACCGCGATGGTGATCAGGATGGTCGTGATGCCGATGCCGCCGATCAGGTAGGACCACAGGCTCTCCATGCGCTCTCCACCCAATGAGCCGGATACCGCGCGGCGCCGGCAGTCTGGCCGCGCCGCTCAGCGGCGAGGGGGTACTCCATCGGTGCGCTTCTTCCGTTGCTCGCTTTGCTCGGAGGCGCTGTAGCGTCCATGCGCATCCTCGACCACGCGCGTCGCCGCGGGGTCTTCCGGCTTGCCGCGCCGGCGATCCCACTTGGGATGAGCTGCCGCGTCCTCGGGTCTCCTGCCGCGGCGGTCGGCGGTACTGTCCATGATTGCTCTCCCGGCTGGTACGTTGCATGAACAACGCGGCGCGACGGCCGACCGTTGCCGGCGGAGAGCTGGCCTGCACGGCGCGGAATGCGCTCCGGTCTACCGCCGCGCCGTGAACAGGTAGAACCCTTCGCTGCCGATCAGCTCGTGGGATCGGCCGAGGTCGCCGATCTGGGCCTGCCAGTCGTCGAGCTCGGCGGTCGAGATCGCACCGGCGGCGGCGGCCTTGCGGCCGGCATTGACGAAATACGCAGCGGCGAGGGCCGGCGGCATGACGACGACGCGTGTGAAGAACGCGACGTCTCTGAAGCCCAGCCGGCCCAGCATCGCGGGCAGCCGGCCGGGCAGCCAGCTCTGCGCCACGGCCGTGTCGGATTCGTGCGCCATGACTCGTCGCACCAGGGCACGGTCGGGGAGGTTGACCGTGGTCGTGCCGAAGTCGGGCTCGATGAGGGCCAGCGTGCCGCCGGGCCGCAGGACGCGCCGCATCTCGGCGAGGACCGGTTCCACGGCGGCGAAGTAGATCAGCAGGCGCTCCGCCCGCACATGGTCTAAGGCGCCGTCGGCGGCGGGCAGGGCATCGGCGCTGCCCACCGCGAAGTCGGCCGCGATGCCCGCGGCGGCGGCGCGTCGCCGTGCCTCCTCGATGAAATGGGCGCTCTTGTCGACACCGCGAACGTAGCCGCCCGGACCGGCGAGCAGGGCAAGAGGCAGGGTTTCCAAGCCGAAGCCGCAGCCGACATCCAGCACGCTCATGCCCGGTCGCACCAGCGCGCGGGCGATGCGCTTCAGCTCCCGCAGCTGCTCGATGCCGTCGAAGGCTTCCAGCGCGGCGATATAGGTCGCAAGCCCGTCGATGCCGTCGACGTCGGTGAAGGCGCTCAGCGAGAGATCATCGCGCACATCTTCACCCTCCGTCGGCGTGTCTCGGATGTCCGCATTTACGCGACAGGAAAGCGTGCTGGTCAACCTCCGCCCAAGTCAGGCACGCGCATGCCCATGCAAGGCCGGAAGGTCCTGTCGCACGAAGGGCGGTTCATAATTGTGTTTGTAAAACGTCTTTAGTTATTTACAGAAGTAATTAATTGGGGCAGAATCTGTCGCCACTACCCGGGCCGGGATGTACGGACGCCCTGAGTTTCGTGACCGGATTTTTCCGGCCCCTATACGGAGCGCAAAAAGTCGAGGCCAGGGCGGCCGTTGACCTCGGAGCGGCACGTAGCTTGATCCTGCCTCGGTCTCGGCCTGTCTAGGCAGAGCATGCAATGTGGATGGTGCACCCATGTCCATGCCTCCGCTGGAGTCGGCCGGCGATCAGCCGGTCGTCGACGGTTCGGCTTTCGCGGCGGACAAGAACGGCGAGACCGCCTTCATGTTCGCTATCGGCCAATCCATCGAGCCGCTTGCGTGGTCGATCGCGCCGCCGTCAGACGTACGCGACCTTCAGGATCTCGATCTCCTCCTCGCCGGCGGGCGTGCGCATGCGGACGACATCGCCTTCGTGGGCGCGCATCAGGGCGCGGGCGATGGGGGAGATCCAGCTCACATGGCCCTGCGTCAGGTCGACCTCGTCGACGCCCACGATCTTGACGGTGCGCTCCTCGTCCTTCTCGTTGGCATAGGTGACGGTCGCGCCGAAGAACACCTGGTCGGTCCCGGGCCGCCTGGCCGGATCGACGACCTCGGAGCGCTCCAGCCGCTTGCTGAGGAAGCGGATGCGGCGGTCGATCTCGCGCAGGCGCTTCTTGCCGTAGAGGTAGTCGCCGTTCTCCGAGCGGTCGCCGTTGGCGGCGGCCCAGGACACGACCTGCACCACCTCGGGCCGCTCCTTGCGCATGAGCGTCATCAGCTCCTCGCGCATGCGCGCGAAGCCCTGCGGAGTCATGTAGTTCTTGGCGCCGGCGGGGAGGCCCGCGATCTCCTCGGGGAGGTCGTCCTCGTCGTCGCCGTCGCTTTCCTTGGTGAAGGCCTTGCTCATTTCAGTACCTGTCTTATCAAGGACGGGCCAATGACGACCAGCCCGACCCGCCTGCAGCGCGCCTCCGGCGAATGCCGTGTCGCCTTCCACCTGCGGGACGGCGCGACTCGCCTGGGCGACCTCTATCAACGCGATCCCTGCCGGGTCCTGTTCCCCCGGTCCGAACCGGGCGAACCGCCGCAGGCCGTGCTGCTGACCACGTCCGGCGGCGTCACGGACGGCGATACGCTCGGCATGGCCATCGAGATCGGGCCGGGAGCGACGGCCCTCGCGACCAGCCAGGCGGCCGAGAAGGTCTATCGCGCTGCGCCCGGCGGCGGCCATTGCGCCATCGACGTGGCCGTCCGTGTCGCCGACGGTGCCAGCCTGGAATGGCTACCGCAGGAGACGATCCTTTTCCAGGGTGCGCGGCTGAAGCGCCGCACCGTGGCCGAGGTCGAGGCCGGTGGAGCCCTGCTGGCCTGCGAAATGGTTGTGCTGGGCCGGGCCGCGTCCGGCGAGCGCTTCACCTCGGGGCTGCTGCTCGATTCATGGTCGGTGCGGCGGACGGGCCGGCTGGTCTGGACGGACGCGCTGCGCGTCGAGGGCGAGACGCCGCACGGCGCCGGCTTCGGGTCGGCCAACGCGCTGGCAACGGTCATCGGCGTCTGGGACGGGCCGCAGCCCTTCTTCGAGCGGGCGCGCGGCCTGCTGGAGGCGGGTGGCGAGGCCGTGCAGTCGGGCGTGACGCTGGTGAACGGCATCATGGTCGCCCGCCTGCTGGGCGAAGCCACCGCCGTGCGGACGGCGACGACCCGGTTCCTCACCGAATTCCGCGGTCGGCGGCTGCCGCGAGTCTGGCATGTTTGATGCAGCCACCTATAGTCCGGACGGGCCTGTGCAGGATGGCGGGGGGATAGAGGTCGATGAATCTGACGCCGCGTGAGAAGGACAAGCTGCTGGTGGCCATGGCGGCCGTCGTGGCGCGCCGCCGCCTCGAACGCGGCGTGAAGCTCAACCATCCCGAAGCCGTCGCGCTGATCACCGATTTCGTCGTCGAAGGCGCCCGTGACGGCCGCTCGGTCGCCGACCTGATGCAGGCCGGTGCGAAGGTGCTGCGTCGCGAGCAGGTGATGGACGGCGTCGCCGACATGATCGCCGAGATCCAGGTCGAGGCGACGTTTCCCGACGGCACCAAGCTCGTCACCGTCCATGCGCCGATTCGCTGAAGGAGGGCGGTCATGATCCCAGGTGAAATCGTCGCCGCGCCGGGCGAGCTCGAGCTCAACACCGAGAAGGGCCGCCATCCGATCACGCTCGAGGTGGCCAATACCGGCGACCGGCCGGTCCAGGTCGGCAGCCACTACCATTTCTTCGAGACCAACGACGCGCTGAAATTCGACCGCAAGCGCGCGAAGGGCATGCGGCTCGACATCCCCGCCGGCACGGCGGTGCGGTTCGAGCCCGGCCAGTCGCGCACCGTGCGGCTGACGGCCTATCTCGGCGGCCGCGAGAGCCACGGCTTCCAGGCCAGGGTCTCGGGCAAGCTGGGGCCGGCCGCCAAGGTGGGGCCGTCGAACGAAGGGCCGACGCGCATCAGCCGTTCGGCCTATGTCCACATGTTCGGACCAACCGTCGGCGACAAGGTGCGGCTGGCCGACACCGACCTGTTCGTCGAAGTGGAGAAGGACCATACGGCCTACGGCGAGGAGGTGAAGTTCGGCGGCGGCAAGGTGATCCGCGACGGCATGGGCCAGAGCCAGCGCACCCGCGCGCAGGGTGCCGTCGACACCGTCATCACCAACGCGCTGATCATCGACCATGGCGGCATCGTGAAGGCCGACATCGGCCTCAAGGAAGGCCGCATCGTGGGTATCGGCAAGGCCGGCAATCCCGATATCCAGCCCAAGGTCGACATCATCATCGGCCCGGGCACCGAGGCGATCGCGGGCGAAGGCAAGATCGTCACGGCGGGCGGCATCGACTGCCACATCCATTTCATCTGCCCGCAGCAGATCGACGATGCGCTCTACAGCGGCGTCACGACGATGCTGGGCGGGGGCACCGGCCCGGCACACGGTACGCTCGCCACCACCGTTACGCCGGGGCCGTGGCATCTCGGCCGCATGCTGCAGGCGGCCGAAGGCCTGCCGATGAACCTGGGCTTCTTCGGCAAGGGCAACACCAGCAAGCCGGCCGGCCTCAAGGAGCAGGTCGAGGCCGGCGCCTGCGGGCTGAAGCTGCACGAGGACTGGGGCACGACGCCCGCTGCCATCGACAACTGCCTCAAGGTCGCCGACCGGATGGACGTGCAGGTCGCCATCCACACCGACACGCTGAACGAATCGGGCTTCGTCGAGACCACCCGGGCGGCCTTCAAGGGCCGCGCCATCGCCACCTTCCATACCGAGGGCGCCGGCGGCGGCCACGCGCCGGACATCATCCGCCTGTGCGGCGAGAAGAACGTGCTGCCGTCCTCGACCAACCCGACGATGCCCTACACGGTCAATACCGTGGACGAGCATCTCGACATGCTGATGGTGTGCCATCATCTCGACCAGGCGATCCCCGAGGATGTGGCCTTCGCCGAGAGCCGCATCCGCAAGGAGACGATCGCGGCCGAGGACATCCTGCACGACATGGGCGCCTTCTCCATGATGTCGTCCGACAGCCAGGCGATGGGCCGCGTCGGCGAGGTGGTGATCCGCACCTGGCAGACCGCCGACAAGATGAAGAAGCAGCGCGGCCGCCTGAAGGAGGAGCAGGGCGACAACGACAACGTGCGGGTCAAGCGCTACGTCGCCAAGTACACGATCAATCCGGCCATCACGCACGGCATCGCGCGGCATGTCGGCTCGGTGGAGGTCGGCAAGCGCGCCGACCTCGTGATCTGGTCGCCGGCCTTCTTCGGCGCCAAGCCCGACATGGTGCTGATCGGCGGCTCGATCGCCGCCGCGCCGATGGGCGATCCCAACGCCTCGATCCCGACGCCGCAGCCGGTCCATTACCGGCCGATGTTCGGCGCCTTCGGCCGCAGCCTGGTCGCGAGCCCGGCGCTGTTCGTGTCCCAGGCGGCCATCGCCAAGGGCGTCGCGAAGAAATGGGGCCTCGACCGCCCGCTGCTGCCGGTCAAGGGCACGCGCCGGATCGGCAAGAAGGACATGATCCACAATGCGCTCTGTCCGACGATTGAGGTCGACCCCGAGACCTACGAGGTGCGCGCCGACGGCGAACTGCTGACCTGCGAGCCGGCCACGGTGCTGCCCATGGCGCAGCGGTATTTCCTGTTCTGATCATGATTCTGCCCGTCATCCCGACCGAAGCGCCGAAGGCGCGTAGCGGAGGGGCTTCTTTTTTCATGCCGGCAGATAAAGGGCCCCTCGACTTCGCTCGGGGTGACGGAAAGTGATGAAACGCGCCACCGACGTCATCCGCGCCGGCGGCTGGCCGCAGGCCGAGCGGCTGGACACCGTCACGCTGCTGTTCGACGACCGCTACCGGCGCCGCCTGCGCATGCTGGGCGACGGCGGGCTCGACTTCCTGCTCGACCTGGTCGAGCCGATCGTTCTGCACGGCGGCGACGGGCTGAAGCTGGATGAGGGCGGCTATGTCGAGGTCAGGGCGGCCGAGGAGGACCTCGTCGAGGTGCGCGGCCGCGATGCGGCCTCGTTCGCCCGCATCGCCTGGCACCTCGGCAATCGCCATCTGCCGGCACAGATCGGCGCCGACCGCATCCTGATCCGCGACGACCATGTCATCGTCGACATGCTGAAGGGGCTGGGCGCCGAGGTGCGCAAGGTGCGCGTGCCGTTCGATCCGGAAGGCGGCGCCTACGGCCAGCACAACCACGATCTCGGCCATCATCACGGGCCGCTGCACGCCGATCGCCATGAATAGTGCAAGGCCGGATCCGCTGTACCGGCTCCTGGCGTGGCTGTCGCCGGCCTATCCGATCGGCGCCTTCAGCTACAGCCACGGCGTCGAGACGGCCGTCGAAGAGGGGTTCATCCAGGATCGCGCCTCGCTGGTGGCGTGGCTCGAGAGCGTGCTGCGGCACGGCACCGGCGTGGTCGATGGCGCGCTGTTCGCCGCGGCCTGGCGCGCCGCCGCAGGCGGCGACTGGCCGGCCTTCGATGCCGTTTCCGAGCGCGCTGCCGCCTGGCGCGGCACCTCCGAGATGGCGCTGGAATCGCGCCAGCAGGGCGGCTCGTTCCTGTCGATCACGCGCACGGCCTGGCCCCATCCCGACCTCGAAGCCGCGCACGGGCGGCTGGCCGGCGAAGTCTCGCTGCCCGTAGCGGTGGCCCTCGCGGCGGCTGTCCACGGCGTGCCGCTGGAATGCGCGCTGGAAGGCTACCTGCATGCCTTCGTCGCCAACCTGATCTCCGCCGCGGTGCGGACCGTGCCGCTGGGCCAGAGCGACGGCCAGATGGCGCTCGCCGCGCTGGAGCCGGCGGTGCGGCAGGCGGCGGAAGCGGCTCTCGCGGTGGTGTCGCTCGACGAGGCCGGCACGGCCACCCCGCTGCTCGACTGGTGCTCCCTGCGGCACGAGACGCAGTACACGCGGCTGTTTCGCTCATGACCGCGTTGTTGGCCGTCATGCTGTTCGTCGGGGTCGGTACCGTGGCCGTCATCCATGCCCTCTGGGGGCTCGGCAGCACCTGGCCGGAGGCGAGCGAGGAGGCTCTGGCCCGCAGCGTCGTGGGCGACGGCCGGCGGCACATGCCGCCCGCCTGGCAGTGTTTCGCCGTCGCCGTCGCCCTGGCCGTCATGGCCGTCTGGCCTTTCGTGATGTTGGGCCGGGACGAGGTGTCGTGGGTGCTGGCGGGCAGCTTCGTCATCGCCGGCGGCCTCATCGTGCGGGGCCTGGCTGGCTACAGTCCGCGCTGGCGCAGCCACTTCACCGACGAACCGTTTGCCAGGCGCGACAAGCGGTACTATTCGCCCTTCTGCCTGCTGATGGGCGTAGGGTATCTCGCCCTCCTGGCGGGGGAGATGGAGCGTCAATGAGCCTGCGTGGTCCCCTGAGAGTGGGCGTCGGCGGCCCGGTGGGGTCGGGCAAGACGGCCCTCGTCGAGCGCCTGTGCAAGCGCATGCGCGAGACCTACGACATCGCCGTCGTGACCAACGACATCTACACCAAGGAGGACGCCGAGTTCCTGACCCGGGCGGGGGCGCTGGATGCCGAGCGCATCGTGGGCGTCGAGACCGGCGGCTGTCCGCACACGGCGATCCGCGAGGACGCCTCGATCAACCTCGCCGCCGTGGCGGACATTGTGCGCAAGTGGCCAGCGCTCGAGATCGTGTTCGTGGAATCGGGCGGCGACAATCTGGCCGCCACCTTCTCGCCCGAGCTGGCCGACATCACGATCTACGTGATCGACGTCGCCGCCGGGGAGAAGATCCCGCGCAAGGGCGGTCCGGGCATCACCCGCTCGGACCTGCTTGTGATCAACAAGATCGACCTCGCGCCGCTGGTCGGCGCGAACCTCGAGGTCATGGACCGCGACGCCCGCAGGATGCGCGGCAAGCGGCCGTTCCTGTTCTCCAATCTCAAGGAGAACAAGGGAGTCGACGATATCGCCGCGTTCATCGTCCGGCAGGGCGGCCTGCCGGCGCGGCCGTAGGGATCCAGGAAGGAGTAGAAGATGCGTCGTTCGATCTGGTTGAGCGCCCTGCTCGTGGTGGCCGCGGGGCCGGCCATGGCCCATCCCGGCCACGAGGCCTCGGGATTCCTGCATCCCTTCACCGGGATCGATCACCTGCTCGCGATGGTGGGCGTCGGGATGTGGGCAGCCCTGCTGGCCGCGCGGCGGCCTGCGATGGCCGTGCTGGTGCCGGCTGCCTTCCTCGTGATGATGGCTATTGGGGCAGCTGCCGGTTTTGCAGGCATTAAATTGCCGCTTGTTGAGGCGGGTATCATGGCCTCGGTGCTCGTCATCGGCGTTCTGGTCATGGGTGCCGTGCGCCTGCCGGCGGCCTGGGCCATGGCCATCGTCGGCCTTTTTGCGGTCTTCCATGGCTATGCCCATGCCGTGGAGGCGCCTGAAAGCAGCACGGGCGCCTACATCCTGGGGTTCCTCGCGGCGACGGCTCTCCTGCAGGCGATCGGCCTCGCCATCGGCCTGGGCGTGCGCCGCGCCGTCGGCGACGTCGGCGTGCGGGCGCTGGGCGGCATGGTGCTGGCGGCGGGCGCCGTCGTGCTGTTCGCGTAGTAGAACTTATACCGCCCTATACCGGAGGTTTGGCACGGCTTTCGCTCTCCTCGATTTTGGCGGGGGTTTTCCGTCTATAAGGAAGGAGAGCGGGATGAAATTGGGTTCAATCGTGCGGACGGGCCTGGTGGCCGCCGGCCTGGTGGCCGGCGCCGTCAGCAGCGCGTTCGCCCAGGCCGGGGCGCCGATCAAGGTCGGCATCCTCCACTCCCTGTCGGGCACGATGGCGATCAGCGAGACGACGCTGAAGGACGTCATGCTCATGCTGATCGACGAGCAGAACAAGAAGGGCGGCGTGCTGGGCCGCAAGCTCGAGGCCGTCGTCGTCGATCCGGCGTCGAACTGGCCGCTGTTCGCCGAGAAGGCGCGCGAGCTGCTGCAGAAGGACAAGGTCGCGGCGGTGTTCGGCTGCTGGACCTCCGTCAGCCGCAAGTCGGTGCTGCCGGTGTTCGAGGAGCTGAACGGCATCCTCTTCTACCCGGTGCAGTACGAGGGTGAGGAGAGCTCGCGCAACGTCTTCTACACCGGTGCCGCGCCGAACCAGCAGGCGATTCCCGCCGTCGACTACCTGATGAACAACGAGAAGGTGCAGCGCTGGGTCCTGGCCGGCACCGACTACGTCTATCCGCGCACGACCAACAAGATCCTGGAGGCGTACCTCAAGCAGAAGGGCGTCAAGCAGGAAGACATCATGATCAACTACACGCCGTTCGGTCATTCGGACTGGCAGTCGATCGTGGCGGATATCAAGAAGTTCGGCTCGGCCGGCAAGAAGACGGCGGTGGTCTCGACCATCAACGGCGACGCCAACGTGCCATTCTACAAGGAGCTGGGCAACCAGGGCATCAAGGCCAAGGACATCCCCGTTGTCGCCTTCTCGGTCGGCGAGGAGGAGCTGGCGGGCATCGACACCAAGCCGCTGGTCGGCCATCTCGCCGCCTGGAACTACTTCCAGTCGGTGAAGAACCCCACGAACGAGGCCTTCATCAAGACCTGGCAGACCTTCACCAAGAACCCAAAGCGCGTGACGAACGATCCGATGGAAGCCCACGTGATCGGCTTCAACATGTGGATCGAGGCGGTGAAGAAGGCCGGCACGACCGATCCGGACGCGGTGATCGACGCCATGATCGGCGTCACCGTGCCGAACCTGTCGGGCGGTCTCTCGGCCATGATGCCGAACCACCACATCACCAAGCCCGTCCTGATCGGCGAGATCCAGGACAACGGCCAGTTCGACACGGTGTGGCAGACTCCCGGCCTGCTGGTCGCCCAGGAATGGTCGCCCTATCTGCCGGACTCCAAGGACCTGATCGCCGATTGGCGCAAGCCGATGAGCTGCGGCAACTTCAACGTCGTCACGGGCAAGTGCGGCGGCAAGGGCAAGTAGGTCTGTCCACAACCTCCGTCAACCGACAGGGACGGGGCGACTTCCGGGTCGCCCCGTTCCCATCTTCGCACCATTCTTGAGGGCCATGTCCTTGCTGCGCTCGCTTGCCGGACTCCTGTCGGCGCTGGCCTCGGTGATGATCGCCGGCACGGCCCTGGCCGCCGACCTCCAGACGTTGGTCAACAACCTGACGACGGGCAGCTTCGGCGATCGCGAGACGGCGATCGGTGCGCTGGCCGCCTCGGGCGAAGCGCAGGCTGCGCCGATCCTCGAGGCGCTGGGGGCAGGCCGCCTGTATGTCCGCAAGTCGGACAAGACCGTCGTGATCACCAAGGCCGACGGCAACCAGCTTGCCCTGACCGACGCCGTCACCGGCAAGCCCGCGGGCACCGCGACCGAAGGGGAGCTGGACCGCGTGCGGGTGAACAACCGGCTGCGCGGCGTCATCGACGCGGCGGTGGGTTCGCTCACGCTGATGAGTCCCGATCCGCGTGTGCGGCGCGAGGCGGCCGATTCATTGCTGAAGCGGCCCGATCCGGCGGCCCTCGGCGCGCTCGACACCGCCATCGCCGCCGAGAAGGATACAGGCGTCAAGGCGGCCTTCGCCGAGGCGCGTGCGGCGGTGATCCTCGCCTCGCCCGAGGCCTCCAAGCCGCAGAAGCTCGAAGCGCTCGACGTGCTGCAGAAGCGCGGTGACCGCGACGCGCTCGGCGTGCTGCAGGCCGCCGTCAACAATGCCGCCGATGCCGACGTGAAGCAGGCCGCCACGGCCGCCGCCGCTTCCGTGCGCCAGACCCTGGCGGCATGGGAAGCGGTGCAGAACGTCTGGTACGGCATCTCCCTGGGCTCGGTCCTGCTGCTTGCCGCGATCGGGCTCGCCATCACCTTCGGCACCATGGGCGTCATCAACATGGCGCATGGCGAGATGGTGATGCTGGGCGCCTATACGACCTTCGTGGTGCAGGAAGTCATCCGCACGTCGGCCCCGCACCTGTTCGACGCCTCGCTGCTGATCGCCCTGCCGCTCGCCTTCCTGGTCGCCGGCGCGGTGGGCATCGCCATCGAGCGCGGCATCATCCGTTTCCTGTACGGCCGGCCGCTCGAGACGCTGCTGGCCACCTGGGGCCTGTCGCTGGTGCTGCAGCAGGCCGTGCGCTCGATCTTCGGCCCGACCAATCGCGAGGTCGGTGCGCCGTCCTGGATGTCGGGGGCCTTCAAGCTCGGCCAGATCGACATCACCTACGGCCGGCTCTGGATCGTGGTGTTCGCCCTCGCCGTGTTCGCGCTGCTGATCCTGCTGCTGCGCAAGACGCCGCTCGGCCTCTACATGCGCGCCGTCACGCAGAACCGTCCCATGGCGTCGGCCATGGGCATCCGCACGCCGCGTGTCGATGCGCTGACCTTCGGCCTCGGCTCGGGAATCGCCGGCCTCGCGGGCGTCGCGCTGAGCCAGATCGACAATGTCAGCCCCAATCTCGGCCAAGGCTACATCATCGATTCCTTCATGGTCGTGGTGTTCGGCGGCGTCGGCAACCTGTTCGGCACGCTGGTCGGCGCCCTGTCGCTGGGCATCGTCAACAAGTTCCTGGAACCCTATGCCGGTGCGGTCCTGGGCAAGATCCTGGTGCTGGTCTTCATCATCCTGTTCATCCAGCGCCGGCCGCGCGGCCTGTTCGCCCTGAAGGGCCGCTCCGTCGAATGAGGGCCGTAGAATGATCACGCGCTTCCTCCTGCAGGGCATGGATCGCAATCTGCGCCTGTTCGTGCTGCTGGTGCTGGCGGTCGGCATCGCCCTGCCACTGCTCAACCAGATCATGCCGCCGGACAGCCCGTTCCATGTCCCGTCGTGGATGCTCCAGCTCATCGGCAAGTACCTGTGCTATGCGCTGCTGGCGCTGGCGGTCGACCTGGTATGGGGCTTCTGCGGCATCCTCTCGCTGGGGCATGGCGCCTTCTTCGCGCTGGGCGGCTACTGCATGGGCATGTACCTGATGCGCCAGATCGGCAGCCGCGGCGTCTACGGCAACCCGGTCCTGCCGGACTTCATGGTCTTCCTGAACTACAAGGAGCTGCCCTGGTTCTGGCACGGCTTCGACCAGTTCTGGTTCGCCGCCGTCATGATCGTGCTGGTGCCGAGCGTGCTTGCTTTCGCGCTGGGATGGTTCGCCTTCCGCAGCCGCGTCACCGGCGTCTATCTCTCGATCATCACCCAGGCGATGACCTTCGCCCTCATGCTGGCCTTCTTCCGCAACGACATGGGGCTGGGCGGCAACAACGGCATGACCGACTTCAAGGACATACTGGGCGTGCCGGTGCAGGCCGACGGCACGCGCGCGGCGCTGTGCTTTGCGTCAGCGCTGGCGCTGGCGATCGGGCTGGTGATCTCGGCCGCCATCGTCGGCTCGCGCTTCGGCAAGGCGCTGACCGCGGTGCGCGACGCCGAGAGCCGCATGCGCTTCCTGGGCTACCGCGTCGAGGGCTACAAGCTCTTCGTGTTCGTGCTCTCGGCCGCCATGGCCGGGGTCGCGGGCGCGATCTACGTGCCCCAGGTCGGCATCATCAATCCCGGCGAGTTCTCGCCGGCCAACTCCATCGAGGCGGTGATCTGGGTCGCCGTCGGCGGCCGCGGCACGCTGATCGGCCCGGTGATCGGCGCCTTCCTGGTCAACTGGGGCAAGACTTGGCTGACCGGCGCGCTGCCGGAAATCTGGCTGTTCGCGCTGGGCGCCCTGTTCATCGCCGTGACGCTGTTCCTGCCCAAAGGTGTCGTCGGCCTGTGGGCGCAGCTGCGCGCGCGCGGCGGCCCCGCGCGCAAGGCGAGGGCAACCGCATGAGCATGACCGAGCAGAGGAGCACCTCGGCGCTGCTCTATCTCAGCGGCGTCACGGTCTCGTTCGACGGCTTCAAGGCGCTGAACAACCTGTCGCTGCTGATCGAGCCCGGCGAGATGCGGGCCATCATCGGTCCCAACGGGGCGGGCAAGACGACGATGATGGACGTCGTGACCGGCAAGACGCGGCCGGACGGGGGCGAGGTGGTGTTCGACGGCAAGGCCGATCTCACCAAGCTCGACGAGGCGTCGATCGCCACGCTGGGCATCGGCCGCAAGTTCCAGAAGCCCACCGTGTTCGAGAGCCACACGGTACGCGACAACCTGCTGCTGGCGCTGGCCGGCCTGCGCAGCTGGTACAAGCTGCTGCTGGCCGTGCCGACGAAGGCCGAGAACGACCGGCTGGACGAGATCCTGTCGATCATTCGCATGGAGGCGCAGCAGCACATGCTGGCGGCCCGGCTGAGCCACGGCCAGAAGCAATGGCTGGAGATCGGCATGCTGCTCGCCCAGGATCCCAAGTTGCTGCTGGTCGACGAGCCGGTCGCCGGCATGACCGACGTCGAGACCGAGACCACCGCGCAGGTGCTGCGCGAGATCAACCGGACGCATTCCGTCGTCGTCGTCGAGCACGACATGAGCTTCGTGCGCGCGCTGGGCGTCAAGGTGACGGTGCTGCACGAGGGATCGATGCTGGCCGAGGGGTCGCTCGACCAGGTCAGCGCCGATCCGCGCGTCGTCGAAGTCTACCTGGGACGCTGAGCTATGCTGGCCGTCGAGAAGGTCGATCTGTTCTACGGCGCCGCGCAGGCGCTGCGCTCGGTGTCGCTCGGCGCCTCGATCGGCCGGGTGACCTGCCTGCTCGGCCGCAACGGCGTGGGCAAGACCAGCCTGCTGCGCGCGATCTGCGGCCTGCAGCCGATCGCGGCCGGGTCGATCTCCGTCGACGGCCAGGACGTCTCGCGGCTGCCGCCCTACGAGCGGGCGCGGCGTGGCGTGGCGCTGGTGCCGCAGGGCCGCGAGATCTTCCCGCTGCTGACGGTGAAGGAGAACCTGGAGACCGGATTCGCGCCGGTCGGCCGCGACCAGAAGAAGGTGCCCGACGAGGTGTTCGAGCTCTTTCCGGTGCTGCAATCGATGCTGCGCCGGCGCGGCGGCGACCTGTCGGGCGGCCAGCAGCAGCAGCTCGCCATCGGCCGCGCGCTTACCATGCGGCCCAAGCTGCTGGTCCTGGATGAGCCGACCGAGGGCATCCAGCCGTCGGTCATCAAGGACATCGGCCGCGCCATCACCTTCCTGCGCCAGCGCGGCGACATGGCGATCCTGCTGGTCGAGCAGTATCTCGACTTCGCCCACGAGCTGGCTGACGATTTCGCGGTCATGGATCGCGGCGAGATCGTGCTGTCGGGCACGCGCGAGACCTTCGACGCCGAGGCCGTGCGCCGTCACATGACGGTGTGACGTCAAGGACCGCCGCGGTAGCCGGATGCAGCGGCCGACAGGGTCCAGACGGTGCTTCGCCGGCATGCCGGGAGCTCCTAGAGTCTGTTTCTGATTGATGGAATCTGGAGGGGATTCCCTCAGGGCAGTAGTTCTGATTCAAGGTACTGGCTGGACTTGGAGGCCAGCCAGGAATGGCCAGACCTTATTCGAACGATCTG
>Ga0182792_1001703_pt1 | contig 17083 bp, 14 predicted proteins | sample Passage237B_FD_130497 | JGI IMG/M metagenome (GOLD analysis project Ga0182792, IMG submission 130497) | Cellulose adapted compost microbial communities from Newby Island Compost Facility, Milpitas, CA, USA - Passage2 37B (version 2) (version 2) ...
GATCACCTGCTTCACCGCCTCGGCCCGGAACTCATCCGTGTACTGCTTGCTGTTGCCCATAAACACCTCGGTCATTGCCATGAATTATGGCGTCCGGATGTCTACGAAAGGCTGGTCGGTCCAAGCAGCGACCGCAGCGAGCGCGAAACCCTGTTCAATCCCACCCGCAACAACGGCTGGACCCTGGGCCAGCGCGCCCGCATCACCGACCGCACCCGGGTGTTCAGCGAAAGCCAGTCGCTGCGCAGCGGCGCCGGGCGCGAGTCCGGCCTGGCGCATACCTTTGGCGTGGACTTCCTGCCGGCGCCGGGCTGGAGCCTGGGCGCAAGTGTGATGGATGCCGGCCTGGAGGGCGGGCGCGGCCATGTCGATCGGCGCGCCTACAGCCTCAGCGCCGGCCGCAGCGATCCGCGCATGCAGTGGGCCAGCAAGCTGGAATACCGCCGCGACACCGGTGCCGAACGGCGCGAGCAGTGGGTGACCACCAACCGCCTGGCCTGGCGTCTGGACGAGGACTGGCGCATCGCCGTGCGCGCCAACCATGCCCGCACCGAGGATCGCACCAGCGCCTACGACGACACCCGCCTGGACGAGTTCAACGCCGGCTTTGCCTGGCGCCCGCACGACAGCACCCGCTGGGCGGCTTTCGGCAAGTACACCTTCCTCCACGACCTGGCCAGCAGTGGCCAGAGCGGAGGTGCCCAGCAGGACCAGCGCAGCCACGTGCTGGCCTTCGAAGGCATCCACCAGCTCGACGAGCGCTGGCAGGTGGCGGCCAAACTGGCCAGCCGCCGGGGCGAATACCGTCTCGGTCGCGGCCAGGGCCCTTGGCTGGATGGCCGCGCCACCCTGGCCGCGGCGCAGTTGCGCCTGCGCCTGGCGGGCAACTGGGACGGTTTGGCCGAGCTGCGCCGCCTGGAGGTGGCCGACAGCAGCCGCCTGCAGGGCTGGCTGGTCGGAGTGGACCGTCGCATTGGCGAGAACTTCAAGCTGGGCGCCGGCTACAACTTCACCTGCTTCAGCGACGACCTGACCGACCTGGGCCAGGACCACCGGGGCTGGTTCCTGAATATCGCCGGCTACTACTGACCTGGTCCGGCCGCGTGCAGCTCCGCTGCACGCAGCGCCGGTTCATGAAGCACGATTTCACGCCGCCGCGCGGCCGGCGTAACCCCGCCGCTGCCACCCTGCTCCCCGGGTTCAGTGGCAGGAGGCGTGATGGCTACCGCGGACAAGACCGGGCAGGGCGGAACCGAAAGGCGCGAGGAGGTGCTGGAACAGGACCAGGCCCAGCGCCGCCAGCAGGACCGTCTGGAGCAGGAACGGCGCCTGCCCGATGCCAACGAGGAACAGGTGCGCCGCCGCCAGGGCGGACATGACCGCCCGGTGGAGAACGATCACCGACCGCACCGGCGCAGCGAAGCGGAGCCGGGCGATGAATAGCGGTTCGGCCGGGTGGGCCAGTTGCCGCGGTGCCGCCGCGCCGGCGATTGCCGGCCTGGTCATGGTGGCGCTGGCAGGCTGCAACGGAGGCGATACCGAATCGCCGGTCGCCACGTCCGGTGCCGAGGAGAGCGCAAAGACCCGTGCCCTGGATGCCGGGGCGGCGCTGATCCAGGACCGGCCGCCGATCGAGGCTTTGAATGCCTACCTGGACGGCTTCCACTTCTACAACGGGCGCATGGATGCACAGATGGAGGCCCACCACTACTGCTCGGTGCTCAACGAGGACGTGATCCAGTGTGTGATCTATGACGGCAATGTCGCCGAGGCCCGGCTCATGGGTGTGGAGTACATCGTCAGTGGTGCGTTGTTCGCCGGCCTGCCGGAGGAAGAGAAGCCGCTCTGGCACAGCCACGTGCACGAGGTGAAGTCCGGCACCCTGGTCGCGCCGGGCCTGCCGCAGGCGGCCGAGCACGCGCTGATGGAAAAGCTGGTCGGGACCTACGGCAAGACCTGGCATACCTGGCACACCGACCAGGACAAGCCGCTGCCGCTGGGCGTGCCACAGCTGATGATGGGCTTCACCGCCGATGGCCAGGCCGACCCGGCGATGATCCGCGCCCGCGACGAACGCCTGGGCGTGGACAGCCAGGAAAAGCGCGCCGACCGCGCCGACATCCCCAGTCCGCCGGTGCAGCCAGGCGCCGACGCCTGGCAGCAGGGCAAGGTGATCCAGCTGGAAGACCCCACCGGCCAGCAGCACCAGGAGCAGGCGGCGCCAGCCCCGGACGAGAATGCTTCGTCCAGTCCGGGCCAGGCCCCGCAGGGCCAGCCCTAGTGGTGGCGGGACTCCCGTCCCGGCCGGCCTGCCCACCAGTTCACGCATCCTCGGCCACAATGGCGGGGTCCACTCCCGCCTGCTGATCCGTGTCCCCGCAACGCCTGCTGCCCCTGATCGTCGCCACGGCCCTGTTCATCGAGAACATGGATTCCACGGCCATCTCCACCTCGATGCCGCAGATCGCGGTGGACATCGGGGTGGCGCCGGTGGCGCTGAAGCTGGCGCTGACCACCTACATGCTGGCCCTGGCGGTGTTCATCCCGGTCAGCGGCTGGGTGGCCGACCGCTACGGCGCGCGGCGGGTGTTCGTCGCAGCCATTGCCGTGTTCCTGCTGGGCTCGCTGGGCTGCGCCGCCAGCCAGGGCCTGGGCCTGCTGGTGGCCGGGCGCTTCGTCCAGGGCATGGGCGGGGCGATGATGGTGCCGGTGGGACGCCTGGTGCTGCTGCGCAGCGTGGAGAAGTCCGAGCTGGTGCGCGCACTGAGCTGGCTGACCATCCCGGCCATGCTCGGGCCGATGCTGGGGCCGCTGGTGGGCGGGGCGATCACCACCTACACGCACTGGCGCTACATCTTCCTGGTCAATATCCCGATGGGCCTGCTGGGCATGTTCCTGGCCTGGCGCCATATCCCCGATCTGAAGCAGCCGGTGGGGCAGCTGGATACCCGCGGTTTCCTGCTGTCCTCCGGTGGCCTGGTGCTGCTGATGTTCGGCCTGTCGGCGGTGGGGCGCGGGCTGGTATCCGGCGCCTGGCTGGCCGCCTGCATGAGCCTGGGCCTGGCATTGCTGCTGGGCTATGGCTGGCATGCGCAGCGCACGCCCCGTCCGTTGCTGGGCCTGGACCTGTTCAAGGTGGCAACGTTCCGGGTCAGCGTGCTTGGCGGCTCGCTGTTCCGGGTCGGCATCGGCGCCACCCCGTTCCTGCTGCCGCTGATGCTGCAGCTGGGTTTCGGCCTGGATCCGTTGCACTCGGGCCTGGTCACCTTCACCTCCACTGCCGGGGCAATGGTGATGAAGGCCCTGGCGCCGCGGGTGCTGCGCCGCTTCGGCTTCCGCCCGGTGCTGGTGTGGAACGGCCTGCTGGCCTCGCTGCTGCTGTGCGGCTTCGGCCTGTTCCGCGCCGACACCCCGTACGCGCTGATGGTCGGGGTGCTGCTGGCCTCCGGGTTCCTGCGCTCGCTGCAGTTCACCAGCATCAATGCCATTGCCTACGCCGACATCGAGCCGGCGCGGATGAGCCAGGCCTCCAGCCTGGCGGCCATGGCCCAGCAGATCGCCCTGGCCCTGGGCGTCACCGTGGGCGGCTACGCCCTGAGCATCTCCAGCACCCTGACCGGGCAGCCGGAGGGCATGCCGATCAACTTCACTTTCGCCTTCCTCACCGTGGGCCTGATCTCGGCCATGTCGGTGATCCGGATGAGCACCCTGCCGGCCGATGCCGGCGCCGAGGTGGCCGGCCGGGCCCGGCCGGGCCGGGAAGTGACCGAGCCCAAGGTCGAGGCGCGGCCGCAGAGCTGAGCGCACTGTCTCGGGGGCTGCGACGGCGGGGATGCAGGATGTCGGAGTCAACAGAGAGGAGAACTTGCCTATGTCCAGTGAACCTGGAGCACTGCCGCGGGTAATCGATGCCATCTTCTTTGCGGCGCAGGCCCATAGCGGCCAGCGGCGCAAGGACCCGGAGCAGACGCCCTATATCAACCATCCGCTGGCCCTGGTGCGGATCCTGGCGGTGGAGGCCGGGGTGGATGACCCGGACGTGCTCTGCGCCGCGGCCCTGCACGACTACCTGGAGGACTGCTGCGGCGGGGAAGGGCAGCTGAGCCTGGATGAGGGGCGTGCGCTGCTGCGCGGACGCTTTGGCGAGGCGGTGCTGGCCCTGGTGGAGGCGGTGACCGATGACAAGACACTGCCCAAGGAGCAGCGCAAGCAGCTGCAGATCGAACACGCGGCGCTGGCCCCGCACGGGGCGCGGCTGATCAAGCTGGCCGACAAGATCGCCAACCTGCGCGATCTCCGCGAATGTCCGCCGGCCGAGTGGCCGCTGGACCGCCGGCGGGGTTATTTCGACTGGGCCGGGGAAGTGGTGGCGCGCATCCGTGGCACCCACGCCGTGCTGGAAACGCTGTTCGACCGGGCCCACGCAGCACGCCCGGCGTGAAGCCGGGCGTGCGCTACGGGTAGTGCTGTTCTTCCAGCGTGCCTGACGGGCCTCAGGCGGCCTTCTTGCTGCTGGCCGCCGCGCGCTGGTTGCCGCCGGCCTTGGCCAGCAGGGTCAGCTTCTCGTCGGTGGCCTTTTCCTCTTCCAGGGTTTCCAGGATCAGCGGCAGGGCGTCGTTGTAGCCCAGCTGCTTGGCCAGGGCGGCCAGGGTGCCGTAGGCGGCGATCTCGTAGTGCTCGACCTTCTGCGCGCCGCCAATGAGCGCGGCATCGCGCAGTGGCCCCTTGTCGATGGAGTCGATGATTTCCTTGCCTTCCTCGACCAGGCCCTCCATGGCGGCGCACTTGATCCGCTTCAGGCGGATGTCCAGGACTTCCACGATCTGGTCGATGCGCTCGATCTGGCCCTGGGTTTCCTCCAGGTGGGTCTGGAAGCCTTCGGCCAGCTCCGGGTTCTCGGCAGCGCGGGCCAGGCGCGGCAGGGCCTTGGTGAGCTGCTTCTCGGCGCTGTAGATGTCCGACAGTTCGTGGATGAAAAGTTCCTCGATGGACTTGATGCTCATGTGTGGCTCCTGCTTGGCGTATCGGGATGGGGTGGCAAGGCTGTGGTCCGGTGTTGCGCTGCGGACGCCGACCACGGTGCGCCCGGTGGCGTTGGAGCAGGGTCCAGTGGCAGTGAAGCGGATGTTCAACCGCCGCTGGCGGCGGACTTGCGCGGGAAGATGCCGCTGACCGCGTGGCTGGGCGAGGTGTGCAGCTGCAGTGAATGGCGCAGCAGGGCCAGGGCCTGGCGGCGCAGGGTCGGGGTGCGCGAGGCCACGCAGTCGCCGGGAACCCAGACCCGGTAGTCGCGCATGTGGGCATCCAGCGCGGTGGCCAGCACGCAGGCGTCGGCGGCAATGCCAGCCACCACCACCCGGCGCACGCCCAGGTCCTCCAGCAGCACCGGCAGCGCGGTGCAGGTGAAGCCGGAGTGGCGCGGCTTGGGCACGTGGTAATGGGCGGCGGCCGGCGCCAGGGTCGAGGCCAGGCGCGCGGAGATGCCGCCCGCGGCCAGGCAGCGCGCCTGCAGCCCGGCGAAATCGTCGCGCCAGTGGGCGAAGTTGTCGTTGACGTGGATCACCGGGGCGCGGGCGCGATCGAAGCGGGCGCGCAGCGCGGCAAGGGCCGGGAGGATGTGCGCGCTGGCCCGGGCCAGGCGCTCGCCGCCCGGGAAGTCGAAGAGGTTGAACATGTCCAGCACCAGCAGGGCGGTGGTGGCGCCGGGCATGGTTCTAGTTGAGGTCGTGCGGCTGGCGCGGCTGCTGCTGGCGCCGGCGGCTGTCGGGGTTGCCTTGGCGCGCGCCCGGCTGCACCTCCGGGTCGTTGCGCTCCTCGGCCTCGCGCTTGCCGGTCTGCTCGCCGCGGCGCGGCTGCGGCGCGGGCGGCCGTGGGCTGCGGCTGCCCATGTCAGTGCCCCGCCGGCGTCTGCGCCGGCGCCGGGCGCGCCTGCAGTGGCGCATCCTCGGGCACGTACTGCTGCAGCAGTTCGGGCAGGTGGCGCTGCAGACGCTCGGGGTCCACCCCGGCGCTGGAGGACTGCGGATGGGCTTGCTCGGTCATCGCTGTTTCCGGCTGCCTTGCGGCAGGCCGCTCCGGTGGGGAAGGTACGGGGCAGGGCGGGGTGCCGGCTGCTGTGCGGCAATGTGGCAGGCCGGGCGTTGTCCCCCCGTGCAGGCGGCGTGGGGGCGGCGTTGGGGCGCGGCCTGTTCTGGGCGGTGGATCACGCCCGGGCGGGTGGCGCGTGCACGGTCCTTGCCGCCGGCCCGGCATAATCCCCCCGTCCCCGGGGGCGGACCTGCATGCGGCGGTCGCGCCACTCCCGTCACCTGCTGGAGGTCGATGCATGTCCCTGTCCCGAGGCCCTGCTCCGCGGTCGTGGCCGATCCACCTGGCGACCGTGCTGCTGCTGGCTGGCGCCGGCGCGGCCCTGCCGGCGCAGGCGGCCGCGCCCGGGCAGTCCTGCCCGCAGCGTGATGGCGACACCTCACGGCCGCGGGTGGGCCTGGCCCTGGGCGGCGGTGGCGCGCGCGGCATCGCCCACGTGGGGGTGCTGCGCAAGCTCGAGCAACTGCGCATCCCGGTGGACTGCATCGCCGGCACCAGCATGGGTTCGCTGGTGGGCGGCCTGTACGCCTCGGGGATGAGCGTGGACGAGCTGGAGGCCCTGGTCAGCGATACCGACTGGAAGGACATCTTCGACGACTCCATCGAGCGCCGCGAGCGCACCTACCGGCGCAAGCAGGACGACCGCGACGGCCTGGCCACGGTCGGCGTGGGCCTGCGCGAGGGCAAGTGGAACGTCTCCCCGGGCGTGTTCCAGGGCCAGCGCATCCAGTCGCTGATCGAGCGCAGCACCTTGGGGGTGAGCGGCATCGACGACTTCGACCGGCTGCCGATCCCGTTCCGCGCCGTGGCCACCGACATCAACACCGGCCAGGCGGTGGAGCTGGCACGCGGCAGCCTGTCCCATGCCTTGCGCGCCTCGATGTCGCTGCCGGGCATCTTCCAGCCGCAGGCCATCGATGGCCGGGTGCTGGTGGATGGCGGCATCGCCGAGCAGGTACCGATCGAGACCGTGCGGCGGATGGGCGCGGACCTGGTGGTGGCGGTGGACGTGGGCACGCCGCTGGCCCAGCTGGACGCCGACGCCGGCCTGATCCAGGTGCTGTACCAGCTCACCGGCCTGCTCACCGTGGGCAATACCCGGGCCTCGACCGAAAAGCTCGGTCCGCACGACGTGCTGGTGGTGCCGGAGCTGGGCATGGACGTGACCACAGGCGATTTCGCCAAGGCCGCCGACGCCCTGCGCATCGGACGCGAGGCCGCCGAGGCGGCCGGGCCGCAGCTGGCGGCGCTGCCGCGCTGGCGCGGGGCCGAGCCGGCGCGCGGGCGTGGCGACCCGCGCCCGCTGATCGAGTTCCTGCGCCTGGACAACCAGAGCGGATACGCCGACGCGGTGCTGGAGTCCATGCTCGAGGTGCCGCTGGGGCGGCCGCTGCAGGCCGACGAACTGGAGAAGGCCACCCTGCGCATCTACAACCTGGGCACTTTCGCCAGCGTCACCTACGAGGTGGTCAACGAGGGTGGCCGCAGCGGCGTGGTGGTGCGTGCGCGCGAGAAGGCCCAGGGGCCGAACTACCTGCAGCTGGGCTACCGCCTGCAGACCGATTTCAGCGGAACCTATGATTCCAGCCTGCGCGCGGCCCTGGTCCAGGCGCCGGTGACCGAGCTGGGCGCCGAAGCGCGGGTGATGGTGGACCTGGGCAGCGAGCCGGCGATCCGTGGCGAGTACTACCACCCCTTCGACCCGCAGGCGCGCTGGTATTTCCAGGGCGCGGCCAGTGCCTGGAACGACAACGTGCCGCTGTTCGACGAGCGCGGCCACCGGGTGGCCACCTACGATGCGCGCCTGGCCAGCCTGCGCCTGGGCCTGGGCCGCAGCTTCGACCGCTACGGCGCGGTGGACCTGGGCATCGAGCGCACCGTGGGCAAGGCCGACGTGGAGATTGGCGACCCGGCCCTGCCCGAAGTGGACGTGTCCTCGGGGGTCTGGTTCGCGCGTGCCGCGGTGGACCGGATCGACAGCCTGTACCTGCCGCGCCAGGGTTATTTCGCCCGCCTGGACTACCGCGCCACCGCCGGCTTCCTCGGTGGCGACGCGGACTTCAGCCGCGCCGGGGCCGAACTGCTGGGCGCGCGCGCCTTTGGCCGCGGCGCGGTCCAGGCCGGGCTGCACTGGCGCACCACCCTGTCCGGGCAGCTGCCGCTGCACGAGCGCATCGCCATGGGCGGGCGCGGCAACCTGATCGGCTTCCGCTACAACGAACTTACCGGCCAGCACGCGCTGGTGGGCATGCTCGGCTACAGCTACCAGCTGGCCAGCGTGTTCGGCCGCTCGGCGGTGGTGGGCGGCACCGTGGAGTTCGGCAATGCCTGGGAGCGGCGCCGGGACATGAAGTGGGGCGACGGCGTGCTCAATGGCAGCGCCTACATCGGCTTCGACTCCTGGATCGGGCCGATGATGTTCGGCTGGGGCGTGCGCGAGGGTGGCCACGACCTGTTCTTCCTGGAGATCGGCCAGCCGTTCTGAGCGCGACCGTGGCAGGGAGTATGGCGCGCTGCGGCTGGACAGTGCCGGGGGCAGGGGGGTAGGTTCTGTCCCGGCACGCCGGTCCGGGTGCCGGCCCAAGGGGAGGGCCCCAATGCGAGAACGTGATGCATGAGCTGCAAGCGGACCTGGCTGGCCTGCACTGACAGGTCTCCGGTGGGGACGTGTACGCGCAGGCTTCCGGAAGGGCGCGCGTGGCGGCGCCATTGGCGCTGGAGCGGGGCCGGCGGCGCATGAGCGGCAGCTATTCCCATGGCCTGGTCCTGGCCTCCTACCTGGTGGCGGTGGCCGCCTCCTATGCCGCGCTCAAGGCTGCCGGACGCATCACCGCCAGCCGCGGCGTGGCGCGGCGCTGGTGGCTGGCCGGCGGCGCGCTGGCGATGGGCTTTGGCATCTGGTCGATGCACTTCATCGGCATGCTCGCCTACCGCCTGCCGATCCCGGTCGGCTACGACCCGCTGGTCTCCCTGGCCTCGGCCCTGGTGGCGGTGGCCGGCTCCGGCTACGCCCTGTCGGTGGTGTCCACCGCCGCGCTGACGCGCGGCCGCCTGCTGGGGGCCGCGGTGCTCATGGGCTTGGCCATCGCCGCCATGCACTACCTGGGCATGTATTCGATGCGCATGAGCCCGGCGATCGAATACGACCCGGGCTGGCTGCTGGCCTCGGTGCTGATCGCCATGGCCGCCGCCGGCACCGCGCTGGCCATCGCCTACCGCCTGCGCGACGACCTGGGCAAGCGCTTCCGCCTGGGCCGGCTGGCGGCGGCCCTGGTCATGGGCCTGGCCATCTGCGGCATGCACTACACCGGCATGGCCGGGGCGCGCATGGCCCCGGACGCGATCTGCGGTGCGGTCCTGGGTTCGGGCATGAGCCCGGAAGCCCTGGCGGTGCTGGTGATCTGCATCGACGTGGCGGTGGTGGGCACGGCCATCGTGGTGGCCATGCTCGACCGCCAGCTCAACGAGAACACCCGGCGCCTGGCCGCCTCGCTGCACGAGGCCAACCAGCGCCTGGTCCACCTGGCCATGCACGATCCGCTCACCGGCCTGCCCAACCGGCAGCGGCTGGACGAGCGCCTGGAGACGCTGGTGGCCCAGGCCGAGGCGGGCCAGGGCCATTGCGCGGTGCTGTTCGTGGACCTGGACGGGTTCAAGGCCATCAACGAGGCCTTCGGCCACGCCCTGGGCGACAGCCTGCTGGTGCGCGTGGCCGGGGCCATCGCCGGGTTGCTGGAAGCGCACGCGCTGGTCACCCGCCTGGGCGGCGACGAGTTCGTGGTCGCCTCGCCGGTGGCTGACCGCGCCGAGGCCGCGGCCCTGGCCGAGCGCATCCGCGCCACCATCAGCCAGGTCCTGTACCTGGATGCCTACGAACTGCAGGTCACCGCCAGCATTGGCGTGGCGGTGTACCCGGAGGACGGCCGCCGCGCCCGCGACCTGCTGGCCAATGCCGACGCGGCCATGTACCACGCCAAGCAGGGTGGCCGGAACGCGGTGGCGTTCTATGCCCCGGCCATGCGTGACGATGGCCAGACCCGGCTGATCCTGGACCTGCGCAACGCGGTCGAGCGCGGCCAGCTGCTGCTGCACTACCAGCCCCAGGTGCGCGCCAGCGATGGGGGCCTGGCCCGGGTCGAGGCGCTGGTGCGCTGGCAGCATCCCAGCCTGGGCCTGGTCTCGCCGCAGGTCTTCATCCCCCTGGCCGAGCGCCAGGGCCTGATCCTGGAGATTGGCGCCTGGGTGCTGGAGGAGGCCTGCCGGCAGTGGGCGGCCTGGCGTGATGGGGGGATACCGGTGCCGGGCGTGGCGGTGAACCTGTCGGCGGTGCAGTTCCGCAGCCAGGACCTGGTGGAGGAGGTGGCCCGGGCCATGGCCCGCCATGGCATGCCGCCCCACGCCCTGACCCTGGAGATCACCGAGACCACCGCCATGCAGGACCCGGAGGGCAGCCTGCAGGTGCTGGAGCGGCTGGTCCAGGCCGGGGCGCGCATCTCCATCGACGATTTCGGCACCGGTTATTCCAGCCTGGCGCACCTGGCGCGGTTGCCGGCGCACGAACTGAAGATCGATCGCCAGTTCGTGCAGCAGATGGATACCAGTCCGCGCCACATCGCCATCGTGCGCACGGTGGCGGCCCTGGGCCGGCAGCTGGGCCTGGCGGTGGTGGCCGAGGGGGTGGAGACGGCGGCGCAGCAGGCGGCCCTGGTGAGCCTGCGCTGCGACCTGCTGCAGGGCTACCACCTGGGCCGGCCGATGGAGGCTGCCGGGCTGGCGCGCCGCTACGCCCTGCCGGAACAGGAGCGGGCCTGCGTCTGAACCCGGGTCGGCCCCGGACCGGGGTCGTCTCGCCTGCCGGGACGGAAAGGTGTACAAATGTACACCATGAACCCGGCCGATCCCTCCCCACTGCCCCCCCAGCGCGCCGCCGTGCTGGCCTTCATCCGGGCCGAACTGGCCGCCGGACGCGCGCCCAGCCTGGCCGAGATCGCCGCGGCCTTCGGCTTCGCCTCGCGCAATGCCGCGCAGAAGCATGTCCAGGCCCTGGTGGCCGACGGCCTGCTGGAGCAGCAGGCCGGGCGCAAGCGCGGCCTGCGCCTGCCCGGCGGCGGTGCCGACCTGCTGCCGCTGGCGGTGCTGGGCCGGGTCGCGGCCGGTACCCCGATTGGCGCCGACATCGGCCTGGAGGCCGGGCCGGACGCGACCCTGTGGCTGGACCGGCGGCTGTTCTCGCCGCGCCCGGACTACCTGCTGCGGGTCCGGGGCGATTCGATGATCGACGACGGCATCCTCGATGGTGATCTGGTGGGGGTGCACCGCACCCCCGAGGCGCGCGACGGCCAGACCGTGGTGGCGCGGGTGGATGGCGAGCTGACCATCAAGCGCCTGCGTCGCGAGCCGCGAGCCATCGTGCTGCTGCCGCGCAACCCGGCCCACGCCCCGATCCGGGTGCTGCCGGGCCAGGACTTCGCCATCGAAGGCGTGTACTGCGGCTTGGTACGGAAGGGTTGAGATGGCCCAGCTCCTGGCCCTGGACGAGATGCTGGCCGCGCGCACGCTCTGGCATGCCGGGCGCCGCGCCGCGCTGCCGGCCGATGGCGAGCCCACCGGGCATCCGGCGCTGGACGCGCTGCTGCCGCATGGCGGCTGGCCACGGCGGGCGCTGACCGAACTGCTGCTGCCGGCCGAGGGCATGGGCGAGCTGGCCCTGCTGCTGCCCAGCCTGGCGCGGATCACCCGTGCCGGCGGCCTGGTGGTGCTGGTCGGCCCGCCGTGCATTCCCTATGCCCCGGCCTGGCAGGCCGCCGGGGTGGAGCTGTCCTGCCTGCAGCTGGTCCAGGCCAGCGGCCGCGACGCGCTGTGGGCGCAGGAGCAGTGCCTGCGCAGCGGCGCCTGCGCGGCGGTGCTGGGCTGGCCGCAGGGCGGCGACGACCGCGCCCTGCGCCGGCTGCAGGTGGCCGCCGACAGCGGCGACTGCTGCGGCTTCGTCCTGCGTGACCGCCGCCACGCGGCCAATGCCTCGCCGGCGGCGCTGCGCCTGCTGCTGGAGGACGGCGGCTGGCGGGTACTCAAGTGCCGCGGCGGGCAACCGCCCTCGGCGGTGCTGCGGCTGGCGCACTGACATGGGCCGCGTGCTGTCCCTGCCGCCGTGGAATCCGGCAGGCCGCCCCGTCGCCGGCTCCGGGGAGGGCGGCTGATGCTGTGGGCCTGCATCCTGCTGCCGCAGCTGGCGCTGGACGCGGTGCTGCGCCGGCATCCGCACCCGGAGCAGCCGCTGGCCCTGGTCACCGGCCCGGCGCAGCTGCGCAGCCTGCATGCGGTCAACGCCGCCGCCGCCGCGGCCGGGCTGGCCCCGGGCATGCGCCTGACCGCCGCGCACGCGCTGCTGCGCGACTTCGCCATGGTCGACCACGAGCCGGCAGGCGAGGCCCGGGTGCAGCGCTTCCTGGCCGCCTGGGCCTACCGCCACAGTTCGCTGGTCAGCGCGCAGTGGCCTTCGGCCATCGTCCTGGAGGCGCAGGCCAGCTTCCGCCTGTTCGGGCCCTGGCCGCGGTTCGAGCGGCGCCTGCGCCATGAGCTGGAACAGCTTGGCTTCCGTCACCGCATCGCCCTGGCCCCGACCCCGCGCGCGGCGCGGGTGCTGGCCGGCCTGCGCGACGGCATGGCGGTCAGCGAAGCCGCGGCGTTGCCGGCGCTGCTGGACACGGTGCCGGTGCGGCGCGGCCTGCTGCCGGACGATGCCGGCACCCGCCTGCGGCGGATGGGCATCGAGCGCCTGGGCCAGCTGCGCGCGCTGCCCGGCGATGCCCTGCGCCGGCGCTTCGGCCAGGCCCTGGTCGAACACCTGCAGCGCCTGTACGGACAGGCCGAGGACCGGCTGGAGTACTACCTGCCGCCGGAGCATTTCGACGAGCGGGTGGAGCTGGGCTACGAGGTCGACTCGCATACCGCGCTGCTGTTCCCGCTGCGCCGCCTGGTCGGCGATCTGTGCACCTACCTGTCCATCCGCGATGGCGGGGTGCAGCGCTTCGTCCTGCGCCTGGAGCACGAGCAGGGCCACAGCGACGTGGAGGTCGGGCTGCTGGCGCCCGAGCGCAGCGCCTCCATGCTGTTCGAGCTGGCGCGCGGGCGCCTGGAGCGGGTGGAGATCGCACGCCCGGTGGTGGGCATGCGCCTGCTGGCGCGCCATCTGCCGCCATTCGTGCCTGCGGTCCAGGACCTGTTCGCGCAGCGTTCGGCACAGACCCTTGACTGGCCGCAACTGCGCGAACGCCTGCGCGCGCGCCTGGGCGACGAGGCCGTGTACCGGGTCGCGCCGCAGGGCGATCCGCGCCCGGAGAGGGCCTGGCGCCGGGTGCCGGCCGAGGGCGTGGGGATCGCGGCCGCGCCGCCGCGGCCACCGCGCCCGTCCTGGCTGCTGCCCGAGCCGGTGCCGCTGCATGACCCGCGCCTGCGCGTGCTTTCCGGCCCCGAGCGCCTGGAAAGCGGCTGGTGGGACGGGGACGACGTGCGCCGCGACTACTACGTGGTGGAAACCGGGCGTGGCCAGCGGGCCTGGGCCTTCCTGCCGGCGGGCCAGCGCAGCGGCTGGATGCTGCACGGCTGGTTTGCATGAGCTGGGATGACGCCATCGACGGCGTGGACCGGGAGACCCCCGGCGCGCGCGTGCCACGCTTCCGCCAGGTGGCCTGGCGCCTGGCCCAGCGCGGCCTGGGCGTGGCGGCCAATGACGATGGCCCGCCGCAGGCCGATGGCCTGCCGGCCTATGCCGAGCTGCACTGCCTGTCCGAGTTCTCCTTCCTGCGCGGGGCGGCCAGTGCCGAGCAGCTGTTCGAGCGCGCCGCGCAATGCGGCTACGAGGCCCTGGCCATCACCGACGAATGCTCGCTGGCCGGGATCGTGCGCGCCTGGGAGGCGGCCCAGGCCAGCGGCGTGCGCCTGGTGGTGGGCAGCGAGTTCGCCCTGGACTGCGGCCTGCGCTGCGTGCTGCTGGTGGAGGACCGGCAAGGCTATACCCGCCTGTGCGAACTGGTCAGCATTGGCCGCCGCCGCGCGCAGAAGGGTTGCTACCGGCTCTCGCGCGCCGACCTGGAACGGGTGCTGTCCACCCCGCTGGAGGCTTTCACCTCCGGCGCGCTGGACGAGGCCGGGATCCAGCACGGGGCAGGGCAGGCGGTGGGGGACGCGCCGGGCCAGGAGTGCGGCCTGTTCGCGTTGTGGCTGCCGGGCAGTGAGCCGGATCCGGAGCAGGGGCGCTGGCTGCAGCGCCTGTTTGGCGCGCGCGCCCACCTGGCGGTGGAACTGCACCGCGAGCAGGACGATGCCGCGCGCCTGCGCCAGTTGCTGGAGCTGGCCGCCGCGCTGCGGATGCCGGCCCTGGCCAGCGGCGACGTGCACATGGCGGTGCGTCGCCAGCGCGTGCTGCAGGACACCCTGACCGCGATCCGTCACAACCTGACCCTGGCCGAGTGCGGCCCGTACCTGTTCCGCAATGGCGAGCGCCACCTGCGCAGCCGCCGTGCCCTGGCCAATATCTATCCGGCGGCTCTGCTCGAGGCGTCCGCGGTCCTGGCCCGGCGCTGCCACTTCGATCTCAAGGACGCCCGCTACGACTACCCGCGCGAGCTGGTGCCCGAAGGCCATACGCCTTCCAGCTGGCTGCGCCAGCTCACCGGGGAGGGCATGCGCCAGCGCTGGCCCGGCGGGGTGCCGGCCAGGGTCGCCGCGCAGATCGAGGAGGAACTGGCGCTGATCGCCGAGCTCGGGTACGAGGCCTTCTTCCTCACCGTGCAGGACATCGTCCGCTTCGCGCGCAGCCGCAACATCCTGTGCCAGGGCCGTGGTTCCTCGGCCAATTCGGCGGTGTGCTATGCGCTGGGCATCACCGCGGTCAATCCGGCCGAGACCCGCCTGCTGATCTCGCGCTTTCTGTCCAAGGCCCGCGACGAGCCGCCGGACATCGACGTGGATTTCGAGCACGAGCGCCGCGAGGAAGTGCTGCAGTACGTGTACGCCAAGTACGGGCGGCGGCGCGCGGCGCTGGCGGCCACGGTGATCCGCTACCGCGGCAAGAGCGCGGTGCGCGATGTGGCCCGGGTCTTTGGCCTGCCGCCGGACCAGATCGGCCTGCTGGCCGAATGCTTCGGCTGGGGCAATGGCGAGGCGCCCATGCGCCAGCGCCTGGCAGAGGCCGGGTTCGATCCGGACAACCCGCTCATCAACAAGGTGCTGGCGTTGGCGGCGATGCTGGAGGGCATGCCGCGGCACCTGTCCCAGCACGTGGGCGGCTTCGTGATCTCCGATGCGCCGCTGTCGACCGTGGTGCCGGTGGAGAACGCGGCCATGGCCGAGCGCACCATCATCCAGTGGGACAAGGACGACCTGGAGACCATGGGCATGCTCAAGGTCGATTGCCTGGCCCTGGGCATGCTCACCTGCATCCGCAAGGCCTTCGACCTGGTGGAGGGATACCGCGGCCTGCGCCTGGACATGGCCACCCTGCCGCGCGAGGACCCGGCCACCTATGAAATGCTGCAGGCGGCCGACAGCGTGGGCGTATTCCAGGTCGAGTCGCGCGCGCAGATGGCGATGCTGCCGCGGCTGCGGCCGGAGAAGTTCTATGACCTGGTGGTGCAGGTGGCCATCGTCCGCCCCGGGCCGATCCAGGGTGGCATGGTCCATCCCTACCTGCGCCGGCGCATGGGCAAGGAGCCGGTGGACTACCCCTCCGAAGGCGTGCGCGAGATCCTTGGCGCCACCCTGGGCATCCCGCTGTTCCAGGAGCAGGTGATGGAGCTGGTGATCCACGCCGGCTACAGCCCGGAGGAGGCCGACCACCTGCGCCGGTCGATGGCGGCCTGGCGCCGTGGCGGGGACATGGAGCCGCACCGGCTCAAGATCCGCGCGCTGATGGAGGACAAGGGCTATTCCCCGGTCTTCATCGACCAGCTGTTCGAGCAGATCAAGGGCTTCGGCTCCTACGGTTTCCCGCAGAGCCATGCCGCCTCCTTCGCCAAGCTGGTCTATGTCAGCGCCTGGCTCAAGCGCCATGAACCGGCGGCCTTTGCCTGCGCCCTGCTCAATTCCCAGCCGATGGGCTTCTACTCGCCCAGCCAGATCGTGCAGGACGCGCGGCGTGGCCGTGGCGGCCGCGTGGGGGTGGAGGTGCGGCCGGTGGACGTGGTCCACAGCGACTGGGATTGCACCCTGGAAGCGGTGGGCGAGGGCGGGCAGCCGGCGATCCGCCTGGGCCTGCGCCTGGTGGCCGGGCTGGCCCAGGCCACCGCGCGCGCCATCGTCGCCGCGCGCGCGCGGCGACCGTTTGCCGACGTGGCCGACCTGTGCCGCCGCGCCGGCCTGGATGCGAAGGCGCGCCAGGCCCTGGCCGAGGCCGGAGCGCTGGACCCGCTGGCCGGGCACCGCAATGCCGCGCGCTGGGCGGTGGCCGGGATCGAGCCGCGGCGGCCGCTGCTCGATGGCAGCCCGGAGGAGAGCGGGGTGGAACTGCCGGCACCACGCCTGGGCGAACAGCTGCTGGACGACTACCGCAGCACCGGCCTGAGCCTGCGCGCCCACCCCATGGCCCTGCTGCGCGCGCAGATGGTGCGCCAGCGCATCCTGGGCTCGCGCGAGCTGCACGGCCGCCGCCACGGTGCCGCGGTCCGGGTGGCCGGGCTGGTGACCCAGCGGCAGAGGCCGGCCACGGCCAAGGGCACGATTTTCGTCACCCTCGAGGACGAGCACGGCATGGTCAACGTGATCGTGTGGCCGGACCTGGCCGTGCGCCAGCGCAAGCCGCTGCTGCAGGCAAGGCTGCTGGGCGTGCGCGGGCGCTGGGAGCGGGTCGATGGCGTGGAGCACCTGATCGCCGCCCACCTGGAGGACCTGAGCTACCTGCTGGGCGGGATGCAGGTCCACTCCCGCGATTTCCACTGAACGAGGCGAGGGCATGTTGGACCTGTTCGACAACGGACCGCAGACCCTGGTGGAGGACGCC
>Ga0182792_1001709_pt1 | contig 17054 bp, 15 predicted proteins | sample Passage237B_FD_130497 | JGI IMG/M metagenome (GOLD analysis project Ga0182792, IMG submission 130497) | Cellulose adapted compost microbial communities from Newby Island Compost Facility, Milpitas, CA, USA - Passage2 37B (version 2) (version 2) ...
CGGTCGCCGCCTTGCGCGCGGGTGTAGCTCAGTCGGTTAGAGTGCCGGCCTGTCACGCCGGAGGTCGCGGGTTCGAGCCCCGTCACTCGCGCCACTTCTTTTCAGCCATCTGGAAAGTTTCGCTGATCGAACGTCGAATCCGGCGAGCGGCTCGCGTATGCATGCGCCAATAGGTCCAGTCGCCTGCCGCACCTTGATTTCATTCAAGCGACGAGAGTTTCAGCGTCACGATCCGCGTTTGCGTGCGCGGTCGCCGCGCGTGCGTCGGTTCGTTGCGTCGAACGTCGAACAGGAAGGGGCCGGTGCGGCGAAACTGCCGGAACGCAACCGCGCCGGCCCCGTGCAGCGAAAAGCGCGGGCGGGAACGCGCCCGCGCGGGGCACCCTTACATGCCCTGGATGACGCTGCAGAGCTGGTTCAGCGAGGCCATCATGTCGCCGGAACCGGTGGCCGAGGCCGCACCGCTGGTGTCGGTGCCGCTGCTGGCCATGGTGTCGGTCGACGTGCTGCCGGTCTGCAGGTCGTCGGAGCTGTCAGATGCGCCCGAGGTATCGGCGCTCGCGGCCTGATCGGACGAATCCGTGGCAGCGCCGCTGTCCATCTGGGTGTCGGCGGCAGCCGACTCTTCGGTCGTCGTGCCGGTGCCCGACGCGGCCATCTGGTTCTCGCAGTCGGTCTTCACCTGAGCCTGCTGTTCGGCCGACAGGCCCTCGAAGCCGGTCTTGATTTCCTCGTCGCTCTTCAGCGTGCCGGCTGTCGGGTCGCTGAAGAAGGCGTTGGCGATGTCACCTTCCCAGCCGGTCGGCAGGGTGGTGGTCGCACCGGTCGCGGCGCCCGACGAGGTATCGGTACCGGTGGTCGACGTCTGTGCGAGCGCGGCGGTGCCGAGACTGAGCGAAAGCGCGAGTGCAGCAATGATCCTGGGGGTCATGACTTTCCTCCTTGTGGGGTTTCGTGCGCCCTGGGGATGGGTGCGACCGCCCGAACGCGGACACGGGGAAAAATGTTCCCATCGCTGAAGCGGTTTGCCGCCCTGCATCGCGGCGCCGGCGGCAGGGGAGCGGAACCGGGCGTTTAAGTAATTGATTTGTTTGACAAAACTGGATCAGGCGGCTAGGCGACCGCCCACACGAATTCCGTTGGCAAACCGATTGCGACGGAGTGCCGCGCGCCCTTCCGGAGACGTCCGGGCGGCCGTCGGGTGCCGCCCGGCACGGGTCGCGGTTCCTGCTCAGGCGCCCTTGATCAGGCAGCCGATGGCGAGAACGACATAGGCAAGCGTCATCACCCAGAATGCTGCAATGGGAATGAAAGTGATGACGCCGAGATAGATAAGCAACGCGATGATCGCGATCACAAGAGCGATCAGGAACACCCACATGGTCGGAGCACTCAGGTTCATTTCACCCTCCAGAATAGAAGCAGAAGAACCCAGACATTGCCGGACATAACAGAGTCGCCCCGCCGGCAGAACCTTATCGGCCCGTTGGTCACAGCTTTTCCGGGCTGCTGTTCCGGGTTGCATTGTCGCCGCCGGGTGCGCGCCGGTGGCCTGGCGGGATGGCTATCCCGGGGGCAGGGATTCCGGGTAAGCTCTACCCGGCGGCGCATGGGAGCGCCACCGAGCCAAGAGGACATTCGGCCAGGTTGCGCAACGTGTTCGAGGATGATCCGCCATCAAGCGGCATCGTGGAAGACCCGGCCTTGATCGCGGAGTTCCTGCTCCTGTTGCGAATGGTGCTCGCCGACGGGCCCATCTCGGCACGGGAATCGGCGACGCTCGGCCGCATTGCCCGGGAGGTTTTCGGCATGGACGAAAACGAGGTCGGGCCCCTGCTCGGACAGCTGGAGGCGTTCGGCCGCGCGCCATCCACGGCGCAGACGATTGCCGCGTTCCGCGCCATGGCCAGGGACCGGCGCCGCCTGCTGGCGCATGCCCTCGTGCGGCTTGCCACGGCCGATGAAGAGCTTGGCCCGTACCAGACGCGACTGATCGCCCGCGCAACCGACATGCTTGGCCTGACGCATCAGGAGGTCACCCGGCCGAAGGCCGCGGGGTAGCGGCTCAGCCGACCTTCGCCAGCCGGTGGGCGATCGCCCGCTCGAGATCGGGAGCCGCAGCGACCAGCGCCTTCGCCGCTTCCGATCGCGGGTCGTCGAACACACGCTGCGTGTCGCCTTCCTCGACCAGCCTGCCGTCATGCATCACCAGCACCTCGTCGGTGATGGCGCGTGCCACCGTGAGATCATGGGTGATGAACAGGTAGGCCACGCCGAGGCGCTGGTTGAGGTCGGCAAACAGGTCGAGAATCTGGGCGCGGATCGAAACGTCCAGCGCCGACACCGGCTCGTCAGCGACGATCAGCTTCGGCCGGGTGATGATCGCGCGCGCGATCGAAAGCCGCTGGCGCTGGCCACCGGAAAATTCGTGCGGATACTTGTCCATGTCCGATGGGGAGAGGCCAACCTCCTCCAGCGCGGCGGCCACCATGTCGCGGCGCTCGGCGCGGGTCGGCTTGCGGTCGGCCAGGTGCAGCGGCTCCGACACCAGCCGCTCCACCGTGTGGCGCGGGTTGAACGAGCCGTAGGGGTCCTGGAACACCACCTGCATGTGGCGGCGCGCGGTGCGCAGCTCGTGTTCGCTGCGGCGCGCGAGGTCATCGCCCTCGAATACGATCGCACCCTCCGTGACGCGGTCGAGCGCCAGGATCATGCGCGCGAGCGTCGATTTTCCGCAGCCTGAGCGACCGACCAGCGCCTTGGACTGGCCGGCGGCCAGCGTGAAGGACACGCGGTCGACGGCCCGGAATTTGGGAGAGGGGCCAAACAGCGCCGTGCGGCGCAGCGGATAGTCCTTGCTGACGTCGCGGACCTCGAGCAGGGGAGGCGGGCTTTCGCCCTGGCTCGGCATGCCGGCTGGCGAAGGCCGGGAGGCGGCGGCCGGTGCCACGAAGCGCCGGCGCTCAGGCACGTGCACCGAAGCCTCGGCGAGCTGGCGTGTGTAGGGATGCACCTGCTCCGACAGCGTGCGCGCCGTTTCGCCCGTCTCGACGATCTCGCCGTAGCGCATGATCGCGATGCGGTCGGCCATGTCGGCGACGACGGCGAGGTCGTGGGAAATGAGCAGCAGCCCCATCCGGTCTTCCTCGACGAGACTGCGCAGCAGCTCGAGAATCTGCTTCTGCAGCACCACGTCCAGCGCGGTCGTCGGTTCGTCGGCGATCAGCAGCTTGGGTTTCAGCGCGCAGGCGATCGCGATCACCACGCGCTGGCGCTGGCCGCCCGAAAGCTCGTGCGGGAAGCGGGTGAGGGGGAACTTGCTTTCCGGCAGCCCGACCCGGTCGAGGATGCGCCGCGCACGCTCTTCCGCCTCGGCGCGGCCGGCACCCGTGTGCAGCCGGATGCCCTCGGCGACCTGCTCGCCAATCGTCTTCACCGGGTTGAGCGCGGTCATCGGCTCCTGGAAGACCATGCCCATGTCGTCGCCGCGCAGCCGGTTCATCGTTTCCTCGGAGGCGGACAGGATGTCGATGCCGTCGAAGGTGACGCGGCCTGAGGCGCGCGCGGCGATCGGCAGCAGCTGCATGACGGTCAGCGCCGTCATCGACTTGCCCGACCCGGATTCGCCCACCAGCCCCAGCACCTCGCCGGCCGCGATCTCCAGGTCGACCGATTTGAGGATCGGCAGGCGGCCGATCGACAGCGACAGATTCTCGATCTCGAGCAGGCTCATCGCTCGCGTCTCAGCCTCGGATCGAGCACGTCGCGCAAGCCGTCGCCGAGAAGGTTGAGGCCGAGCACGGTGAGGATGATGGCGACGCCGGGGAAAATCGCGAGATGCGGGGCGAGTGCCACCAGCGTCTGGGCGTCGGCCAGCATCTTGCCCCAGCTCGGTATCGGCGGCTGCGCGCCGAGCCCGACATAGGCGAGTGCGGCTTCGGCCAGGATGCCCAGCGAGAACTGGATGGTTCCCTGGACGATCAGCAGGTTGGTGATGTTGGGCAGGATGTGCTCGAAGGAGATGCGCGCCCGGCCCTTGCCGGCGGCGCGGGCGGCAAGGATGAATTCCCGGGTCCACAGGCTGAGCGCGGCGCCGCGCGTCAGCCTGGCAAAGACCGGCACGTTGAAGATGCCGATGGCGATGATGGCGTTGATCGCCCCAGGCCCGAAGACGGAGGTAATCAGGATCGCGATCAGCAGCGCGGGAAAGGCGAAGATGAGGTCGTTGCCGCGCATGACGATCTCGTCGACGAGCGAGCCGCGCATCGCCGCCGCGAACAACCCCAGCGGCACGCCGAGGCCGATGCCGACCCCGACGGCGACCAGCGCCACGCCCATCGAGGTGCGGGCGCCGACGAGGATTTGCGAGAACACGTCCCGGCCGTACTGATCGGTGCCGAACCAGTGGTCCGCCGAGAGGCCCTGCAGCTTGTTGGGAATGTCCTGCGCGGCGAAGTGATAGGGCGTCCACACGAACGAGACGAGCGCGGCGACGATGATCAATGCGGTCAGCGCCATGCCCGCCACAAAGCTCGGCGAGCCCAGCGCGGCGCGCCAGAACGTCCGTGTCTCGAGTCCTGCTTCGGTGGAAACGGTGATGGCTATGCTCGCCTCCTCAGGCGTGGGTCGACCGCGACGTAGGCGAGGTCGACGAGGAAATTCACGAAGATCACGGCGAAGACCAGCAGCATCACGACCGATTTGACGGTGATCAGGTCGCGCTGGGTGATGCCCTGGAAGATGAGGCGCCCGAGTCCCGGCAGGTAGAAGACGTTCTCGATGATGATGGCGCCGGCAAGCAGGAATGCGAACTGCAGGCCGACGATGGTCAGCACCGGGATGAGTGCGTTGCGCACGGCATGTCCCCACAGCGCCTGCCGCCGCGTGAGCCCCTTCGCGCGCGCGGTGCGCATGTAGTCCTCGTTGAGGGTGTCGAGGAGAGAGGAGCGGGTGATGCGCGCGAGGATCGATGCCTGCGGCAGCGCGAGTGCGATTGCCGGCAGCAGAAGCCCCTTCATGCCGAGCCAGAACCCCTTGTCCCAGCCGGGGAAGCCCCCGGCGGGAAACCAGCGCAGCGTGACCGCGAAAATCCATACCAGGATGATGGCGAACCAGAAATTCGGCAGCGCGATGCCGAGTTGGGTGGCGCCCATGATGCTCACGTCGGCCATCGAATTGCGACGCGCGGCCGACACGATGCCGGCCGGGAATGCGATCACGACGGTGAGCAGCAGCGACAGGGCGGCGAGAGGAAGGGAAACGCCTATGCGCTGCAGCACGAGTTCGCTGACGGGTGTCCGGTAAGTGTAGGAAATGCCGAAATCGCCCTGCAGCATGCCGAGAATCCAGGCGACGTATCGTGCGAAAGCCGGTTGGTCGAGGCCGAGCTGCTCGCGCAGCGCGGCGAGCGTGTCCGGCTGGGCATTCAGCCCGAGCATGAACTGGGCGGGGTCGCCGGGGACGACCTCGATGACGACGAAGATGACAATGCTCGCGACCAGCAGGCTGATCACCAGGGAGGCGAGCCTGCCGGCGATGTAGGAAATCATGTCGGGCCGGCCTGGGGGGACGGCCGGCAGGGGCCGGCCATCCCTTCTGGTTCTACTCGGACCAGGACAATTCGCCGATCGGCATCGCGGGCAGAGGCTGGTTCTCCCACATGCCCGTCAGCTCCTTGCTGGCGACGGTGATGAAGGGATACTCGAACAGGAAACCGGCCGCAAAATCTTCAGCCAGGATTTTCTGCGCCTGCTGCTTCAGTTCAATCTGCTTCTGCGGGTCGGTCGTCCGGTCCAGTTCCTCGATCACCTTCTTGTAGGCGTCCGACTTGTAGTTGAAGTAGTAGTCGTCGCGCGCGAACACGCCGAAGTCGTTTGGCTCGACGTGGCTGACGATGGTCAGGTCGTAGTCCTTGTTCGTGAACACGTTGCTGAGCCAGTCAGCCCACTCCACGTTTGTGATCTCGACATTGATGCCGATGTTGGCGAGTTGCTGCTGGATGATCGGGCCAGCCGCGCGGGCGTAGGATGCCGGCGGCAGCTTCAGCGACAGCGTGACGTTCGAAACGCCGGCCTCGGCCAGCAGCTTCTTCGACAGTTCCGGATCGAATTTCGAGATTTCCGTCAGGTCGACATAGGCGGGGTCGGTTGGCGGGAAGAAGCTGCCGATCGGCGTGCCATAGCCGAACTGGGCCCCGTCGATGATCGCCTGTCGGTCGATCGCGTGCACGATGGCCTCGCGTACCTTGACGTTGTCGAGGGGCGCCTTGCCGTTGTTCATCGCCATCACGGTTTCACCGTTGGTGGCGCCGACGATGACCTGCAGCCGCGGGTCGGCCTCGATCTGTGTCAGCGCTTCCGGTGCGGGAAAGCCGCCGAACAGGTCGACGTCACCGGCCAGGATCGCCGACACCGCCGCGGTCGGATCGGAGATGAACTTGATGGTCGCCGTCTCGATTGTCGGCTTCGTGCCCCAGTAGTCGGCGTTGGCGACGAGCGTGGCGTGGTCGCCCTTCACCCATTCGCCGAGCTTGTAGGGCCCGGTGCCGACCGGGTTCGTTCCGTTGGTGGCGGCGTGCTTTTCAGACACGATCACCGCGTCGCCCCAGGCCATGTTGTAGAGGAAATCGCCCTGCGGCGCGCTCAGCGTCACCTTGACCGTGTGGTCGTCGACCACGTCGACCGAGGCGATCTTGGCGAACAACTGCTTCTGCGCGTTCACCGACTTCTCGCCGCGGGCCGTATCGAGAGAATACTTGACGTCGGCGGCCGTCAGCGGCGCGCCGTCGTGGAACTTGGCGTTCTCCTGAAGATGGAAAGTGTAGGTCAGGCCGTCGTCGGAAATCTCCCACGACTTGGCGAGCAGGGGCTGCACCGCGCCGTCGCGGTCGACCTTGGTCAGGCCCTCGAAGATGTTGTTGTAGGTCACCGAGCGGATGGCCGCTGCCGCACCGCCGGTCGTCGGATCGAGGCTCGGCGGCTCGAGTTGCATGGCGATGTTGACGTCGGTGCGTGCAGCCTGCGCGCCGCCAGCCACCAGGGCAAGCGCTGCCGCTGCGATCAGCGTCTTCAGCATTTTCATTGGTTTTCTCCCGGCATTGCGTTGGTTCCCGCATCATCAAAGCCTCAATTCGCGCGGGAGTAAATCTGGATTCAGCGCGCTTTCTCGCCGCGCAGCAGCGCATCGAGCCCGACAGCCATCACCTTGGCCGACTCGACCATGTCCTCGATGCCGACCCATTCGTCGGGACGGTGGGCGAGGTCGAGGATTCCCGGGCCGTAGGCAACGCAGTCGTGCAGGTGGCCGATGCGCGAGATGTGCTTCTGGTCGTAGGTGCCGGGCGAAATGACATAGTCGGGTTCCTTGCCGAACACGTCGCGGATGCCGGCGGCCAGCGCCTTCGGCACCGGCGCATCCCTTTCGGTCATCAGCGGCAGCACTTCCATCAGGTCGCGGATCGCGTAGTCGAATTTGGGCCGCTCCCGCTTCAGCCGGTCCAGGATCGCTGTGACCTCGCCCTTCACCTCGGCGATGTCCTCCTCGATCAGGAAGCGTCGGTCGAGCACCAGGCGGCAGGAATCGGCCACGTTGGGCGAGGGGAGGCCGGGGAAGAAATCCTCGGTCTGGCCGCCGTGGACGGAGTTGAGGTTGAGGGTCGAGCGCCGCGCGCCCTCGGGCACAACCGGCATCCGTGTCTGCTTGCGGTCGAGCGCCGGGAACAATTCCTCCTCGAAGGCCCGCAGCACCGCGCCCATGTGGCGGATCGCCGAATCCCCCAGGAAGGGCATCGAGCCGTGCGCGATCTGCCCCCTGGTCTCGATCTCGGCCCACCAGACGCCGCGATGGCCGAGGCAGATGCGGTCCTTGTTGAGGGGCTCGGGAATGATGACGTGGTCCACGCGCGGTTTCGAGAAGAAGCCCTTCCGGGCGAGATAGGCGACCCCGCCGAAGCCGCCCGACTCCTCGTCGGCCGTGCCCGAGATCTCAATCGCACCGGGATAGTCCGGATAGACGGCCATGAACGCCTCGGCCGCGATCACCGAAGCAGCCAGCCCGCCCTTCATGTCGCAGGCGCCGCGGCCGTAGACGCGCCCGTCCTTCACCGTTCCCGCGAAGGGATCGACGGTCCAGCCTTCGCCCGCTTCCACCACGTCGATGTGGGAATTGAAGTGCACGGTCGCCCCCGGCCCGCGGCCCTCGCGCCGCGCCACAACGTTGGTGCGCGGGTAGCGGTCCGAATCGCCCGGTGTGCCTTCGCCGCGCACGAACTGGATCTGGAAGCCAGAGCGCCGCAGCCTGCCCGCCAGGAACTCCGCGCAGGGCGCGTAGGCCTCGCCGGGCGGATTGACCGTCGGAAAGCGGATCAGATCGGAGGTCAGTGCGACGAGGTCGTCCCTGCGGTCCTCGACGGCGCGGAAAAGGCGTTCGTTCATCCGGGCATTGAGCAGCGGCGACCGGTCTTTTGCAAGCGGGCCGAGACGATTTGCCTGCAAGCCGGACGAAACGGCGACGTGCGCCAGGCCGGTTCAAATCGGCGTGAACAGCTGATCCCGCCAGCCATTTGATCTCGTACGTTTATTGCCTGTTGACGAATCAGTCCTTACGCTGCGGCACGAAGGGCAGACATGGGGTTTGGGCTTATGATGAGGGCGATGGCGTTTGCCGGCGCGTTTCTTGCCGCGACACTGGTTTTTTCCACACCCGGCCGCGCCGCAAGTCTGGTTGCGAAGGTCAACGTCTCCACGCAGACGATGGAAGTCATCCGCCACGGCAAGGTGATCTACACCTGGCGGGTGTCGACGGCGCGCCGCGGCTACATCACCCCGGTGGGCTCCTGGCGGCCCAAGCGCATGCACCGCATGTGGTACTCGCGCAAGTACGACATGTCGCCGATGCCCTACGCCATCTTCTATCATGGCGGCTACGCCGTGCATGGAACCAATGCCGTGAGCCGGCTCGGTTCGCCGGCCTCACACGGCTGCGTGCGGCTCGACACGGCCAACGCCGCCAAGCTCTACAAGCTTGTCCAGATGGTCGGTCCCGGCAATACCCGAATCGTCGTCGTCCACTGAGGCGGTCCTGGCCGGCAGCGCCTAGAAGGCGATTCGTCCGGCGACACGCAGGCTGCTGCCCTCGCGCCCGACGATGACGGCTTCTCCCTCACGCGCGCGTGCATTGACCATGCGCGTGATCACGTCCTCGTTCACCACCATGACGAGGTTGCCCGATTCGGAATAGCTGAGGATGAAGTCCAGCAGTTGCCTGGCTTTCGCCTCGTTGCCGGCTTCGTCACCGGGCAGGAAGTCGAGCGGCTCATAGTGCTCGATCGGTGTGTGTTCGAAGGCAAGCCGGGCGGTGTCGCGGCAGCGGCAAAAGGCGCTGGTGAGCACCTTGTCGACGGGTGCTGCGCGGGCCGCGAAGAGCGCCCCGATCCGCCGCGCCTGGATGCCGCCGCGCTCCGACAGGTTCTGCTGGGTCGAACATTCGGCGAGATCGAAATGGGCCGGATCGACGGCGCTGGGCGTGTCCGCATGGCGCAGAAACACGACCTGGCCGCCGGTGCGCAGCAGCGCCCAGCCGGCCTCCGTGGCCAGGGCCGGAGAACACATCGTCACCAGAAGGAACAGGACGAGCAGGCGAGCCATCGGGGTTTCCAATTGCACTCCCGCATATAGGCAGCAAGCGCGCCGGAAAGGCAAATCGCGCCTCTTGCCGGCTGACGCGCCATGCCATAGAGGCGCCGGTTCATGTCGGCCTTCGCGCTCACCGTCACCTTCGTTTTCAGCCTCGTCGGACTGGGCTATTTCAGCGGCCTCTCCGGTCTGCTGAAGGCCGAGGTCGGCGCGGCCCTCACCGATTTCGTCATGGTGATCGCGCTTCCGATCCTCCTGTTCCGCATGATGGTCACCGCGGAATTCGGCTCCGTGGCGCCGTGGTCGCTGTGGCTGACCTATTTCACCGCCATTGCCGCGAGCTGGGTCGTCGGACAGTTCGTCACCGCCAGCGTCTTCGGGCGCGACCGGCGCGCCTCGATCATCGGCGGCCTGGCGTCCAGCTTCTCCAATCTGGTCCTGCTGGGGCTGCCATTCTGCCTCAGCCTGTTCGGACAGGCAGGCGCCTCCATCCTGCTTCTGGTCATCGCTGTCCACCTCCCGGTCATGATGGCGGTCTCCGTGATTCTGTTCGCGCTGGTCGGTCGGGACGCGAAAGGGCGCATCGAGCCCGGCCGCGAGATTCGCGGCTTCCTGGTGGCGCTGGCGACCAATCACCTGGTCGTCGGCATCCTCCTCGGGCTGGGATGGCGCATCACGGGACTTGCGCTGCCGCAGCTGGCATGGCGCATCATCGAGACCTTCGCCGACATTGCCGGGCCGCTCGCGCTGTTTGCCATGGGGCTCGGCCTGCGCCGCTTCGGCATATCGGGCAATCTTGGGCCGGCGCTGGTGCTGTCGGCGCTCAAGCTCGGTTTCATGCCACTGGTCGCCCTCAGCATGGCGCTGCTGCTCGACCTGCCGCCGCTCACCGCCAAGATCGCCGTTCTGGGCGCGTCCATGCCGACGGGCGTCAACCCCTATCTGTTCGCGATGCGCTTCGGCACGGGCCAGGCTCTGTCATCCAACACACTTTCGATCGCAACGCTCGCCGCGGTTTTCACCACCTTCGGGTGGCTCGCAGTTGTGCAGGCGCTATTTGGCTGAAGGATTCTCCGGCGACTGCGCCGATCACCCGCTCGATGCGGCAGGACTGGACAAGCGCGGCGCCGCACGCCGAAATGAGGCGACACCCGTACAAGCAGCCACAGGAGGCCGAACGATGCTTCAGAAATCCAACCCGTTCATGCGCGAAGCCAACCTGATCGGCGGCAAGTGGGTGCAGGCCGATTCGGGCGCCACGCTCGACGTGACCAACCCAGCCAACGGCCAGAAGCTCGGCACGGTGCCGAAGTCGGGGCGGGCCGAGACGCGCCGCGCCATCGAGGCCGCGCAGGCTGCGTTCGAAACCTTCCGCCGCACCACGGCGCTGGAGCGCTCCAGGCTCCTGCGCAAGCTTGCCGACGCCATCATGGACAACCAGCAGGCGCTCGCCGAACTGCTGACGATGGAGCAGGGCAAGTCGCTCACCGAGGCCAAGGGCGAGATCGCCTCGTCGGCCGCCTACGTCATGTGGTTTGCGGAAGAGGCGCGGCGCACCTATGGCGATGTCGTGCCTTCCCCCTGGGCCGATCGGCGGATCCTGGTGACCCGCGAGCCCGTCGGCGTCATCGCCGCGATCACGCCGTGGAACTTCCCGTCCTCGATGCTGTCGCGCAAGCTCGGGCCGGCGATCGCGGCCGGCTGCACCGCGGTTGTCAAGCCGGCCTCCCAGACGCCCTACTCGGGGCTCGCCTGGGGCGCGCTCGCCGAGGAGGTCGGCATCCCGGCAGGCGTCATCAACATCGTCACCGGCTCGGCCGGCGAGATCGGCGACGAAATGACCTCGCATCCGCTGGTCAAGAAGATCACCTTCACCGGGTCGACCGAGGTCGGCAAGCTCCTGATGGCGAAGGCCGCCGGCACGGTGAAGAAGGTCTCGATGGAGCTCGGCGGCAATGCGCCGTTCCTCGTTTTCGACGATGCGGACCTTGACCGGGCAGTCGAGGGCGCGATGACGGCCAAGTACCGCAATTCCGGCCAGACCTGCGTCTGCACCAACCGCTTCTTCGTGCAGGCCGGCATCCACGACAGGTTCGTGGAGAAGCTCGCCGCTGCCTCGCGCACCCTCAAGGTGGGACCAGGCCTTGAGGACGGCGTCCAGCAGGGTCCGTTGATCGACATGAAGGCGGTCGAGAAGGTCGAGGAACTCGTCGGCGACGCGACGGCCAAGGGCGGCAAGATCGTCACCGGGGGGAAGCGCCATGAGCTGGGCGGCACCTTCTTCGAACCGACGGTGATTTCGGACGCGAAGCCGCAGATGCGGCTCATGAAGGAGGAGATTTTCGGCCCCGTTGCGCCGGTTTTCCGCTTCGAAAAGGAAGAAGATGCGATCGCGATGGCAAACGACACCGAGTTCGGCCTCGCCTGCTACTTCTATACCAGCGATCTCGGTCGCGCCTTCCGCGTCATGGAAGGGCTGAAGTATGGCATGGTCGGCGTCAACGAGGGCCTGATCACCACGCCCGAGGCGCCGTTCGGCGGCGTCAAGGAAAGCGGCATCGGTCGGGAGGGCGGCCATCAGGGCATCGACGACTACCTCGACACCAAGTATGCCTGCATCGGCGGGCTGGGTCTGTGAGACAAGGCCATGGCGGCGGGGGATGTCGAGAGCTTCGGCAAGGACGCGGACGGCAAGACCGTTGAGCGGGTGACGCTTGCCGGCAGTGCCCTGCGCGCCTCGGTAATCAGCTGGGGCGCGTCGGTGCAGCAGCTCTGGCTCGAGGGCCACGACAGCCCACTGACGCTCGGTTTCGAGCGCATCGAGGACTATCTCGCGCACCCGCTGTTCTACGGTGCGACCGTGGGGCGCTACGCCAACCGGATCGCGCAGGGGCGCTTCACCATCGATGGCGAGCGCTTCCAGGTCGATACCAACGAGCCGTCCGGCAACACGCTGCACGGCGGCGGCACCGGCATCTGGCGCCGTAACTGGCGCGTCGCCGAGGCGGGGCCGGATTTCGTCACGCTGACGCTCCGTGATCCCGACGGCGCGATGGGCTTTCCGGGAAATCTCGACATTTCGTGCACCTACCGGCTGGCGCGGCCGGCCACGCTTGCGATCGAGATGACGGCGGTAACCGACGCCCCGACACCGTGCAATCTTGCGCACCATTCATGGTTCAATCTCGACGACGGCGGGGCAGGGGACGTGCGCGACCACCGCCTCAGGATTGCTGCGGCCGCCTATCTGCCGGTCGACTCCGGGCTGATCCCGACCGGCCACGTCGTTCCGGTTGACGGGACACCGTTCGACTTCCGCCAGGCGCGGACCATCCGCAATGGCGAGGGCACCGCGTACGACCACAATTTCTGCCTCGCGGCAGCGCGGCGGCAGCTCGCGCAGGCGGCGTGGGTGCAGGGCGCCCGTTCGGGCGTCGAGATGGAGGTCTGGAGCACCGAGCCCGGCCTCCAGTTCTTCGACGGCGACGCGCCGGCGCCCGAAGCGGCCGGCCTCGGAGGCATCCGCTATCGCCGGCATGCCGCAATCTGCCTTGAGCCGCAGATCTGGCCCGACTCGCCCAATCGGCCGTATTTTCCGCAGGCGGTGCTGCGTCCCGGAGAGACTTATCGGCAGGTCACGGAATACAGGTTCCGGCAGGCTTAGAGGCCGCCCACGGCTGTTGTGTGAAGCCGACGAAAAATCTCCTTGACCTTCCAGTGACTGGAAGGACTACGCCCCGCGCAGAAGCACTGATGCTGCGGAGTCTCGCATGTCCCGGAACGCAAGAATACTCACTGGAATCCTCGTCGTGGTCGTGGTTGCCGCGGCCACCTGGTTTGCCATGCGCATGTTCATGGCGCCGCCCGACGACCTCGACCTCGCGCGCAGCCGCGCGACTGCGAACGGGCTCTATCAGCTTGCCATCGAGCCGGAACTCGAGCCGATCACGGTCGGCCCGCTGCACAGCTGGATCGTGACGGTCACGACGGCCGACGGCCAGCCGGTGACCGACGCCGACATCTCGATCGGCGGCGGCATGCCCCAGCATGGCCACGGCCTCCCGACCCAGCCGCAATCGGCCGGACATATCGGCGACGGGCGCTACCGGATAGAGGGCGTGCGGTTCTCCATGACCGGATGGTGGGTGCTGACGATCGGCGTGAGCAGCGCCGCGGGGAAGGACGAAGCTGACTTCAACATCGTCCTCTAAGGCCATGAACATGATCAGAAAACTCCCTCTCGCTGCAATCCTTCTCCTGGCCCCGATTCTGGCAGGCTGCAATCCGCAACAGCTATCGGAAGAGGAGAAGAAGCAGGTCGTGTCGATGTCGCTCGACGCGCTGCCGCCGCTGCCGGCCGATCCGAGCAACCGCTACGCCGACGATCCGCTCGCCAAGGCGTTCGGCTCCACACTGTTTTTCGACACCGATTTCAGCGGCAATGGCGAGGTCGCCTGCGGCACCTGCCACAAGATCGATGCGCAGTTCCAGGATGACCTGCCACGCGGCAAGGGAATCGGCACCACCGACCGGCGCACCATGCCGCTGGCCGGTGTCGCCTACAGCCCGTGGCAGTTCTGGGACGGGCGCAAGGACAGCCTCTGGTCGCAGGCGCTCGGGCCGATGGAAGACGCGCGCGAGCATGGCGGCACGCGCACCTTCTACGCGCACCTCGTCGAGCGCAAATACCGCGATCGCTACGAGCGCATCTTCGGGCCGCTGCCGGACCTGTCGGGCCTGCCCGAGCGCGCCGGTCCGAAGGGCACGCCGGAAGAACAGGAGGCTTGGGCTTCGATGAGCGCGGCCGAGCAGGACGCCGTCAACCGCGTTTACGCCAACATCGGCAAGGCGATCGGGGCCTTCGAGCGCTCGATCCTGCCGGGCGAGACGCGGTTCGACCGCTTCGCCCGCGCGGTCGCGAACGGCGAGGAGCCGGCCGGAGACGCGGCATTCTCCGACCTCGAAATGGAGGGGCTGAAGCTCTTCATCGGCACTGCCAACTGCATCGGCTGCCACACCGGGCCGCGCTTTACCGACGACAATTTCCACAACACCGGCGTGCCGGCGCCCGCCGGCGGTCCCGAAGACCACGGCCGCGCGCAGGCGGTGGCGCAGGTGCTCTCCGATCCCTTCAATTGCCTGGGCCCCTACAGCGATGCGGCCGGCAAATGCGACGAACTGCGCTTCATGGTGCGCGAGGGCGAATCGCTCGAGCGTGCCTTCAAGGCGCCGTCGCTGCGCGGGGCGGCGAGCCGCGCGCCCTACATGCACGCCGGCCAGATCGCTTCTCTCGAAGATGTGATCGAGCACTACCGGCAGGCGCCGCATGCCCCCTCGGGCCATTCGGAACTGCGGCCGCTGACGCTCACCGACCGCGGCAAGGAAGCTCTGATCGCATTCCTGAAGACGCTGGACTAGCACCGTCCACAGGCATTTTGGGCAGGATCGCGGGCGCGGTTCTGCCCGCAATCCACATTCCCGACGCACAAGATATTGGGGGTCGGGAATCTTCGAAAAACGACGCCTTGACGCCTTCCGACGAGTCGCCTCTTATGAGCCATGCGCCCATGAGGGGCGCGGCCGGAGGGTCTCTCGTCCGGCCCTGTTTCCCGAATGACCATGCGTCTGGCGGACCTGCCCGGGCTCTCGCACGGGCAAGCGCGTGGGCCTGTTGCGTGCGGTTTTTTCCTGCGTTTCCGGCCTTGCCGGGGGTCTCGCGTAAACAGGTTGTTAACACTATATTTAGTGTTTGCGCGGACCCTGATCGCAAGATACGGTGAGCCCCTCTCTTCGGAGAGACTCAACCGTACACAAGCCGATCAGGCAGCGCCGGCCGCGGCCGGCAGGCGGCGTTCGCGCCGCCGGCAGGGCGGGGCGGACGGCGCGACGGCCGGGAGTTTAGGGGTGTCTTCCGCGTGCTGCGGAAGGCGAGGATGCGGATCGGCGCGGCAGGGCCAGGGAACGAGGAAATTCCTGCTCGACCGTGCTATATATTGGGACTGAGGGACGAAAATGCGCATTGAACGGCGGTTCACGAAGGAAGGCCAGGACGCCTATGCGGAGATCGAATTCCGCAAGGCGACGAGCGAGATCAGGAATCCGGACGGCTCCGTCGTCTTCCGGCTGGCCGACATCGACGTGCCCGCGCAGTACTCCCAGGTCGCTGCCGACATTCTCGCGCAGAAATATTTCCGCAAGGCCGGCGTGCCGGCGCGGCTGAAGCGCGTCGAGGAGAACTCCGTCCCCTCCTTCCTGTGGCGCTCCGTCGCCGATGAGGAAGCGCTCGCCGAACTGCCGGAGGACCAGCGCTACGGCTCCGAAACCGACGCCCGCCAGGTCTTCAACCGGCTCGCCGGCACCTGGACCTATTGGGGCTGGAAGGGCGGCTACTTCGATTCGGAGGCCGACGCGCGCGCCTTCATGGACGAGCTCTGCTACATGCTCGCCACCCAGCGCGTCGCGCCCAACTCGCCGCAGTGGTTCAATACCGGCCTGCACTGGGCCTACGGCATCGACGGTCCCGGCCAGGGCCACTACTACGTCGATCCCTTCACGAAGAAGCTGACCAAGTCGAAGTCGGCCTACGAGCATCCGCAGCCGCATGCCTGCTTCATCCAGTCCGTCGCCGACGACCTCGTCAACGAGGGCGGCATCATGGATCTGTGGGTACGCGAGGCGCGGCTGTTCAAGTACGGTTCCGGCACCGGATCCAACTTCTCCGCGCTGCGCGGCGAGGGCGAGAAGCTTTCGGGCGGCGGCAAGTCGTCGGGCCTGATGAGCTTTCTCAAGATCGGGGACCGCGCCGCCGGCGCCATCAAGTCGGGCGGCACGACGCGCCGCGCCGCCAAGATGGTGGTGGTCGACGTCGACCATCCCGACATCGAGGACTACATCAACTGGAAGGTGCGCGAGGAACAGAAGGTCGCCTCGCTCGTCACCGGTTCGCGCATCGTGCAGAAGCACCTCAACGCCATCATGAAGGCGTGCATGAACTGCGAGGGCTCGGGCGACGACTGCTTCGATCCGGCGATCAACACTGCGCTCAAGCGCGAGATCAAGGCCGCCAAGAAGGCCTACGTGCAGGAGAACTACATCAAGCGCGTCATCCAGTTCGCGAAGCAGGGCTACACCTCGATCGAGTTCAAGACCTACGACACGGACTGGGATTCGGAGGCCTACCTCACGGTCTCCGGCCAGAACTCCAACAATACCGTCTCGGTGAAGGACGACTTCCTGCGCGCCGTGGAGGCCGACGGCGACTGGAAGCTCATCGGCCGCACCGACGGCAAGGTCCACAGGACCGTGAAGGCCCGGGATCTGTGGGAGAAGATCGGCTACGCCGCCTGGGCCTCGGCCGATCCGGGGCTGCACTTCAACACCACGATGAACGACTGGCACACCTGCGTGGCCGCAGGTGCGATC
>Ga0182792_1001711_pt1 | contig 17050 bp, 10 predicted proteins | sample Passage237B_FD_130497 | JGI IMG/M metagenome (GOLD analysis project Ga0182792, IMG submission 130497) | Cellulose adapted compost microbial communities from Newby Island Compost Facility, Milpitas, CA, USA - Passage2 37B (version 2) (version 2) ...
AAGATCGCGGGTGGCTCGATCTTCGCTCTGGACGGCGCCAGCACCACGGGTGCCGCGCCGACCTACTCCGGCTTCGAGTTCCCTGCCTCGGGCTTCCGTTACACCGATAACGGCACCCCGGCCAACCTGACCGATGACAAGGCCGTGCTCGAGGGCACCGGCACCGCGCTGTTCTGCAACAAGCCGCACGGTTTCCGGGTCGCCATCTCGAACCCGACCATCGTCATCGACGGTTCCGACTCCCGCATCGACGCAGACGTCGATAACAACCTGAGCGGCAACTGGATCCCGACCCAGCGGGTCACGATCGCCAGCCTCGACGTCTCGAAGGTTTCGCGCATGAACGGCGAGACCGGCAGCGTCGAGCAGTGGATCGACGCCCCGGCGACGCTCACAGCCGAAGGTTCACAGGCGGTATGCGGCGCTGGCGAGCTCGACAAATGCTCATCGTTTTACCCGGCGGGCACCGCGCTCGATCCGGTCAGCGTCGAGGTATCCCTCATCGATCAACTGACCGGGGTCGAGGACCAGTACAACGCGGAGTGCGGTGTGCCGGTTGCCGGCATCTCCGACAACTCGTGGTTCGATGCCTCGGCACTGCCGGCCCTAGCGAGCCCGGTCTCGGCCACTTCCGCCGGCGGCATCAAGTGGGGCTTGGTTTCTGGTTTCCGGGGATACGTGTATGGCGTCATGGCCGGCACCGGGAGCGACGAAGCACCGCAGCCCAACCTGGGGGCACAAGCGCTTCAGGCGCTAAACGGCGCGAGCCGCTTCCCCGATACGCCGCCCGGTTCTTTCGATCCGACCCGAGGTTTCAAGTTTCCGGTTCGAAGTGGCGAGTACGCACAGAACGACGCGGGTAGCACCGCTGACGACCAGGCCGTACTGAACGGCTCCGGCACGGCGCTGTTCTGCAACTTCAAGCACGGGTTCTGGGTCTCGATCTCGAACCCGACCGTCGTGATAGACGGGGCGCACTCCCGCATCGTCGCTGACATCAGCCAGAACACAAACGGCACCCTGAACACGAACGGCAATCCTGTGCCTTCGGCAAATCCTGGCCCCTGGCAGACCACGCAGCGGGTCGACCTCGCGGACCTGGACCTCAGCGGCGTCTCCCCGACCTACGGCGCGGGAACCGTCGAGTGGGCGAACGTGCCAGTCACCCTGAGTGAAGATGCATCGCCGTTCGCGACCTACTCGAGCACTCCGGACAGTCCGAAGGTGCTCGACCCGATCACCGTTTCGCTGGAGACGGAGTAAGAAGATTGCGGGGGCCTTCGGCCTCATACTCCGCGGTCTTTCCGCCAATGACGAGGATGGCCCTTTCGGGGTTCGTCCTCGTCGGGGTTCTGATGGCGGGTCTGATTGGGGTCGGGGCCGCGCCGGCCCCGGCCGGGGCGGCGACGCTCGAACCCTGTGAAGCGACCCAGCCGAGCGGTCCGACGATCGACCTCGAAGGCCAGCTCGACCTGACCCCAGTCAAGGCGACCCGCAAGGCTTGGAGGCGGAGCGGGATCCGTCAGAAGCTGGTCAAGCCGGCCAATAATCTGACCGGTCGCCCTTCGTACCCGATCAAGTCGGTCAAGTACGGCGGCGCCGCCCGGGTCGACCTCAAGGGAGGCAGCAGACTCACTCACAAGCGCCGCTCGATCGCGGTTAGGGGGTTGTCCGTCGTCAGTGCCGCTGGCAAGCCGGCCCGGCTGCGAGCCAAGGTCGGCGGCAGGCAGATTCCCTTTCTCGTGGTCAGGGGTGGCAAGCGAGAATTCAGGTCAGAGAGTGGGGAGCTCTCGCGGGTCGGCCGGGCGCGGCTGACCGCGAAGGCGGCGAAGCTGATCAATCGACGGCTTCGGCTGGGCAAACGCCAGCGGCTCAGGCCCAGGATGCTCTGGGGCTACTTCAACCTGTACGCGCTGTACACGGTCATCGAGACCGAGGATCCGACCGTGGATGTGCCCCCGGTGCCACCGGTCAAGACCGAGCCCGTCGCAGCGAAGCCGATCACCTCGGCGGCAACCATCAAATGGTTTGTTCGTGACAGTTTCATCAACTACGTCGCTTCCGGCGCGGGCACCCGGGTCGCCGGTGGCGCTACCGCTGACCCACCGTCCGGCAGCAACAACCTCGCCTACTCGTTCAACTTCCCCTTCGCTTCCGGCTGGACCGAACCCGAAGCGCTCGACAGCCCGGAGAACACTTTGGTCAAGGGCACCGGCACGGTCGGCTTCGCCTATTGCGAGCACGGCATCAACTTCATCGTCTCGACCCCGGAAATCGAGATCGGCGATGACACGAACTCACGCCTGATTTTCGAGGTGACGGGGACCGACAACGCGGAAATCGCGACTCAGCGGGCCGTCGTGACGAAGCTTCTTCCGTCCCAGGCGCAGTCCCACACCGTGACCGACAACGGGGACGGAACGACCACGGTCCACTACAAGAAGATCCCTGGTCTGATCCCCGAGGCAGCCAAGGGCATCTTCGCCGGCTTCTACCAGCCGGGTGATTCCTTTGGCGCTCTCTCGCTCACTTACACCTACTCGGACGGGAGCTCCTGATGAAACGGGCGCTCGGGGCCTCGATTCTCATCCTGCTCGTTTTGGCTTTGCCTCCCGGCGCGCGCGCTGCGTTCGAACCGGGAATCGTCAAGGTCGACGGTTACGATTGGAGCGTCTCTTCGAACCCGGTCAAAGTGCCGCTCGACCAGGATGGAACCAGGACCTACACGGTCGACGACATTCTCGAAGTCGCCGATGGCATGACCAGCGAGTTCAGTCTCGCGAACGTGCCGGGCATCGAAATACTCCGGCCCGCGACAGCGGCCAATCCCGTGCGATGCAGCGGCAACCAGGTCCGGGCCGGCAATGATGCCTGCCCGAGGTTCGTGGCTTCGGTCGACAAAACGACCATGATCCTCAAGAGTGGCGCCCGGATCGATTACGCAGACGCGGCGCCGACCATCTTCATCACCCAGGCCACCGACCTGGCGGTGACCCTCTCACCGACCCACAAGAAGATCAAGAGCGGAACCAGGGTCAAGTTCACCGCTTCGGTTTCCGGGGCCAACGGGTCATCGACCTACTCATGGGATTTCGGCGACGGCAAGACCGCCGAGACCAGTGGCGGCAGTTCCTCGAGCATCGCGCACGTTTTCACCGGCGACGACCAGAGCTTCAATGTCGTCGTCACCGTCATCTCCTCGACCAATCCCCGCAGCTACGAGGCACTCTCCGTGATCACGGTCGGCAAGGTCAAGAAGGCCACGAAGCAGCCGAAGAAGAAGGAGCCGAAGCATCCGGACGATTCGAACGAGGATGATTCCAGCTCCTACGACCCAGGCTACGTCCCCGGCCCGAGTGACTACTACGACGACGGCCCCGGAACCGGTACCGGGTTCCCTTCGACCGGGTCGCCGGCACCTTCGAGCCCGGAGCCCGATCAGAAGCGAAACCAGCCGGTGACCGACGACAACGGCCAGACGGTGACTGGCCAGCTCATCGACCCGATCGCCACCGCGACGGTGATCCCCACAACCGGCGAACCCGCGACCGGCGAGGCCGAGGCCGGTCCGGTTGGGGATGACTCGGGCGGAGGGGGAGGGATCCCCGACGGGGCCAAGGCCGCACTCGGGATCGGTGCACTGCTCGGGCTTGGTGGTCTGACCGAAGCCGGCGCCTTCTCTGGCGCCTTCCGTCGCCTGCGCCTGCGGCCCTGAGCGGCCGCCCTCCTGCGCTAGCCGCGGCCTAGAACCTGGGATCCGCCTGTGATCAGGTCGGTGCCGTCGGGGAGTCGGACCCAGGCTTTGTTGGTGCCGTCGTAGTCCGGCGCCCAGAGGATCAGGGTGGCCGAGCCGAAGTTGTTGACCTCGCAGGGTTCGTCCCCTTCCTCGTCGATCCCGCGCCAAACCCGGATGAACGGGTTGTTCTCCCATTCCTCCGCCACGGTCGAAGGTTCGCGGTGCCCGGGGTGGATCCGCGTTTCCGGCGGCAGGGTCATCAAGCGGTCCATGATCGAGCTCTTCAGCTCGGCGAACCCGGTCTCGCCGGGGGCGACGGTGCCGCCGACCGTGCCCTTGAAGATCACGTCTGCCGTGATCACGTCGGTGTCGTTGATCAGGAGAGCCATGTGGCCGTCGGCGTGACCGGGGGTCGCGATCCACTTGATCGTCAGGGCACCCGAGGTCGTCTCGTCTCCGTCTCCGACGATCTGGTCGACCTTGAAGTCGACTATGTCGGCGGTCTTCTGGCTGGCGACTATCGGAACGTTGTAACGGTCGGCGACCTCGCGCAGATCGACCACGTGATCCCAATGGTCGTGGGTGAGCAGAATGTGGGTCAGCGTGATTCCCTCGCGGTCGACCCGCTCGAGCAGCGGCTCGATCACCCCGTTGCCGTCGACCAGGACGCCGTGGCCGCCCGGCTCGTCGCAGACGAGATACGCGTTGGAGAGCCATTCGGGCGATTCGACTCGCTGGATGATCATTGGTGGTCCTTTCGGTGTCTGGCGGGCGCGCCGGTGACGGCTCGTGTCGGGCGGTAGGTAGATCTTCTCAGTTGAACTCGATCACACTGCGGATGCCGTTCTGCGCTTCCATCAGGTCAAAGCCCTTGTTCACTTCGTTGAGGGTGATCCGGTGGGAGAGGAAAGGGTCCACGTCGATCTCGCCGGCCAGGTAGCGATCGACCAGCTCCGGCACCTGGTCGCGGCCCTTCACGCCGCCAAAGGAGGACCCGGCGACCCGACGGCCCTGGATCAGCCAGCGCGGGATGATGTCGAGCGTTTCGCCCTTTCCGGCGACGCCGGCGACCGTGCAGAGTCCCCATGCCATGCGGGCTGATTCGACCGCCTGCGCCATCACGTCCACACGGCCGGTCGCCTCGAAGGTGTACTCGGCGCCGAAGCCCCCGGTCTCGTCGAGGATCCACTGGACCGTGTTCTCGTCGGCCTTGTAAAGGTCGGTCGCCCCTTGGCCCTTGGCCAGCTCGAGGCGCTCGTCGGAGAGATCCACGCAGATGATCCGGTCCGCTCCCATCAGACGGCAGCCGGCCACCGCGCCGAGGCCGACCATGCCGGCGCCGAAGACGACGCAGGTCGTTCCGGGCTCGACTTTAGCCGTGTACATCGCGGCGCCGAGACCGGTCGAGAGGCCGCAGGCGAAAAGGCAGGCATGGTCGAGCGGTGCCTCTGGGTTGATCTTGGCGAGGGCGATCTCCGGCATCACGGTGTATTCGGCGAAGGTGGAGGTGCCCATGAAGTGCCGGATCTGCTCTCCGTCACGGGCAAGTCGGGTGGTGCCGTCGGGCAGGTGGCCGAGGTTCTGTTCGGCGCGGATCGCCATGCAGAGGTTGGTCCGGGGGTCGACGCAGTGGACGCATTCGCGGCATTGTGGTGAGAAGAGGGTCACGACCTTGTCGCCCGGCGCTACCGAGCTGACTCCTTCGCCGACCTTCTCGACGATCCCGCCACCCTCGTGGCCGAGCACGCAGGGTGCGTAACCGGAGGGGTCGGCACCGGAAGCGGTGTACATGTCCGTGTGGCAGACCCCGCAGGCCTCCAGCCGGACCAGCACCTCGCCGGCTTTCGGCTCGGCCAGATCCACCTCCTGGATCACGAGCGGTTGACCAAACTCCTCCAGAACAGCTGCCCTCATCCTCATGGCCTGATCCTAATCCCCGACCACAAAATCCCCAAGAACAACCAGATCCCACCACCAACCCGATCCCACCACCAACCCGATCCCACTACCAACCCGATCCCACTACCAACCCGATCCCACTACCAACCCGATCCCACTACCAACCTTTACCGGCAACTACCGGCCACCCGAAGAACCCTTGCCCGTCTCAACCCATCCCCCAAAAAATCTTCTGGGGGCGATCGACCACGTAATCGGTAGCCAGACTCCCCCGGAGCAAAATGCGTCGCCCTCCCCCAAATCTTCCGGGGGCGACTACCCACCAGTGCCGTGGTCAAACGCCCCCAGAATGTTGGTGAGTTGCTCGCCGTCGGCTCCCGCTGGGGCGGGTTGGCATTGAAATGGAGCGATCTGTGTACTTTCGTCTGTCTCCCGTTGCTGAATCGTTGCACGGGCTGCACACTTTTGAGGAGTTTTCGGTCATCTTGGAGTGATGAATTCCCCGATTGAAAAGTTCTCGCCCGAACGTGCCGCCAGAGGTTCGCCACGGTCCCAGGATGTTCTCCGGCTGGCCGGGAAGCAGTACGGACTTGTGACCAGGGCGCAGCTGCGAGAACTGGGTATGACCAACCGGAAGGTAGACATCCGGATAAGGAACCGGCGACTGTTGCCGGTCGGCAAGCGGACAGGGGTCTACGCAGTCGGACGACCGATCGAAAGCCGTCGAGCCAAGTGCATGGCCGCGACCCTGGCCGCTGGTGGGAAAGCGATGGTCGCCGGGCGTGCGGCAGCTGATCTCTGGGGGTTCCGTGATCATCAGGGATCGATCGAGGTGGTTCGCCCGGAAAGTCGCAAGCCACGCGAATTCTGGCTGGATGGGGAGGGCGTTGTGGGCAGGCAACGCGTCGTCGTGCGGCGCAGCCGGCATCTCCCGGTGCCAGACCGGACTCGCGTCCACGGAATTCCCGTGATGAACGTCGCCCGGCTCTTCGTCGGTCTGGCAGCGAATCTCTCAGATAAGGCTCTGTCCGATTCCTTCAAACAGGCCGACATGATGGGCAAACTGAACGAAAAAGAGCTATTCAGATGTGCCGGTCTCGGCAGGGGTTGGAAGGGAATTCGGCGATTCCGGGCCCTAGTCGAGCGGCGCCACCCTCAGATGAAAGATGCGGACACTCACATCGAGGGATTGATGCTTGAGATCGACCGCGATTTCGTCCAAGGCAACCCAGTCGTGCACCGGCGCATGGCTAAGTACTACCCGGATTTCTACTACGAAGACTGCGGCCTACTGGTCGAGACGGACGGGGCGGAGTTCCACTCCGGACGTCTGGCTTTCCTCGAGGACTCCTGGCGGCAGAACGACCTACGTGAACATGCTCGGCAGGTGATCCGTTTTTCAACCGAGGAAATTGAGAGTGACCCGGAACGAGTCGGACGGAATATCCGCCGGGAGCGGAAGAGGTGCTTTCAACTCAAGCATCTTGAAGAACTAGAGGCAGCAAGAGCGGCGCCGGAGCAGATTTCAGCGTGAGGCGCTAACCGACGGTTGCGCTTTCTCCCTTGATAGCCGGTGTTTGACCGGGCTCGGAGACCTGCGTCAAGCGCCGGGACCGCGCTGGCTGCGGATCCTTTCCATCTCCGACTGGATCTTCTCCTCGGTGAGACCCTTCGACTTGTAAACGGACCACCAGTGTGGAATCACGCCGAAAATGCCCCAGCCGGCGATCGGGAAGACCGCCAGAAGAAGTTGTCCGTCCCGGTCAGCGCCCAGATCAGGATCATCACGATGCTGACCCCGATGAAGGTCGCCAGGTGGGCCATAAAATCGCGCTTCGCGTTCAGGCTCTTGACCACCTGATCTCTCAGAGTGCTGTCTGAATCGCCGGCTTCCATCAGTGCTCCCGTGGGTTGTTTCGCCAGATCGTAACCAGCCACTCGCCCGCAGCTGCTTCTGGGGGCGTTAATCGACGGATTCGGGAGTGAATCGCCCCCGAAAGGGATGGCGGAGCGCGGCGGAGTTCCTCGCAGATCTGTTTCGGGGTGGATCGCCAACGGAATCCGTGGGCGATCGCCCCCGGAACTGGTGGGGGTGGGGCCTTGGGGGACGCGTCTGCGGCGGAGTGCGGCGGCCAGGTGGAGGCTTTTTCGGGCTGCTGGGTGACGGGTCGGGCAAAAGAGAAGGGCCCCGCTTGCGGGACCCTTCTCTTATTCCTCGTTCCCCCGAGGTTCAGGTTGGGGAGACGATCTTCGACTCAGTGATTCTCACTTGATGAACATCATCTCCGAGTACTTCGGCAGCGGCCAGTAGTTGTCGGCCACGATGCGCTCGAGCTTGTCGGCGACCACACGCACATCATGCATCGCGGTCAGCTGCCGGTCACGGGCGTAGATCGCTAGCTCCATACCCTCTTGCTCGAGGCCATCCGGGTATCCGTTGGCATCCTCCAAGGCGATCGTCTTGTCGACCAACTCGTTGAAGAGGCCGCGGCTCTCCTTCTCGAGCAGTTCGGCATCAGCTTCATCGAGAAGCACCAGGTGTTTTGCGACGGCCGGGATGATCTGGGTCCGGGCGATGGTGGCCGCGGTCTCCGCCTCGATGTTGGCGTTCATCGCGTACTGCTCCACCCAGACCTCGTAACGGGCTTCAAGCTCACGCTCGCTCAGAACGTTGTACTTGCCGAAGACTTCGATGGTCGAGGGGGCGATCACCTCGGGAAGCGCGTCCGGAGTGGTGCGGAGATTCTTGAGACCGCGCTTCTCGGCTTCCTGCTGCCAAGCATCCGAGTAGCCGTCACCACCGAAAATGATCCGCTGGTTTTCGACGTAAGAGTCGGTCACGACCTTGATCACCTTCGCGGCGAGGTCGTCGCCCTCGGCCGCTTCCAACTTGTCGGCGAGATCGTCGATCGCCTCGGCGACGACGGTGTTCAGAACCGTGTTGGTGAAGGCGAGCGACATGCTCGAGCCGAGCGCCCGGAACTCGAACTTGTTGCCGGTGAACGCAAAAGGTGATGTCCGGTTGCGATCGCCGCCGTCCATCGGCAGATCCGGCAGCACCTCGGCCCCGAGGTCGAGGACCTCGTCCGGGGTGTGAGGGTCGCCCTCGCCGGCCGCCATGGTGCCGAAAACCTTCTCCAGCTCGCCACCGAGGAAGATCGAGATGATCGCCGGAGGGGCCTCGTTAGCACCGAGGCGGTGGTCCTGACCGATATTCGCAACGGTCGCCCGCAGCAATCCCTGGTGCTTGTCGACCGCCTGGATGACCGCGGCGCAGAAGAAAAGGAAGCTGAGGTTCTCCGACGGCGTGTCGCCAGGGTCGAGCAGGTTGTGACCGGTATCGGTGCCCATCGACCAGTTGTTGTGCTTGCCCGAACCGTTGACTCCGGCGAACGGCTTCTCATGCAGCAGGCAGACCAGGCCGTACTTGCGAGCCTTGCTCTGCAGCACCTGCATCAGCAGCTGCTGATGATCGGAACCGACATTCGAGTTCTCGAACATCGGGGCGACCTCGTACTGGGCGGGAGCAACCTCGTTGTGGCGGGTGGTGATCGGCACGCCGAGCTTGGCCAGTTCGGCCTCGCAATCCATCATGTAGGCGAGCACCCGCTCGGGGATCGCGCCAAAGTAATGGTCATCCAGCTCGTGGCCCTTGGCGGGTTGGGCGCCGAACAGGGTGCGTCCGGTGAGGACGAGGTCGGGACGGGCGTAGAAGTACTGCTCGTCGATCAGGAAGTACTCCTGCTCAGGCCCGACAGTGGTCACCACCCGGGAGGTATCCTCGTCTCCGAGCAGCTTCAGGGCCCGGACCGCGGAACGCGAAAGAGCGTCCATCGAGCGGAGCAGCGGGATCTTGGCGTCGAGTGCCTCACCGGTCCAGGAGGCGAAGGCGGTCGGGATACAAAGCAGGGTGCCGTTCGGATTGTCAAGGAGGAAGGCCGGGCTGGTCGGATCCCAGGCCGTGTAACCGCGAGCCTCGAAAGTGGCGCGGATGCCGCCAGTGGGAAAGGAGGAGGCGTCCGGCTCACCCTGGATCAGCTCGGAGCCTTTGAACCTGGCGATCGACCTACCGTCATCGGTAGGGCTGAAGAACGAGTCGTGCTTCTCAGCGGTCAAGCCGGTCAGCGGCTGGAAGACGTGGGTGTAGTGAGTGGCACCGTTCTCCAGCGCCCAGTCCTTCATCGCCTCGGCGACCGCGTCGGCCAGCTCAACGTCCAAGGCCTCGCCGCGTTCCAGTGTGCCCTGGAGCCGATCGAAGACGTCGGCGGGGAGCCGTTCCTTCTGAGTCTTGATCGAGAAGACGTTGCTGCCGAAGACGACGTTCTCTTCCTTGGTCAGGTCAGCGGGCTCAACGGCCGATCCGTTGGCCGTCCACTGCGCAGCAGTGACGTTCTTCTGGCGAATCGCGGTCATTTGGAGAGTTCCTCCTGGTGGCAAGATTGGTTTCGAGGGAAAAGCGAGTATGAGGCTATCCCCCGGCGTCCATACGGATGCTTGTACCTCAGGACAAGGTTAGTTGAGGGGCACCCTCCCGTGGGACAGGATCGGCTTGGCCGAGCCGTAGACGGATGTCCGGGCTGGCAGTGAATTGCAAGAATGTGTGCAGCAGCTCATGGAATCATCGTCTAGAACTCATGTTATGGTGTCGACGATGCGAGGAGCTCCTACGCGCAGGGCACGGAGACAAACCATCACTCCCGCTGGGTTGATCCTGGTTGTTTTCGGTTTTCTGGCGCTCACATTCATCGTCCTGCTTCCGGCCAAGGCGGGAGCCAGTTACCTGGACGGCGCCGGCACGGCATCACTGAAGAACTCACCGGTCGAACCGGTCGCGCCAAGCCAGAGGTCAGACCAATGGACGAGTGCCTCCGCCGACGGCGTCAGCCAGGCCAGCAGTTCGGCCACCAACTCCGGTGGGGGCCTGGGGGTTCCCGGTTTTCCGCAGATCAGGCGAATCATCTGTCTGCGTCAGTGCGTCTCCTCCAGCCAGCCGACCCGGGGCGCGATCATCGCGGTGCGCGGTGACCACCTCGAACGCGTGACGAGGGTGATCTTCCGCAGTCGCAAGGGTTGGATCCGAGCCAAATGGCGCACCCGAAACCGGGCGGCGGTGCGGGTGACCGTCCCGAAGAGGGCGATCCGCGGTTTTCTTGGTGTGGTTGATTCCTCGGGCAACCGGACCCGTTCGGCCCATGAGATTAGGATCCTTCCGATCAGCGCGATCCCCGTCGAGGTTTTCCCGGTGCGCGGACCGATCAGTTTCGGCAGCGGTGGCTCCCGCTTCGGCGCCGGTCGGCCTGGGCACATTCACCAGGGCCAGGACGTCTCCGCCGCCTGTGGAACCAAGCTGGTCTCGGTGCGCCGGGCACGAGTGCTCTACAACCAGTGGGACGGTGGGGGCGGCAATTACGTGGTGCTCCACAACGTCGGCACCAATACGAACTTCGTCTACATGCACATGATCCGTCGCTCGCCGCTCAAGGTGGGCCAGCTGGTCGCAGCCGGCGGAGCGGTCGGCCGGGTCGGGACGACTGGAAGCTCTTCTGGCTGCCACCTCCACTTCGAATATTGGATCGGCCCCTGGCAGACCGGAGGGCATCCGATCAACCCGCTGCCTTATCTGCGCTCTCTACTTAAGTAGTGCGATCGGAACCGTCGGCGGGAGTTGTCAGAACCGTCGGGGTGGAGGGCGCACCTTTGACGTCACCCCGGGGTTGGTAGGTTGAGCCGGTCGGCAGGGATGGCCGGCACAGGGACGATGCTGATTGCCTCTCGAAAAACCTCCTGGCTTCTGGCCGTTTTCGCTCTGCTTGCCGTAGGGCTTTTGACCAGCGCGGTGGTCGCGACCCCCGATGCCACCGCGAAGACAAAGAAGGCCAAACCGAAGTACAAGGTCCAGGTCAAGATCGTGAACGCCGGGCAGAACCCGATGCGTAAGCGCGGTGTCCTCAAGGTGAAGGTGCGGTCCAAACGCAAGGGCAAGATCCGGGTTCGTGGGTTCTCGTCGACGTTCGACGGCAAGGACGTGATGAAACCACTGACCAAGATCGCCTGGCCGAAATTCAAACGGGCCGGTCAGTGGCGCACGATCAAACTCAAGGTGACCGCGGCCGGCCGGACGCAAGCAACCAGCTGCCAGGACCGCGACATCCAGGTCAAAGCCGGCACCGTGATGAGCCGCCGCAAGGCGATGGTGCGACAGAGCGCAGACTGCAGACCTGTCGCCTTGGACCTTTCCCGGGCGGCCGACTGCGATTTCATCGCCGCTCCGGATCCGGCGATCTGCATGTCGCCCTTCCCCGACAACTACTACACGGTCGCCGACCAAACCACCGCCTCTGGCCGCCGGATCAACTTCACCCAGGCGGCAATGCCGGCCAACAAGAACGGTGAGCGGGTCGATCCGACCCCCTATCGGGCGAGCGACGGATTCAGTCAGGGACAGGTGATCTCGGTGCGAGTACCTGGCCTCGACAACCCGGCGGCCCTCGCCCAGACCAATCCGGTCGGCCTGGCGGACCCGTCGCGTTACGCATTGCCCAATACACCGGTGATCGTGATCGACGCCCGCACCCGCGAGCGAATACCGATCTGGGTCGAGATCGATTCGCAGGCATCCTCGCCGGGCACGACCAACCTGCTGATCCACCCGATGGTCAATTTCGACGGGGCGACCCGTTATATCGTCGCGCTGCGAAACCTCAAGGATGCCGCCGGGACGGTGCTGAAGGCGCCCGATGGCTTCCGCTACTACCGCGACTTCCTGCCTTCGACCGATTCGAGGATCAACGGGCGCCGTTCCTCCTTCGAGGACATTTTCAAGCGTCTGCGGGCCGCCGGTATCCGCCGCTCGACCCTCTACCTGGCCTGGGACTTCACAACGGCCAGCGACGAGAACAACACCGGAAGGGCCCTCTCGATGAGGAACCAGGCCTTCGCCGGGCTCGGCGACACGGACCTCGCCGACCGCGTCGTCCAAGGGGATGCCCCTGAATTCACGGTCAACTCGGTCGAAACCGATGTAAACGCGGAGATCGCCCGGCGGGTCAAAGGGACCTTCGAAGTCCCTTGCTTCATGAAGCATCCGAGCCTGCCCGATGGCTGTGCGACCGGCGCCACCTTGAACCTCGACGCCAACGGTGTGCCCAAGCAGAACGGCACCTACCAGGCGAACTTCGAGTGCGTGATCCCGCGCGTCGACGTCGATCCTGACTCGATCGATCCGGAGGATCTGCCCGACCAGCCTCTTCGCGGCCGCGCCATGGTCTACGGACACGGCCTGATGGGCAGCATCGGCGGTGAAGTCAACGCCGGCGCTCAGCGCAAGACCGCGGCCCGCGGTTTCACGATCTGTGGCACCGACGAGATCGGAATGTCGACCGGGGATATCGCCACCGTGGTCGCTGCCCTTGGCAACCTTACGAAGTTCCCCCAGGTCGCCGATCGGCTCCAGCAGGGTCTGCTCAACGAGATGTTCCTGGCCCGTCTGATGATCCACCCGGGAGGCCTGGTCTCGAAGGCCGCCTTCCGCTTCGATCCTGAAGCAGTGGATCCCGTCCAGGTGCCCGGCGGCAACGGCGACGCAGACGTGCCCGACGACAGTGGTCTCGGGGCAGCGATCGTGACCGGCTCGAATGTCAGGGCCTGGTATCGCGGCATCAGCCAGGGCGGGATCATGGGCGGCGCTCTTATGGCTCTGGCGCCTGATTTCGACAAGGGCTCGCTCGGGGTCGGTGCGATGAACTACTCGGTCCTGCTGACCCGTTCAGGCTCCTGGGAAACCTACGGCTCAATCTTCAATCCGGCCTACACGAATCAGACCGAGCGACCGCTGGCCCTGAGCCTGATCCAGATGCTCTGGGATCGCGGCGAACCAAACGGGTATGCCCATCGCATGACCACCAATCCGCTGGCTGGCACGCCCTCGCATCAAGTTCTCTTCGATCTCGCCTTCGGTGACCACCTCGTCACGAACTGGCAGTCCAACGTCGAAGCCCGCACGATCGGGGCCCGGGCCGTGACGCCCTTCGTGGCTGAAAGCCGCTGGCCCGGGGTGGACGGTGACTGGGGGATCGAGCCGATCACGTCATTCCCCTACAACGGTTCCGCGATCGCCTACTGGGACAGCGGGCCGCTGCGGCCCGGTCCCAACCCGGATGAAACGATCGGGACGGATCCGCCCCCGATCACCAACACGGCCCCAACTGAGGGTGAGGATCCTCATGAATTGCCGCGCGTTTCAGATACCGCGGTGCAGATGATCGACGCCTTCCTGCGGGAAGGGGGTGCGGTCACCAATCCCTGCGCTCCTGGCCCGTGCCTCGCCGGCGGCTGGAGCGGCTCCTGACGTCAGGCTCTGACGCCGAGCGCTCAGGTAGCATGCCCCCATCGGAAGGAGGCTTCTTAGGTGGGGAGAATCACCGGGTAGCTCAGATTGACGACTGCCAATCAAGCAAATCCAAGCCGCGTAAATCGCGGTCGTAGTTCGACGGTGCTCAGAGTGGTGACTCTGGGCGCGCTTGTTGTTGCCATCGTTTTTGTCGCCTCCTTGATTTTCAAGGGCGATTCCGGCTACAAGTACTCGTTCGAATTCCAGACCGCCAGCGGCATGGTTTCCGGCAACTTCGTGATGGTCGGGGGCTCGCCGATCGGCAAAGTGACCTCGGTCGAGCTGACCGACGACAACCGGGTCAAGATGGACGTGGAGATCGATCGAAAGCTCCACGAAGGCACCTCGGCGGTGATCAGGAAAAGCTCGCTTTCCTCGCTCCACAACCACTACATCTCGCTGCAGCCAGGCCCGGACAACGAGAAGACGTTGCCAGAGGGGTATGAGTTCGGTGAAGGTGTGACCCAGACCGCGGTCGAACTTGATCAGTTCTTCGACATGTTCGACAAGACGACCCGCAAGGGATGGTCGAACTGGATCCAGGGTATTGCCGCGATCTACGCCGGCAAGGGGGCGGAGGGCGCCAACAAGACCTTCAAGTACAGCGGCGCCGCGTTCTCCAGCACCCAGCGCCTGATGGCTGAGCTGGCCGATCAGGACACCCGTCTCGATCAGTTCGTCGGCAACACCTCCACCTTCGTGACTCGGCTGGCCAAAGTCTCGCCGCAGCTGACCGAGTTGGTCTCCAACGCGAATACGGCGCTCGGCAAGATCGCCGAGAACAACGAATCGCTGGCGCTCGCGCTCAACGAGCTGCCGCCGACCCTGCGCCAGGGCAACACCACCTTCGCCAACCTGCGGGCCGCGCTCGATGACGTCCAGCCGATGATCGCCGCTTCCGGCCGCGCCGCCGACGCCGGCCTCGCGGGATACCTGAAGAACGACCTGCGACCGGTCCTGAACCGTGCCCGCCCGGTCTTCAACGATCTCGCCCTCGCGGCCGGTCGACCCGGACCCAACAACGACACTTCCGACCTGCTCTCGCAGCTGATCCCGCTGCACGGCCGGGCCGAGCCGGCGGTCAATGCGGTGGTCCGTGCTTTGAACGCCAACCAGGAGGAAGTGTCCGAGGCGCGGGCTTACTCGCCGGACATCTTCGGGTCGTTCAACAAGCTTGCGGGTCTGCTCGCCAGCTATGACGCCAATGGTCCGTTCGCAAAGGTGACACCGACCTCGACCGGCGTCTTCCAACTCAACGGCACCGCGATACAGCCCGCCGACACCGCCACCTACGGTGGTCTTGACGTGATCACCGGCATCAACCGCTGCCCGGGCGGCGGTGTCCAACCGATCGCCGGATCCAACCCGTTCTTGGACAACGGCAATTTGACCGGCAAATGCGACCCCTCTCAGGTGCCGTGATGCTGAAGCGAATCGTCAAGATCGCCATCGTGATCCTGGTCATCGTTGCCGCGGTTCTTTTGATCCGGAGTTGCAGTGACGACAGCGATGCCTACGAGGTGCGGGCCGTGTTCGACAACGGTGCCTTTGTCGTGCCCGGAATCGACGTCCGTGTGGCCGGCGCAAACGTCGGCAGCGTCAGCGCGGTCGATGTTTCCCGGCCGGGGGAGGAGACCGGCACGGACGTCCCCGGTAAAGCGATCGTCGTGATGAACATCACCGACAAGGGGTTCCAAGACTGGAAGCAGGATGCCTCCTGCATCATTCGTCCGCAGTCGCTGATCGGCGAGAAATTCCTCGATTGTCAGGTGACCGAGCCCCGACCCCCGGGTTCAGAGCCGCCACCCTCGTTGGAGAAGATTCCCGACGGCCAGCCGGGAGCCGGTGAGTACCTGCTGCCGATCCAGAACAACGCCCAGTCAGTAGACCTTGACCTGATCAACAACATCTACCGCCTGCCGTACGCACAGCGCTTCCGGATCATCCTCAACGAGCTCGGGGCCGGTCTGGCAACCCGGGGTGAAGACCTGCGCGAGACGGTCGAGCGGGCCAACCCGGCCTTGCTTCAGGTCAACAAGGTGCTGGCCATCCTCGCCTCGGAGAACAAGCGGCTCGCTCAGTTGGCCAAGGACGGCGAGAAGAACATGACCGCGCTGTCCAAGAAGAAGCAGAACATGATCAACTTCTTCAAGAACGCCAGCTACACTGCGGCCGCCACCGCCGAGCGGGGTCAGGATCTGCAGGAGAACCTGAAGAACTTGCCCGAGACCTTGCGGCAGTTGCGAGCGGACTTCAACTCGCTCGGTGGATTTACCGACCAGGCGATACCAGTGTTCACAGCCCTCAAGCCTGCCGCAAACGACATCAGCAAAGTTCAAACCAAGCTCGGTCCGTTTGCAGAAGCCGGCCGCATTTCGATCACCAGCCTCGGTCAAGCCACCAGAGCCGCCGGGCCCGATCTAGTCGCCTCCAAGCCGATCATCCACAAACTGGGCACTCTGTCCCGCAAGGGTGTTTCGCCTTCCTCGAACCTCAACTTCTTCCTCAAGACCCTAGACCAGGGCGGGGGCTACGAGAACCTCATGGAAGTGATCTACAACACTTCCTCGCTGCTCAACGGATATGACCAGTACGGCCATTACCAGCGCACGTACCTGATCGTTACCGGGTGCACGATTTACGCCGACAAGTCAGACGGCGGCTGCACCGGTCAGTGGAGAAAGTCCGGGGCTTCGTCGCTTATGGGGGAGGCACTTGGCGGGCTGGACGACTTGGACGAACTTGATGGTCCGACGGGCCCGACCGGAGCGACGGGTGAAACTCTGACCCCGACCGGTGAGACCGGAGTGACAGGGGTCACCCTCCCATCTGGCCCGACGGGCGAAACTGGTGAAACCGGAGCGACAGGTTTCGATCAGTTCGGCGATCCGGTCGGGCCGACCGGTGCACAGGGACTCAGCGCGCTCGAAGCTGTCCAGGGCCGCAGCCGCGGCACTTCAACCGGTGCGACCGGGCGCTCATCTGCCTCGGGCCGCATGAAAATCCTCGACTACCTGCTCGGGCCA
>Ga0182792_1001712_pt1 | contig 17039 bp, 14 predicted proteins | sample Passage237B_FD_130497 | JGI IMG/M metagenome (GOLD analysis project Ga0182792, IMG submission 130497) | Cellulose adapted compost microbial communities from Newby Island Compost Facility, Milpitas, CA, USA - Passage2 37B (version 2) (version 2) ...
CGGCGATGATGTCGCCCACCTTCATGCGCGGATTGAGCGAACTGTAGGGATCCTGGAAGATGACCTGTACACGGCGGCGCAGCGCGGTCAGGTCGCGCCGCTCCATGCGGTTGATGTCGCGGCCGTCGAACAGGATCTCGCCCGCGGTTGGCGTCTCGAGTCGCAGGATGCAGCGTCCCGTCGTGGTCTTGCCGCAGCCGCTTTCGCCCACCAGGCCCAGCGTCTCGCCGCGGCCGATGGTGAAGTCGATCCCGTCGACGGCCTTGACGTCGCCTATCTTGCGCGAGAACACGATTCCCTCGGAGATCGGGAAGTGCATGGCGAGCCCGCGCACCTCCAGCAGTGGCGGCGAGGCGGTCGCCGTCATGCTGCAACATCCCGGGCCGCAGCATCCCGGCTCGCGACGTCCTGGATCGAGGCGAGTTCGGCGCTGCGGAAGCAGGCCGAGAGATGATCGCCCTCGCCGGCCGGCACCAGCGGCGGTTGCGCCTCGGCGCATCGCGCGACCGCGAACCGGCAGCGCGGGCGGAAGGCGCAGCCGCCGTCGAGCCGCGTCAGGTCGGGCGGCTGGCCCTCGACCGGATCGAGCCGGGCGCGGCGTGGTTGATCGAGCCGCGGCACCGAGCGCAGCAGCGCCATCGTGTAGGGATGGCGCGGATCGTGATAGATCGCCTCGGCACTGCCGGCCTCGATGATACGGCCCGCATACATGACATTGACCCGACTGGCATAGCGCGCGACCACCCCGAGATTGTGGGTGATGACGATCTGGGCCACGCCGAGCTTCAGCGTCAGCGACTTCATCAGCTCGAGGATCTGTGCCTGGATCGTGACGTCGAGCGCCGTGGTCGGCTCGTCGGCGATGATGAGCCTGGGATTGCAGGCCAGCGCTATGGCGATCATGACGCGCTGGCGCATGCCGCCCGACAGCTGGTGCGGGTACTGCTTCAACCGCCGCGCTGGGTCGGCGATGCCGACCATGGACAGCAGATCGAGGGCGCGGGTGGTGGCGGCGGCGCGGGCGGTACGCTGGTGCTGCTCCAGCGTCTCGGTGATCTGGCGGCCGATCGTAAGTACAGGGTTGAGCGACGTCATGGGCTCCTGGAACACCATGCCGATGTCGCGGCCGCGGATCTCGCGCATCTCCGCATCGGGCAGGCCCAACAGATCGCGGCCGTCGAACAGGACCTCGCCACCGGTGATGCGGCCGGGCGGATCGGGAACGAGGCGCAGGATCGAGAGCGCCCCCACCGACTTGCCCGAACCGCTCTCGCCCACGATGGCAACGGTCTCGCCTGCCTCGACGGTGTAGGAAATTCCGTCGACCGCGCGCACGACGCCGGCGCCCGTCCGGAATTCGGTATGGAGATCCCTCACCTGCAGCAATGGCGGCATGCGGTCCGTCTCCCTGGCGGGATTGCACTGGCGTGCGCGCCTCCCACAGGCCCTTTCCTTCCTGTGAAGGCCTCGATTGCCGGCAGAATGTCCCTACGCGAAAGCCTGTTTCCTCATCACGCTGCCGCCGTGAGCATCCTCATCGACGGCGCAGCCTCTTTCGATCTGCAAAAATGCTACGGGACGGGAAGACGCGATGCAAGTCGCCAAACACCCGGCGCGGCATGCCTTGAAGAAGCCTTTATTCAGGCAGGGCACGTTCCCAGGTATTCAGGCGGGTACGTTCACGGCATCGCGAATAGCACATGCCATCATTTTCCTCGGGGCAAGGTTTTTGCCGGTGGTGCCGTCCTGAATAGGTTGGGCTGCCGAAAGAGCGATTGCTTGCTGATCGACCAACAAGTGCTAAACTAGGAATGGAGCCAACAGCGGAATGACTTCCCAAACGCCTCATCGCGAACGCGCCAGCCCGGTCCCTCGCGTGCGCCAATCCGACCGTCGCGCGGCCTCGGATCGACGCATGCTTGATGCCGCTACGCGGCTGATTGCCGAACGAGGCGCCGCGGGCACCAGTCTCGGCGATATCGGCGTCGCCGCGGGCTACAGTCGCGGCCTGCCGAGCGAGCGCTTCGGCAGCAAGCTCAGCCTGCTGGAAGGGCTCGTCGATCGCAGCGAGAGCTGGTTCCAGAAAAGGCTCGATGTCGCGCTGGCCGGAAAGACCGGGCTCGACGCGGTGCTGGCCCGTATCTCGGCGCATCTCGACGGCGCCATGCACAACCCGATGGCCACTGCCGCCCTATACTCCCTGTACGTCGAATCGATAAGCGTGTTGCCCGCGCTGCGCCCGCGCATCGCGGCGTTCAGCAACGGCTTCCTGCGTGGCTTCGCCGAGCATTTGCGCGAAGGGCAGCGCCTGGGCCAGATCCGCACCGACATCAATTGCAAGAGCCAGGCGATGGTCATCGTCGGGGCCGTTCGCGGACTGATCATCCAGTCGCTGATCGATCGCGGGCCGAACGATCTTCAGAACGGCAAGAAGGCGCTTCTGAAGCTCTTCGAAGGCTCGTTGCGCGCACCTTGAAGGGACGGAATTTCACGCGAGGGAAGGAATGGCTGCGAAAGAAATCAGAGCGGAGATCACCGGCACCGTCTGGAAGATCGAACGGCAGGTCGGCGAGAGCGTCGAGATCGAAGATACGATCGTGATCCTCGAATCGATGAAGATGGAAATTCCCGTCCTCGCGCCGATCCGCGGGCGCATCGCCGACATTCGTGTCGCCGAGGGTGATGCAATCGAAGAAGGACAGGTCGTCGCGTTGATCGACGCCCAATGACGTAGAAGCGCCACCAACGGCGCCGAAGTCCAAACTCTGCAGGAGGAAACGCCATGCCCAGGACGTGGCACGATCCGCGAGTACCGGATCCCGACCGCTGCGTGCTGCGTCCCCTGCTCGACCGGCGGGCGCAGTCGACGCCGGACAAGGTCTTCGTGCGTTTCGCCGACGGCAGCGAGTGGACATACGCGAAACTGCGCGAGGTGGTCATCGACGCGGCCGTCGGGCTGCAGGCGCTGGGCGTCCGGCAGGGCGACCATGTCCTGTCGTGGCTGCCCAATGGGCCCGATTCGCTCCGCGTATGGTTCGCCCTCAACTACCTCGGCGCCGTCTATGTGCCGATCAACCTCGCCTATCGCGGACGTTTGCTCGAACACGTGATCGAGAACTCCGACGCCAGGCTGATGGTCTGTCATGCCGACCTCTTCGACCGCCTGTCGTCCGTCGGCCTCAGCCAGCTCTCCGCCGCCGTCCTGATCGGCGGCGACGATCGGCGGAATGATGTACCGGGCCTCGTCGCCCACCCGGCCTCGGCGCTTGCCTCCGCAGGACGCCCGCTCGCGCCCCTGGAGCGGGAAATCATGCCCTGGGACACCCAGTCGATCATCTACACGTCGGGCACTACCGGCCCGTCGAAGGGCGTCCTGTCGTCCTACCTGCATCTCTATTCCATGGCCGTCGAGCCGTTCGGCTTCATCGACGGCGACGACCGCTTCATGGTCAACCTGCCCCTGTTCCATGTCGGCGGCACCGTCGCTGTCTACTGCATGCTGGGCAAGGGCGGCTCGATCGCCGTGGTCGACGCCTTCGACACCGCCTCGTTCTGGCCGACCGTGCGGCAGACCGGCACCACGACGGTCGTTCTGCTGGGCGTCATGGCGACGTTCCTGGCCAAGCAGCCAGCGGCGCCGCAGGATCGCGACCACCCGTTGCGCACCGCCATCATGGTGCCGCTGTGCGAGGATGCGGACGCCTTCTCGCGACGCTTCGGGTGCGACATCTGCACCGTCTTCAACATGACGGAGGTTTCCAACCCGCTGGTTTCCAGCCGCAATCCGTCACCCCTGGGCACGGCCGGCCGACCCCGGCCGGGCGTGGCAGTCCGCGTCGTCGACGAACATGAGTGCGAGGTCGCGCCGAACCAGGTCGGCGAGCTGGTCGTGCGGACGGACCGGCCATGGGCGATGAACCATGGCTACCACAAGAACGCCGAGGCGACGGCGCGCGCCTGGCGCAACGGCTGGTTCCATACCGGCGATGCCTTCCGGGTCGACGAGCAGGGCAACTATTTCTTCGTCGATCGCATGAAGGACGCCATCCGGCGGCGCGGCGAGAACATCTCCTCGTTCGAGGTCGAGACCGAGGTCTGCGCTCATCCGGCAGTCAGGGAGGCGGCCGCAGTGGCGGTGGCCAGCGAGCATGCCGAGGACGAGGTCCTGGTCGTGCTGTCGCTGGCCGAGGGGACTGCCGGGTTCGATCCGGCGGAGCTCATCCGTTTCCTGATGCCGCGCATGGCCCATTTCATGATCCCACGCTACGTGCGCATCGTTCCGGATTTGCCCAAGACACCGACGCAGAAGATCCGGAAACATCTGCTGCGCAGCGAGGGGATCACCGCCGACACGTGGGACCGCAACAAGGCGGGCATCGTCATCAAGCGGGAAAGAATCGGACAACGTGCAAGATCGTCCGACTGAACAACGACAGGCCGTATTAGAAGGAGGAAGACGGAATATGCGACAGAGTATTGCCCTAGCGGCCGCCTGCCTGGCGGTGACCCTTTACGCCGGCACGCCAGCGGCGGCACGCGAGTTGAAGGCCAGCGTTCACCTGCCGCCCAAGAACGACACGGTCGCCAACGGATATCGACCGTTCATCAAATATGTCGAGCAACGGTCGAACGGCGATCTGAAGATCAAGCTGTTCACCGGAGGTGCCCTGCTGGGACCACGCGCGGCGGCCCAGGGCGTGCGCGACGGCGTCGTCGACATCGGCTACGTGATCGTCGGATACCATCCCGCCGAGTACCCCCATCTCGGAGCGTTCGCCAACGACATGTCGGGCATCGGCCTCGATCCGGTCGCGGTGACGGCCGCCACGACCGAATGGGTCATGCTCCGCTGCCCCGATTGCCTGAAGGACTTCGAAGCGCAAGGCAACATATTCACGGGCGCGTCGGCCGTGCCCGGCATGGCCATCATGTCGAAGGTGAAGATCGACAAACCCGCGGATGCCAAGGGCCTGAAGATCCGGTCGAACGGCAGTTTCTGGGACGAGTTCATCAAGTCCCTCGACGCCGTGCCCGTCAACGTACCGTCATCCGAGCAGTACGAGGCGCTCAACCGAGGCATCGTCGAAGCGGTGATCCACGTCCCGAGTTCGATGAAGACCTATTCGCTGTGGGACATGGTCAAGGACGTCACGCTTCTCGATTTCGGCGTCTATCGCTCGATCAACACCTTCGCCATCAATCCCGCCACCTGGCGCAGCCTTTCGACGGCGGAGCGGCGCATCATCCTGACGTCGGCAATGGACGCCAATCTCGACATCGCCTACGGCTACGGCGTAACCGGTGCCGAAGCACTCGCCGCCAGCCGCAAGAAGGGAATCAGCGTGCATGCGGCAGGCGGTGCCCTGAAGGCGAAGATCGACGACTTCATCAAGAAGGCCAATGCCAACGCCGTGCAAATCGGCAAGACCAAGTACAAGATCGCCGATGCCGAGCAGGAGGTCGCGACGGTGATGCAACTGTCCGACAAGTGGCAGCGCATCTGGGAGGAGACCGGAAAAGACCTCGCCAAGTTCAAGGCCCGCGCGCAGCAGGAGATCATCGCCAAGGTCAATCCCGAGACCTTCGGCATGGCGCCCTGACGCCGCCTCGCGGGCAAGGGCGGGACGTACCGCTCGACAGGCAGGAACGAAGGGCTCCCGGTCCGACCGGGAGCCCCTTTCTATTTGAGGAGGTTCGGCAGCAGCAGGGCGATGTCGGGGAAGACCACCAGCAGAAGGAGCGTCACGCAGTCGGCGATCAGGAACCACGCTATGCCGCGGAAGATCGCCTCCGCGCTGATCAGGTCGCCGATGATGCCCTTGATGACGAACACGTTGAGGCCGACCGGCGGCGTCAGCAGTCCCATTTCGAGGAGCTTGGTTATCAGGATGCCGAACCAGATCAGGTTGACGTCGGCGGCCTCCATCAGCGGCAGGAAGATCGGCAGCGTCAGCAGCATGATGCCCAAGGGATCGAGAAACATGCCGAGGATCAGGTAGACGATGCAGACGATCATGACGAGCTGAAGCTGGCCGAGCCCGTCTCCGGCGACGGCGTATGCCAGCCAGTCCGTGAAGCCGCCCAGCGCCAGGAACCGCGTCAGCAGATTGGCGCCGATGGCGATGATGAAGATCGCCACCGTGCTCTGCAGGGTCTCGGCGATTGCCTGCTTGAATCGCTCCCAGGTCAAGGTGCGCATCGCGATCGCGACGACGAGCGACATCAGGGCGCCGACCGCTCCTGCCTCGGTCGGTGTGAAGACGCCGGAGAACAGGCCACCGAAGACGAAAAGCACCAGGAGCAGCGTCGGACCGGTATGACGCAACGCTGCGAACCGCTGCCGCCAGGTAACGCCGATCTCGACGGGCGGGGCGGAGCCCGGACGGATCTTGGCGACCAGCACCACCGCCGCAACATAGTTGACGGCCGTCAGGATGCCCGGGAGGAAGCCCGCCAGGAAAAGTGGACCGATCGGCGCCTCGGCAAAGATCCCGTAGATGAGCAGCAGGATGCTGGGCGGGATCATCGAGCCGATGGTGCCCGCGGCGGCGCAGACTCCCGCAGCCAGGCTCTTGTCGTAGCCGCGACGAACCATCTCCGGCACGGCGATCCGGCCGATGGCTGCAGCGCAGGCGATGCTCGAGCCGGTGACTGCCGAAAACGAGGCCCCGGCGCCGATCGACGCGACGGCAAGTCCGCCCGGCAGTCTCGACAACCACAGGCGGGCGACCTCGAACAGGCCCTCGGTGAGCTTGGCGTAGTAGCAGATGAATCCCATCAGCAGGAACATCGGCACCGAGGTGAGGGTCCAGTTGGCGATCACCTCATGCGGAATGGTCGCCAGCATGCTGAACGCCGACTTCAGCCCGACGACCATCCACAGCCCTGCGAACGATATGAGCCCCAGAGCAACGGCGACCGGAACGCGCAGCAGCAGCAGGCCGACAAGCGCGACCAGCCCACCGATACAGATCTGCAGATCGCTCACGAGCGCTCCCCCTCGTCGCTGGTGGGCATGCCGTCGTGAGCCGGCTTTGCCAGCAGGGCCGTATCGCCCGACAGCAGGCGAACCGACTTGTAGACCAGCAGGACCACCAGCAGCCCGCAGTCCAGTGGCATGAAGAAGCGTGGCGGCCAGATCGGCAGAGACATCGAGCCCGCATAGGTCTCGCCGACCTCGGCCTTCTCGATGGCGTCCAGCCACAGCCGCCATGCGAGCAGACCGAAGTAGGCGGCCGAGATCAGGCTCACCAAACCGATCAGGATCCGCTGATGGCGATCCGACAGCTTCTGCGACACGAGCTCGACGGCGATATGCCCGTTCCGCCTCTCGACGGCGGCCAAAGGCAGGAACACCAGAGCGATCATGTAGTAGTAGGAGGCGATCTCGATCGTGCCGCTGAGCGGAGCGTCAAACAGGTAGCGGCAGGCGATGTCGAGGTTGACATGCACCATGATCAGCACGAGTGCGACGCCTCCCAGAAAGGAAAAACTGCCGACGGTCACGTCGATGATACGGCCGATCATTCCGGCACCCTCCCGGCATCTCTTTGTTTTGCCGATTCGTATGGCCGTGTCGGGCCACGTCTTGCGCTTCCTCGTGGGATCATACAAATTAGTTGCTGGTCGGTCAGCAAATTTGTGAGGCCCGTTGACATCCGATCCGCGCATTCCAGCACCTGAAACTTGCGTTCTTCGGCCGCTCCTCGACCGACGCGCGCGGGAGACGCCCGACAAGGTGTTCGTCGTCTTCGAGAACGGTGAAAGCTGGACGTATGCCGCGCTGCGCCAGCGCGTGCGTATCGTGGCGAGCAGCCTCGCGAAGCTTGGCGTGCGACAGGACGACTTCGTCCTGTCGTGGCTGCCCAACGGGCCGGACGCACTCACGGTCTGGTTCGCGCTGAACTACCTCGGCGCGGTCTACGTTCCGGCAAACACCGGCTACCGCGGACACCTGCTCGAGCACGTCATCGCCAATTCGGATGCGCGGCTCATGGTTGCAGACAGCCGGCTGCTCGACAGGCTCGCGGGCATCGATCCGGCAGCCTTGCGACACATCGTATGCGTCGGAACCACGACGCCACCGCCGCTGCCGGGTATCGAATTCCTACCCGAGGCCGTGCTCGTCGAAGGCGACGGAACCGTCGCCGAGCCCGAGCGCCCGATCATGCCGTGGGACACGCAGACGGTCATCTACACGTCGGGCACCACCGGCCCGTCCAAGGGCGTGCTCTCCTCGTACCTGCAGCTCTATTCGACGGCGAGCGCCTTCTTCGCCGTCACGGCCGACGACCGCAACATGGCGAGCCTGCCGATGTTCCATGCCGGCGGCACCGGCGCCATCTACCGGATGCTGGTCAAGGGCGGCTCGACGGCACTCGTCGAATCCTTCCGCACCCAGACCTTCTGGGAGACGGTCAGGCAGACGCAGACCACGACGCTCACGCTCCTGGGTGCGATGATCCCGTTCCTGCTGAAGGAACCGCCCTCCCCCCGCGACCGCGACCATCCGCTGCGCCATGTGGTCATGGTGCCGCTCAGCGACGATGCCCAGGCTTTCGCCGACCGCTTCGGCGTCGATGTCTACACGACATTCAACATGACCGAGACATCCTGCCCGATCGTCTCGGACCGCAATCCCGCCATGCGGGGGACCTGCGGACGGCCTCGTGCCGGCGTCGAGGCCCGAGTCGTCGATGAGAACGACTGCGAGGTGGCACCGGGCGAGATCGGTGAGCTGATCCTGCGCGCCGATGTGCCGTGGTCGATGAACCACGGGTATCACAAGAATCCGCAGGCGACCGCGCAAGCCTGGCGAAACGGCTGGTTTCATACCGGCGACGCCTTCCGCTACGACGCCGCCGGCAACTTCTTCTTCGTCGATCGCCTCAAGGACGCGATACGCCGGCGTGGCGAGAACATCTCGTCGTTCGAGGTCGAGGCCGAGATCGGCGCCCATCCCGCCGTGCGCGAGGCCGCGGTGATCGCCGTGCCGTCGGAATTCGGTGAGGACGAGGTGATGGCCGTGGTGACGCCCGTGCCGGGGAAGACCGTCGAGCCGGAGGAGCTGATCGGCTTTCTCGTCCCCCGCCTCGCCCATTTCATGGTGCCGCGCTTCGTGCGCGTGATGGACGACCTGCCACGGACGCCGACCCAGAAGATACAGAAGCACCTCCTGCGCAGCGAAGGCGTCACCGCCGATACCTGGGACCGCGAGAAGGCAGGCATCATCCTCAAGCGTGAAAGGCTCTCGGGCTCGACGCGTCCCGCCACCGATCCGAAAGGCCCGATCTCCCATGCGTCCTGAGCTGAAGTCGCTGCTGGAAGCCCAGGCAGCGAAACTCGACCCGGCCCGGCCGAAGGCTGTCGCCCAGCAGCGCCGCCGCAACCGATGGACCGCCCGCGAAGGCATCGCCGCCCTGGCCGATGCCGGCAGCTTCGTCGAATATGGCGGCCTGGCACGCCCCGCCGTCGCCGGCATGAGCGGTGCCGCCGACGGCCTGATCATGGGCACCGCCAGAATCGATGGCCGGCCGGTCGATCTCGTTTGCTACGACTACACGGTCTATGCGGGCACGCAGAGCGCCGTGAACCACATGAAGATCAGCCGCATGCTGGGGCATGCCCGGCAGCATCGGCTGCCTGTGATCTGCTGGCTCGACGGCGGCGGCGCGCGGCCGCACGACATGAAGGTCGAGGCCCGCCCCTCGTCGCCGACCTTCGTCACCTTCGCCCGCCTGTCCGGCCTCGTGCCCACCGTGGGCATCCTGCCCGGTCGCGCCTTCGCCGGTCACGCCAACCTCGCTGGCATGTGCGACGTGCTGATCGCAACCGCGTCGTCGAGCATGGGCATGGCAGGCCCTCCGCTGGTCGAAGCGGCGCTGGGCCTGAAGGTGACGCCGGAGGAGCTCGGCCCGGCGTCGGTCCACGTCGCTTCGGGCGTGATCGACATCCTGGTCGAGGACGAAGCGCAGGCGGTCGACGCCGCGCGCCAGTACCTCGGCTATTTCAACGGACCGCAACCGGCCGGGGACGCGCCCGACCTGATGGCGCTGCGCGATGTCATTCCCGAGAGCCCGCGGCGGGCCTACAACGTGCGCAAGGTGATCGAAGGCCTCGCCGATGTCGGCAGCATCCTGGAGCTGAAGCCGAATTTCGGGCGCGCCGCCGTCACGTCCCTGATCCGCCTGGGCGGACGGCCCGTGGGCGTCGTCGCCAACCAACCGATGGTCCTGGCCGGCGCCATCGACAGTCCGGCCTCGGCGAAGATCGCCCGCTTCATCCAGATCTGCGACGCATTCGACATTCCGGTGCTGCTGCTGTGCGACACGCCGGGCCTGATGGTCGGGCCCGACGTCGAGAAGACGGGCCTCGTGCGGCACAGCGCGCGCATCCTCACCGCCCTGGCCAATGCCACGGTGCCGATCATGACCGTGGTGCTGCGCAAGGCCTACGGGCTCGGCTACTACATCATGGGGTCGCGCCCTCTCGATCCTGCGATCCTGCTGGCCTGGCCGTCCGCCGAATACGGCGGCATGGGTCTCGAGGGCGCCGTCAACATCATCCACAAGCGCGAGCTCGACGACATCGCCGACGCCGCCGAACGCGCCGAACGTCAAAGGGAACTGACCGACGCGCTCAAGCGATCCAACACCGCAATCGAGGTCGCCGGCCGCTTCCTCTACGACGACGTGGTCGACCCCGCCGAGACGCGCGACATTCTCCTGAAGACGCTGGAAACCCTGCCGCCGCCGGAGCCGCGCACCGGCCGCAAACGCGTGATCGAGCCGTTCTGAGGACCTGCCGATGACAATCCCCGAAAAATCCGCGCGTGAGCTGCTCGCCGAGATCGAGGCGACGCGCGCCACCCTCTCCGACGAAGCACGTCCCGCCGCCATCGACCGGCTGCACAAGCGTGGCAAGCTGAGCGCACGCGAGCGGCTGCAGCGGCTCGTCGATCCGGGCTCTCTCGACGAGATCGGCGCACTGGCAGTAGCCGACGAGTCCGGCGACCCGGCCGCCGCCCGGCAACGCGCGCCGGCCGACGGCGTGGTGGTCGGAACGGCGCGCATCGACGGACGTCCGGTGGCCGTGGTCTCCCAGGATTTCTCCGTGCATGGCGGCAGCATCGGCAAGCTGGGCAGCGCCAAGACGCAGAGAATGCTGCAGATCGCCATCACGCGCGGCTTGCCCCTGATCATGCTGCTCGACGGCGGCGGACATCGTATCCAGGACGGACAGGACGCCCGCCACTTCGCCCAGGCCAACGGCATGTTCCACAACTTCGCGCGGGCTTCGGGATGGATCCCCATCGTCGCGCTGATGCTGGGCGCGGGCTTCGCCGGTCCGACCAACTATGCCGGCATGGCCGACTTCGTGGTGATGGTACGCGGCCAGTCGACCATGGGAATCGCCGGCCCGGCCCTGGTGAAAGCGGCTACCGGCGAGGACACCGACACGCTGACGCTGGGCAGTGCGGAGGTCCAGGTCGACCGGCAGGGCCTGGCCGATCTCGGCGTCGAGAACGAGGACGCGGCCTTCGCTGCCGCGCGACGCTTCCTGTCGTATCTGCCGGGCAATTCCCGGATGCCGCTGCCGCAAGCGCCGTGCGACGATCCTGCGAACCGGCGCGATGAAGCACTGTTCGACATCATTCCGCCCTCGCCGCGCAAGAGCTACGACGTCCGCAAGGTGATCGCCCTGCTCGCTGACCGCGACAGCGCATTCGAGATCAAGCCCACCTTCGCCGCCAACATCGTGACCGCCCTGGCGCGGCTCGGCGGCAGGCCTGTCGGCATCGTCGCCAACCAGCCGCAGCGGCTGGGCGGCATGCTCGACTCCAATGCCTGCGACAAGGCTGCACATTTCATCGCGCTGTGCGATGCCTTTGGCCTGCCGCTCGTGTCGCTGATCGACGTGCCGGGCTTCCTGATCGGTTCCGGCGCCGAGCGCACCACGCTGGGACGCCGCAGCGCCAAGCTCATCTATGAATGGGGGCATGCCAGCGTGCCGCGCGTCTCCATTGTGCTGCGCAAGGGCTACGGCCTCGGCTACTTCGCCATGTGCGGCGGACGCAGCTTCGCCGCCGATGCGTGCTTCGCCTGGCCGACGGCGCAGATCTGCGCCATGTCGATCGAAGGCGCGATCGACGTGGCGTTCCGCAAGGAGTATCTCGCGGCTCCGGATCCTCAGAAGCGCCGCCAGGAGATGATCGACGAAACGCGCAGCCGCATCGGCGTCCTGCGGGCCGCTGAGGGCTTCGGCATCGACGACGTGATCGACCCGCGTGACACGCGCCGTAGGCTGATCGACGTGCTCGCCCAAGCCCTGCCGCGCCGTCCGGACGACCATCCGCCCAAATATCGCTCGATCGCGCCGATCTGAGCGGACAGGATCAAGCTGGTGTTCCGGGGCTTACTCGTCGAAGCAGGTACGAAGCAGACGCAACCCTTCTTCGATGCGTACCGTGGGAATGGCACCATAGCCCAACATGATCCCGGCTGGTGCGCTCTTGGCCAGCGGTGACAGGATTTGGGATGACAGCACCTCGACTGCGACGTCGCGTTCGGCAGCACGGCGGATGACCGCGGCGATCTGGTGTGCCGACATTGTCCGGGCCAGTGCGGTGACGTGGAGCCCAGTCGTTGACGGAATGAGCTCGAGATGGTCGGCGAAATCACGAGAGATCGCGTCGCTGAGCATCTCGTGCCGTTGCCGGTAAATTGCAGTCGCGCGACGGACGTGACGCGCGAAGGCACCGTCGTCGATGAAACGCGCGAGTGCCGCCTGCGCGAGTGTCGATGAATGCAAGTCGCTGACGAACTTCGCCTTGTGCAAGGCCGCTCGCAGCGACGGCGGCGCCACTACGAAGCCCAGCCGGAGCGTCGGCAGCATCGTCTTCGAGAAGGAGCCCACATATACGACCCGACCCTTTGTATCGAGGGTCTGCAGCAGCTCGAGAGGACGTTCTCCGAAGCGGAACTCGCTGTCGTAGTCGTCTTCGATGATGGCTGCGTTGTTCCGCTCGGCCCACGCCAGCAGTGCCTGCCGGCGGGGCAGCGTCAGCGTCACGGAAAGCGGATATTGATGGGAAGGCGTGACGTAGACCGCCCGGGCGTCGCACGGCAGTGCGTCAACGACCAGCCCCTCGCGATCCACCGGTACGCCGAGCATTCGAATTCCCAGCGTCTTGAACAACTGTTTTGGAGGCGCATAGCCCGGACTTTCGACTGCAATCGCATCGCCCGGCGCCAGGAGGATGCGTGCCAGAAGATCGAGCGCCTGCTGCGTGCCGTTCGTGATGACGATGTCGTCTGCGGAAGCCTCGACACCGCGAGAGATGCCGATGTGCCGGACAATCGCCGCCCGGAGATCCCGCTGCCCGGCAGGCTGCTCGTAGGCGCCGGCGGTCGTCGCGCTCGAACGCAACGCCCAAGTCACGGCCCGTCGCCATTCCGTGTCGGGGAACAGCGAAGCGTCACAAACCCCGGTGCGAAAGTCGAACCGCGCTGGCTTCTCGACCGGGGTCGGAAGCACGATCGATTGCCAGATCTGACGCGGCTGGAGCACGCCGCCGGATCGATGCGCTGTCTTACCTCGCTCTGACTGCGCCACCAGTTCACGAACGAATGTGCCGGCGCCCCGTCGGAACGCGACAAACCCCTCCGCCGCGAGCCGCTCGTAGGCGACCATCACGGTGGCGCGTGCCACAACCAGCTCCCGCGCCAGCTCCCGGCTTGGCGGCAGACGGTCTCCGGGCCGGAGCCGCCGATGCAGAATCGCACGCCGGAGCTGACGATAGATCTCGCCGCTGAGGTCCTTGCGCCCGACGAGGCTGACGTGAAGAGCCGCCACGGTCCGCCCTCAAGGGAATTGGCCCAGTGAAATATGCACGAATTGGCACTTTGCCAGTCCTGCCGTTTTCCTACCTTGGTGCCGAACGCGGTCTCGGTTCCTCGAGCCCGCTGCCTGAAGGCTCCGCTGCCTGAAGGCACGGCTTCGAGTGAACTCGTCCGTGACGGCGTCCTGGCTCCCGACGCGCTCCACAGCAGCGCATCGATCCGAATGTGCACCACGTCAGGAGGAATCCATGGACTTCAGTCGTAGAGCCATATTTGTCGACGGCCCAAGCGCGACCGCGAAGACCCGATCGCGTGGGCAGAGCTACAGCTCGGAGAAACCTGGCGGACCAAACTGGCAGATGCGGTTCTGGCATTGGTGCGTCCGGTGTTCAGCGCGGGCTCGGCAACGAGCTGCCCTGTCGAACCTCGATGACCGTCTCCTCGAAGATATCGGCGTGACGTTGGAACAGGCGAACGCCGAAGCGGCCAAGCCCTTCTGGAAGTGACGCAGGGCTTCTGGCCGAGATGCCGCCTGCGGCAATGCCAATCCAAGAGTTTTCGCTCTCCGTGTGCCACATCGAAAGGATCCGCCATGAACGAGCACATCCAATCGAAAGACCAGAGTGCCACGACACCCGTAGCGCCGGATGCCATCATGCAACTCGGCCTCGCCTTCTGGGGCTCCAAGACGCTGCTGAGCGCAGTCGAACTCGGGCTGTTCACCTTGCTCAGCGACGGACCGCTCAGCGCGGACGCTTTGACAAGCCGATTGAAGCTTCACCCGCGCAGCGTACGCGACTTCCTCGATGCGCTGGTGTCACTCGGACAGCTGGAACGCAATGATGGCCTCTACTCCAACACGCCGGCCGGCGCCCTGTTTCTCGATCGCCGCAAACCGACCTATGTCGGCGGAATGCTCGAAATGGCGAACGCGCGGCTCTATCCATTCTGGGGCGCTCTGACCGTAGCTCTGCGCACCGGTGAGCCGCAGAACGAGGCGAAGCAGGGCCGCGATCTGTTCGAGGAGATATATCGCGACCCGGCGATCCTCTCGGAGTTCCTCAAGGCGATGACGGGATTGAGTCTTGGCGCCGCGCACGCCATTGCGGAGAAGTTTCCCTGGGCCGACTATGGGAGCTTCGCCGACATCGGCACCGCGCAGGGCGGCCTTGCGGTCGAGCTTGCTCGGGCACATTCCCATCTCAACGGTATCGGGTTCGATCTACCGGCGGTGAGGCCGCATTTCGAGGCCTACGCGGCGCAGCACGGCCTCTCGGCTCGCCTTTCGTTCCACGCGGGCGACTTCTTCGCGCAGGCGATGCCGTCGGCAGATGTGCTGATCATGGGACATATCCTGCATGACTGGAGCCTCGAAAAAAAGCAGGCGCTGATCCGCAAGGCCTACGAGGCATTGCCTTTTGGCGGGGCGCTGATCGTCTATGATTCGATCATCGACGATGACCGTCGGCGCAATGCCTTTGGATTGCTGATGAGCCTGAACATGTTGATCGAAACGCGCGAGGGCTTCGACTTCACTGGCGCGGACTGCACAGGCTGGCTCAAGGAGGCAGGCTTTGCAGAGACGCGCCTCGAGCCGCTGACCGGCCCGGACTCGATGGTGATTGGCATCAAGTGAGAGACCGTCAGGACTCGCGACGGATGATCCGGAGTTCGGCGACGGGAGCTCCTCTTTCGGGCCAGTCCACAAGCAGAAAGCCGTCCTTTTTGGGGACGGCTTTTTGTTGGTTGCGGGGGAGCGCAACCAGCTTTACTTGCTTCTTCAGGCTGCCGCCTAGGCTCAAAACGCGGGCCCGCAACCACCGAGACGACATTCGTTGGTGGTCGCCATTTGATCAATAGTACGCATTTCTAAGCCCATTCCGGCCGGGAAGATCGTCCCAATTCTTCGCCACGGCCGCCAATTTCCGCACAAGCTCCTTGAGGCCCTTTCCAACAGCTGCTGCGCCCACTTCCATATGGTGAGCTGGTTCAGTTGGACACAAGGGGCGAGATGGCAAGACAGCAGAAGCTCGGAATTGAGGTAACCGTCCCGGTTAGCGGGCCAGCTGCCGGGACCGGTCGCGCTAACGAACTGGTTTTGCGCCTCGCACGGTTGATCGGCCGCCAGCTGGCTCGTGAGGATTTCGAGCGTAGGCGAGTGGAATACCAGTCTCGGACAAGACTGGCGCGGGGATCTGTCGCCTGCCCGCCACACAGCGGTCTCCTTCCTCACTCGAAGTGAGTTCGTTTTCGGAGACCACATGGGCTTATGGAAGTTCAGAACTTGACCTGCCCGGACTTGCCTCCCGCGTTCTTTAGCATGAGGGTCACAGCGGCGCCGGACGGGACAGGACTCTTCGCCTCCCCCTTCAGCGAATTCTCACCCGCGACGGCGAGCTGCACGGTTTCGCGCATGGAGCCGGCCACGATCAGCAGCGAGCCCGAGAAGCCTTTGGCCGAGGTCGACTTGTTGCCTTCGTCGAAGACGTTGATGGTCACCGTGTTGCCGCTCACGACCAGCTCGGCGTGAACGCCGGCCACGTCCTGCATCGGCCCGCCGTTGGGACCCTTCATGTTGCCGTGGCTGTGCTGGGCGGCCGCGATGCCGGACCACAAGACCAGGGCAACGACCGCCAGGAACTTCTTCATCGGCTTTCTCCTTGTTGAACGGGCTTGTCACGATTGAACAGCGCATAGAGCGCCGGCAGGACCACCAGCGTGAGGATCGTGGACGAGATGATGCCGCCGATGACGACGGTGGCGAGAGGCCGCTGCACCTCGGCGCCCGCCCCTGTCGCGATCGCCATCGGCACGAAGCCGAGCGAAGCGACCAGCGCCGTCATCAGCACGGGCCGCAGGCGCTTCATGGCACCTTCGCGCACGGCCTGTCCGACCGGCATGCCATCGCGCCGCAAGCGCTGGATGAACGAGATGATCACCAGGCCGTTCAGGACCGCCACGCCCGACAGGGCGATGAAGCCGACGCCGGCACTGATCGACAGCGGAATGTCGCGCAACGCCAGCGCCGCGACGCCGCCTGTCAGCGCAAGAGGCACGCCGCTGAACACCAGCAGCGCATCGCCGACCGAGTTGAGGCTCATGCAAAGCAGGACGAAGATCAGCAGCAGGGCGACGGGCACGACGATCGCGAGCCGCTCCGACGCCGCGACGAGCTGCTCGAACTGGCCGCCCCAGCCG
>Ga0182792_1001714_pt1 | contig 17009 bp, 9 predicted proteins | sample Passage237B_FD_130497 | JGI IMG/M metagenome (GOLD analysis project Ga0182792, IMG submission 130497) | Cellulose adapted compost microbial communities from Newby Island Compost Facility, Milpitas, CA, USA - Passage2 37B (version 2) (version 2) ...
TAAAGGCTGGAAAGAATTGCGCAATGTTTTTTGAAATAGAAGGACGTTAGATTATTTGCAGAAAACAGCTGTAAGGCACTAAGTTTCAAAAAAATGAATCTTTGAACCACTGAATTTTTCTCCGGATATTGTGTTTGGACTGAAATTGCCTATATTTATAGCCCAACTGCATGAACGCAGTTGGTGTCTTTATTATAATTAGATCTTTCTCCATAAAGCGAAATATATTATGAAGAATATGTTTACCCTGAAAAGATTCTTTTTGTGGTGTTTTCTGGTAGTAGCAGGGATGGGTGCATCAAACCCGGTTAGTGGACAGGCTATCAACTGGGCTACATTTGGTTTTCCACCCGCGCCGGCACCTCCGGCCACTTTTGAAAATGTGCCTGCGAACTCCGTCATCGGATTTCTTCCCGCTTTTTATAATGATAACATTATACAGCAATATCCACGTAATACTGACTCGTTTTCTTTTGTAAATACTGGTACCGGTAAACCTGCCATGATTAAGGTATGGTGGAATTTTCCCAACCCGGTAAATGAAATCCGGAAGATTGTATTTTATAAGAATCAGCGCCGGATGACCAGTTGCTATATCGTACGATACGATGCACAAAATAACGTGTACGACACGCTTGGATATTATTACAATCCTTATACCGATGTGGCGGACTCCTTTTTTATTCGTATTCCCATCAATGACGCCCCTTTTATAGACACGATATACTTCGCAAATATTCTAGGTCCTGAGGGTAACCCAGATTTCAGAGAAATTCAACTTTGGGCTCATCCTCCCGTAGCAGCCTGCCTGGCCGGTCCAGATATCATAGGTGGTGTTGAACAAGAGCCATATAGCGCAGGTCCTGGTTTTGGTCCCAATACTATTAATATATGTCCCGGTTATTCTGCCTACATGGGCGGCGTATCACAGGCAGACAGCAATATGCACTATTATCAATGGCAGATCAATAATGGTACCGGTTGGGTGAATATTCCAGGAGCTACCAATATTGGTTATGTGTATGACGGGGTGATTAGCGCCACTTTCAGATTGATGGATTCTTGTGCCGGATCTGCAGCTGCTGTTCCGAGCACCAATACTTTGCAGGTAAATGTTTCGCCCAACTATCTACCGCTTACGACGGCAGGTTATGTAATGACTTTTGAACCGCTCTGGCAGCAAAGCCCTTGTTTGCCCGCACATTTTGCTCCGACAGGAGGTAGCGGTGATATGCCGGGAGCCAACTGGTCGAGCAACGACCCTTATGGATTTTATTCCTGGAGAGTCGACTCTATAACCAACTATGTAAGAGAAACAACCTATTCAGCTACGCCGCCGACGCCAGTTCTTACGTGGAAACCATCCAGTTGGGCGAATACTAGTAACAAAAACCCGAACCCCACCTCCTCTATTCCTTACGGAGTAAACTTCGGAACAAATAACCGCTACGCCCGTGCACATACCACCCACGGTGGCTTTGATACAGTGCGGTCGGCAAATCTCGATCTATATCTGGATTTAAGTTCTTCCACTGTTGCAGGCGACAAGGCGCTTACATTCTACTACCTTAATTCCGGGCCGATCAATTTCGATACTTTGAAGGTCTGGATGAGTACAAATGCCGGTCAATCCTGGACGCATCTGGGGACTTATGACACGGCCATTGCATGGAAGAAACGCTTTTTGCCCATTCCTTCAAACTCTCCACAAACCATTATCCGCTTTCAGGCATCAAAACCGAAAGCTGGTGTTACCGGTAGTGATATTGGCTTAGATAGTGTGTTTGTTGCGGCACCGTGCACCGGCACACCTGTAGCAGGCAGCATTAAGTCTAATCTTGGTTTTGCCAAAACCGTAAGTGTATGTCCGGGGACTTCGCTGGAACTTACAACATTAGGATCCACTATAGCCGGAAATCTGGTATTCGAATGGCAACATTCTTTTGACCTTGGTAACACTTATACTCCCGTAAATGGAGGATTTAATTCAAATAGTCTGTTTTTCCAGACACCTCCCATTTACGATACTGTTATGTACCGGCTGGCACTTAAATGTGGACCGTCAGGTACAGTAGTTTATTCTGATGCGCTTAGGGTAAACTTAAGCAGTCCTGGACCTACTTATGCATCTATACCCTATCGTCAGAATTTTGAGTCATGGGGTAATGGTTGCTCAACCGGCGATATTATTCTGTCTCAGGGCAATGCCCGCCACTGGACTAATAGTCCGGGCGTGGGTTCTAATTCCTGGAGACGCAGCTTGCCCGATCCAACTACAGCTATCTGGCCACTATTTAATAATATAGGTTGGAGTAATATCCCATATCTTACTCAAAACCCGGTGCCTAAAGGCGGAGGACAGTATGCTGCGAGATTCCACTCAAACGGTACTTATACCAATCACAGAGGTAATCTTGATTTGCTGTTCAACGGAAGTGCAATACCAGGCGATAAGGAGTTGCGTTTCTTTTATGTGAACCCGGGAGGAAACGACTCCATGCAGGTTTACTATTCTGTCGATTCAGGAAGAAACTTTACAAGACTGGCCTCATACAAGACAGCTAATACATGGTCACAACATACATTACAGATTCCGTGCTCCTCTCCGAAATGCGTTATTCGTTTTGAAGGCTCGGGTGAGTTAAGTAATCAGTCAGATATTGGACTTGACAGTGTAACACTGTATCCGCCATGTACCGGCTCGCCCAGTGCGGGTATTCTGACTACCACCGACACACTTCCGTGTCCGCTGGAGAATTTCACGCTGTCTTTGGAGAACTTCTCGGTTACCGGTGGTCTTACCGTCACATGGTATTCACGACCAGCAAGTAGTCCGTTCTGGCAGTTAGCCCAACAGGACACAACCAAGACATATTTCGAAACCAGTATCACTGTTCCTACATGGTATAAAGTGGTAGTTCGGTGTAGATACTCCGGACAGGTGGATAGTGTAGAACGACTGATTAATGTAGCCGCATTCTACTATTGCTATTGTACTTCAGCTGCGACAAATCCGAGTGGTGTAGATATCGGTAACGTAAATATTAAACGTTTGCCTGCGGGAACTAACCTCCTGAATAACGGAAATCCATTGCCTCAAAACAACAATAATTCGGCAAACGGATCATATGCGGATTATCGTATAGGTAATCCGGCAGGTTGGTTACCGATTATTCAAAACCCGCCATCAACCTATCCGACACCTATTTATCATGACACAAGCTATCAAATACTGATTTCGCAGATAAATAGCGGAAACTTCTCGCCGGCGACCATTACTGTGTGGATAGATACCGATCGGAATGGTTTGTTCGATACAGATGAGATGTTCCTTCGGGGTACTACATCGCTCACCAGCACACCTCCGCAACGAATAGATGCGCCGTTGGTACTTCCTCCAACTACGCCGACTGGCTTTACAGGTATGCGTGTCATGATTGAAGCTGGAAGCAATGTGAACTCAGTTCCTTGTGGTCCAATTGCTAACGGAGAAGTGGAAGATTACCTGATTGAGGTACGCGACCATCCATGTACTGGTCCTGCTAGTGCAGGAACGGTGGTAACGAAAGATTCTGCGGTATGCGCCGGATATTCTATTACATTGATAGATACTAGCCATGCGACTAAAGAGTATGGACTAAGGTGGGTTTGGCAATCTTCACCGGATAGCAATAGCTGGGCAGATATTTCTGGATCACTAGGAAAGGATACTGTGAATCCTATAGTTACGGCACAGACATGGTATAGAGTACGCATGGTATGTCTGATGACTTTTGATACAACTTATTCAAACGTTGTAAAAGTGGCTATCAATCCGCCTTACGCATGCTATTGTTACAGTCAGGCTATAGGTGCTGCGAAAGATTCCAGCGATATTGGTGGTATGGCTGTGACCGGTACTCCGGGCAAAGGATTCTTTGTGCCGTCTGTTGGACCACACCTGTTGAATCCATGGGCGCTCAAGGAGCGTACTGATTACACCAAAGATTCAGTATTGCATCTTTATCTGGATAGCACTTATCAGTTGCTGGTATATCATACCATGAATACGCCAACACATGCTGATGCCAAAGTGACATTGTTTATAGATCTGAACAACAACGGACTGTATGATATTACCGCCAATCCGTTTACGAATGAGCGAATGTGGACGGGCTTCACAACATCCAATTATTTTACCCTGGTAGATAGCATCACTATTCCTGGTTATGGTATTCCGGGAGTACCTACTGGTATGCGTCTGATATTGAATAATGACACCGGACCAAATGCGCCTTCTGACAGTGCTTGCGGACCTTATTTCTCAGGAGAAACAGAAGACTTTGTTGTCATGCTTCATAACGCTGCAAGTCCATGGCCGTCGCTGGGAGTTAATCCGGTAAGCAATATCAACAACTTCTATGTTTATCCGAACCCAACAAACGGTAAGTTCTACGTGAAGTTTGATGCTGTGAAACCTGTAGATGAGGCAACTATTACTGTAACTAACGTCACTGGCCAGCAGGTAGTAGGACGACATATCTCTAACCCAGGTAAAGCGCTTATGGAGGAGATTGATATCACAAATCTGGCGCGTGGAGTTTACGTAGTAGAACTTAGAGCCGATAATGAGCGATTCCTAAGAAAGCTCGTTGTGAAATAAGCTTGTAGATAAGATCAATATTAGGGAGGACTGCACATGCAATCCTCCCTTTTTTGTTTTAAAGACCATAGGGTATAGTTGGTCGGAGAAACTTTCAGTCTGTTCGGCCTATGCTGAAGGCAGAGGATGGATCGCTGTGTAAATAGTAGGTCGTGGATATATAATTTATGATTTCCACAGAAAAAATCAATCTCTTTCGGCAACAAATTACACCCATTTCATGTTGAAAACTTCACTGATCCCCGTGAATGCCAATATGGGAAAGGGTTTTAAAATTTATCCACAAAGCACTGAATAAATAAACCTCAATCGGAGGACAGGGTTTTGATATTTTCGTATCCACTCTTCCAATTAACAAGTCAGTTACAAAAATATTTGCCCATGAGCGCCAGAACAAAGTCAAAAGTCAGCAGCGGTCTTTCCTTTACACGCCACTATACCAAAGATGGTATAAGTCCCTTTGATATGTTCGAATATGATTACCGTACTTCGGTAATCCGTAATCCGAACGGTGAGAAAGTGTTTGAAATGACCAACGTAGAAGTGCCCAAACATTGGTCACAGATTGCTACCGATATCCTTGCACAAAAGTATTTTCGCAAGGCAGGTGTACCTCAGCCAGATGGCTCTACCGGCCGCGAAACTTCTATAAAGCAGGTAGCGCATCGTTTAGCCGACTGCTGGAAAGGTTGGGGAACTAAGTATGGTTATTTTGCCAGCGGAAAAGATGCTCAGATTTTTTACGACGAGTTGGTGTATAGCATTCTGAATCAAAGCTGCGCTCCAAACTCACCTCAATGGTTCAATACTGGTTTGTTCAGCAGCTACGGTATCGACGGTTCTCCTCAGGGACATTACTATGTAGATCCGGAAACCGGAAAGCTTGAGCGCTCGAAAAATGCATATGAACGTCCTCAACCACACGCATGCTTTATCTTAAGTGTGGAAGATGATCTTGTGAACGAAGGTGGTATCATGGATCTTTGGGTACGTGAGGCACGGATCTTTAAATACGGCTCAGGCGTTGGCACCAACTACTCCAACATTCGCGCAGAAGGCGAAAAACTTAGTGGTGGTGGTACTTCCAGCGGTCTGATGAGTTTTCTGAAAATCGGTGACCGCGCAGCGGGAGCCATAAAGAGCGGCGGCACTACCCGTCGCGCTGCTAAGATGGTTTGCCTCGACCTCGATCATCCGGAAGTAATTGATTTTATCGATTGGAAGGTAGAAGAGGAAAAGAAAGTGGCCGCGCTCATCGCTGCTGGCTATGCTGCCGACTATGAAGGAGAAGCTTATCGCACTGTTTCCGGACAGAATTCTAATAACTCCGTTCGCATTCCCAACGAATTTTTCCGCAGACTCGCTAACAATGAGAACTGGGATATGACCGCACGTACCGACGGACGTACCATGAAATCTATTCCTGCTAAAGAACTTTGGGAAAAAATAGCTTATGCTGCCTGGCGTTGTGCCGATCCCGGTACTCAATACGATACAACCATTAATGAATGGCATACTTGTCCTGAAGGTGGTAAAATCCGCGCTTCGAACCCTTGTTCGGAGTATATGTTCCTGGACAACACAGCATGTAATCTTGCTTCACTGAATCTTCGTCGTTTCTTCAACGAAAGCGATAATAGCTTTGATGTAGCCGGCTTTGAGTACATGACTCGTTTATGGACTGTAGTACTGGAAATTTCAGTGCTGATGGCGCAATTCCCATCCCCTGAAGTTGCTCAGTTGAGCTACGATTACCGTACACTGGGTCTGGGATACGCAAATCTGGGCTCTATGCTGATGGTGAGCGGTATTCCCTATGATAGCGAGGAAGCACGGGCAATTGCCGGAGCAATTACCGCTATTATGAACGGCGTGGCCTACAAGACTTCAGCAGAGATGGCTAAGGCATTAGGCGCGTTCCCACGCTACGAAGAGAATAAACATCATATGCTGCGTGTGATGCGCAACCATCGTGCTGCTGCATACGATGCAACAGATGCTTATGAAGGACTTGAAATAAAGCCTATGGGTATCAATGCTAAATATTGTCCCGATTACCTGCTGAAAGCTGCTACCCGTGCTTGGGATGACGCTGTGCAAATGGGTGAGCAGCATGGCTATCGCAATGCTCAGGCAACAGTTATTGCACCTACCGGTACCATTGGTTTGGTAATGGACTGTGATACTACAGGTATAGAACCTGATTTTGCACTGGTGAAATTTAAAAAACTCTCAGGAGGTGGTTATTTTAAGATCATCAACCAATCTATTCCGGCGGCGCTCAAAAATCTTGGTTACAAAGAGCACGAAATTGATGCAATTGTAAAACATGCAAAAGGTCACGGAACCTTTGCCGGCGCACCGTTCATCAATCATCAAAGCTTAAGTGAAAAAGGATTTATCGGAGATGAACTTAAAAAGCTCGATGCCGCTGTAGAAAGTGCTTTTGAGATCGGCTTTGTATTTAACGCCTATACTTTGGGTACTGAATGCATGGAACGCCTTGGTTTCACTGCAGAACAATATTATGCACCAGATTTCAATCTGTTGGAGGAACTTGGATTTAGTGAGGAAGAGATTGATGCAGCCAACGACTACGTTTGCGGTACTATGACGGTTGAAGGTGCTCCTTATCTTAAAGAAGAACATCTTCCGGTTTTCGACTGTGCTAACAAATGTGGTAAGAAAGGCAAACGCTTTATTCACCCACATGGTCACATTCGCATGATGGGTGCTACCCAGCCTTTCATCAGCGGTGCTATTTCTAAAACTATCAACCTCCCGCATGAAGCTACCGTGGACGAGATCAAAGATTGTTATTATCTGAGCTGGCAATTGGGTATTAAAGCCTGTGCACTTTATCGTGATGGCTCCAAACTTTCTCAACCACTCAGCAATAAGAGCGATAAAAAGAAAAAGAAAGCCGACGAAACAGAATCATCTTCAGAAACTTCTGTCAATATCAATACACCGCAGATCGTAGATATGAGTCAGCTCACTATCGGAGAGCTGCTGGATGAGGTAAACAAACGTGTACAGGCAAGTCCTGATACACAACTGAAACGAGAGTTGAGCCGTATCGTAGAGCGAAAGCAACTTCCTGCAAAACGTCGTGGTTATACCTTTAAAGCTAAAGTAGGCGGTCAGCCATTGTTTGTTCGTACGGGTGAATATGGCGACGGTACCCTCGGTGAGATCTTCCTGGATATGGCAAAAGAGGGTGCCACTATGCGAAGCCTGATGAACAGTTTTGCGATAGCTGTTTCTGTTGGTTTGCAATACGGCGTACCACTCGAGGAGTTTGTAGACAAGTTCACCTTTACCCGTTTCGAACCATCTGGCGTGGTAGAACATCCGAACATCAAATCTTCGACTTCCGTACTCGACTTCATTTTCCGATTGCTGGCCTATGAATATCTTGATCGCACAGATCTCGTCCATGTGCCCGACCCTGAAAAGTTGAAAGGACAGGACGATAGCGCGCAGCAGGAATTATCTCAGGTGAGAGTTACTGCGCCTGCGCAAAAACAGAAGGCACCTATGGCTCCTCGTCCGGTAACAGCAGCATTGCCGCAATCTGCTGACGTAAAAAAGATGATGGGAACCAGTGCGGATGCACCTGCATGCCGCAATTGCGGTAATATAACACTGCGCAACGGAACTTGCTATATGTGCCCTAACTGTGGAACTACCACAGGCTGTAGTTAATACATTATTTAGCTTTCCCAGATTTACAACCAAAGCTGCCGACAAACGGCAGCTTTTTTTATTAAAAAATCTTCATGAAATTTTTATCTTTCTTTAATTTTTTGTTTACCCCTTACATTTTACAAGACAATGAAAAAACTTTTGCTAGCCCTTTGGGCTTTGGTCTTCGTCTCGACAGCTCAGGCGCAGCCGCAGGTAGGTCTCCATTACAATTCCCTACAGTCGTTCAACGGTTACACAGCATTTTCCAGTTACAACGGTGATACAGTTTATCTGATCGATAACTGTGGCAAGTTGGTACACAAATGGATGTGCAGTGAACGCTCCTTACGAAACCCTGTGTACATTTTGCCAAACGGCGATCTTGTTTATGCCGGAAAAGTATCTACGGAGTTCGCTTCCGGGGCCGGGTTGCTCGCACAGATCGACTGGAATAGTCAGCCGAAATGGTCCTTTACCATAGCAGACAGTACGGAAGCAGCACACCATGGATACGTACCTATGCCAAACGGGAATATACTGGCTGTGGTATGGGAGAAAAAATCGGTTGCAGAACAAATAGCTGCAGGCAGAGATTCATCTTCCGTTGCAGGAGAACTATGGTCGGAGAAGGTAGTTGAAATTTCACCAGCAGGAGGCTCTACTAAAATTGTTTGGGAGTGGAAGCTTTGGGATCATTTGATCCAAAACATTGACCCGGCACTGGCAAACTACGGAGATGTAAGAAGTCACCCGGAATTGCTGGATGCAAACCTTCTTCCTGGCTATACAGGTTCCTGGGCGCATATCAACAGCATCGATTACAATCCTGTATTGGATCAGATACTTCTTTGCAGCAGAAATTTCAATGAGCTCTTTATCATTGATCATTCCACTACCACCGCAGAAGCTGCCGGTCATACAGGCGGCATTCAGGGTAAAGGAGGAGATTTTTTATATCGCTGGGGCAATCCCGCAAATTATCAGCGTGGTGGCTCAGCAGACCAGCACTTGTTCCGTCCCCACGACGGACATTGGGTTGCTGCCGGCAATCCCGACGCAGGTAAGATCATCGTCTTCAACAATGGAGATTCCAGACCGGGTCCGAAATATTCTACCGTGGAGATCATTGAACCTCCTCTGCTTTCAGACCAGAGCTATCAGCTCGTGACGGATAGTGCGTATCTTCCCAAACATCCCGACTGGATCTATCCAAAGGTACCTGACACTAATTTTTATTCTGCCACGCAAGGAAGTGCTCAGGTGCTGCCAAACGGTAATGTGCTGATCGCAGAATCAAATACCGGAGAATTTATCGAAGTGGAAAGGAATGGTCATATAGTATGGTCTTACGTGTGTCCTGTTAACCCTTCGGGAATCATTACTCAGGGAACGGCCACCGGCGATAACTCTGTGTTTATGATCCGCCGATATGCTGAAAACTATAGTGGCTTTACCGGAAGAACACTTACACCCGGCGATCCGATAGAAATAAACCCGCTGCCATACAATTGTACCATCGTGAAAGTGGATGTAGATGAACTCGAACAGTCGGCATTTTCATGGGAAGCTTTCCCGAATCCTGCAACAGACAAAATTCAGATCCGGATTGCCACTCCGTTGCAGCAGCCGGTAAACATCGCACTTACGGACCTTTCAGGACGTAAGGTATTGAAACAACAGCTTGACTTCTCAAAAAGTACAACTGCCGAACTTTCTGTTGAAGGAATCGCTCCGGGTGTTTATCTGCTGGAGCTTGAAGGAAAAGCCACTAAGTTGCACAGCAAGATAATAGTTCAATAACGTACAATAAATTGTAAAAGGAAGCTGCTTTGACAAAGGCAGCTTCTTGTATTTGATTCATACATGAGGCCTCGTACGAAAACCTCATTTGCAAACCGTAGGTTTGCTTTAATAAACCGGCGAGTATGAAACACATAATATCATTGCTCCTGACAGGCTTGTTATTGATTTCTTGCGGCGAAACTGCTACCAACCAATCAACACACCAAAATGAATCCGAACAGAACACAGAAGCATCTTCTTATTTCTACCGGCGGCTGGAGGGTACAATTGCTGATCAGCCCGTGGTGATGCATTTGCATAAAACAAATAATGGCTACGAAGGAATTTACTACTATGAAAATATTGGTCAGTGGCTGCATCTGAATGTTGATAGCAGTTCTGCTGATAGTATTTATTTCTCCGAATACTATTTGGGAGAAGGATGGGATGGAACAGGATCCGGGAATGCACGTCTTGTATGTAAGTATGAAAACGGTTTGCTGAAAGGAGTCTGGATCAGTAAGGACAATCAAAAGACCTATCCCTTTGAACTGCGTGCAATCTATCCACAGGGAAGCTTTCAATTTGAATTGAAGCAGTTTGAAGACTCGCTGATCGCTTTCCCAGGAATGCAAGAATCGTCTGTTGCACGGGTAGATATTAGTTCTGTAATGCCAAAGGGAAACGAATTGCTGCTTCGCTATGTAGAAAAATTGCTGGGTTTCAAACTAGAATCCACGCAGAATTTCAAAAACACTTACCGGAAATACTTTGAAGAATACCGTCAAAATCTTCCCTCACCCGAAGACAATTCTGTACCGATGCATGTTTACAACTATTTCTATTCGCAAGCTGTGCTGGTGCGATACAACGATAATAATCTCGTAATGTTTGAAGAAAAAGTTTATGAGTACACAGGTGGAGCGCATGGTAACTATGGTAGCACATTACATTGCCTTGATGTTGCAAAGAATGCACGGCTTGAACTCAGCGATATTATCTCTGCTGATTCCGCTACGTTGCAGAAGATTGTAGAACAACAATTTCGCAAACAATACAAAATTGGTGCTTCAGAAAAGCTGACAAAAGTTTTGTTTGAGGAGCATCTGGCATTAACACGCAATTTTTACCTTACAGGAAAAGGCATTGGTTTCTTGTACAATCCTTATGAAGTAGCGGCCTATGCGCAGGGACAGATCGAAGTCTTTGTTCCTTTTACAGTATTGAAAAACCATTTGACGCCAGCCTTCAGAGAAAGGTTAAAAATTGAGGGATAAACTTTGCCGGCTTGTTCTTTGTAACGAAGCCATACGCCTATGATGAAAAAGATAGTCTTACTGCTTTTATTGCCACTATGCAGCTTTGCCCGCGACCTACAATATCCGCAGGGATATTTTCGCAATCCGCTTAATATTCCCATAGTGCTTGCCGGAAATTTTGGTGAGTGCAGGCCCAATCATTTTCACAGCGGACTGGATATAAAGACGTTGGGTAAGGAAAATCTGCCCGTCTTTGCAGCAGCCGATGGCTACATTTCGAGGATAAAAATGGAGAAAGGTGGTTTTGGTCATGCGCTGTATGTTACGCACCCCAATGGCTTTACCACTGTGTATGCACATCTCAACGATTTTGTGCCGGCTGTGCAGCGTTACCTGAAACAACAACAGTACAAAAAACAAAGCTGGGCAGTGGATCTGCAATTGCCTGCTGAAATGTTTCCCGTTAAAAAAGGAGAACAGATAGCCTGGAGCGGAAATACCGGCGGTTCTACAGCACCACATCTGCATTTTGAAATACGCGACAGTCGCACCGAGCATCCGGTCAATCCTATGTTGTTTGGATTTTCCATTCCCGACAGCCGTCCTCCTGTTCCTGTAAGACTTTCTTTTTATGATGTCCGCAAAAGCATCTATGAACAAGAGTCGCAGGTTATCAGCCTCGTGAAACAGGGAAATACTTACACGGTTTCTGATACGATTTTGATGCGCAGCGATAAAGTAGGAATCGGGCTGGAGGTGAATGATTTCATGGATGGTAGCAGCAACACGCTAAACTTTTACACAGCTTCATGGTATCTGGATGATTCGTTGCAAGGTACTATTGTGCTCGACGACATTGGTTACGATGTAACACGTTATTTGCACGCGTATGTAGATTATCGTGAGCACAAGCAAAAGAGTCGCTGGTTTCAGTTGCTATTTCGTCTTCGGGAAAACCAACTGAATCATCTTTATCCTTTTCTGAATGCTGAACGTGGGGCGCTGGAACTCGAAGAAGACAAAACGCATAAGGTGCGTATCGTATTGCACGACGCGACAGGAAATGAAACCACGATCACGTTTCCTATTAGGTCACGAAATGCAGATGCAAATAATCAGGAATGCACGCAGCTTTTTCGTGCCGGCAGTGTAAATCGTTTCGAACATACCAATGTTCAATTTGCGCTCGGTGAAAGAGCTCTGTACGATGATATCTGTTTTCGGTTCAACGTACAGCGCGATGAACTTAGTTTTTCCGACAAATACCAGATTCACCATCCTTATGTACCGGTTCATAGTAGCTTTAAGCTAAACTTGAAACCCAACAAGCCCGTTTCTTTTTCCTTGCGCGATAAACTGGCTTTGGTGTATTCTGACGGCAAGTCGGAACGCGCACAGGCAGCGGACTTTGAGAACGGATGGTACAAAGCCAGCGTTCGAAACTTTGGCACTTACCGGTTGGTGGCAGACACCATCGCACCGATCATCACCTCCTTGCAAAAGCAAAATGCTCTTCTTGGAAATGCAAGTCAGTTGCGTTTTCGTGTGAGTGAAGATCGAACCTCTGTAAAAACTTTTAGGGCAGAGCTGGATGGCAAGTGGATTTGTTTTGAGCCGAGAGGCGATATCTTTTTCTACACTTTCGACGAGCATTGCCCGAAAGGGAAACATCGTTTAAAAATCACTGTCACCGATGAGAACGGTAATATCCAGACTCTTGTCTATAATTTCACGCGTTAGCAAAAGCAGACTTGAAATGAAACTAAAGAAAGGATCGAAGGCGCCGGATTTTACCGCTACAGATCAGGATGGAAGACTTGTTTCGCTCAGCGATTTCAAAGGCAAGAAGCTCGCACTCTATTTTTATCCCAAAGACAATACACCAACCTGCACCGAGCAAGCCTGTAACTTGAGAGACAACATTACAAAGCTCAAAAAGAAAGGAATAGCAGTAGTGGGTGTGAGCACAGACAGCGAGCGAAAACACCAGAATTTCCGCAAAAAATATACACTTCCTTTTCCCCTGCTCGCTGATACGGAACACAAAATGGTGGACGCTTACGGCGTATGGGGCGAAAAAATGCTGTTTGGCAGAAAGTACATGGGCATTCACAGGGTGACTTTTCTCGTCAATGAAGAGGGAAAGATTGATCATATCATCGACAAAGTAGATGCCCGTGATCATGCTGCTCAGATACTCAGTGCCTGGAACCTCTGATCTGTATTACCGAATTGGTTTGAAAGCTGGGCTGTTTGCTTCTATCTTTGTCGGGTAAAAATTCATTATGCTTCCGTTACAGCTTTTCAGGCAGGAAAAGGAAAAGGTCGTTGCCGGACTTCAAAAGAAAAATTTCAAGGAACTGGATTTAGTGGATTCGATCATCGCTTTAGATGAACGCCGCAGGGAATTACAAGTGGAAAGCGATACACTTGCCAGTCAGGTAAACGCCGCGTCGAAGAGCATCGGGCAATTGATGGGGCAGGGTAAAAAAGATGAGGCAGAAAAGCTGAAGTCGGAAGTTGCAAAAAATAAAGAGCGGGCAAAAGAGCTTGTACACAAACTAAACGAGCTCGAACAGGAGTTGCATCAGATGCTGGTGCGCCTGCCTAATTTGCCGCACGAGAGCGTACCCTTTGGTAAAACTCCGGAAGAAAATGAAGTGGTACGCGCAGGAGGCGAAACACCGGATCTCAGCGGACAGAAACTGCCGCATTGGGATATTGCCGCAAAGTATGGACTTATTGATTTTGAACTGGGCAACAAGATTACCGGCAGCGGCTTTCCCGTGTATGTAGGCAAAGGTGCCAGATTGCAGCGCGCGCTCATAAGCTATTTCCTCGATTACAATACACAAGCGGGGTATCAGGAATATTATCCGCCTTATATGGTCAACGAGACCAGTGCCGCAGGAACCGGTCAGCTACCCGATAAGGAAGGACAGATGTATCATGTTACTGAAGATGGTCTTTACCTGATTCCAACAGCTGAAGTTCCTGTCACCAATGTTTATCGCGATGAGATTATTCAGGAGCAGCAACTGCCGGTAAAGATGACTGCTTACAGTCCCTGCTTCCGGCGCGAGGCAGGTTCTTATGGTAAAGATGTTCGTGGACTGAATCGTGTACACCAGTTCGATAAAGTGGAAATCGTACAGTTGACGCATCCGGAGAAAAGCTACGAGGCATTGGAAGAAATGGTGACGCATGTAGAAAAGCTGTTGCAATCGCTGAATCTTCAATATCGTATTCTGCGCCTTTGTGGCGGTGATATGAGCTTTACTTCTGCGCTCACTTATGATTTTGAAGTATATAGTGCTGCACAGGAACGCTGGCTGGAAGTAAGCTCTGTTTCCAACTTTGAAAGCTTCCAGACCAACCGCATGAAGATTCGTTTCAAGGACGGTAACGGGAAGACACATCTGGTGCATTCTCTCAACGGAAGTTCATTGGCATTGCCGCGTATCATGGCTTGTATTCTGGAAAACCATCAGACTCCGGAAGGAATACGCATACCGGAAGCACTTCGTTCGTACTTTGGTAGTGATATCATTCAATAGATTTTTGGCTTTGAAAATCTTTACTTTTACTCGGCTATGATTCAAAGAATACAGACAATCTGGTTGTTGCTGGCTACGCTGGTCAGTGCTTTGCTTTTCCTCGACTGGTACACCGGTTATGTTTATAAAGCAGATATTGCGCAGGGTTTGGGTTCGGTAGTAAAACGGCTCACCGTAACGGAACATTTTCCGTCGCTTATACTGGTAGTGGTCATGGCTTTGATTCCGTTGATTGCCATCTTTATGTTTAAAAACAGAAAGCAGCAGCGAACACTCACCCAGGTAGGAATTCTCTCCTGCATTGCCTTTATCTCGGTCAATCTGATGCGCATCAATAGTTTTACGACATCTACCGCGCCTACGCCAACTAACGGAAGCTATCAGCCCGGTTCGGTCTTGCCTTTGTTTGTGATCCTCTTTCTGATCCTTGCCTGGAGAGGTATCAGCAAGGACGAGAAGCTCGTTCGCTCCATGGATAGGCTGCGTTGAGAAAGTATTTCTGACAAACAAAAGCCCGACAAGCACTGAGCCTGTCGGGCTTTTTATCTACGTTTAGTGGATTCAGCGTCCCGCCTAGACCCACAATATGCAGACGCCCCTTGCAAAGAAGCTACTATCTCTTCATTGCCCCTTCGATTTCTTCTGCGGTGATGGGAATGCCTTTAAACAAGTCAATATTTCCTGTTTTCGTGAGCCAGTAGTTGTTTTCGATACGGATACCCATTTGCTCCTCTTCAATGTAGATACCAGGTTCGATGGTAAAGAGCATACCCTCTTTCACCGGTTCATTGCGTGTGCCTACATCGTGCACATCAAGTCCGAGATGGTGTCCGATACCGTGATAAAAATATTTGCGATAAGCAGGATTCTCCGGATCCTGATTTTTGATATCCGCTTTTGAGATAAGACCAATCTTCAACAATTGCTTTTCCATTTCCTGATTCACTTTGTTGATGTAGTCGGCATAATTAATGCCGGGTTTCAGGATGGAAGCGCAGTATTTGTGTACCGCCAGACAAGCATTATACACTTCCTTCTGACGTTTGGTGAACTTACCATTTACGGGAATGGTACGTGTAAGGTCAGCATTGTAATTGCCATATTCAGCACCAAAATCCATCAACAGCAGATCGCCGTCTTTACACTCGCGATTGTTTTCAACATAGTGCAATACACGTGCGCTATCACCGGAGGCTATGATGCATCCGTAGGCATGTCGTGTAGCACGGTTGCGCAAAAATTCGTGTGTGATTTCCGCTTCGATTTCATACTCCATCACTCCCGGCTGCACAAATTTCAACACTCGTTCAAAAGCCTTGCGGGTAATATCAATAGCCACTTTCGTTACCTCTACTTCCTCCTTCGTTTTCACCGCCCGCAGTTCCTTTATGATACGCGCCGCGCGGTCGTATTGATGGAGCGGATAGCGCTTCATAAAGTCGTGAACGAACAACAGATCAATGCGCGGATTTTCTGTGTTCAGTCGGTCGTTTTCGTTAGTGTTTAAATACACAATATCTGCGTGATGCATCCATACATGCAGTTGCGCTTCTATGCTGTCAACGTACTGTACATTTTGAATGCCGGAGATCGCAGTTGCTTCATCCTTTCTCAACAGGTGACCATTCCATTTTTCCAGATGCTCGTTAGGGCGCTGAATTACCAGCACTTCACGGGCGTTTTTATCTGCATTACCGGGGTAAAGGATCACTATGGTTTTTTCCTGCGCAATGCCTGAGAGCCATACTACATCGGAGTTGGCTTTGTATGCATACACCGCATCACCGTTTTCAGGCAAAACCGGGTTGTAGTGGAAGATAGCAATGCTGTTAGGCTTCATTCTTTTCATGAAGCGCTGACGATTCTGTGTATAAAGTTTGGGTGTGATTGGTAAATACTTCATCGGGAACAAAATAAGGTGGTGAAGTTAAGCAGGAATGGAAAATAAAAATCCCCCATGGGCGGGGGACTATACGATGTACATTATACTTGTTGGTAATTTTTTCATTCACAACTTGTTCGCATTTTTTCTCCAATAACTCTTTGCTCATAAAAAACCGCCTTCGGAGGCGGTTTCGA
>Ga0182792_1001715_pt1 | contig 16997 bp, 15 predicted proteins | sample Passage237B_FD_130497 | JGI IMG/M metagenome (GOLD analysis project Ga0182792, IMG submission 130497) | Cellulose adapted compost microbial communities from Newby Island Compost Facility, Milpitas, CA, USA - Passage2 37B (version 2) (version 2) ...
CCTGGCATGCTTGGCCACCAGCGGCTCGATGTCGTGCCTGGCCTCGCGCTGGAGGAAATCGGCGATGCGCCGCGGCAGGTGGCGGCGGTCGCCGTGCACGACGAGCAGCGGCCCGTCGGTGCCTGCGACGACCGCCACCGTCCCGCGCGTGTCGGGCTCGTGCACGATCTTGTGCGGCACCCCGCGCAGGGGGATCTTGATGCCTGGCCGCACCTTGGGCCGCGTCGGCAGCTTGGCGAGCCGCTGCTCCAGCCAGCCCTCGTGGCGGGAGATGAAGCTGTTCACCTCGCGCATCGGCACGCCGGGCGGGACAGTCCCCCGCAGCCCTTTGCCACCGGGCTCGATCCGCAGCGTCAGCCGCTTGGCGCGTACGTTCTCCACCACCTTCAGCGGCAGCACGCGCCCGGCAACGGCATGTTCGCGGACGATCGGACCCGTGGGTTCGACGCGGCGTCTCAGAAGCGCAAACGGCATGGCAGGCACATTAGACGATTCGCGACCGGAAGGATGGCACGAAAACGGCGCCACGAGGGCGCCGTCGTCTGTCTGGCGGGGTCGCCGGCCTCAGCCGTCGAGCAGGCCCTCGCCCTTGCCGCCCTTCTTCCTTTCGGTGGTCGGGGCTGGCGCGTTGCGCTTGGCTCGCTCGGCCATGAAGCGGTCGAACTCTTCCTGGTCCTTGGCGCGGCGCAGCTCGCGGGCATACTCGTCGAACTCGTCACGCATCTCTTCGAGCTTGCGGCGCTCCTCTTCGAGTCGCTCGAGTTCCTTCTCGCGCCACTCATCGAAGGCGATGTTGCCGGTGCGGGCATAGCCGCGGCCGTGGCCCCAGCGATGCGCCCTGTCGGCCCCCCGGCGGCAGCCGGCGAACAGGCCGTCGGTCGCCTTGTTGACGTCCCGCTTGAAGCCGTCGAGCCGATCGCCCCAGATGATGTAGGCGAGCATGGCAAGGCCCAGCGGCCAGAACACCATGAAGCCGATCACCATCAGCGCGATGGTCGCGGGCGTCCATGCGGGACGGATCAATGCGGAGTTGGTCATTTCACCCTTCCTTGTCGTCGAACACGCATCCTCGAGGGCTGCATGAATTCGAAATGGGAACGGCGGTGAGGCGATTCAACGATCGGCCCGTGTAAATTATTGTAAAGTCATCCAAGCTATTGTCGCGCAAACATTTTTCTGGGCAGTTCCAGCCCCAGGACCGCAAGGCCGGCTGCAAGGCCCCAGAAGGCCGCGCCGATTCCGAACGCCGTGATCCCGGAGGCGGTGACGGCAAAGGTCACCGTCGCGGCGATGCGCGTACCGGTGTCCACGAAGGCGATCGAGAGCGCATTGGCCAGGGGCCCGAGCAGCCCCAGTCCGGCAACCAGCAGGATCAGCGTGCCAGGCAGCACGCCCAGCAGCGCAACCAGCGAGGCGCCGAATATGGCGAAGACCACGTAGCAAAGTGCATAGAACGGACCGGTCTTCCAGCGCTCCGCTGGGTCCGGATGGGTGTCCGGCCCTGTGCAGATCACCGCCGAGATCGCCGCCAGGTTGGTCGTGCTTGCATTGAAGGGTGCGCTGAGCAGCGAGATGAGGCCGGTCACGGTGATCAGCTGGCCGGCTGGCGGGTCGTCGTAGCCCGAAGCCTTCAGCACCGCTATGCCGGCAAGGTTTTGCAGCGCCATGGTGACGAGGTAGATCGGCAGGGCGAGGCTGACGAAGATGCCGAACGAGAAATTCGGCTGGGTGAAGACGAGCGTCGAAAGCTCGGGCGCGGGGAATTGCGGCACGCGCCCCAGCGCCCAGGCATAGGCGACACCGCCCAGAAGCACGGCGAGCGCCGACAGCGACGGGTTGAACGCCCGCGCCACGAAAAACAGGATTGCCAGCGGCAGCACGAGCCAGGGATCGTCCACGGCCGCGCGCGCCGCGCCGGCGGCGAAGGTGAAGACGATGCCGGCGAGCATTGCCGAGGCGATGGCGACCGGCAGCCGCGCCACCAGCCGCATCAACGGCTTGGCAAGCCCGGTGCCGACCAGCATGACCGCGGCCATGATGAAGGCGCCGACCGCATCGTTCATCGAGTAGCCCTGTGCGGAGCCCAGCAGCGCCAGCGCCGGCGTCGACCACGCGGCCATGGTCGGCATCTTCGTGCGCCACGACAGCCACGCCGTCTCGATCGCGGTCGCGAGGCAGACGGCTGTCACCCAGCTCGCGGTCTGCTCCTGGGTGGCGCCCAGCGCGCCGGCGGCGGCGATGATGAGCGCCAGCGTGCTGCCGAAGCCGACGACCGCCGCCACCAGTGCAGATGAGGGGATCGACAGGCGCACGCGTCAGCCGGCCAGTTGGACGAGCCCTTCGGCCGCCCGGATCAGCATGGCGATGTCCTGCGGGCGCGACAGCCGATGGTCGCCGTCGCGGATCAGCGACAGCGTCACGTCGTCGGCCGGGAGATGCTCGACCAGCCGAAGCGCGTGGCTGTAGGGCACGTCCGGGTCCTGCATGCCTTGCAGGATATGCACAGGGCAGTGGGTGTCGATCAGGCCGGTCAGCACCCGGTTGTTCTCGCCGTCCTCGAACAGCGCGCGCGTATAGACGTAAGGGTCGTCAGAATATTGCGACGGCTCGCCGAACCAGCCCTTTTCGGCAAGCTCGCGGCGCTGCTTCTTCGTCAGCTTCGGCTCGACCAGTTCGGAGGTGAAGTCCGGCGCCGGCGCGATCAGCAAAAGGCCGGCGAGGCGATCGCCCTCGCCGGCCGCGTGCAGTTCCTGTACCATGCGGAGCGCGATCCAGCCGCCCATCGAGGAGCCGACAAGGATCTGGCGGCCGCGGGTGAAATGCCGAAAGACCGCAAGGCTTTCCGCGAGCCAGCGCGAAATCGTGCCTTCGGCGAATTCGCCGCCTGATTCGCCGTGGCCCGAATAGTCGTGCCGGGTGAATGCATGGCCGCTCCTGGCGGCCCATTCGTCGAGCGCGACCACCTTCGTGCCCTTCATGTCCGAACGGTAGCCGCCGAGCCAGACGAAGCCGGGTTCGGCGCCGTCGCGATGGCGCACGGCGATCGGGCGACCGTCCACGTCCAGATATTGTGGTGCGACTTCTGCCATGCCGATGTCCCCTTGGGTCACGCGTAAGGCAAACGCGGTGATGCAGGCAAGCCATAACGGCCGGTCCAGGCGAAGCGGGGTGATTTGCGGCCGCTTGTATGCTATTGACAGGCTGGGGTTCCGCACCACATTGCGCGTCCGGGATTTCCAGCGAGCATTCGTCGTCAACAGCAGAAGGAGTGCACGACCATTCGCAGACCATTCAAAGCCGCGGCGCCGACCAAGGAAGGGCCGCGCGCAAACCTCGAAATCCGGGTCCCCCGGGTCCAGCTCATCGATGCGGACGGCAACAACAGAGGCATCGTGTCGATCAACGATGCGCTTCTGGCCGCGGAGGAAGCAGGACTCGACCTGGTGGAGATTTCACCGAACGCAGAGCCGCCCGTCTGCAAGATCACCGACCTCGGCAAGATGAAATACCAGAGCCAGAAGAAGGCTGCCGAGGCGCGCAAGAAGCAGAAGACCATCGAGATCAAAGAGATCAAGATGCGCCCCAACATCGACACCCACGATTACCAGGTGAAGATGAAGGCCGTGCGCCGCTTCTTTGAGGAAGGGGACAAGGTCAAGCTGACGCTGCGGTTCCGCGGCCGCGAAATGGCCCACCTCGAGCTCGGCATGCAGCTCCTGAACAAGGTACGCGAGGAAGTCGGCGAGATCGCCAAGGTCGAGGCCGAGCCGAAGCTCGAAGGCCGACAGATGATGATGGTGCTGGCACCGCGCTAGAGTGGCGAGGCGCCTGCCTGACCAGACTCTGGAGCCTGTTGCGCTTTGCAGGGCGCATCGCTATAAGGCGCGCTTTCGAAGCCGCCCGGCAGGGCATGCCGTGGCGGTTTCTCATGCTTTCCGGGTGATTGGTCTCGCCCGGAGCAAATTCGCCTCGATCGTGAGGTACACAAACAAGGGAAAGCAAAATGCCCAAGATGAAGACCAAGTCCTCCGCGAAGAAGCGGTTCAAGGTCACCGGCACCGGCAAGGTGAAGGTCCAGGCCGCCGGCAAGCGGCATGGCATGATCAAGCGCACCAACAAGTTCATCCGCGACGCCCGCGGGATGACCGTCATTGCGGATGCCGACGCCAAGAAGATCATCCGCAACTACCTGCCCAATGGCGGCGGGCTCTGAGGCGACGGTCGATAAGGAGATCATGACATGGCACGCGTGAAGAGGGGCGTTACCGCCCACGCCAAGCACAAGAAGGTGCTGAAGGCCGCCAAGGGTTTCTACGGCCGCCGCAAGAACACGATCCGCATCGCCAAGCAGGCGGTCGAGAAGTCGCTGCAGTACGCTTACCGTGATCGCAAGAACCGCAAGCGCAATTTCCGTGCGCTCTGGATCCAGCGCATCAATGCGGCGGTGCGCGAGCACGGCCTGACCTATGGCCGGTTCATCGACGGCCTCAACAAGGCCGGCATCGAGATCGACCGCAAGGTGCTGTCCGACATGGCCATCCACGAGCCGCAGGCTTTCGCCGCGCTGGTGGCGAAGTCGAAGGACGCGCTGACCTATCTGAAAGACACCACGCCGAACGCTTTTGAAAGCGCTGTCGCCTAGGCCAGCGCTTCCCAAGCTTTCGAAAACTGGTATGGGAAACCCGCGCTGGCAGGGCCGGCGCGGGTTTTTTCTTGCCAATGAACCGACGATCCTGCCCGAAGACCCGGGCATATGCAGCGGATGAGACCGTGACTGAACAGATGACGGACCTGAAGGCGCTCGAGGCGACGCTGCTGGCCGAGATTGCGGCAGCGGCCGACGAGCAGGCGATCGAGGCGGTGCGCGTTGCAGCCCTCGGCAAAAAGGGCTCGATCTCCGAGCGGCTGAAGACCCTGGGCTCGATGAGCCCGGAAGAGCGCCAGATCATGGGGCCGGCGATCAACGGGCTGAAGAACCGCATCACCGAGGCGCTCACGGCACGCCGCGCAGAACTGCGCGACGCCGCGATCGAGGCCCGCCTCGCCGCCGAGAAGGTGGACGTGACGCTGCCCGTCCGCCAGGCGCCGGCCGAGCGCGGCCGCATCCACCCCATCAGCCAGGTCACCGACGAGATAGCGGCGATCTTCGGCGACCTCGGCTTCTCTATCGCCGAGGGGCCGGACATCGAGACCGACTACTACAACTTCACCGCGCTGAACTTCCCGGAAGGGCACCCGGCGCGCGAGATGCACGACACCTTCTTCTTCGGCTCGAACGGGGGCAACCAGCCGAAGCTTCTGCGCACGCACACATCGCCGGTCCAGATCCGCACGATGGAGGCGCAGAAGCCGCCGATCCGCATCGTCATCCCCGGCAAGACCTACCGGCAGGATTCGGATGCCACCCACTCGCCAATGTTCCACCAGCTCGAGGGGTTGGTGATCGACAGGACGGCGAACGTCGCCAACATGAAGTGGGTGCTCACGGAGTTCTGCAAGGCCTTTTTCGAGGTGCCCAGCGTGAGGATGCGCTTCCGGCCGAGCTTCTTCCCGTTCACCGAACCCAGCCTCGAGGTCGACATTCAATGCGACCGTTCGCGGCCGGGCGAGGTGCGCTTCGGCGAGGGCAACGACTGGATGGAGATCCTGGGCTGCGGCATGGTGCATCCCAGCGTGCTGCGCTTTGGCGGGCTCGACCCCGACGAGTACCAGGGATTCGCCTGGGGCATGGGCATCGACCGCATCGCCATGCTGAAATATGGCATGCCGGACCTGCGCGCCTTCTTCGACGCCGACGTGCGCTGGCTTTCGCATTACGGCTTCCGCCCGCTCGACCTGCCGACGCTGTTCGGAGGGTTGAGCTCGTAAGGATGCCGACAGTCCTTCGCAAATACGGCATCCGGTTCCATTTTTACGGATCGGATATGGATGAGCCGCCGCACATCCACGCATCGGGACACGGCGGCGCTGCAAAGGTCTGGCTGAGCCCGATCAGCATTGCCGAGCAGAGCGGCTTTAAGGCATCCGATCTAATGCGTACCTCGAAGTCGCCAACGAACACAGAAGTGAATTTCTGGAGGCATGGGATGAGTTCTTCCGATCCCTATCCTGAGAATGAACGCCCCGTCGAAGCGTGGTGCGACCACACGCAGTTGCATGTGCGCTTGGCGGACGGACGTGAACTCGTGACACCGCTCTGGTGGTATCCCCGCCTACTTGCTGCGTCGCCCCAGCAACGAAACAAGGTCGAACTGATGCTCGACGGCGTTCACTGGCCCGAGGTCGATGAAGATTTGTCCGTTCGCGGAATGCTGCGTGGCTGGAAATATCCGAATGCCGTCAAACCGTCGGTAGCCGCCGAGTAGAGAAGGTGCACCGGAAGGAATGGCTAGCTCTAATGATAGCTTTTCCGGGCACTTTCGCCGGGATGGTCATTTATGCATACCAACAACGCCTCGAACGTTAGCGGGTGCGAATGGAGAGAATTGACGGTTGACGGGATCAAGAATCTACCCCCTTTCAAATGCTAGTGGACGACAATGAAATTCACTCTCTCCTGGCTGAAGGACCATCTCGAGACCGACGCTTCGCTCGGCCAGATCGTGGAAACGCTCACCATGATCGGGCTCGAGGTCGAGTCGGTCGACGACAAGGCCGCGCTCGAGCCCTTCGTCATCGCGAAGGTGCTGACGGCCGAACGGCACCCCGATGCCGACAAGCTTCAGGTGCTCACCGTCGATACCGGTTCGGGCAACCCCGTGCAGGTGGTATGCGGCGCGCCCAACGCGCGCGCCGGTCTGATCGGCGCCTTCGCGCCGCCCGGAGCCTACGTCCCCGGCATCGACGTCACGCTCTCCGTCGGCAGGATCAGGGGCGTCGAAAGCCATGGCATGATGTGCTCGGAGCGGGAGCTGCGGCTCTCAGACGAGCACACCGGCATCATCGACCTGCCGGCCGACGCGCCGGTCGGGGCGTCCTTCGCGGCCTATGCGGGGCTGGACGATCCGGTCATCGAGATCAACCTGACGCCGAACCGTCCGGACGCCACCGGCGTCTACGGCATTGCCCGCGATCTGGCGGCCGCCGGCCTCGGCCGGCTGGTGGATGGCCATGTCGCGGCCGTTCCCGGCTCGGGCACATGCCCGGTGAAGGTGACGATCGAGGCGCCAGACCTATGCCCGGGCTTCGCGCTGCGGCTCGTGCGAGGCGTGAAGAACGGCCCGTCGCCGCAGTGGATGCAGCGGCGGTTGATCGCGATCGGGCTGAGGCCCATCAACGCGCTGGTCGACATCACCAATTACGTCACCTTCGACCGCGGCCGGCCCCTGCATGTCTTCGACGCGGCCAAGGTGAAGGGCGACCTCGTCGTGCGCCGCGCGAAGGACGGGGAGAAGGTGCTGGCGCTCGACGGACGCGAATATACGCTCACGCCCGACATGTGCGCGATCGCCGACGACAACGGCGTCGAGTCCATCGCCGGCATCATGGGCGGTGAGCATTCCGGGTGCGATGAGGCGACCACCGACGTGCTGGTCGAATCCGCGCTATGGGACCCGATGGGGACGGCGCGCACCGGTCGCACGCTGGGCATCGTTACCGACGCGCGCTACCGCTTCGAGCGCGGCGTCGACCCCGAATTCATGGTGCCCGGTCTGGAACTGGCGACGAAGCTGGTGACGGAGCTCTGCGGCGGCGCGCCAACCGAGATCGAGGTCGTCGGCTATAGCGGCCACACGCCGAAGACGGTGGCTTTCCCGACTTCCGAGGTGAAACGGCTCACCGGGCTCGACGTGCCGGCCGAAACCAGCATGGACATTCTCAGACGGCTTGGCTTCGGGCCGAAGGGGTCGGGCGAGGTCATCGAGGTGTCTGTGCCCTCCTGGCGACCCGACATCGACGGCAAGGCCGATCTCGTCGAGGAGGTCATGCGCATCCACGGCGTCGAGAAGATCGCGCCGCAGCCAATGGCGGCCCACGAGGCGGTGAACGGCAAGATCCTCACCACCCTTCAGGTACGCACCCGCGCGGCCAAGCGGGCGCTCGCCGTGCGCGGCATGATGGAGGCCGTCACCTGGTCGTTCATTCCCGAGGCGCATGCAAAGCTGTTTGGCGGCGGCCAGCCGGAGCTGAAGCTCGCCAATCCGATCGCGGCCGACATGTCGGACATGCGGCCCTCGCTGCTGCCCGGCCTGATCGCCGCCGCGCAGCGCAACGCCGACCGCGGCTTCGCCGACGTCGCCCTGTTCGAGGTCTCGGGCACCTATGAGGGCGACACGCCCGAGGCGCAGCGCCGTGTTGCGGCCGGCGTGCGCCGCGGCACGGCCAGGATGGAGGGACAGGGCCGCCACTGGGCGGGCAATGCCGCGCCGGTCGGCGTCTTCGATGCCAAGGCCGATGCACTCGCTGCGCTGGAGGCCTGCGGCGCGCCCGTCGACAAGCTTCAGGTCGAGGCGGGTGCGCCCGCCTGGTACCATCCCGGCCGCTCGGGCATCATCAAGCTCGGCCCCAAGGTCTTGCTCGGCACGTTCGGGGAACTGCATCCGAAGACGCTGGAGGCGATGGATGCCTCCGGGCCGATCTGCGGCTTCGAGGTCTTCATCGACGCCATCCCCGAACCCAAGGCACGGCCGACGCGGACCAAGCCGCGGCTCGACCTGTCGCCGTTCCAGGCGGTGCGGCGCGACTTCGCCTTCGTCGTGGACCGCAACGTCGAGGCGGCGGCGCTGACGCGGGCCGCCGCGGCGGCCGACAAGAAGCTGATCACGGGCGTGCGCGTCTTCGACGTGTTTGAGGGCGCTTCGCTCGGCGAGGGCAGGAAGTCGATCGCCATCGAGGTCGCCATCCAGCCGGTGGACAAGACGCTCACCGACGAGGACTTCGAGGCGCTCGCCGGCCGCATCGTGGAAAACGTCGCCAAGCAGACCGGCGGCGTGCTGCGCAGCTGAGCTGAGCCCGACGAATGAACGACTAAGCCGCGCCGCGCGCCCGGCTTTTCTTTTCCGGGGGGGCCCGCTAGGCTCGCGCGTATTTCGGGAGGCGAAGAAATGTTCCGCTGGGGGGTTCTTTCCACAGCCCGCATCGCGCGCGAGCAGGTCATTCCCGCGATACTGACGGCCGAGAACGGATTGCTGACGGCCGTCGCCAGCCGTGACCTCGCGAGGGCCCGGCAGCTTGCGGAGCAGACCGGGGCGCCGCACGCCTTCGGCTCCTACGAGGAGATGCTTGCCTCCGACACGATTGACGGCGTCTACATCCCGCTTCCAACGTCCCAGCATGTCGAATGGGCGATCAAGGCGGCGGATGCCGGCAAGCACGTGCTGGTCGAAAAGCCGCTGTCGCTCGATGCTGCCGACATCGCGAAAGTGATTGCCGCGCGCGACCGCAACAAGGTGCTGGTCTCCGAGGCCTTCATGGTCACCTACCATCCGCAGTGGCTGAAGGCGCGGGAGCTCATCCGCGACGGTGCGATCGGCACGCTGCGGCACGTGCAGGGCGCCTTCACCTACTACAACGTCGACCCCGACAACATGCGCAACCGGCCGGAGCTCGGCGGCGGCGCTCTGCCCGACATCGGCGTCTATCCCACCGTCTCGACGCGCTTCACGACGGGCGTCGAGCCGAAGCGCGTCCAGGCGCGCGTCGATTTCGATCCGAAGTTCGGCACCGACGTCTATTCCAGCGTCAAGATCGATTTTGGCGCGTTCGAGCTGTCCTTCTACGTTTCGACCCAGATGGCGGCGCGCCAGGTGATGTTCTTCCATGGCGACGAGGGCTACTTCGAGGTCCTCGCCCCATTCAACGCCGGTGCCTATGGCGACCACGTCATCGTGCTGCACGATCGGTCGCACAGCGAGGCGACGGTCTACCGCTTCCCGGCCGCCCAGCAGTACAGGCTGCAGGTCGAGGCGTTCGCCCGTGCAGCGCTCGGTGGCAAGGATCCGGTGTTCACCCTCGAGGACTCGGTCAGGAACCAGAAACTGATCGACGCCATCTTCCGCGCCGGGCGCAGCGATCGTTGGGAGGAGGTCGTCTGAATGTCGGGGCGACGAGATTGATGTTTGCCAGATCGCCCCGCATGTGCATTAACGCGATTCAAAAGAGGTGAATCGCCCTGAGCAAGAAAATCTGGCCGCTCGTGGGGTTGGCGGCCGTCGGCATATCGATCTGGCTCCTGGTCCACGAGCTGCGCGGCATCTCGTTCGACGAGCTCGGGGAAAGTCTTGAGGCAATCAACCTCCACTGCTGGCTGCTCGCCGGCGCCGCGACGCTGGCCGCCTATGCCGCGCTTGCGGGCTACGACCATATCGCGCTGATGCATCTCGGAAGGAAGGTGAGCTGGCTCTTCGTCACGCTTGCCTCCTTCACCGCCTACGCCCTGTCGCACAACATCGGCGCCTCGGTGTTCTCGGGCGCTGTCGTGCGCTACCGTGCCTACTCCTCGCGCGGGCTCAGCGCCGGCGAGATCGGCGTGCTGGTGGCGTTCTGCTCATTCACCTTCGCGCTGGGCACCGTGATGCTCACCGGCATCGTCCTCCTGTTGCGCCCGGAGATTGCGGTGCGTTTCGTCGACGTGCTGCCGGTGGAGGCGTCGGCTTCCACGGGCGTCGTGTTGCTCGCGCTGGTCGCGCTCTACGTGGTGGGGAGCTGGCTCCATCTCGAGCCGCTGCGCATCGGCAGTTTCGAGCTTCAATATCCGCGGCTGCCGATCGTCGCGCGGCAGCTGGTGATTGGCCCGATCGAACTCGCGGCCGCCGCCGCGATCATCTATTTTGCCCTGCCTTCCGCCGGCAATCCGGGATACCTCGTGGTGCTCGGCATCTTCATGATCTCGTTTTCGATCGCGCTGATCAGTCACGCTCCGGGCGGCATCGGTGTGCTTGAACTCGCCTTCCTCACGGGTATGCCCGACATGGAACGAGCTGACGTACTGGCGGCGCTGATCGTCTTTCGTCTGTTCTACCTGATCATTCCACTGGCGCTGTCGGCCCTGGCAATCCTGGTATTCGAACGGGCGCAGTACAGCCGCGAGTTCGGCTGAGGCCCCCAGCGCCGGTCAGCCGGCCTGGAAGCGCAGCGTGTAGGACAATCCGCCGTCTCCGGCGAGGTCGTAGTCGCCGCCGAGCTGCTCGGAAAAACTGCGGATCAGCTTCATCCCGAGACTCGCCGTGTCCTGTGAGGCATCGAAGCCGATGCCGCCGTCCTTCACGGACAGGGTGGCGGCGCCATCGTCGCCGCGCGCGAGCGCAATCGAGATGGCGCCCTGGTGGCCGCGAGGGAAGCCGTGCTTGATCGAGTTCGAGACCAGTTCAGTGACGATGAGCCCCAGGATCATCGCCCGGTCCGGATCGACCTCGACGGGATCGCCCCGCACCTCGATCTCGGTCTGGCCCCCATAGCCCGCAGCGATGTCCCTGGCGATGTTCTCCAGGTAGTCGGCGAGCGCCACATCGCCGAAGCGATTGGAGCGGTAGATCTGCTCATGCACCGCCGCCATCGCGCTGATCCGGTTCGAAAGGTCACGTCGCGCTTCCGGAGGGATCGCCTGCAGCCGGATCAGCGAGGCGACGGTCTGCAGGTTGTTCTTGACCCGATGATGGACCTCGCGCAGCAGCAGGCGGTTCTGCTCGTTTGCGCTTTCGAGTTCCGCGCGTCGCCTTTCGTCGGTGCCGAGCAGGCGCGCGACCCACCAGGCGAAGCCGACCAGCGCGGCAAGCACCGGCAGGGCACCGATCGCCAGCTTGCGAAGCCGCGAATTGAACTCGGCGAGCGCCGTCGCCCTGGACACCGACGCGACCGCGATCAGCGGCGCGTTGGGCACCCGGTAGTACCCCACCAGCCGCGTGATCGTGTCGGCAACGGACCCGGTCGAGACGAAGGAGCCCTCGGGGGCTTTCGGGACATATCGTTGCAGGAGCGGTCCGTCGCTCAGGTTGATAGCGTCGGGAACCGGGGGGTGGCGCGTCACAAGCCAGCCGTCATCGCGGATGATGCTGGCCGTCGAATCGGTCCCGAGCTCGAGCGAAGCCCAGAACTCCGAAATCAGGCTGGATGGGATGACGATCGCGGCTATGCCGGCGAAGCCGCCTTCGCGCTCGAGACGCTGGGCGACGACGAAGCTTGCGTCACCGGTGACGCGGTCGACCAGCAGGCGGGAGACGATGAGCCTCCTGCCTGACTTCAGCTCCTGGAAATAGGGGCGGTCGCCGACGCTGAGTTCGCCGGCCTGTGGGCGGGTCGTCAACACCTCCTCGCCGGCGGCGTCGAACACGCGCACGTCCACCGTTTCCGGCAGCCCGGCCACCGCGTCGCTGATATCGCCGGTACCGTCGTGATTCCAGATCTGCGGACGAAATCCGAGCGTGTCGTCCGTCCGCCGAAGCGCCTGCCGGCTTGCCTCGATGATCCACTGGAAATGCGCTGCGATCGTGTGCGCGGCGATCGCGGCCCGCTGTTCGCCGCGGACCAGGGCATCGCGATAACCCTGCCAGACGAACAGGCCGGCGACGGCGAAAATGACGGTGAACAGGACAAGCGCCAATCCGACCGCGGGCGTCCTGACCCTGATGCGTCTCAAATCCGGTATCCGCCTTTGCCACCTCGCCGCGACACTAGCACGCCGTTTGCCGGATGCCAGACCAATGTGTCCCTTCGCAGGGTGGCGGTGGCACGGCGCCGGGTCGCAATGGCCATACTGAATGGCCCGTGCTGGAAGGCGAAGTGGGCTCGCGGGCGACTTGCACCCAAAATTCGTGCTTCTTATATACGCCGCGACCAACGCATGTCGGGGCGCGCGGCGCGCCGATGCGAAATTTCGTGCAACGGGGGCTTTCGCCGGAACGCCGGGATCGGGTCCTTGAAAGCCTGCTTAGCGGAGAGAAGAACATGGCAAAAGTAATCGGCATCGACCTCGGTACGACCAATTCCTGCGTCGCTGTGATGGACGGCAAGGATGGCCGGGTGATCGAGAACTCGGAAGGCGCCCGCACCACGCCGTCGATCGTGGCTTTCACCGATTCTGACGAGCGCCTCGTCGGCCAGCCTGCCAAGCGACAGGCGGTCACCAACCCTGAGAACACCTTCTTCGCGATCAAGCGTCTGATCGGCCGGCGCTACGACGACCCGATGGTCGAGAAGGACAAGAAACTCGTTCCCTACAAGATCGTGAAGAACAGCAACGGCGACGCCTGGGTCGAAGCCCAGGGCAAATCCTATTCGCCGTCGCAGATCTCCGCGATGATCCTTCAGAAGATGAAGGAAACGGCCGAGAGCTATCTCGGCGAGAAGGTCGAGAAGGCCGTCATCACCGTTCCGGCCTATTTCAACGACGCCCAGCGGCAGGCCACCAAGGACGCCGGCAAGATCGCCGGCCTGGAGGTGCTGCGCATCATCAACGAGCCGACCGCCGCCGCGCTCGCCTACGGCCTCGACAAGAAGACGGCCGGAACGATCGCGGTCTACGACCTGGGCGGCGGTACGTTCGACATCTCCGTGCTCGAAATCGGCGACGGCGTGTTCGAGGTCAAGTCGACCAACGGCGACACGTTCCTCGGCGGCGAGGACTTCGACATGCGCCTGGTCGGCTATCTCGCCGACGAGTTCAAGAAGGAGCAGGGCATCGACCTGCGCAACGACAAGCTCGCCCTCCAGCGCCTCAAGGAGGCCGCGGAGAAGGCCAAGATCGAGCTGTCGTCCTCGACACAGACCGAGATCAACCTGCCCTTCATCACCGCCGACGCCTCCGGGCCGAAGCACCTGACGATGAAGCTGTCGCGCGCCAAGTTCGAGAGCCTGGTCGACGACCTGATCCAGCGCACCATCGAGCCGTGCAAGGCCGCGCTCAAGGATGCCGGCGTCAAGGCCGGCGAGATCGACGAGGTGGTGCTGGTCGGCGGCATGACCCGCATGCCGAAGGTTCAGGAAGTCGTGAAGCAGTTCTTCGGCAAGGAGCCGCACAAGGGCGTCAACCCCGACGAGGTCGTGGCGATCGGCGCTGCGATCCAGGCCGGCGTGCTGCAGGGTGACGTGAAGGACGTGCTGCTGCTCGATGTGACCCCGCTGTCGCTGGGCATCGAGACGCTGGGCGGCGTCTTCACCCGGCTGATCGACCGCAACACCACGATCCCGACCAAGAAGGGCCAGGTCTTCTCGACTGCCGAGGATAACCAGAACGCGGTGACGATCCGCGTCTTCCAGGGCGAGCGCGAGATGGCGGCCGACAACAAGCTGCTCGGCCAGTTCGACCTGGTGGGCATCCCGCCCGCGCCGCGCGGCGTGCCGCAGATCGAGGTCACGTTCGACATCGACGCAAACGGCATCGTCAACGTCTCGGCCAGGGACAAGGGCACGGGCAAGGAGCAGCAGATCCGCATCCAGGCTTCCGGCGGCCTCTCCGATGCCGACATCGAGAAGATGGTGAAGGACGCCGAGCAGCATGCGAGCGAGGACAAGAAGCGCCGCGAGGCTGCCGAAGCGCGCAACCACGCCGAAGCGCTGATCCACTCGTCGGAGAAGTCGCTCAAGGACTATGGTGACAAGGTTTCGGCTGACGACCGCAAGGCGATCGAGGATGCGATAGCCGATCTGAAATCGGCGATCGAAGGCAACGACTCGGCCACCATCAAGGCCAAGACCGAGGCGCTTGCCGAGGCCTCCATGAAGCTCGGCCAGGCCATGTACGAGGCCAGCCAGACGGACACCGCGCAGACCGACGCCCAGGCCGATGCCGGGAAGGCCGGCGAGGATGTGGTCGACGCCGATTTCGAGGAAATCGACGAGGACGACAAGAAGAAGTCGGCCTGACGAGCGGCCAAAGCCGCAGGATGAGGAAGCCCGGAGCGATCCGGGCTTTCTTGCAGGCAAATCGGTCCTGGGCTGCCGCGGCCGACATTGACAATCGGGACCGGCGCCGGCCCAACTGATGCGGGATCCGCGAGCGGAGCGTGGGCCAGGGGAACGATGAAGGCTGATCTCTACGAAACGCTGGGCGTATCGAAGGGCGCCGACGAAAAGGAGCTCAAGGCTGCCTTTCGCAAGCTCGCCATGCAATACCACCCCGACCGTAACCCGGGGGACGCGGAGGCTGAACTCCGCTTCAAGGAAATCAATCTCGCCTACGAGGTGCTGAAGGACCCGCAGAAGCGGGCTGCCTACGACCGCTATGGCCACGCCGCCTTCGAGCAGGGGATGGGCATGGGCGCAGGCGCCCATGCCGGATTCGGCGCTGGCGGTTTCGCCGACATCTTCGAGGACATCTTCGGCGACATCATGGGCGGAGGGCGCCGCCGCTCGTCGGGAGGGCGGGAGCGCGGCGCCGACCTGCGCTACAACATGGAAATCACCCTGGAGGAGGCCTATACCGGCCGCACGGCGCAGATCAGGGTGCCAACCTCCGTAACCTGCTCGGAATGCACCGGCTCCGGTGCCAGGCCCGGCACCCAGCCGGTCACCTGCACGATGTGCTCGGGTTCCGGCCGGGTGCGCGCAAGCCAGGGCTTCTTCTCGATCGAGCGCACCTGTCCCCAATGCGGCGGCCGCGGCCAGACGATCAAGGATCCGTGCCCGAAATGTGCCGGCCAGGGCCGTGTCACCGAAGAGCGGGCGCTTTCGGTCAACATCCCTGCAGGCATCGAGGACGGCACCCGCATCAGGCTGGCCGGCGAGGGCGAGGCAGGACTGCGCGGCGGCCCGCCGGGCGATCTATACATCTTCCTGTCGGTCAAGCCGCACGAGCTGTTCCAGCGCGACGGGGCCGACCTCTACTGCAAGGTGCCGATCTCGATGACCACCGCTGCACTCGGCGGCCAGTTCGAGGTCACCACGCTCGACGGCACGCAGACACGCGTCAAGGTTCCCGAAGGTACGCAGAACGGCCGCCAGTTCCGACTGCGCGGCAAGGGCATGCCGGTGCTGCGCCAGCCGCAGATGGGCGACCTCTACATCCAGGTGGCGGTGGAGACGCCGCAGAACCTGTCGAAGCGGCAGCGCGAGTTGCTGGAAGAGTTCGAGCGGCTCTCGTCGAAGGAGAACAGCCCGCAATCGGCGGGCTTCTTCAGCCGGATGAAGGACTTCTTCGAAACCTTCGGTGAATAGCTGTGCGGTCGATCGGGCCGCGCCTTGTTTCCGCTGCGCTGGCACGTCAGTACTGAACGCGGCCATCCGAGTCGGTAGCCAGGGAAGGAGCGCCGAATGCACGTCCACCCCAACCTGCGCAAGGTATTCGCCAACCATTTCGGCGAGGAATTGCGCTTCCTCAAGGGCTGGCTGGACAAGCCGAAGGCAGTGGGCGCGATCCTGCCGACGAGTTCGGTGACGGCGCGTCGCATGGCCTCGGTCGTCAATCCGCAGTCCGGTCTGCCCGTGCTCGAGCTTGGTCCCGGCACCGGCGTGATCACGAAGGCGATCCTTCAGCGCGGGGTGCAGCCTCGGAACCTCTATTCGATCGAGTATTCCGAGGATTTCTTCCGCTTCCTCGTCCGCAGCTATCCGGACGTCAACTTCATCCACGGCGACGCTTTCGACCTGGATGAAACCCTCGGTGAGAACCGGCATCTCGTCTTCGACAGCATTGTCTCGGCCGTGCCGCTGCTCAACTTTCCGGTCGCGCGCCGCGTGGCCTATGTCGAGGACCTGCTTGCCCGCATTCCGCCGGGCCGGCCGGTCGTGCAAATCACTTACGGCCCGCGCTCGCCCGTGCCGCCGGGGCTGGGCAACTACAAGGCAAGCCGTCTCGACTTCGTCATCCGCAACATCCCCCCGACGACGCTGTGGCTCTACACGCGCCCGGCCGACGCGTGAGGGGAAGGAGTCGCTCGAACCGAAGGGCGAAGGGGTCTGTCTGGACTATTCCGATCGGCGGCTGCTTGGCCTATAGGCTGGGCAGCGAAAAAGGGGGTCCGGCAGATCATGACGCCAAGAATACTCGTCTTCGCCGGTTCGAATCGCACCGGCGCCTATTCCGGCAAGACGGCAAACGTCGCGCAGCGGGAACTCGCCCTGCA
>Ga0182792_1001717_pt1 | contig 16957 bp, 15 predicted proteins | sample Passage237B_FD_130497 | JGI IMG/M metagenome (GOLD analysis project Ga0182792, IMG submission 130497) | Cellulose adapted compost microbial communities from Newby Island Compost Facility, Milpitas, CA, USA - Passage2 37B (version 2) (version 2) ...
AAAATCTTCAACAGTGTGCCGTCGAAGAAACACTCCAGCTCCATCGTGGCCTTGTCGGTTTCGACTTCGGCGAGCATGTCGCCGTTGGCAACGGTGTCGCCTTCCTTTTTGAGCCATTTGACCAGCGTGCCCACCGTCATGGTGTCGCTGAGTTTGGGCATTTCGATGATGTCGGCCATGATACTTCGGAGATTGGAGTTGTGAGATCGGAGTTCGGGTTGGTTCAGGCAAGAACCTCGAGGGCTGCCTTAAGGACGCGCTGCGGGTTGGGCAGCTGCTCGATTTCGATCGGCGGGCTGTAAATCGCCGGAGCATCGATGGTCGAGAGGCGTTTGATCGGAGCGTCGAGTTCGTCGAAGGCTTCGTTCTGAATCATGTAAGCGATTTGGGTCGCGACACTGCAGAACGGTTTTTGCTCCTCGACGATGAGCACGCGGTGGGTCTTGGCGACCGAGGCGAGCACGGTGTCGATGTCGAGCGGACGAATGGAACGAAGATCAACGACTTCGACGGAAACTTCGTGTTCCTTTTCGAGGATCTCGGCGGCCTTGAGCGAGTGCAGCACGGAGCGGCCGTAGGTCACGATGGTGAGATCGGTGCCTTCGCGCTTCACATCGGCCTTGCCGAGCGGAATCAGATATTCGCCGTCCGGCACTTCGCCTTTTTCACCGTAGAGCAACGTGTTTTCGAGGAAGAACACCGGGTCGTTGTCGCGGATGGCGGATTTGAGCAGCCCCTTGGCGTCGTAAGGCGTGGCGGGCACGACGACTTTAACGCCGGGGGGATTGGCGAGCACGTTTTCCGGCGTGTGCGAGTGCGTGGCGCCGACGTTGGTGCCACCGTTGGCCGGGCCGCGGATCACGATCGGGCAGTTGATCAAACCGCCGGACATGTAGCGCACGTTGGCGGCGTTGTTGAGAATCTGGTCGAAGGCGACGGAGTAGAAACTCCAGAACATGAGCTCCATGACCGGACGGATACCGAGCATCGAGGCGCCGATGCCCATGCCGATGAAACCGGCTTCGGAGATCGGAGTGTCCACGATGCGCTTCGGGCCGTATTTTTCCAAAAGGCCTTCGGAGACTTTATAGGAGCCGTTGAATTGGCCGACTTCCTCGCCGAGGAGCACAACGTTTTCGTCGCGCTCGATTTCTTCGGCGAGAGCATGCCGGACGGCTTCGCGATAAGTGATGATTGGCACGGTGAAAATAAGTTGAAGTTAGTCGAAGAAGAGACGGCCGGCGGAGGTGCGTTTGGAAGGATTGTCCGTTTCCCAATAAACATCGCGTTGGATGTCCTCGATGGTCGGCCACGGGCTGGCTTCGGCGAATTCCACGGAGGCTTCGGCTTCGTTGCGCGCGGCTTGGTCGATTTCCTTGATCAGATCTTCGGTCAGAACCTTTTCCTCGAGGAGTCGTCCTTGGAAATGCTGGAGAGGATCCTTGGTGCGGCGGTATTCCTCAATCTCGTCCTTGGTGCGGTAAGTATTGTCCGGATCGGCGACGGAGTGGCCGCGATAGCGATACGTGCGGATTTCAATGACCGCGGGCGCGCTGGTTTCGCGGGCGATCTTGAGGTATTTGTCCATCGTGGCGCGGACCTCATAGATGTCGTGTCCATCGCACTTGTCCCAAGCCATGTTGTAACCCTCGGCGCGCTTCGCGAGTTCGCCGGCGGAGGAACGCGACTGGCTGGTGCCCATCGAGTAGCCGTTGTTTTCGATCACGAAAATCACGGGCAGCTGCCAGAGGGCGGCGAGATTGTAGGCCTCGTGCACGGCGCCTTGGTTGACCGCGCCGTCACCCATGAACGCCATGGCGGCGCCCTTCAGACCCTTGTATTTGATGGCGTAGGCGAGGCCGGTGCCGAGCGGGATCTGACCGCCGACGATGCCGTGGCCGCCCCAGTAATTGCGATCGGGCGCGAAGAAGTGCATTGAGCCGCCTTTGCCCTTGGAGCAACCGGTGGCTTTGCCGAAGAGCTCGGCCATCTGCTCGTTCATGCCCATGCCAACGGCAATGGCGTGACCGTGATCGCGGTAGGCCGTGATCACGTGGTCATTTTTGCCCATGAGCGAACAACAGCCCACAGCCACGGCCTCTTGGCCAATGTAAAGATGGAGGAAGCCGCCGATCTTTTTAGCTTGGTAGGCGCGCAGACTGCGCTCCTCGAAGCGGCGGATCCGCATCATCGTGCGGAACAGCTCGATCTTCTGCTCTTTGGAAAGCTCTTTGTTGACCGCCGCGGAGGCGAAATCGGCCTCTTTGGCTTTCGGTTTGGCGTTCGTAGTCTTGCTCAAGGTGAAGAGTCCTTTCAGGTTAAAGGGAAGAGATTCAGCCGGCTACGCTGGAAATCAAGTGTTTAGTCTTCCGCCGGGCCAACTGGCGGTGGCACGGGGGAAGGTGTGATCTGCTCAATTTCGATCGTGACAGGCTTGCCCGGGGCGCAATCAGCTTTGAGCGCGACGAAACGATCCCGGTAGCGGTCGTAAATCGGCCAGAGGGCGTTGCGATCGGTTTCCGGCACCGGCAGGTTGTTGATGGCAGCGCGGGAAAAAAATCCGAATTGTCCCTCGCTGATGGCGGCGGGCAGTTGGGAGATCGGCTTGCGACAGCGAAACAGGAACATGAGCCAGTGCGATTCGCCCTCGTAGGCCTTTTCGGCAATCATGGCGAAAAGATGCAGGTCGTCTGCTGTAATAGCAAATCCGGTCTCCTCTTGGGTCTCGCGCACGGCGCACTCAAACGGCGATTCGCCGAGCGATGTCTCCAATTTTCCGCCGATAGGACTCCACACGCCTTGATTGGGCGGTTTCGCGCGCAACAACAGTAGATGCTCACCGGCCTCGTTTTCCAAAAAAACGAGCACAGCGAGTTTGTAGGTGAGGGAAGTGGACATGTGGCAATGACTGGCGATTGAAGTTTGAGCGTGACGGTGGCCGAGACCTCGACAACGTTTTTCAGAATCATGCCGGCGCGCCTGATTCAAACCAGCCTTTGTTTTATGGGTTTGTTCGCGGCGCTGGGCACCGGATCGAAGCTGATTGCGGCAGCCGCCGACAAAGCGAAAGTGAGCAACGTGCGGTTTGTGACGCTGCGTCCGCCGGATGGCTCGACCGACAACTGGCTGGAAATGACGGTGGAGATCGACACACAACCGGCGTCCAACACCACCGGCCGGGTGACGGGCCGCGTGCGCGCGACTGCCATGCTCGGTTATAAGCACCCTGCACCGGGCAACACGCGCCAATGGCAGTCTTTCCGCGCCAACGCCGAATTGGTCGGACTCGTTTCCGGTCGCACGTATGTGCGGTTTTATTTGCCGCCGGAAATCGTGCGACGCGATGCAATCGCCGGGGCGCCGGCGTATTGGGATGTGACCGTGACGGGGGAAAGTTTAGGGCAGGAAACTATTATCGGACGGCGTTCGCCGGGTTTGGAAGACGCCGAAGTTTATCGCGGATTTCAGGACAGGATTGCGAGCGAAGGCACGGCCAATGACGGCGTGCTGCAACCGCAATACCTGACGCCGTTTCGCGATGTCTATCCGCGGGCCACGCCTACTTTTGTCAGACGGGAGGCGTGGCGATGAAATTATCGAGCCGGTCTAAGATGAGAGCTTGTCCCTGCTGATCATGGCACAAGCTCGCATTCTCGCCGTGGATTGTGGCGCATCGCATGTGGCGGTGGGGCTTTTTTCACGATCGCCGGCGGGATTGCTGCGATTTGAGCGTTACGCTCGCGAGGAGTTCACGGTCGATCCGGCGAACGAATCGCGTTGGCGCTACGAATTGCAGAGCGCGATCGAAGGCGTGCTAAGGCGTGAAAAGTGGCCGGTGGTGGAATGCGTTATCGGCGTGCCCGGTCACTTCGCGTTGAGCAAGTTGGTCAAAACGCCCTCGGTGGATCGTGAAAAACGGCCGCGCGTAGCGCAGTTCGAGGCGTCGCAAAACATTCCGTATCCGCTCGAGGAAGTATCGTGGGGGTATCTCGAATTGGCCGACGATGGCGTGGATTCCGAGTTGTTGATCGCGGCGGCGAAGCTTGAAGTGGTCGAGTTGCTTTGCGGTGTGGTGGAATCGGCCGGACCGGTGGTCGTGAGTTGCGAACCCTCGAATCTCGCGCTGTGGCGCGCCGTGCGGCGGCGCACCGCGGAATCGGTGCTCGCGGTGAAGATTGGCGCGCGCTCCACGCAGTTGATTTTCTCAGGCGGCGAGGGCGTGCAACTGCGCACTTTGGCGATGGGCGGCAACACGGTGACCGCGACGATTGCAGGAAAACTGCAGATCGATTTTGCCGAGGCCGAGGTGCTGAAGCGGCAAGTGTTGAGTCAGGCGAATCCCGCGCGCGTTGATGCGATTACGCGCGACGCCGCGCAGGCGGCGGTGGATGAATTTGCCGAGCGATTACAATTGGAAATCAAACGTTCGCGGTTGGCTTATCTGCGCCAGCCCGGTGTGATTCCGCCTCAAAAACTCTGGCTGTGCGGCGGTGGAGTGACGCCCGATATAGTCGCGAGGCTGTCGGAGAAACTTGGATTGCCGGTAGGGAAATTGCCCGAAGATCCGGCGTTGAAAATTGAAGCCGCGGCATCGCAAGAACTGAGCGACGAAATCGATCTCGCGGTATTGAGTGGACTGGCTGCCGGCGCGTTGGAAGAGAATGCGCAAGTGTTGGATTTGCTGCCGCCGTCGCGTCGCGAGACGCGTTTGCAGCGCCAGCGATTGCCGTGGTGGATCGCGATTGCGGCGCTAGTGATTTTGCTGCCAGTGCCTTTGCTGCTGAAGCAATACGACACGCGGGCTAATCAACGCCTCGAGGCGGCTGAGTTAAACGCGCGTCTTGGTCCGCTGCGCCATTTGGTTAATGCGAATGATGACCATCTGCGCCAGTTGGGTCAGCTCGATGAACAGATTGCTGAACTCGAACAATTGACGGAACGTCGCACCGGCTGGGTGACGCTTCTCGCGGATTTACAGCAACGTTTCACCGGCGTGGAGAATGTATGGCTCGATAGTTTGGAGCCAGTGATTGGCGAAGCACAAAACGAATCAGATGAGACAGTCCAACAGGTAGAGCTGGCGCTGACCGGACGTTTTCTCGATTCCGGCGATGCAGACGCAAAAGTGCGCGCGCTATTCAACGCACTGCAGGAGTCACCGTTTGTGCAGGCGGTAAGTCGTGAGCGATTCGATCCCAGCCGTCCGGGATTGATGCGCTTCCAAGTCTCGTTGCTGATTAAACCGGAGGCTGCGCTGTAATCATGAAGCGCGTGTTCAAACAGCATTCAGTGGTGGTTCTGCTGGCGGTGGCCTCGGTGATCACCGGTGCCGAAATCGGCTGGTGGTGGATGATGCGCGGGCAGGAGCAGAAGGACGAAAAGCGCTTGGCCGCGCAGCGCCGCGAATTGCTTTCGCTGCAAAACGCAGAACCGGCGCCGACGCCAGAATCGGCCGAAAGTCTTAAGCAGCAAGTCCGGCAGGCGGAGGAAAAATTGGCCGCCTTGAAGAGCGAGTGGTTTGAAAGCGATACGGTCAAAGCGTGGCAAAAGCAGAAAGTGCCGACTGATCGGCGCGCGGCGTATTTCGACGTCGCGAATTATCGGCAGCGCATGACCGCGCTCGCGAAACGCGAGCAGGTCGCTTTGGCAAAAATCGAAGCGTTTGGCTTTACGGCCTACGTTAATGAAGGCCCGGTTGAGACCGACATCGCGCGAGTCTTTAGGCAGCGATTGGTGCTCGAGAAAATTTTGAGCGCTTTACTGCGCTCGCGTCCGACCTCGTTGAGCGGCGTCGCGCGCGAAGCCGAGAAATCTGCGCCGAATGTCCGGCGCACCCGTGGTTCCGACGAAGTGGATCCTTTGCCTGATGTGTTTTCTGTGCGGCGCGAAGGCATGATTGCCGCGCAGGTGTTTGAGTTTCGTTTCATTGGCCGCACGGCAGTGCTGCGTGAATGGCTGAATGCGCTGGCGAAATCCGATCTTCCAGTCGTCGTGCGCAACGTGATCGTGCAACCCGCGGCAGCGCTCGCGACGCGTTCGCAGGCTGTGATGTCCGGCATCGTGCTGGATGCCACGGATGAGGGATTCAAGCCCTTGGTCAGCCCAGGGGACAGCGAGTTTATCGTCAGCATCGAATACCTCGAATGGATCAAACCGACTGACGGCGAGGAGGGCGAATCATGAAGCGCCTGCGGCCAGAGCAGCTCGCATGCATTATTCTGGTGCTCGCGCTCGGCGGTGTGTCGTGGTGGGCATTTTCTACCGGCGGAAAACGAGCGCAATCCACCCAGCGCCCACTCGGATCGACGATAGAATTGGAATCGTCCACAGATGATCCGTCGGTGCGAAAGACGCGCGTGCAATCGTGGGCGAAGGCGGAACCGCAGTCGCGCGGACGCGGTTGGGTGTTCGATTTGTTCACGCCGCCGGAAATCGAATACAACGCCGCTACGCAGGAATATCGCGTGAAAACCACGGGCGAAGAATTGCCGACGGTCGTCGCCGTAGTGATCGAAGAGAGCATCGCCGAGCCGGTGTTGTTGGGTGTGCGATACGACGATTATCCGCTGCAATTGACGGGCTTCATCGGCGCGGGTGCGCAGGCCTTGGGAATTTTTGAAAACCGGCAGAGCGGCGAGACTTTGCTTTTGCGAACCGGCGATTGGGTGGAGTCGCTCGGCATCGAAGTATTGGATTTTAAGGTCGCCCAAGTGACGGCGGAAATTCCCGAAAGCATGAGCGTCCGCGAAAATCGCGCGGTGGCGACGGTGCGCGATCACGACGGACAGGTTCTGACGATACGCGAAGGGCTTATCCTGCCGGGAACCGCTCTGTTGGCGCGAATAGCCATTGGCGAAGCCGTGCGTGAACTGCCCGAAGGCGCGGTTCTGACGCAGGGGCCGATTAGTTATCGCGTTGATAAAATCCGGCTCGCTCCAGCCTCTGTGGATGTTACCAAGGAAACCTCCGGTGACGGCTCCACGGAAAAACTGGTCCTGAAGGAGACTCCAGCAACCCAATCAAACCAGCTCTAATTTCCAGCCCGCATGAAAAGACTTCGCTTCGTGTTGCCCGTGATCGCCGGTTTTTCCGCCCTGTTGATTTTCGGGCTGTCGATCAACCCGGTGACTGCCCAAGGCACGACCGAGAACAAAATCCATCTCATGGAAACGGCGCTGCAGGCGCGCGATGCCGGAGATTTGTTCGCGGCTCGCCGTGCGCTTCTGCAATTGAGCGAAATCTCGCCGAGCGATCCCACGGTCAAGCGTATGCTGGCCGAAGTGGAGGCCAAATTGGAAGTGAAGTCTTCTGCGACCGAGAGCGAGCAAACGGTTACCTTTACACCAAACTTTTTTGACGAGCAGGCCGAGGCGATCGCGCGGGAAGAAACGAACCGGCTGCGGAAGCTTTTGAACGACGTGGACGCGCTTCGCAAAATCGCGCGCAAACAATTGCGGGGTGATGATTATGCCGGCGCGTTGAACATTTTGGATGACGCGGCGGCGATGCTTCCGGTCAATACGTTGACCGCTGATGCGCTTGCCGGAATCCGCGCCGACAAGAGCGAAGTGCTGCGCGATCAGATTCGCAGCCACATCAAGTCCGGTGATTTTTCCTCGGCCCACATTTCGCTGGCGATGCGCGAGCAGCTTGGCGCGGCCGATGAACTCAACACGGTTTTGGCGCAGGAAATTCAACGCGCGGAACAGCGCCTCGCGGAAGCACAGCGTGCGGTGCAAACCAGCAAACCGCGGGTCACTGTCTCGGGCGGCGAATCGCAAGTGGACGTGTTGCTGCGCCGCGCGCGCAGTCAATATGTCGCCGGCGCACCGGAAGCGGCCTTGGCCACTTATCGCGAAGTCGAAACGCAAGATCCGGGCAATGCCGAGGCGGCAAAGTTTATCGATCGCATTACACGAGAACTCGCGTTTTCCGCTGGCTCGCCGCGCGCGGAGACACGCGCGGCGTTACTTTCCGAAGTGGATCAGAGCTGGCGTCGTCCGGGTGTTTATCAGGAGCAAACGCAAACAGCGCGCAGCGAGGCGAACGCCGAGCCGCTGCGCCGCAAGCTCGATGAGATTGTGCTGCCGAGCGTGAGTTTCACGAAGGTCGAGATTGGTCGCGTGGTCAGCGCCTTGAGCGCGGCCTCGGTCGAGTTTGATAAGAGCGGTTCGTCAGAACGCGGCGTAAACATCGTGCTGCTCGATCCGGCCAGCCAAGCGCCGACGGTGACATTGGCATTGCGCAACACTTCGCTGAAGCGCGTGCTCGATTTCGTTACGCAGTCAGTAAACTACCAATACGAAGTGCAGAACGACGCCGTCGTGGTGCGTCCCGGTGGTGAATCTACGAGTTTGGAAACCGCGTTCTTCCCTGTTTCGCGCGCGACGGTGTTGCGGATGACGGGATCAAATGCCGGTGGCTCGTCGTTTGGTTCTTCGTCGAACAACTCGAATCCGTTTTCTTCCGCCGGAGCCAGCAACGAACCCGGTCTTTCCGGCAGCGAGGCTCCCGGTATGCAGGCGTTTCTGCAGCAGGCCGGTGTGAACTTTGATGCGACGCCGGGCAGCAGTCTGGCTTACGACGGTTCGTCGATCATCGTCACTCAAACCGCACGCAATCTTGAGCGCATCCGCAATATTCTGAATCGCTACAACGACATCCGGCAGGTCGAGATCGAAGCGAAGTTCATGGAAGTGCAGGAAGGCGCGTTGGAAGAGCTCGGTGTGAATTGGAATGTTACGACCAAAGCTACGCAGCAGAACGCAGGAGCTCAGGCACAGTATCAAACATCGGGCCGTAATCTGAATGATGCTTTCACGAGTAGTGTAGCCGGACAGGCAGGAGTCATCGTCAGGCCCAATGAAAAGGATATGCCGATAAACAACGATCCGCCGAGTATCCCTGGCGCGCCTTATCTTGGTCTCGGAGCCAACGCACTCGCCAACATCACTGGCGTTATCGGCGAGTTTGATGTGAATGCGGTCGTGCGGGCGCTCTCGCAGAAGCAGGGCACTGATTTGTTGAGCGCACCGAAAGTCACCGTGCTTTCGGGCAATCCCGCGAATATAACCGTGGCGCAGGAATTGCGCTATCCGCAGAGCTTTGGTCAGACGCAGAGTCAGGTCGGCACAGGCAGTGCAAGCGGCGGCGGTTCCGCCGGTGTGGCGATTACGGCGGGCACGCCGCAGGAGTTCACGACGCGTAATGTGGGCGTAGAGTTGAAAGTCACGCCGACGGTTGAGGAGGACGATTACAGCATCAGTCTCGATTTGAATCCGCGCGTGACGGAGTTCGACGGCTTTGTGGAATACGGCGGCCCCAGCGTGGCGATTTCCGGCAGCACGACGGTCAATGTGCCGTCGGGTTTTTATCAGCCGATTTTCTCGGTGCGCGATATCTCGACGAAGGTGACGATTTGGGATGGCGCGACGTTGATCATGGGCGGCCTGACGCGTGAGGAAGTGAAGAAGGTCAACGACAAGGTGCCGGTGGTCGGCGACATTCCGATGCTGGGCCGGTTGTTCAAATCGAAGGGCGAGAGCGCGCAGAAGCGCAATCTGCTGATTTTCGTGACGGCCAATCTGCTCAGTCCGGGCGGTTCGCCGAAGAAACAGAACCTGCGCAACGTCGGGCCGAGTTCGCTATTTCAAAATCCTGTGATCGTGACACCGGCCGGCGCAGAGCCGCGGAACGGCGTCACGGATTGAACGAACGAGGTTTGGGATTTACGCGACTGCATCGCGACGTTTGGCTTCGCGCATCATGGCAAAATGGCTGCTCGTTGACGGATTCAATCTGGCCTTTCGCGCGTTCTACGGAATGCCCGAGCTGACGCGCAGCGATGGTTTCCCAACGGGCGCGTTGCATGGCTGGGTGAAGTCGCTGTGGCGATTGGAAGACGACGAAAAGCCATCGGCGACGCTCGTGTTCTTCGATCTAGGCGGCTCGCAGGACCGACTGGCGCTGCATCCGGAATACAAGGCGCAGCGGCAGGAAACGCCTGAGCCGTTGGAAAAACAGATTCCCGTGATCAAACAGCTCACGCGCGCGATGGGCTTGGTGGGCGTGGAGCGCGATGGCGTTGAGTCAGACGACTTGCTGGCGGCGCAAGCCGTGGCGTTGAGCAAAGAAGGGCATGACGTGTTGATTGTGAGCGCTGACAAGGATTTCGCGCAGGTCGTCAACGATCGCATCAAGATCCTGCTGCCACCGCCGACGGCGAATCCGAAGCTCGGCTGGCGCGTGCTCGACACGAGCGGTGTGGCCGAGAAATTCGGCGTCACGCCGGCGCAGATTGCTGATTATTTGGCGCTGGTGGGCGACGCGTCGGACAACATTCCGGGACTGGCGGGCGTTGGTCCCAAGACCGCGGCGAAGTGGCTGCAAGAGCACGGCACGCTGGAAGGCGTGATCGCGAATGCGGCTGCGTTGAAGCCGGATCGTTTTCGCGAGGTTGTGGCGACGGACGCGGAACGGCTGCGGCTCAACCGACAGCTGACGACGTTTAATCTCGGATTGCCCACGGTTGAAGCCGTGCGCGCGGAACCGCAGGTGGGCGAGTTGTTGCGACTGCTCGAAGAGCTTGAAATGAAATCCACGCTCGCCGAGGCGCGAAAGCGCTACATGCAGCCGGAGCTCTTTTAACGGCCCTCGTTCGAGACGCCCTTCGGATCGAAAATGTAGCCGATGCCGTGCACGGTGCGGAAGGCGTCGAGATTGAGCCCGTGCTGTTTGTAAAGGTCGCGCACCTTGACGATGTATTGATCGAGCGAGCGACTGCGGATGTCGGCATGCACGCCCCAGACGGCATGAATCAGCGCCTTGCGCGTGATGACGACGCCTTGGTTGGCGTTGAGGTGGGCGAGAATGCCGAGTTCCTTGCGGCCGATTTTCTCCGTCGATTTATCAGGGAAAGTGATTTCGAGCCGCTCGGGATTGATGTTCGCGCCGCAGAATTCAAACGGCTCGTCGGAAATACGAACGTTTTTGGTGACGTTGAGGTCGCGGGAAATCTCAGCGCGGCGCAGCACGGCGCCGATGCGCGCGATGAGTTCCGGAAAGCTAAACGGCTTGGTGATGTAGTCGTCGCCGCCCATGTTGAGCGCGCGGACTTTGCTGGCTTCCTCGTCGTTGCCGGTGAGGAAAATCGTGGGAAGCGTAATGTCCTTTTCGGCCAGATCGTCGAGCAGGGCGAATCCGGTTTGATCGGGCAGGCCGATATCGAGCAGCAGAAGGTTGGCGAAATTACGCTGCAGAAAATTGATCGCGTGGGCCGCCCGGTGGCACACTTGGGTTTGCATACCCGCGGTCTCCAGATGGTGGGTGATCAGGTTGGCGAGTTCGACTTCGTCCTCAACCACCAGAATCAGAGGTTTTGCTGTGCTGCGCATGGGTTGGGGGTGGGCTGTCAACAGCTTACGAGAAGGTGCGCCTCCGGCGTTGTCAAAACCTAGTTGTGGCATGTCGGTGTCGGCCGCGAATTTCCTTGAACGAGCGGCGGGCCGCGTGTGCTTTGACGCCGTGTCCGATCGCAAGCCCATCCTGATGCTCGGGTTGCCCAAAGGCAGTCTCGAGGAATCTACGAAAACCCTGTTCCAAAAGGCAGGGTGGCGTATCACCATGAGCACGCGTTCTTACAAGCCATCCATCGACGATCCCGATCTCGATGGACGTTTCGTGCGAGCGCAGGAAGTCAGCCGCTATGTCGAGCATGGTTTCTTTGATTGTGGCCTGACCGGACATGATTGGATCAAGGAAAACGAATCCGATGTGGTTGAGGTTTGTGATCTGATCTACAGCCGCGCTTCGTCGCAAAAATCCCGCTGGGTGCTGTGCGTGCCGGAATCTTCCGACATCACCAAGCCCGAGCAACTCGCCGGCAAACGCGTCGCCACCGAAATGGTCGGCACGGTGAAACGTTATTTCGCCGAGCGAAACATCGACGTCGAAGTCGAATTCTCGTGGGGCGCGACCGAAGTGAAAGTGCCGGACTTGGTGGACGCGATTGTGGATATCACCGAGACGGGAAATTCCATCCGCGCGAACAAACTTCGCATCATCGATACCTTGATGGAGACGAACACGAAGTTCATCGCCAACAAGGCCAGCTGGGCGGATCCCGTGAAGCGCAAGAAGATCGAGACGATCGCGTTGCTCTTGAAGGCCGCGCTCGAGGCCGAGTCGAAAGTGGGCCTCAAGCTCAACGTTCTGAAGAGCTCGGTAGACAAAGTCGTCAGCACCATTCCTTCGCTGCGCAATCCGACGGTGTCGCCCTTGAGCAATCCCGATTGGGTCGCGCTTGAGACGATTATCGACGAACGCGTGGTGCGCGAAATCATCCCGCAGTTGAAATCGCTCGGTGCCGAGGGTATTGTGGAATACCCGCTCAACAAGGTCGTTTACTGAAACCCATCCTCATGAAGGTTACACTCGGACTTCTCCAGCACGCCTGCGTCGCCGATCCGGCGACGAATCTCAAAAAGACGCTTACGCTTGCCGAAAAAGCGGCGAAGCAGGGTGCCCAAATTATCTGCACGCAGGAGCTCTTCCGTTCGCAGTATTTCTGCCAGAACGAGGATCACGCGAACTTCAAGCTGGCCGAAAGCATTCCCGGTCCGAGCACGAAGGCGTTTCAGAAGCTCGCGAAAAAATACGGCGTCGTGATCATTGCGTCGCTGTTCGAAAAGCGCGCCGCGGGCCTTTATCACAACACCGCCGTCATTATCGATGCGGACGGTTCGTTGCTCGGCATCTATCGAAAGATGCACATTCCGGACGATCCGCTTTACTACGAGAAGTTCTACTTCACGCCGGGCGACACGGGTTTCAAGGCGTGGCAGACGAAGTTCGGCAAGATCGGCGTCCTCGTGTGCTGGGATCAATGGTATCCCGAAGGCGCGCGTCTCACCGCGATGCAAGGCGCGGAGATTTTGTTCTATCCGACCGCCATCGGCTGGCATCCGTCGGAGAAAGCTGAATACGGCGTCAATCAGCACGGCGCGTGGGAAACGATTCAACGTTCGCACGCCGTGGCCAACGGTTGCTACGTCGCGGCGATCAATCGTATCGGTCGCGAAACACCGATCGGCGGCGACGGCATCGAGTTCTGGGGCCAGAGTTTCATCGCCGGCACCAGCGGTCAGATTCTCAAGAAGGCGAGCGTCGATCAGGAGGAAATCCTTTTGCACACGGTTGATCTCAACACGGTTGATGTCACCCGCACGCACTGGCCGTTCCTGCGGGACCGCCGGATCGATGCCTACGAAGATTTGACGAAGCGTTTCCGCGACTGACATGGCCGCTCGCGCCAAACAAACACCGGCGGCCTTGGGCTTTCGCATGCCGGCGGAGTGGGAACCGCAGGTGGCGACTTGGCTGTCCTGGCCGCATAACCTGAAATCGTGGCCCGGCCAATTCCGCCCGGTCCCATACGTTTTCGCCGAGATCGTTAAGCAGATCAGCCGGTTTCAAGAGGTGCGCATCAACTGCGCGGCCAAATTGCAGCCGCGCGCGAAGCGATTGTGCGCGAAGGCCGGCGCCGATATGAGCAAGGTGACGTTTTACGATCACCCGACGAATGATGCGTGGTGCCGCGATCACGGCCCGATTTTCGTAAAGCACCGCAAGACCGGCGAGGTGGCGTTGACCGATTGGGTGCACAACGCGTGGGGCGGCAAGTATCCGCCTTACGATCTCGACAACGAGATTCCGCCGAGCATCGCGAAGAAGCTCAAGCTGCGCCGGTTTGAAAACAACATGGTGCTCGAAGGCGGCTCGATCGAAGTCAACGGCCGCGGGTTGTTGCTCACGAGCGAGCAGTGCTTGTTGAACAAGAATCGCAATCCGCACCTGACGAAGGCGCAGATTGAAAAGAATCTGAAGGATTACCTCGGCGTGAAGAAAATCCTGTGGGTCGGCGACGGGATCATCGGCGACGATACCGATGGTCATATCGACGACATCACACGCTTCTACAAAGCCGACGGCTTCATCACTTGCGTCGAGACCAACAAGAGCGATCCGAATCAAAAGATTTTGGAAGAGAACTTGGAACGACTGCGGGCGTTCCGCACGTCGTCCGGCAAGCCGTTCGACATCGTCACGCTGCCGATGCCCAAGCCTTTTGGTTTCCAAGGCCAGCAAGTGCCGGCGAGCTACGCGAACTTCCTGATCATTAACGGAGCCGTGCTCGTGCCGCAGTTCCGCCAGCCGAAACGTGATGCCGAGGCGCGAAAGATTATCGCCAGCTGTTTCCCGGATCGGGAAATCATCGGTATCGATTGTTACCACCTGATCTGGGGCTTGGGGACCTTGCATTGCATTTCCCAGCAGCAACCCGCCTGATGTTTTTTCGATGAACCGCGCATGGCATTTCATAGGTCTGGCCTTCCTTCTGATGCTGGCCGGCTGTGAAAGCACCGGCGGATTCAGCGAGCGGTTTCGTCCAGCCGAACCGGTGCTGCGGAGTTACGATCAGCCATCGGCGCAGGTGTTTGCCGCGGCGCGCAAAGCCTTGGATCTCATGGGTTTTAAGATCACGCGGGCCAGCGAAGCGAGTGGGCGGATTGAGGCCGTCAATGCCGTGCGGGCCGATGCTGCGTTGCGCAGTTCCAGCCAAGTCAGCGTCAAGGTTGGGTTGGAATCGACCTTGGATGGCGGCACCGAGATGCGCGTGTGGATGAACGAGATCGTCGAAGACAACTTTACCGGCGCAGGCGGCTATGGAACGCGGACGCCATTGCGGGCCAGCCCGCTGTATGAAGTGCTTTTCCGGGAGACGGAGAAGGGTTTGGGACTCGCTGAAAACGAGTAACTTTCCGCTTGCTCGCAGGCCGCGAACCGGGCGATTCTGACCGTTCGCGACATTTTTTCCGGTTCAGTCGGCGTCGTCGCGGTGCTCCCGCCGGCTTTTCTGTCAGTATAACAGTCAACCAATCGGTCCCGTTTTCGGGGCCATCCCGTCAAGCCGGGCCCCTGGAGCAAGGGTTCGAATTGGCGGTCACAGCATATGAGTTCAGTAATGCAAGAACTGCTCGAGCAGTCGTCCTTCGATAAACTCAAGGAAGGCGCGATCGTTACGGGCACCATCACCGAAATCCGCCAGAACGAAGTCGTTGTCGACATCGGCGGCAAATCCGAAGGCCTCGTCCCGGCCCATGAGTTCCTCGACATCGGCGAGCTGCAAATCGGCTCCCAAATCGAAGTTCTCCTCGAAAAGCTCGAAGACAAGAACGGCAACCCCGTCATCTCCTTCGACAAAGCCGAGCAAAAGAAGAACTGGGACAACATCCTCACCCGCTTCCCTGAAGGCTCCGTGGCCACCGGCCGCGTGAAGGCTAAGGTCAAGGGCGGTCTCATCATTTCCATCGGCGTCGATGCGTTCATGCCGGCCTCGCACATTGATGTGCAGCCGCCCAAGAACCTCGATCAATACGTCGGTCAGACCTACGATTTCAAGGTCCTCAAGATCAACCTTGAGCGGAAGAACATCGTGCTTTCGCGCCGCGAGCTCATCGAAGAACAACGCGCCGAAAAGCGTCGCTCGCTCCTCGAGAACATTGAGCCCGGCCAAACCCGCAAGGGCGTGGTCAAGAACATCACCGACTTCGGTGCGTTCATCGATCTCGACGGCATGGACGGCCTCCTCCACATCACCGACATGTCATGGGGCCGCATCTCGCATCCCTCCGAAATGCTCAAGCAGGGCGAGGAGATCGAGGTCATGATCATCGAGGTCAACCGCGAGAAAGAGCGCGTTTCGCTCGGCCTCAAGCAGACCACCAAGAATCCTTGGGACGAAATCGACCGCAAGTATCCGGTCGGCGCCAAGATTGCCGGCAAGGTTGTCAACCTCGTGCCCTACGGCGCGTTCGTCGAAATCGAACCCGGTGTCGAAGGCCTCGTGCACATCACCGAGATGTCCTGGACCAAGCGCATCACCAAGCCTTCCGAGTTGCTCAAAGTGGGCGACGAAGTTGAGGCCGTGGTCCTCGGTATCCAGAAGGACGAGCAGAAGATCTCGCTCGGCCTCCGCCAGCTTGAGCCGAATCCGTGGGACATGGTTCGCCATAACTACCCGATCGGCGCCCGCGTTCGCGGCAAGGTGCGCAACATGACCACCTACGGCGCCTTCATCGAACTCGAAGAAGGTATCGACGGCATGGTTCACGTCTCCGACATGAGCTGGACCCGCAAGGTCAATCACCCGTCCGAAGTCCTCAAGAAGGGCGACGAAGTCGAAGCCACCGTGCTCGACGTGGATCCTCAGCAACAGCGCATCAGCCTCGGCATGAAGCAGCTGACCGACGATCCGTGGGCCGACATCGACAGCCACTTCAAGATCGGCGACGTTGTCACCGGCACCGTTACCAAGCTGACTTCCTTCGGCGCCTTTGTGGACCTGAAGGACGGCATCGACGGTCTCGTGCACATCTCGCAAATCAGCGAAGAGCGTGTCGAGAAGGTGAAGGACGTCCTCAAGGCCGGTCAGGAAGTGACCGCCCGCGTCATCAAGATCGACCGCGACGAGCGCCGCCTTGGCCTCTCGATCAAGGCCGCCAACTACTCCAACGAGGAACTGGCTGCTGAGACCGCGAACTTCGAGGCGATCAACCGTCAGGCCGGCACCGACATGATGAATCTCGGTGACATCCTCGACGCTGCTTCCGACAAGAAGGACTAAGTCCTTCCTTAAGTCTTAAAATCAAAGCCCGTCCGGTTTTCCGGACGGGCTTTTTGTTGGTTAAATTACACGGCAGGGAATGCGACGCCTGCTAGTGTGCGCAATAAAAAGGCGGGGATTGAAATCCCCGCCTGACGAATGATTGAGATGGTGAAGTGACTCAGTTGCTGCCGTGCCGGACTTTGCGGGACTTGGATTCCACAAACTCACGGATGACCTGCATACGTTCGCGCTGGCGGCGATCTTCCTCGATTTCATCCGCGGTGCGGATGG
>Ga0182792_1001723_pt1 | contig 16921 bp, 17 predicted proteins | sample Passage237B_FD_130497 | JGI IMG/M metagenome (GOLD analysis project Ga0182792, IMG submission 130497) | Cellulose adapted compost microbial communities from Newby Island Compost Facility, Milpitas, CA, USA - Passage2 37B (version 2) (version 2) ...
ATATCAACCGTTTACAAACGGATATAATCGTATATACGCGGATATACACGGCTAATGTCCACTAAAAAGCATAATCCAACAGACTGGGAATGAGCCAGAGCACGATCAGAGTAATGAATGTTAAACGCTTCCCTCTGATTATTTTTCTTAAAAAGGGGGTCCACTAAATGGTTCGGAAGACCCACAGACTACTTCCCTAATCCGATATCGGGTGTACAAGGACGAGTTTCCGTCAACTTCCCTCGCCGGGCGACCTATTACCATAGCTCTCCGATAGATTTCAGGGAGGTAATTTTAGGTTTTTTCCCTTACTTTGAGCTACCTTCGCATGGTGAGTCCAGCGAGACGTTTTGGATTAAACGGGTTAACATCAAACACTAACAGACTTGATTTCAGATTTCGGCCAGATACTGCTTTTCCTCATCGTAGGAATGCTGCTCGTTGGGGTGGTGCTGGGAATATCTTCCTTCCTGAGGGTCAAAAACCCCAATGAAGAAAAGCTTACCACCTATGAATCGGGTGAGGACCCTCAGGGGAATGCCAACATCCAGTTCACCATGCGCTTTTATGTGGTGGCGCTGGTATTTGTACTTTTTGAAGTAGAGCTGCTGTTTATTTTCCCCTGGTCGGTCGTATTTGGCAACAGTGAACTAATCGCACAGACAAACGGGTTATGGGGTTGGTTCGCCATGGCCGAAATGTCAGTGTTCGTGCTCATTCTGATTATCGGTCTGGCCTATGCCTGGGGCAAGGGCTATCTCGACTGGATAGTGCCCCCCGTACCGCAGATTAAAGTAGAGACACCTGTACCTGCACAGCTGTATGAACAGTTCAACCGCAAACAGGAGCAATACCGGGTCCAAAAACCGAAAGAGAATGAGTGAAAAAGTAAATACAGCCGAAAGAGTAAAAACGGGCGACGGCGGGATCATCCTCACTACCGCCGAGGAACTGGTCAACTGGGCCAGATTGTCTTCGCTGTGGCCTATGGGTTTCGGACTTGCCTGCTGCGCCATTGAAATGATGGCTACCTACGCTTCTCACTATGACCTGGAACGTTTCGGCGTATTTCCGAGGCCTTCTCCACGGCAGTCTGACGTGATGATCGTAGCCGGAACCGTAACCTTCAAAATGGCTGATCGGGTACGACGGCTGTACGAACAGATGGCCGAGCCCCGCTACGTAATATCCATGGGCAGCTGCTCCAACTGCGGTGGTCCCTACTGGGAACATGGCTATCACGTGGTCAAGGGAGTAGACCGGATCATCCCTGTGGATGTGTACGTGCCGGGCTGTCCGCCCCGACCCGAAGCCCTGATCGGGGGATTCCTGAAACTGCAGGAAAAAATCAGAAAAGACCGTCCAATAGCACCCCGTCTCCTGTTGGAGGTGGAAACCGTTTAACAGTATTTTATGGGTTTCGAAGAAATCGTTGCCCTACTGGGCAGATCGGCAGGAGAGGAAAATATCATTTTGGCAGATCCGGCAGCCATCCAGCCGTTTGTGGAAGTAAAGGCAGAAGCAATTCCTAAAATTTGCCGGGTACTTTTTGAACACCCCGACCTTTACTTTGATTTTCTCGCCTGTATCACGGGCATTGACAACGGACCCGAGAAAGGTACCATGGAAGTGATTTATAATCTCACCTCCATCCCTTACGGCCACAATCTCATGCTTAAAACGACCGTGAAGAGAAATGCGGAGGGTGAGGACCTCCCGGTAGTACCGTCAGTTACCTCAATCTGGAGGACCGCTGACTGGCATGAAAGGGAAATTTTCGATCTCCTGGGTATCCGTTTCGAAGGGCATCCCGATATGCGAAGAATACTACTCCCTGAAGACTGGGAAGGACACCCGCTGCGAAAGGATTACCAGGAGCAGGAGTATTACCATGGTATCCGCGTGAAATACGAGGACAGGGGGGATCCTGCCGAAGGTGAGCTTTAGCTAAAATTTGGGCCGAATATCGTATTTGAGTACAAAATAGTCTTATTTTTACTCCGACCATGCCTGGTTAGGGCCAGGTTCAGATTTCACGGCTTAAACATTATTCCTATATGAAGCGATTTTTCATTTTACTAAATCTGAGTGGAATCCTCGTCAGCTCTGCCTTTGCTCAACCGGATTCTGTGACGATCAAGGGTAAAATGATGAATCTCAACGGGCGGCTCTACCGCGAAGCTTCCAGCATTACCTTTTCCCGGAACAATATACTGGCACCGGCAACCGAGTTTTCCGTCAATGCTCCGCTCCAGCCCGACGGCAGCTTTACGGCCAAACTCCCCATCCTTGCCGTAACAGAAGAAATTTACCTCGATTACGGTGGCAAGGTATACACGACCTTTCTGGCGAAAGCCGGGGAAGTCGGGATAACCTTCGATGCCGATTCCATGTTCAAGACCCAGAAGCTGTTCCATTTCGACGGGGTTTATGCCGAAGCGAATAATTATTATCCTTCCTATCTTCAGCAGGAGAACAAACAGTTTGAATCGAATCGACAGCTGGGGGTGGATTTTCAGCGGACTTTCTGGAATCAGGGACTGAATGCTGCAAGGCAGTCACTTCTGCAAAGGGCCAACCTGCGGCAGAGAGCCCTCACTGCCCTCCTGAGTGAAGGGAAACAGTCGTCTGATCTGACGGCCTGGGTCAATTCCCTGGTGGAGGATGAAACCGCGACGCTGCTGATGGAGTACTCACTCAGCAACGATGTCAATCTGAATACCGATGACCATCTGGATATGAAGCGTCTGGTGGTTACGCCCCTGACGTATCAGAAGGTACTCCGGACAGAAATGTTTAAGGATTATGCCGCCCGTACCGTGAAGGCCAGTTCGCGGGCTGCCCGCAATGCAGCCAGTTTGCCGGTGGAGAAAATCGCCGAACTTGTCCTGAGCTATGTAACCCCGATAAGTAACCAGGAAAGGGACAAGCTGATGCTCATCCGGCAGAAAAAGAATGTCGATAAGGAGGAACTGGATTTGCTGAGTACACTGTACAAAAGAGGCGGTGACAAGCTGGTTTTACTGGCGAATTTTGAGAAAAGTATTGCCGGATTCCGGGAACAGTACGAAGGTCCCGCCCTCGAATTCCTTATCGCTGCAGAGTTTACTGATAATTTCTTTCAGTATACACTTGAGGAAAAAAAGATCCTGTATGACTACCTGAAAGATAAGATATTCAACGCTACCATCAAGGCATCGCTGGAGGAACTGTACCTGCTGGAAGTTAAGGATAGTGCCGAAATCGAGAAGGTACTGAAGGCCGCGATTGGCGCCACTCCGACGGAAGTTGCGGACGGAATTTATATGGCCGAAAGTAACCAGAACGGCAAAACCTGGCTGGATAAGACTCTTGAGTCCTTCCTGGGCAGAACAGTTTACGTGATTAACTGGGATATGTACAACGGCCTGAGCCGGGATGATCTGGCCAGTGCCAATTTCCTTCGGGCACAGGTTCCGAGGGATGTCGCCTTCCTGTTCCTTCACGTTTCGGATCCTGATCGGCCGCAGATCGACCTGGGGGGCGCTTACAGCAAGGAACGAAAATTGTGGAAGCAGTATATCGTCCGGCATAAACTGGAAGGGACCCACTTATTCCTGAATGCGGATCAGGTACTGCAATTGGGGATCAGGACACCCTATCTTCCCGGCACCTATTATATCATTCGTCCCGACGGTAAATTCCATAGCCGAAATGCACCGTCGCCACAGAAAATAGCAGAAGCATCCGCTGCCATCCGAACGGCGAATCAAAAGTAATCAGGGGAATATATAAGTAAAACCGGATAACCCCCGACTTTTCAAAAATGAGTTTAAAGGGGCGGATTCCCCGCGTTGACGAAGCTTATGAGCAAGAAGAATAAAATTCCTCAGATTACCAGCGAGTCTGCACCTACTCCAGTCCATAACTCATCAGGTGAAGAGCATATTTCACGTTTTACCGAATTTGATATCCATCTATTCCGGAGTGGGAAACATTACAAACTCTACGACAAGCTGGGAGCTCATGTAATGGAACACCACGGGGTGGTGGGAACTTATTTTGCCGTATGGGCTCCGAATGCCACCTACGTGTCGGTGATCGGGAATTTCAACGGCTGGAGTAAGGGCTCAGCTCCCATGAAGCCACGCTGGGACGGATCGGGGATTTGGGAAACCTGGATACCCAATATCGGCAACGATGAGGTATACAAATATTTTATAGTTTCCAAGACGGGCGCCGAACTGGAAAAGGCCGATCCTTTTGCTTTCTGGTCGGAAGTAGCCCCGCGGACAGCCTCCATCGTACGGCATACTTTCTATGATTGGAACGATGAGGAATGGATGACCACCCGTGCGGAGAAAAACTCCCTCCAGGCGCCCATATCCGTATATGAGGTTCATCTGGACTCCTGGCGGCGCGACCCTTCCCATCCTGAACGTCACCTTACCTGGAAGGAAATCGCAGATGCCCTAGTGCCCTATGTCAAGGAAATGGGCTATACCCATGTGGAATTTATGCCCGTCATGGAGCACCCGTATCCTCCCTCCTGGGGGTATCAGATTACCGGGTATTTTTCCTGCTCTTCCCGAAACGGCACGCCGCAGGAACTGATGTATCTCATCGATCAGCTTCACCAGGCAGGAATTGGCGTATTTCTCGATTGGGTCCCCAGTCACTTTCCCGGTGACATTCACGGACTGTACCGTTTCGACGGGACCGCCCTTTACGAACATGAAGATCCACGTCTGGGGTACCATCCCGACTGGAAAAGTTATATTTTCAACTATGGACGCTATGAAGTCTGCTCGTTCCTGATCAGCAATGCGCTTTTCTGGCTCGATCGCTACCACGTAGACGGGCTTCGGGTCGATGCAGTAGCTTCCATGCTCTACCTGGATTATTCCCGTAACGAAGGAGAATGGATCCCCAACAAATATGGCGGAAGGGAGAACCTGGATGCCATCGCATTTCTGCGTGATCTGAACATTGCCGTCTATTCTGCTTTCCCCGATGTGCAAACCATTGCCGAGGAGTCTACCGCATTCCCCGGAGTTTCCCGACCGACCTACGTGGGCGGACTCGGTTTCGGGATGAAATGGATGATGGGGTGGATGAACGATTCGCTGAAATATTTTGAAAAAGATCCGGCCTTCCGGAAATGGCATCAGGACCAGCTGACCTTCAGCCTGGTTTACGCTTTTTCCGAAAATTTCATGCTGCCGCTGTCGCACGACGAGGTGGTTTACGGGAAAAAATCGCTGGTAGAGAAAATGCCTGGAGATGAATGGCAGAAATTCGCCAATCTGCGGTTGCTTTTCTCCTACATGTTTACCCACCCGGGAGCCAAGCTGACCTTTATGGGCGGTGAATTCGGACAGTTCAGGGAATGGAATTTCCAGACCAGTCTCGACTGGCATCTGTTGGATAACGCACCCAACCGGGGTATGATGGAATGTGTAAAGGCTCTGAACTGGCTATACCGCTCCGAACCAGCGCTTTATGAATACAGTTTTTCCGGAGAGGGATTCGAATGGATCGATACCCAGGACCGGGAGAACTCCGTACTGGTTTATAGCAGAAAAGGTAAGAATACACAGGATGAGCTGGTTATCATATTAAACCTTACACCCGTACCACGACAGAACTATCGGGTTGGTATCCCGCAGGGAGGGGAGTGGTACGAACTTTTCAATAGTGATAAACCGGAATTTTATGGAAGTGGAATTATGAATGATCCGACCATAATGGCTGAACCCCACAGTTGGCACGGGAAAGATCATTCCGTTACTGTTAATTTACCTCCACTGGGTGCCGTGATATTAAAATCACGCCCGTGATTAACTTGAAAAATTAGTGAATAACTTCAAAATAAAAAGAACACTTTACAGGAAATGAGATTTGCTTACGGGTTTGTACTCTTTCTGATCGTAACATTTTCAACGGTCAGCAAGGGGCAACGAATATCAAGAGTAAACAACGGTTTGGATATAGGATCAGGATTTACTACGAATACTTACACACCAACCATCAATTATTACCAGAACCTGACATTCGGAAATTTTCGCTATTTCGGAATAGGCTGGACAGGCCGCTTGTCGGGCAACATCATAGGTGGAAATCCCGTTTTCGAGACCATGGGTAATCCTTTCGGTGAGGAAGATCAGATCAGCCTTAAGAAAGCGGTCGTCTACAATGCTGCCTTCGGGTTCACGGTTAATTTCGATTTTAAATTCGTGGAAATAGGGGCGAATGTCGACTTACTGAATATCTCGCTGGGGAAAGCATCCAATGTGCTGTACAAGATTGCGAATCTGGAAAATGCCACCGATTCCATCATCGAGTACAACAATACACGAATCAAAGCCTACCCGCAGATGGCCAATCTGATGCCGATACTGACGAAAAAAAGTGCCGGTAACAGCGAAGCCTATCTGCGACTGTGGATCAACCAGGAGGTAGCTGTAAAGGTTGGATACCAGTTGCTTAACGTGGTTTACAGCTCCGAAAAAACCATGAACCACGGTCAGAAACGGTTTGTAAATCAGATTGGAATGCCTTTCGCGGCGCTGACTTTTCAGATCCAGAATTGATGGGGTTTACTGATAATTATAAGGTCCGGTTGTGGAAAAACAGACTGGAGGAAAACGGAGTTGAGGTCCGTGGAGTGGAAGAACTTTTCAGTAAATACCGGGCCAATGGAGATCTGCTGTTTGCTCTGGTAAATGCCGATGCGGTCAGTCCGGAGGGAGAAAAGCTGCTCCCTCTTTGCTTTATCAAGGGCGAAGTAGTTTGCGTCCTGATCTGCCTGATCGACCAGAATTCCGGTGAGAAATACCTGCTGCTGGTCCGCCAGCGACGAATTTGTGACGGATCCCTGACTTATGAACATCCGGCTGGTATGCTGGATTCAGAGACGGATCCGGCTGCGGTTGCTATACGTGAAGTATGGGAGGAAACCGGTGTAAGGCTGGAGCGCAGCCAGATCCGGTCACTCAACGCCCGGGTATTGTTTCCCAGCACGGGCACCAGCGACGAAGCCATGTATCTGTTTTTTGCTGAGCTCACCTGGCCGCTGGAGAAAATCAGGTCCTTTGACCGGCAAAAAAAAGGGGAAGTCACCGAAAACGAGTATATCACTACCCACGTTTTGCCTTTCGTCGAAGGTTACCGCCTGATTTCCAATACGAACGGACTTCTTCACTGTTTCCTTTATCTGACGGAAGTGGAAGACTGGGAGCTGATCAAACGGCTAAAATCGGTGTTGATTTAAAAAAAAGCCGTTTTTTATCCCCCTAAGGATTTTGTAAGATCGATATAAAGGCTATATTTGCACCCGCATAAAGCGCCCGTAGTTCAATGGATAGAATTATGGTTTCCGGTACCATCGATAGGGGTTCGAATCCCTTCGGGCGCACCAGCGAAGCTGCCTCAACAAGGGGCAGCTTTTTTTATTGGAATTGTTTTGTCTCAATTGAATCCCATAAGTTTTTCTAATTGCATGTTGCCCTACGGGGTTGGAGAGATCGGAGGGATTCGGCTTTTTCTAGCATCATGTCACCCCTACGGGGTTTAGGTTCATAATCCGTATTAACTTTTTCCCGTCACCAGGTCCCCCTGCGGGGTAGGGTTTTTTGGTGGGATTCGGATTTTTCGACTATCATCTCACCCCTCCAGGGTATGGGGAGCTATCGGTGCTACCGCCAACTGTTTTGAGACTGATCCGTTTAGAAGCACTTTCCGGGTAGATCTTGGGTACGTCTGTATTTTTAATGTAAATCACTTTCCAATACATCCGAATTTGCCGATGCCCAAATATCTTCCGCTCCTACTACTGTTCCTGGCCTGCCTACAGGAAATGAAGGCCCAGGCATTTCAGGAACTAAAGCTTTTCGACGTCGCTCAGGCCAAACAGGCGGTCGCCGTAGATGTCTCCCATTTCTATGTCATCAACAATAGCCTGATCACCAAACATGACAAAAAGGATGGCAAACAGGTGGCCGAAATAGACGGAAGGAAACTGGGATTTACGCATCTGAACAGCGGGGTGGTCATCGACGGTAAACTCTATTGTGCCAACTCCAATTTCCCCGATCACCCTATGCTGAGTTCGGTGGAAATATTCGACACCCGTTCACTGTCACACATCGGCAGCCATAGCTTCGGTATTGACCCGCGGGGCTCCCTGACCTGGGTGGACTTCCACGACGGGCACTGGTGGGCCGTTTTTGCCCAGTATTCCGGAAAAAATGCCAGCGAAGGTAAAGACAACCGCTGGACTACCCTGGTGAGGCTGAACAAGGAATGGCAGCAGACAGGCGCATGGGTTTTCCCAAAAAATGTCATCGAACGCTTCGGAATGCATAGCAATTCGGGCGGGAACTGGTCGGCTGATGGCACCCTTTACTGCACCGGGCATGACCATGGCGAAATCTATGAACTGAAAATTCCCCAGGCAGGCTATACCCTGGAGTACATCCGCACCATTGAGGCCAGGGCTATTGAGGGACAGGGGATAGCGCTGGATCGAACGGTAAAGGGTAAAGTAATCCTGTATGGCATCCAACGTTCCAGCAACAAAGTATCGGTATCGGAATTACGATAGATCTTTTATAGCACCACGGTTGGGCGGTAGCGCAAAAAGCAACGTTTCCTGCAAAACTCTGTAGGCCAAGCGCTACCCTGTCGACAGCGATCGATGCCGGAATACTGCGCAGGTTAAACCTGACTAACCTACCGGCTCAGGTAGGGATTTGGGGGAAACTGATATATGCGGTAACCGGCATTTTTAAGTGACTCCTGCAAATGGGTGTCGGGCGCTGTCTTGAACAGCACGATGCTCAGGAACTGATCGGGTATCAGGGAAAGGGTCGACAGCAGGTCAAGCAGTCTTTTTTTGCGCCGGATCTTACGGAAAGCCGGGGATGTCTGATCCGCTTTCTCCTCGTGGATTTCAGGTTTGTAAAAATTGATATTGAGTCCCTTTACCGCCATGGCCGGCAGACCGATACCGTTCGCCAGTTTCTCCATTTCCCTCAGCGAAAGTTTGAAGACATAATTGCCCACCGTCTCAAAGGAATACTGGTTTTTCCAGAACTTTCGGAGTTTACCCGTGTCCAGCCGGTCGAGGATCCCCCGAATGCCAAGCAGTAACGGACTTCGGGAAATCGGATCCTGAGGCTCAATGAGCACGATTCCCTGCCGGGCAACCCGCAGCATTTCGTAAACCGCCAGGTAGGGACGGGGAAAATGATGATAGGCTTCCTTACATAGAATGAAATCGAAGCTGTCGTCCCCAAAGGAAAGCCGCTCCACATTCTCCACCGAGTACTTCTCCAGGAGCTTCATTTCGGCCGCGTAGGGAAGGAGGGTGGCTGAAATGTCACTGGCCGTCACATCGATGCCTTTTTTATAAAAATGATAGGCGTCGTAGCCATAGCCGTCACCCACGGTGAGCCAGGTTTTCGTCTGATCGATGCAAAGTGGGTCAGCCAGTTCCAGCATTTGCTGCTGGATCCAGTAATTGATATTTTTTTCCCTTTCGTCTTTCAACCACCGCCGGATGGCAGCCAGCTGCTGTTCCCGATCCGTATATCGTTTCCCATACCAGGCGGAATGGGCTTCATAGCTACTCTCGTTCTTGAAATTCATTTAAAAATATAAAAGGTTTAGGATGAGGTAAGGCATTTATTCTGCGCCCTCATTCAACTCTTTAAGGATACGGTTGACATCCTCTTCGGTAGTAGACAATTTCAGCTTACAGATCTTGATAAGTTCTGCGGCTCTCTTAACCTTCTGGGAAAGCTCATCTACCGAGATTTCCCCCTGTTCTATATCTGCCACGATTTGCTGTAGTTCATCAAAAGCTTCCGTGTATCGGATGGTTTCACTCATGATTTTCGGTGGTATGCGTGATGGTACTGGTAATACTGCCCCTGTATAAGACCGTTTGAATCGTATCGCCTTCCTTTACGGCTGAAAAATCGGAAACAGCCCGTTGGTTCAGATAGGTTATACTGTAGCCTCTTTTCAGGACATTCTCCGGTTTAAGATTATGAAGATTGGTTTCCAAATGACCCATTTCCGTTTTCCTTTCTTTCAAGATGGCCAGCGTATCCTTTTTCAGGTTCAGCCCCAGTAAATTAAGGCTGTTTCGCATGGCAGCACAATAGACAGCCGTATCCTTAACGATTTTATGCTGCAACAGTTTATGCTGTTCGTACTGATTTTTGAAAATAAACTGGGACTGGGCGATGAGGGTCCTGGCATTTTCCCTCAGTTGATTACCGTTTTGCTGGAGTAGGGTCTGCGTCACATTTCTGAACAGCCTGATTTCCGCCTGGAACCGGTTTTTCTCCTCGGCAACATGTCGTTGAGCCCGGTCCATTATTTTTTCCTGCGCCTGCTGCACGGGTACCGAAAAGTTATGAAAACGCTGAATCAGCATTTCAGCAAGCTTGGTAGGCGTAATGGCGTTTTCATAGGAAATCATCTCAGCTACGGTCTCATTGGTGGCATGACCTATCCCGGTGAGGACCGGGAGGGGAAACAGGGCGATTTCCCGGGCTAACTGATAATGGTTGTAGCATGAAAGCCCTATATCCCCGCCACCGCCGCGTACAATGACAACCACGTCGAAATGGTGGCTGACTTTCCGGATTCGCCGGAGCTGATTGATCATGGCGGGTACCGCGTCATCGCCCTGCAGCAGAGAGGGAAACAGCATATGAAAAAAGCGGTAGTTCCAGTTTTGTTCCGCCGCTCCCAGTACCTGGAGAAAGTCGGCATACCCTTTGCTCGATTCGACCGAAATGATCGCCAGGCGCTGGGGCAGGAGGGGGAAGGGAAGGATTTTATTGCGTTCATAAATGCCTTCCTTTTTCAGCTGCCGGATCGTTTCCTGCTTTTCTTTCTCCAGATCGCCCAGGGTAAAGCCCGGGTCGATATCGAGTATCCGCAGGTTCAGGCCATATTCGGGATGGTAGACCACATTGGCAAGGAACAGGATTTTAATTCCGTCCTTCAGCGGTTCCTGCAGAACCTGTTTGAAATTTTGGTTGACCCGAATGTAATCGCTCCGCCAGAGCGTCGAACGCATCTGTGCAACCACCCGGCCGTTTATCTTTTCAACCAGTTCGGGATAACAGTGGCCGGAGTGTGGGTAGTAATTCAGTTTATTCAGTTCCGCCTTGATCCAGTACGCATGGGGAAACTGTGCCGAAAGCGCTTTCTGGATGCTTTGGGCTACTTCGTACAGCGAATAGACGACTCGGCTTTGAACTTCTTCGGGCATATTATCTTACTCGGCAGGAACATTCATAGTGTTCATTGAGATACTTTATGGACTCTTCCGCGAGCTCTTTAAGTACGCCTGCATCGATATCCGAAAGCTTTTTCACATATATGCAGGCCTTCCCCATTTTATACTTACCCAACTGGCCCAGCAGTTCCCGGCTTCTTTCCGTATCCGAATAGATATAAAGCGACAGGGCACCCTTTCGGGGAGAAAACCCCAGCATCGGGGCATCGCCCTCATGACCGCTGGCATATCTGTAATGATAGTTGCCGAATCCGAAAATCGAAGGCCCCCACATGCGGGGTTCTTTTCCCGACCAATCCTTTAGCAGGTCGATCAGTTGCAGACTATCTGCTTTTTTCTGTGGGGTATCCGAAAACGAGTCGATGAATGCCAGTACGTCGGCATCGGTATAGGTGGTTTTGTTTTTTACCATCACGAACAGAATTAACGGTAAAAGGTACAAAAAGTTTGGGGAAGTACCGGAAATCAAACCGGAAATGAGACAGCGGCCCCCTCGCTGCTCACCTGCAATTCGGCGGTCTGTCCGATCATCAGTGGGCGGTTATCTCTTACGTGACCGACGGGGAGTCCGTAGGCCACCGGATAAGAATTATCCTTTATGTGTTCGGCTATGATTTCGTCAACATCCATTCCAAAACCGGCCGGCGTACCCGTAGTTTCCGTGAACTGACCTACCATCATTCCGGCCAGGTTTTCCAGCTTGCCAGCCCTGCGAAGCTGCCATAGCATACGGTCGATATTGTAGAGCCGTTCACCGACATCTTCCAGGAACAGAATTTTCCCTTCGGTTTCAATTTCCGAGGGTGACCCCAGGGAATGGGCGAGCAGACAGAGATTTCCGCCGCACAGCGGAGCCGTTACCGATCCGAAGCGATTAAAAGGATGGGGCTCCATTTCATAGGTCAGCGCCTCTCCGAACAACAGTGCCCGCAGGCATTCGGTAGGGTGATCTTCCCGGCCCAGATGTTTCACCATCGGACCGTGAATGCTGGCGTATCCCAGACGCGCCAAATGAGAAAGCAGGAGGGTGATATCACTAAAGCCCACCAGCCATTTGGGGCTTTCGTAGAAGCGGGTAAAGTCGATCCGGTCGATGATACGGCTGGTGCCATAGCCTCCGCGCACGGCGATCACAGCCCGGATCTCCGGATCATCCAGCATCGTCTGCAGATCGAATGTGCGCTCCTCGTCGGTACCGGCAAACTGGAAATGCTTCAGCGAAGGGGTGCGTCCCATCACCACTTCCAGCCCCCAGGATCGCAAAACCCGCAGACCTTCTTCAATATCCTGGGGATATTCAATAGGCCCCGCAGGGGCTATGATTCCAACTTTATCTCCGGCTTTCAGATAGGGCGGAAAAAGCATGGTATGCTGATTAAAAATAGACGATATCCCTGACCAGCTCCTTGCCGAGCTCTTCGTTGACCAGTTTGATAATTTTACTTTTTGCCCTGACGAGTTCTTCCCGGAGCGGAGCCGAGTCCATCTGGACATAGAGGGTTTTATTCTTCACAAATACCGACGTCGTACGGGACGCAATCGGTTTGCCCATTATTTTTTCCCAATGGGCCGTAACATACGTTTCTTCAAAGCTTTCTTTCAGCCGGTAGACTTCCAGGTACCGGTCGAGTACCTCCTTGAGAGGGGTAACCGATTGAGAACGGGCAGTTTCCGAAAGGAGAGGCTTTTTCTTGTTCATTTTGGTCATCATCACTGCTCAAAGGTAATAACAATTACCCGCGGAAGCCAACTGGTGGTAAGATCTTCTCCAGGAAAGCAGGTTTGTTTGGTTTTCCCGCATAATGCCTTTATTATTGTGCAATCAATCAATTCTCCGTGTTTTCGGCAGTTGGTTTATAAAGAAGAGGGGAGAGAATGGGCTCCATGATCCTCTGGCAACCTGTTATCCTAACAAGGTGCTAAGTCCCACCTAAGTAATTAGGAAATATAAAACAGTGGTAATGAAAACAAGATTTCAACAACCCGCTCTACGGGTATTTCAGGGAAATAGTGTGGCTATTTCCGTCTATTCTCCCACTTCGGGCATTGCATTTTCCCGTATTGCAATTTGTAACCTCGTACAGGATCCATTCGAATTTTCCGTACCTTACAAATCCGACTCCTGTTGCCGAGCTTCCCACATGTAAGACAGGCGTTTAACCCCTGCCTTATTTTTTCTTAGACCAATTTTATAACTAAAAATGTTACCTTACTTATGTCAGAACAATCGTTGAAATTCGAAACCCTTCAGCTACATGCAGGTTTCCACGCCGACGGGGCGACCAACGCCAATGAAGTACCGATTTACCAGACAACATCCTACCTCTTTAACAACTCTGAGCATGGTGCCAATTTGTTCGCACTGAAAGAGTTTGGAAACATCTATACGCGGATCATGAATCCGACGACCGATGTTTTTGAAAAGCGTATAGCCGCCCTGGAAGGAGGGGTAGCCGCCCTGGCGACCGCTTCCGGACACTCCGCTCAGTTCCTGGCTATCAACAATATCACTACCGTCGGAGACAACATCGTATCTACCTCCTTCCTGTACGGAGGGTCCTACAACCAGTTCAAGAACTCCTTTAAGAACGTGGGAGTGGACGTACGTTTTGCCAACGGCGATGATGTGAGCAGTTTCGAAAGACTGATCGACGAAAAAACCAAGGCGATCTATCTGGAAAGCTCGGCTAACCCCAGCTACAGTATTCCCGATTTCGAGGCTTTTGCTGCACTTGCCGAAAAATACGACCTTCCCCTGATCGTCGACAATACCTTCGGAGCGGCAGGTGCCCTCATTCGTCCGATCAAATACGGAGCCCATGTCGTGGTCGAATCAGCCACCAAATGGATCGGTGGAGGCGGAACCACCATGGGAGGTATCATCGTGGATGCAGGTACCTTTGACTGGGGTAACGGTAAATACCCTCAGTTCACAGATCCGTCACCCAGCTACCATGGTCTGGTACTGAATGATGTTTTCGGTAAAAATGGTCCTTTTGGAAACATCCAGTTTATCATTCGCTGCCGTGTGGAAGGTTTGAGAGACTGGGGAATGTGCCAGGCTCCGTTCAATTCCTTCCTCCTGCTGCAGGGTATCGAAACCCTCAGCCTGCGGGTAGAGCGTGCCAGCGAAAACGCATTGAAAGTAGCGAAATGGCTCCAGCAGCATCCCGACGTGGAATATGTTGAATACCTCGGTCTGGAAGAGAACAAATACCATCATCTCGCCAGCAAATATTTCGAGCGCGGTATCTACGGTTCGATGCTGAACTTCAAGCTGAAAGCCGGCAAGGAATCCGCTGATAAATTTGTGGATTCCCTGAAGTGGATCAACCACGTTGCCAACGTCGGCGATTCCAAGACGCTGATCATTCATCCATCCAGCACAACGCATTCGCAGTTGTCCGAATCGGAGCAGGCCTCAGCAGGGGTATATCCGGGAGTACTGCGTCTGTCGGTCGGAATCGAACACGTGGAAGATATCATTGCGGAGCTCGATCAGGCTTTTGCAGCAGTAAAATAATCCCTATGGGTTTGCCGGCAGCGGGAGGGTATCTCCTGCTGCCGGTTCTAAACCTTTGGGAGAGTTCTTTATCATCGAGTGAGTTTAAATGCAACCGGAGACAAAAGTTTTTAAGTATCCATTTCAATACAAACTGGAACAAGGCAGCAGCCTGCCGGGTTTTGAACTGACTTATACGACTTACGGAAGACTGAACGAGGATGCCAGTAACGTTGTCTGGATCTGTCATGCATTGACGGGAAATTCAGATCCGACTGTCTGGTGGCCTGGCCTGGTAGGAGAGGGGAAGCTGTTCAACCCGGAAGAACATTACGTGGTTTGTGCCAATATTCTGGGTTCCTGTTACGGCAGTACCAATCCGCTTTCCGTCAACCCGCTGACCGGCAAACCCTTCTATCATGAATTCCCTCTGATTACCATCCGCGATACCGTCGGCGCATTCGAACTGCTCCGGGAGCATCTCGGCATTGAAAAAATTGATCTCTGCATCGGCGGCTCCCTGGGCGGCCAGCAGGTACTCGAATGGGGCATCGAAAAACCCGAGATTTTCAACAAGCTTGTCCTGATCGCCACCAACGCCATCCATTCCCCCTGGGGAATCGCCTTCAACGAAGCCCAGCGTATGGCCATTGAAGCCGATGCCACCTGGTCGGAGGACAGCCCTGAAGCAGGTATGAAAGGGCTCAAGGCGGCCCGCTCCATTGCCATGCTCACCTATCGTCACTACGATACCTACAATTTTTCCCAGGCCCGCGATAATTTCGACCAGATCGACGAATTCCGGGCGTCCAGTTATCAGCAATATCAGGGCGAGAAATTCATCCGGCGTTTTAATGCCTTCTCGTACTGGACCCTGACCAAGATGATGGATTCGCACAACGTCGGGCGCAACCGCAACGGACTGGTCAATGCCCTGAGAAACGTCAAAGCCCGAACGCTCGTGATCGGTATCACTTCCGATCAGCTGTTTCCTGTCAGGGAACAGCATTTTCTCCAGATGCATATCCCCGACTGTACCTATCAGGAAATAGACTCCCTCTACGGACACGACGGTTTCCTGGTCGACTACGGACCATTGACCACCATTATCCGCGAGTGGAATCACTCCTGAAAACTATCGTTGGCCGGAAGCATCAGGCCTGCCTGGACCTGACACGGGTTTCTGTGTAGCTGTTGCGTTGAACTCGTTCAGTACCAGCTCCTTCGCCAGAGGCAGCAGGGCTTCCTCCACAGGGTATTCCATGCCGGTTTCCACAATATACGTCGCCGGGTTCGGCAGATGGTGGTATTTCCGGATCAGGTTGACCTTATGCTGTTCAAAGGTGGTACTGTGCGTTTTCCGGAACGAGTCGACCAGCTTTGTGTTGATGATCCTTTCCCGGTCGTCGCGGTAAAGTGTGATCTGGTATTCATATACCGAGGTTTCCCGGGAGAGCGTGCGGTAAAGAAACAGGTATCCCTCATTGTTACGCAACGGAATGATACCTACCGGCGCAAAATTCAGGCGGGAATGAGCTTCACTTTTCAGTTCCTCACCCTGATTTACGATGCCCGAAAGCACCGGAATCGAAAAGGATAGAATGTCGTCAATCTCGAGCAGTTGAGAACTTTCCCGGTAGTCCTCCTCATAAACGGCTTTCATACGCTTCAGATCGAACGCTACCAGCGTTTTTGGAAGGGATTCCCGGAAACCCGAGCGTTCCCTGCGTAGGGAAACCACGTTTTGATAATGCTTTCTGGCTTCTTTTAGATCCGGATAGATCTTGTTCTGATCGAACCTTTTTCTGACCTTCTGCTCGTAAGCCAGCAGAATATACTTCTTCAACTCAAAATCAATCCCGCCATCGGTTATCCAGTTTTCTGAAAGTAATGCCATGAGATTGTTTTCCTTTGGTTCATAAGCATTAAAATACGCATGATATTGGAAAAATGCAAGTCGTTTTGAGTTCGAAGTAATCCTTCATTTTAGTATAGGCTCGGGTATAGGAAACATGAAGGATTTGGTCAACTTCCAAATCCTTGTATCCGAATAGTCTTCGTATGAGATTTATAAGGTTATGAATAGTTTTTCTGGTAATCTCCCATCAAACACAAACTTA
>Ga0182792_1001731_pt1 | contig 16864 bp, 13 predicted proteins | sample Passage237B_FD_130497 | JGI IMG/M metagenome (GOLD analysis project Ga0182792, IMG submission 130497) | Cellulose adapted compost microbial communities from Newby Island Compost Facility, Milpitas, CA, USA - Passage2 37B (version 2) (version 2) ...
CCGCCTCGTCGAAGTCGTCGTAGATCCGGAGGTCGATCGGCATCCAGTCCGTAGTGCCGTGCCGGTGGTTGACCACGGCGACCAGGGCCTCGATCCGCTCCAGGTACTCCCGGTATTCGGGAACGTCCTGGCGGGAGGGCTGAAGATGAGCGACAAAGGTGACCTTCTCGCGAAACTCGGGATGATCGGTGAGGAAAGTGTCGAAGGCGGTGAAGCCGCGCAGTACGTTCTTGGAGAGGTCGGCGCGGTCGACCCTCAGGATGAGGTGTTCGCGCCGACGGGCGAGGATCTCCTTCTCCAGTTCAGCCACGCGCTCGGAATGGACGGCCCGCTCGAGGCGATCGGCATCGATCGAGAGGGGGTAGGCCCGCACGATCGTGCGCCCGCCGGGGTGTTTGACGCTGAGGTCTTCGTAATCGACCTCGTAGCCCATCAAACGCTGGCAGCAGGCGAGGAAGTTGGTGCAGTAGGCGCGAGTGTGGAAGCCGATGATGTCGTTGGCGAGCAGACCGTCGAAGATCGCCTCGCGGATCGAGGTCGGCAGCACCCGCCAGGAGTCGGGCTGAGCCCAGGGGATGTGGACGAAGTGGTGGAGCATCACGTCCGGCCGGGCGGCCCGGATCTTGGCCGGAGCGGTGTACAGGTGGTAGTCGTGGAGCATGACCAGCGGGTCTTCGCGATCCTCGATCTGGGCGATCACACAGTTCGCGATGTCCTCGTTGACCACCTCGTAGCCCTCGTACCAGGCGGTGATCTCCTCCTTGCGGATGTCCGGGGCGTTGGAGAGATCCCACAGGTAGTGCTGGATGAACCAGAGGATCGGGTTGGCGATCACGTTGTAGAAGTTCTCGTAGGCCTCGGGGTCGCTCTCGACCATCAGCACCCGGTAGTCGACGCCATTCAGGTTCACGTCGATCGGTCGGCCACCGTTCTCCTCGGTCACCGCGACGTCCTCCGCGGTCATCGCCGAGGCGATCCAGAGCGCATCCCGGTCCTTGACCAGTCCTGAAAGTGCCGTGACCAGTCCGCCGCCACCGCGAGAGATCGTCCGTTCACCGTCCGGACCCCGGTCGAACTGCGCCGGACCCCGGTTGGAAACGATGATCAGCGGCTGTCCGTCCTTACCCACACAGGTATCTTAAACGCCGCCCGGTGGGGGCCCAAGTAGACGCCGTCTGCTGGGTGCCCAAAGGGCAGGGACTGGAGGTCAGGGACGGGTTACGGCGGTCGGCCGGTTCTCGAGTTCCACTTCGACCTTCTTCCGCTCGCCGTCGCGGATCACTTCCAGCTCGGCTTTGTTCCCCGGCTTGAGCGCGCCGACCAGTCGCCCGAGGTCCTCGGCATGCTCGATCGGCACACCGTTGACCGCCACGATCACGTCGCCGCCGACGTCATAAGTCGCGCCCTGGAAGATCAAGTCCCGGTCGCCTCCCTTGATCCCGGCCGCCTCCGCGGGACCGCCCTTCACGACCTGGGAGACGATCGCCCCTTGGTCGGTGTCCAACCCGAGCTTCTCGGCCAGCTGCGGATAGAGAGGTTGGGTGCTGACCCCGATGTACGCGTAGCGAGGCTTTCCGTCGTCACGGAGCATCTCGGCCGACCGCTTGATCGAGTTTGACGGCACCCCGAAGCCAACCCCGTCGCTGGAGCCCGAACCGCTCTTCATCTGCTGGCTGATCCCGATCACGTGACCATCGCCGTCCAGCATCGGCCCACCCGAGTTGCCCGGGTTGATCGAGGCGTCGGTCTGGATCGCGTTCTCGATCTGAAAGTCGGTCAGGCTCATCACCGACCGGCCGGTCTGGGAGACGACCCCGGTGGTCAGGGTCTGATCCTCACCGAAGGGGCTGCCGATCACGGCGATCGGCTGGCCGACCACGACCTTGCCGCTGTCGGCCAGGGTGAGGGGTTTCATCTCGACCTGATCGGTCGGAACCTTGAGCAATCCGACATCGGCGAACGGATCGAAGCCGACGATCTTCGCGTCGAGCACATCGCCACTGGAGAATTCGACGTAGACGTTGTCGGCGGCTCTCCGGCTCTCGCCGGTCCCGTTGCTGATCACATGTGCGTTGGTGATGATCTCCCCGTCATCGCTCAGCACGAAGCCGGAGCCACCCGCGATCGAGGCCGTCTCCGGCGAATTCTCGACATCGCCGAAAATCGAGCGAATCGAGACGACCCCGTCGATGGTCTCCGCGTAGACCTTCGAGGGGTTGAACTCCGAGCCATTCGAATCGAGGATCACCGGATCGGCATCGGAAGTGGCGACCTGCGCACTCTTCTCCGAGCTGCCCGAGTCCGGGGCAGGTTCCGAGTCCGAATCGCTCCCGCAGCCGGCGAGCACGAAGAGGCCGATCAGAAAAAAGGCGATCAGGTTTATGGAGCGCTTCGGCATTGGCGCGGGAGCCTATCGGGAGCCGGCACCGGGCCCGCGGAAGTGATCGTGACCGCGGGGGGTGGCGGCTCTGCTGCCGTCCTCAGCGAAGATCCCCACCGAGGCCGGCCCCGTGGCGTCCTCGACCGAACCGACCGCGAGCAGCTCGAAACCGGTCGCCCCGATCAGGTCGGTGTCGGCAGCCTCGAAGCGTTCCTGCGGGATGGTCAGCGCGAGCACGTAATCCTCGCCACCCGAAACCGCGAACTCGAGCGGATCGGCGCCAAGTGCGGCAGCGACCTCGCCGACGCCGGGGACGATCGGGATCTCCCCGGCCTCCAGCCGGATCCCCACGCCGGAGGCAGTCGCGACGTGGTCGAGGTCGGCGGCGAGCCCGTCGCTTACATCGATCATCGCCGTGACCCCGGCCCGGGCCAGGACCGGCGCGGCAGCCAGTTGCGGCTGCGGGCGCACCTGGCATTCGACCAGCAGATCGCGGGCAAGATCACTCAACGCCGGCACTTCGAGGCCTCGGACCAGCTTCAGCCCCGCTGCCGCCCCACCGATCGGCGCGGTCACCGCGACCACGTCGCCGGGCCGGGCGCCGGAGCGCCCGATCACCGGGCACTCGTCATCGACGTGGGCGATCACCGTGACGCTGAGGAAGAGCACCGGGGAGGCGACCATGTCACCGCCCGCGAGTTCGGCACCGAACTCCGCGGCCGCTTCGATCACGCCATCGGCCAGCCCTTCGAGGTAGCTGTCCGGTGTTTCGGCGGGTGCGCCGAGGGCAACCAGGATCTCCGTGTCCCCGGTGCCCAAACCCATCGCCGCAAGATCGGAAACCGCACTGGCCACGGCTTTGCGGGCGCTCTCGGCAGCGGGCCGCTGCCGGTCGAAGTGCACCCCGGCAACCGCAGTATCGACCGACGTCACGATCCTTCCGCTGGTCCGGACCACGGCCGCGTCATCGCCGATCCCGGTCTCGAACCGGGCGGCGCTTTCCGCCTTCCCGGCGATCCGCCCGATCAGTTCGAACTCGCTCAGGTCCATGGCTCTGACACTATTGCCCGACAGATGAGCGAGGAATCGAGAACTGACTCAGGCGAGGGAGAGAAGCCCAGTCTGCTCCACCGGCTGGGGCATCTCGCCGCGACGGTCGGCAAGACCGGACCGAAGAAGAAGTCGACCCGGATCATCCTGCAGGGGTCGATCGCCTTCCTGATCTTCGGTTTTCTCGTCTTCACGGTCGTCTCGCAGTGGTCGGAGCTGAGGGACAAGGGCGTCGAGTTCGACTTCATCTGGCTGATCCCCGCGGTGCTGATGATGCTGCTCTATTACGTCTCGGGCGCCGCCGTGTGGGGACTTATCCTGCGCTTTCTCGGTAGCCCGGTGCCGCCCATGGAGACGCAGAAGATCTGGGCGCAGCCCCTGCTGGTCCGCTACATCCCCGGCACGGTGCTCTTCCTGCTGGCTCGGATCCTGATGGCCGAGAAGGCCGGTGTCCAGCGGCGGGTGACCACGGCCGGCCTGGTCTACGAACAAGCGGTGTCGATCGCCGGGGCACTCACCATCGCCAGTTGGTTCTTGATCGACCATCCCGACCTGCAGGGCCAGCCCGCCCGCTGGCTGCCGTTGCTGATCCTGCCGGTGATGGTGCTGCTGCTTCACCCGCGGATCTTCGGCCCGGTCTCGAAGCGGCTCCTGACCGCGCTGGGCCGGGAACCGTTGCCGCAGCTGATGCGCTTCCGCGGGGTCGTAACGATCTACCTCGCCTATGTCCTGGTCTGGGCGACCATGGGAATCGGCGTCTTCTTCGCCGCCCGCGCCGTCCATCACCTGAATCTCGATGACCTCGCGATCGTCGCGGCCTCGCAGATGATCGGCTTCCTCGCCGCAGTCGTCTCGGCGGTTACCCCGGCCGGTCTCGGCGTGAGGGACGCCGCTTTCGCGTGGGCGGTGAAGGTGGCTCTACCCTCGGACAGCTTCGGAGTGGGAGCGGTGATCGCGATCGCGGTCCGGGCAACTCAGACCGTGGTCGAGTTGATCTACGTCGGTGGGGTCACCGCGCTGACCCGCGTCGAGGGCGACGAGGACGAGATCGAGCTGGCCGAAGAAGCCGCGGAAGAAGCGGCGAGGCTGCAGCCCGAGTCGGGTACCTGAGGCGCCGCCGGGTAGCTAGCCCGGGCTTACGCCGCCGGAAGTTCCACCGCCGGTGCCGCCGGTGCCGCCCGTGCCTCCACCAGTCCCGGCCGGCTGCTGGCCGACCCCCGGAGCGTAGGCGTCATCCGGGCCGACCGTGCCGTCATCCGTGCCGGTGTCATCGGCGTTGTCGTCATCGGTGGTCCCGTCCGCGCCGGTGGCCCCGGTGCTCGGCCCGTACTCACTCTGGGTGCCTGGCGAGACCGTGTAGCCACCGCTGAAATCGCCCCAGTCCATGGTCTCTGACGGAACCGGCGTTTCTTCGCACGGCACCGCGGCGTTGTTGTAGAAGCTGTTCCAGATGCTGGCCGGCACGCCCCCACCGTCCGATCCGGTGCTGATGTCATTCGACTCCGGGTAGCCGTACCAGACGGCCGTGGTGAGATTCGGCTGGAAGCCGACGAACCAGGCGTCGATCTGGTTGTCGGTGGTGCCGGTCTTGCCCGCCTGGCCGCCGCAGCCGGTGTAGGCGCCGGTACCGGTGCCGCTGGTGATGTTGTCGTGCAGGATCTTGGTGACCTCGTAGGCCACGGATTCGGGAAGCACCCGGACGCCCTTCGCCTTGCTCGGGCGGTCGACCTCGCCGTCGGGGAAGACGACCTTCTCGATCGCGGTCGGATCGTGGCGGATACCTCCGCTGGCCAGGGTCGAGTAGGCGCCGGCCATCTCCAACGGAGATACGCCGATGGTCAAGCCGCCGAGCGTCTCGGCCGGATAACCGTCGAGGTGGGTCGTGATGCCCATCTTGTGGGCCATGTCGGCGATCTTCTCGGGGCCGATATCGAGGGCGAGCTGGGCGAAGACCGAGTTGTCCGAGGCCAGGGTCGCATCGTGAATGTCGATCGTGCCCCGGTAGGAGTCACCGTAAGTGTGGACCTCCCAGTGCCCGTAGACCGGGTCGTCGATGTTGAGCGGCTTCGAGACGTAGTAGGTCGTGTACGGATCGATGCCCTCGGAGATCGCCGTGGTCAGGGTGAAGACCTTGAAAGTCGAGCCGGGCTGGCGCTTGCCCTGGGCGGCGAGGTTGTACTGGTTGTCCGAGTAGGAGCTGGAGGAGACCATCGCCCTGATCTCACCGTTTCGCGGATCGATCGCGACCAGCGCGCCGGAGGGCCCACCGGAGTAGAGATTCGAGTTGAGCGCGGCCAGTCCGGCCTGCTGGTCGGCCGGCGAGACCGTGGTGTGGACCTTGAGGCCCCCGCGACGGACGGTGTTGACGCCGTACTTCTTGATCAGCTCGTTCTCGACGTAATCGAAGAAGAATGGATCCTCACGATCGAAGAGATTCTCGGCCGGGTCGAGCTGCAGGCCCGAGGCTTTTGCCTTGGCTGCCCGGGCCTCGGTGATCATGTTCTGATCGGCCATCGCATCCAGCACCTCGTTGCGGCGGGCCTTCGCTCCGGCCGGGTTCTGAAGCGGGTTGTAATCCGAGGGCGCCTGGGGCAAGCCGGCCAGCATGGCCGCCTGCGGCAGGTTCAGCTTCTCCGGCTTGCGCGAGAAGAAGACCTTGGCGGCGGCGCTGATCCCGATCGCGTTGCGGCCCGAGATCGTGCCGTAGGGCGCCGTGTTCAGGTACTTGGTGAGGATCTCCTGCTTGGAATGATCCTCCTCGTAATCGAGGGCCATCTTGGCTTCCTTGATCTTCCGCTTGTAATCCCGTTCGGGATTAGCGATGTAGAGGTTTCGCATCAGCTGCATCGTGATCGTCGATGCGCCCTCCGTGATCTCGCCCGATTCGAGGTTCTTGACCAAGGCCCTGAGGCCGCCCTGGAAATCGATGCCGTCGTGCTGGTAGAAGCGTTCGTCCTCGATCGCCACGGTCGCGTCTTGGATCGTCTCCGGGATCTCGGAAAGCGGGATCGGGGTCCGGATCTCATCCGAATCGATCAGGCCGAGCTTGGTTCCGTCGGCGGCATAGATGACCGAGTTCTGGCCCTTGTTGATCTCTTTGAGTTTGTCCGGGTTGGGGGCCTCGGCGGCGATGGAAAGCACCCAGCCGCCGCCGGCCGCGATCGCGGTCAACAGCAATCCGCCGAAAACTGCGGCTACCGCGACAAAGACTTTGCCGGGTGAACCACGGTGCCGACGCACCCTTCTCTGGCGCCTGGTCATCCCGTACAGGGTAGCTGGAAGTGCCTCAGGATCTACTAAAGGACGGGGTCTGCCGTGGCCGCCTGCAGGATCGGTTGCGGCCCGGCTTTGGGCGCGAACGAAGCCTCCCGCGTCCCGAGGTGTGAGAATCAGCACCCGCGATGGACCTCAACGAGCCTGCCCAGGAGCACAAGCCTCCGACCGACCCGGCTGTGTTTCCCCCTTCACCGCCGGGAATGGACCCGCCCGAGGATCCGAACCGGTTCCCGTACGCCACCTGGAGCCCCTGGATCTCAGTCGGCGGCGCGATCGCCGCCCTGGTGGTCGGGGTGGTCCTCGCCTTGCCGGTCTACGCCTTCACCGGCGGCGGTGATTTTGACGACCTCAGTTGGCAGGCCAAGGCCCTGATGCAGGTGGCGACGGTGGCCGGCTTCCTGCTCGTCCCGCTCCTCTTCGCGAAGGAGCTTCCCGGCGGAATCGACTGGCGAACGGCGATGGGCAGGCTCGGCTTTCACCGGTTTCGAGTCGGCACCGCGGCCAAGTGGATCGGCCTCGGCTTCCTCGCCTACATCGCCTTCGCGCTCGCCTGGGCTCTGATCTTCGGATCCCCGAAGCAGGACGACATCGCCGGCGAACTCGGTCCGATCTGGTCCCAGATAATCCTGATCGTGATCCTCGCGCCGCTCTCCGAGGAGGTCTGCTTTCGGGGAATGCTCTTCGGGGGTTTCCGCACCCGCTTCAATCTTCCCGTGGCGGCCGTCGGTGCCGGCCTGGTCTTCGGCGCACTCCACTACTCGACCGGGATCAGCGCCGTCCCACAGTTGATGGTGCTGGGGGCGATCTTCGCCGTCGTCTACGAGAAGACCGACTCGATCTGGCCCGCCATCATCTTCCACATGATCAACAACGCCTACGCGATGACCGCCATCAACTCCTGAAAGGAACGCCTTGACCGACCGTGAAGAGACCCGCCGGCAGTTGATCGGCCTCCTGCGTGAACACTCTCTTGTTCTTGGGGAAGTGACCCTTTCGAGCGGGGCGAAGGCGAGCTATTACGTCGATGCCCGCCGCACCGTGATGCGCCCGGAAGGCCTGAAGGCGGCCGGCACCCTGATCGCGCTGCACGCCCGGGAGTTGGGTGCGACCACGGTCGGTGGCCCGGTGATGGCGGCGATTCCGCTCGCCTGCGCGGCGATCGCGGTGCCGGAGGGCGAGGGACTCGGCGGTTTCTTCGTGCGCAAGGAGCGCAAGGCACACGGTCTGCAGCGTTGGGTCGAGGGAGCGGCCGAACCCGGCGACCGAGTCTTGGTGGTCGAGGACACCGTGACCACCGGCGGTTCGACGATCTCGGCGATCGAGCGGATCCGGGACGAGGGTTTCGAGATCGCCGGTGTCCTGGCAGTGGTCGACCGCCTGGCCGGCGGCGGCGAGAAGATCGCAGCCGAGGCAGGCGCGCCCTACGAGACACTGACCACGATCGACGACATCTACCCGGACCGCCCCGACAAGTAGGCGTTTCGCTCGCACTTGTGCCGGGCACCCGGGAATGAGACGATGCGAGTTGCGGCATCATCCACACCCGAAAGGAGCCCGGTTTGGAATTCGACCAGTACCACGAGCCACCCGAGGAGCTGAGCCCGGAGCTGCGGACCAAGGCGCGGCTTTTCGCCTCGCTGGCCGAAGAGGCGGAGGCGATCAACTGGTACGAGCAGCGGCTCTCGGTCGAGCCGGATGCCGAGGCACGGGCGATCATGGCCAACGCCCAGCACGAGGAGTTCAAGCACTTCGCGATGGACCTCGAGTTCCTCTTCCGCCGGATGCCGGTCTGGCGGGAACTCGCCCAAGGGGTGCTCTTCAAGGATGGCGACATCGTCGAGCACGGCGAAGCGGCGGAGGCCGGCACCGACGATGACGACGGATCAGACCAAGGGGGTTCCGGCGGTTCGCTCGGAATCGGCAGTCTGAAAGGAGCGGGACTGTGAATCACCTTCTGCGGGGTCACGCCCCGATCACCGATGAGGCCTGGAAGCAGATCGACGAGGAGGCCTCGGACAGTCTGGTGCCGCGGCTCGGCGGCCGCAAGCTGGTCGACTTCGACGGGCCGTATGGCTGGGGCCACTCGGCAACCGACCTCGGCCGAGTTTCCGAGACCACAGAGGGACCGGCCGACGGCGTCAAGATGCGTGCTCGCAGAGTGCTGCCGGTTATCGAGCTGCGGTCACCGTTCACGGTTTCCCGGTCCGAGCTGGAAGCGCTCGACCGGGGCGCGGTCGACACTGACTTCGATTCGCTAAACGACGCCGCCCGGCGGATGGCGGTGGCCGAGAACGCGGCAATCTTCCATGGTCTCGCCGACGCCGGGATCGAAGGCATCGCCGGCGCTTCCAGTCACGATCCGATCCCGCTCGGCGATAACGGTTTTCAGGACTACCCGGAGCACATAGCGAAGGCGATCGAGGTGATCCTCTCCTCCGGCGTGGAGGGCCCTTATGGCGTCGCCCTCAGCCCCGAGTGCTACACCGGGGTGGTCGAGAGCGCCGAGAAGGGCGGCTATCCGTTGCTTTCCCACATCCGAAAGATCCTGCAGGAAAGCGGGAACGGCCCGATGGTCTGGGCGCCCGGGCTCGACGGTGTGGTCGTGGCCAGCATGCGCGGCGGCGACTTTCTGTTCGAATCGGGCCAGGACCTTTCGATCGGCTACGACAGCCACGACGCCGAGCTCGTCAATCTCTACATCGAGGAAAGTTTTACCTTCAGGGTCGCGACGCCCGAAGCTGCGGTCGCCCTGCCCAAGTAGCGGCGAAGTTGGAAAAGTTGGCAATTATTGCCAACTTTTCCGATTTCGACGCAGCGTGATCAGGTTCTGGACTTCTCCGACTGCTCGGCGGCGTCGGCGCCGGTCTTGGTCGTCGCCATTTGGCCGGCGCCGCCCCGCATGACCTTGCGGACCAGGCCGGGGGCGATGACCTTGAGTACGGCGATCAAGCCGTAGGGTCGCGGAACGTAACGTTCCGGGCGATCGAGCACCCCAGCCTCGTAGACCGCCTCGGCGGCCTTGCGAACGTCCGAGACCATCCAGCGGGTGGCGAGCTTCGAGGTCAGCTCGTCGGCCGGAAAGCCTTCGGTCTTGATGAAGCCGGGCAGGATCAGGCCGACGTGCACGCCATGCGGAGCCTCTTCGAGGTAGAGCGAGTCGCTCCAGCCGATCAGGGCGTACTTCGAAGCTGAGTAGGCGCCTGCTCCGGGCCGCGAGATGCGACCGGCGGTCGAAGCGATGTTGACGATCGAGCTGGGTGCCGCGCCCCGGAGCATTGGCAGGAAGGTCTCGGTCACCCGCAGCACCGCGTCGAAGTTGATCTCCATCGTGCGGCGCACGTTCTCGTAGCCGCCCTCGGCGAAGGTCGCGCGCCAGGCGGCGCCGGCGTTGTTGACCAGCAGGTTGAGCGGGGGGTGATGCTCCTGGACGTGCGCGAGCAGCCTGCCGGGCGCGTCGGTCTCGGTCAGATCGGCGGCCACCCAGGTCGTCTCGCAGGGCAGTCTTCTTGCCAGTTCACGAAGACGGTCCTCGCGGCGGGCGACCAGGATCAGCCGGGTGCCGGGCTTACGAGCCAGGCGCCAGGCCACGGCTTCACCGATGCCGCTCGAGGCACCGGTGATCAGAGCGACGGTCGGCTTGTTCTCCATGGCCGCTTCCACCGCTGCCACCCTACGCCAGTAGGTCCTGGACCGCTTCGCGGAAGACCTCCGTGTGGCGGTCCACGTCAGCCTCGGAAGTGGCCGGGGACATCAGGGCCATGTTGTGGAAGGGAGTGATCAGGACCCCGCGGTTCAGGGCGTGGAGGTGGAGGAAACGCTCGAGTTCCGGATCGGATGCGTCGTGGGCCTCGGTACCGCTTCGGGCCGGCTCCGGCTCGAAGCGGTACTCGGCCCGCGCCCCGAGCTGGGTCACGTTCCATGGCAGACCGTGTTCTTCCACGACCTGCATGACCCCGTCGCTGAAACGGGTGGCCAGCGGGATCGTGTGGGCGAAAGCCTCGTCGCTCAGCACCTCGGAAAGGGTCGCTCGCACCGCAGCCAGGGAGAGCGCGTTGCCGGCCAGGGTCCCGCCGACCCCGCCGGTGTCCTCATAGTCGGCGCCGGACTGGTTGAACATCCACTCGACCACTTCCTCGGTCAGGCCGAGCGCGCCGGCCGGCACTCCGGAGCCGATCGCCTTGCCGATCGAGAGCAGGTCCGGCTCCAGTCCCAAGGCGGCGGTGCAACCGCCGGGGCCGGCCGAGAAGGTGTGGGTCTCGTCGATGATCAGGAGGGTTCCGTACTTCCGGGTCAGATCCCTGAGCGCCTCGTGGTAGCCCTCGTCGGGCAGGACGATGCCCATGTTGGTCATCACCGGCTCGGCCAGCACGCAGGCGATCTCCTCCGTCGCCAAGGCCCGCTCCAGCCCCTCGAGGTCGTTGAACTCGACCGCCACCGTGGTCACCGAGGGGTCGACCGGCGGACCGACGTTGCCGGCCCGCGAGACCGTGGTGCCATCCGGCCCGGCCACGGCGAAGGCCTCGTCGACCGAGCCGTGGTAGCTGTAGCTCATGACCAGCACCTTGGGCCGGCCGGTGACCTGGCGGCAGATCCGGAGCGCGGCCCGGTTGGCGTCGGTCGCGGTCAGGGTGAACATCCAGCGGTCGAGCCCGAAACGCCGGGTCAGTTCCTCGCCGACCCAGGGTGCGTCGGCGGTCGGCAGCATCGTCGTGATGCCCTTGCGCTCCTGGTCGGTGATCGCCCGCACCACCGGCTCCGGATCATGGCCGGGCATGGCGCCGGTGTCGCCGAGACAGAAGTCGATGTAGGTGTGATCGTCGACGTCGATGATCCGCGCCCCGATCGCCAGCTTCGCGAAGACCGGGAAGCCGCCGGCCCAGCGCATCATCCAGGGCATCGGCACCCCGCCGATCAGGGATTTCCGGGCCCGCTCGTAAAGCTCTTTCGACTTCGGATTGGCGGCGACGAAACTGTCCAGTTCAGAAGCCGTCAGCGCGGACAGGCGCGTGCGGTCAATCTCGGTCATCTCTCCTCCTCGGGGTCTATCCGATCATATGTCCCGCAACCTGGCTGGGACGATCCGACCAGGCCCGCCGGCGGTTGAAACCGCAACCCAGGGCGACTTAGACTGTTCGAAGCAGATACCAAACAGGCAAAAGTAATTCAGGCGAAGGACGCGGGGGATCACCAGATGAAGTTGAAGGCGCTAACGGTTGCGATCGCCGCGGCGATGTTCGCCGCGGTCGCGATGGCGGGGGCGGCCAGCCCGGCGAACAGCGCCGAGCCGACCGCGAAATGCACCGACGGGAACGCGCCGACCACGGTCACGGTCGGCATCGTGCAGATGCAGGGTTGCTGGACCGAACGCACGGGTGACGACGGGGTCAAGAGCTACATCGCCGATCTGGCCAGCCAGCCGGTCCACGGTCCTGACAGCCACAAGATCAAGGCTCTCGACATGAACGGGTTGCTGATCAGCGGGGTCAAGGACCAGGACAAGATCGTGGTCAACACCAAGACCGACTCGATCCGCAGCGTCAACGGCACGGGCGAGACCGCCACCGACGTCCAGCTCAACTCCTACGGCTTCCCGGTCCCCAACGACTCCTTCCCGGTCGGCAGCCCGATCGGGATCAACTTCGTGCCGCCGAAACAGGGAACGGTCGTGCTGGAAGACCTCCAGCTGGGCCAGAGCTCTAAGTACATGCAGTCGCTGGCCGGCTTCTCACCGGTCGGCGGAGTCGAAACTCCGATCGTCCTCGGCGAGGGCGGCACCGGCTCGATGGACGTGACCATCAGCATGGCCGGGATCTACTCCCTGAAGGGCAAGCCGCAATCGTTGACGATCAAGATACCCTCCAAGGTCGGCGAGGGATCCAGGGTCGACGGCTTTCACCTCCACCTGCAGGAGATCGACGGCCTCAAGCCGCTCAAGATCAACGACCTCGAGGCCGAGTACTCGGCCGAGGAGAAGAGGCTCGGCGGAGGGGCGGACTTCGCGCTGCCGTTCATGGGCGGCAAGGGAGTCAGTTTCGCCTTCGAGATCGAGAACACCGTGCTGACCAAGGCTTCGGTCGGGGTTTCCGGCATCAAGGTGCCGATCGGTGCGCCGCCCGGCGGTTTCATCACCGCCTTCAACGGCGGCTTCGGGTTCAAGCAGATCGACGACTACTTCGTGGTCAACCTGAACGCCGGCGCTTCCGCCGAGTTCGGCCCGGAACTGCCCACCCCCTGGGGCAAGGTCGTGCCGATCGAAGTCAGCGCCGCGCTCCAAGCCGGCAAGGAAGGCCAGGACTGGTACTTCCATTTCGACGGCGGGATCAAGGTCTTCCGGCTCCCGGTCGGTGACGTCTACCTGAAGATCCACTCCAACAGCGGGGTCGATTTCGGTTTCGGCATCGGGATCGGCTTCCCCAGCTACAAGAACAGCCCGAACGACCCGTTCTACATCGGAGCCGGGGTCAAGGGCTGGGTCGCAAAGCAGCACTTCCAGTTCTCGGGTGACGGCCGGGTCAGGCTCTTCGGACTGAACATCTTCGACGGCAGGATCCTGATCAACGACAAGGCCGCCGGTGCCTGCTGGAAGGTCCTCTGGGCCGACGGTGGCGCGGTTTACCCCTACGGAGGGCAGGTCCAGACCTTCGGCGTCAGCTGCGGTCTCGATCGCTACCAGGAGGCCTACCCGAAGGCCACCCGGGCCGGTGAGGTCCTCGCCTCGGCCAGTCAGTCCCGCCAGCTCAAGACGGGCAAGCGCACCGTGATCATGAGTGTCCGCGGCCAGGATGGCGCGCCCCGCTTCAAGCTCACGTCGAAGGACGGCCGCAGCTTCGCCGTGCCGAAGAGCAAGGACGCGGTCAAGACCAAGACCTACATGATCGTCGCCGATGAGCAGCACAACGTGACCCACGTCTTCACGCCGCGCCTCAGGAACGGCAACTGGACGATCACCCCCTACGCGGACTCGACCCCGATCATGGGCCTGAAGACCGGCCAAGAACTGCCCCCCGAGAAGGTTCGGGCGCAGGTTCTCGGCAAGGGTCTCCACCGCACACTGGTCTGGAACTCGAAGGGCAACCCGCACACCAAGCTGGCCTTTACCGAGGTGATGAAGGGTGGCTACGAACAGCCGATCCTGACCACCGACAAGGTGCGCGGCCGCTACCAGTTCTCGGCTACCAACGGCAGCCACTACGGCAAGCGCAAGCTGCGGGCCTACGTGATCCACGGGGGCACCCCGCGCGAGGTCACAATCGAGGATCTGTACACGGTCCATAAGCCGGGCAAGCTCCGGGCGCCGCGAGTGGTTCGCGCCTGGCGCAACATCTACACGGCGACCGCCACCTGGCAGGGCGTGCCCGGTGCCTCCGGCTACGTGGCCGAGATCGCGATCCGGAACGCCAAGGGCAAGAAGGTCACCTCCTACCGGCGCCACGTCGGGCCGAAGCGGCGCAAGATCGTGATCCCCCGCTACCCCGGTGGCAACTGGGCGGTCGCGAGCGTCCAGGCCCTGAACGCGGATGGGGTGCCCGGCAGGATCCGGAGCAAGCGCTTCCGCCTCGCACCGCCCAAGAAGCTCAGCCTGAAGCAGGCCAGCCGGCGCAGCGCCAACTCGGCGCACCGGGTCGGCGGCCAAGTGAAGGTGCGGACGCTCTGCCCGCTCAACGGCCACTGCCAGACCAGGGTGCTGCTCAAGCACAACGGCAAGACGGTCGGCCAGAAGAGCTTCCAGCAGGTTCCCGGCACCTACCGCTTCGTGATGGTCAAGCCGGACACCGCGAGGCTTCGCCGCCAGCTCGCCCAGGGGCGCCTCCGGCACCTCCGGGCTGTGGTCCACCAGCATCGGGTCACCCACAAGGTGACCCCGACGCTCGGCTCCCCGGTCGACGACCTTTAGGCCACCGCACGAACCCGCCTCCGGATCTCGCCCACGGCCGGTCGGCAGCGCCCCGAGCTGGATTCGAACCAGCGGCCTTCCGCTTAGGAGGCGGACGCTCTATCCAGCTGAGCTATCGGGGCGGGAGCCGGATGCTATCCGGGCGCTCCCATCTCAGTAGCGCAGCAGGGCCAGGACGCCACCGGCCTCGGTCAGGGCCGGGGCTTCTTCGGTCGAAGCTGAACTGACCCGGGCATTGGAGCGGAGCGCCAACTCGACCAGGGCCTCCTGAACGCTGGCCTCTCCGGCTGCCTCGACGGCGGCCCGGCTGTCGTCGCTGAGGACGGCCTGGTCGGTTTCCAGGTACGGGTCGAGGATCAGGTGCTCCACCCGGCCCTCGTTGAGGGCGAGCAGTACCTGGTCTGCCCCGGCCGCGCCGCGCTCGCCAGCCTTTGACTTCTCCAGGGCGCGGCCGGCGTCCCCGGCGACTTCGTCCCGCCAGGCCTGGCGCAGGTGCGGGTCGAGCGCGGCCCCAGCTTCGGCGGCCGACATGTCGATCAGGTTGAGATGGACGGTGGTCGCGAGCTTGCTGCGCATCTCGGCCGGCAGCGCCTCGTTGAAGCCGGCTCCGAGCTCACCTTCGGCCGCGGCGACCAGCCGGTCGAAACCGAGTTCGTTGGCGCTTTCAGCGATCGCCTTCGCGGCCGCCTTCACGAAACGCGTCCGCCAGACCTCGACCCGGTCGTCGTAAGCCGAGACGTTGGAGACGCCGCCACCTGCGACCGTGCCTTGTGGCCGGGCCGGGCCGCGGTACTGATGCCAATCACCCAGTTCGAGGTCGAAGGTCGATTCCTCGAGGTCCTTGACCCGGCCGTCCCACCATTCGAGCAAGCGGATCCGATCACCACTCAGGAGCACCAGCCCGGTTCGCTGACCGCGGTCGATCACGTCCAGCATCGGCCAGACCACCGGCCCCGAGTCCACGGTCACGTAGTCCTGCCGCACCGGGATCTGGAAGGTCGTGAACGAATCGACTCCGCCGTTGCCGCCGAAGAAGAGGGCGACACTGCGGCCGCGGTCGGCCGCGGAGGCGCCGGTGATGCGCCGTTCTGCCTCGGCACAGAGCTTCTTCACCGACTGCTCCTTGCCGTGATCTCCCTCGTGGAATCCCGCCACATGGGTGAGGCCGTTCTTCAGCGCGATCGCCCAAGCGGGCGTTTCGCTGCTGTTGGCCGGGTCGCGCGGATCGGTCCGGCAGAAGACCGAGAGCACGGGCCCCTCCGACTCCTGATCGATCAGTTGACGAAGCTCCTCAACCCGCTTTTGGTTCTTCATATCTGGAACCTACCCGGAAGGCTGCGACTAAACGTCAGCTCTCTTCTTCGACAACTTCTGTTTCCGGTTCTTCGATCTCGTACAGCGACTCGCGGGCCACCTGCTTGCCGCGAGAGGTCCAGAGCTTCACCTCGAGATAGGCGTCGTCGCCGTAGTTCTTGAGCGCGTCGGGAGCGATCAGCGTGAAGCGGTCGGCGCGGGTGCCCTGGCCGCCGAAGAGCGGATCCTGGTCGACCGTGACTCCTTCGAGTTCGGCCGTTACCGCGAAGGCGTCACGGACCAGGGAGCGGCCCCAGACCAGAGTCATGGCGGCCTCGCGGCCCTGCTCGCCGTGCCAGGTGCCGATCACCTCGTCGGAGAGGTCGATCGTCCAGTCGGGGTTCTCGGCGGCAACGACGTCGGTGAAGTCGGCCGAGGCCCTGAAGTCGGTCGGGTCGCCCCCCTCGGGCTGGACGAAGCTGACGAAGCCGAAGAGCTCGATCGGCTCGGGCTCCGCTCCCTCCTCGAGGACGGCTTCCGCATCACCTGAGACCGGAACCCACACCCGTCCCGACCAGGCCCGTTCGGGGAACCAGGTCAACTCATCGGGGATGACCGTGCCGGCCGGCAGGTCCTCGATCTCCTCGCAGGCCGCCCTGAAAGCGGTGGCGAGCCGCTCGGCGAAGCGGCCGTGGGGAATGCCGTGGCGGGAAGCATCGGCGACGAAGCGGGGAAAGGGTCGATTGTCGATCGGCATCAGCGCAGCCTATTCAGTCGATCGCTTGGCGGAGCGCCTCGGCTGCGGTTTCCGGGGTGACGATGTTGATGTCCACCCCGGTCGCCATCTCAAAAGCCGAGGCCGGTTCGAGCCTGGGGATCAAATCGAGGTGCCAGTGAAAGTGCTCGACTCCGCGCGGAGCGGTCCGGACCCAGAGGTTGAGCTGGCAGGGATTGCCGAACAGCTCGGTCAG